>PDWI01000413.1_pt1 | contig 69265 bp, 60 predicted proteins | sample 1430891 | NCBI WGS metagenome assembly PDWI01 (sample SAMN01162508, study PRJNA174530) | Oral metagenome, whole genome shotgun sequencing project. | biome: Marine environment; feature: Marine mammal; material: Swab sample of the gingival sulcus; isolation source: swab sample of gingival sulcus...
TCATTATCTTATTAAAAATACACACTTTATTTTTTTTGATCTGTACAAAAAAATCATTTTTTACTCATTATTGGGATTATTTTGCTGAACTTGGGTTAACAAATCTTTTATTCTATTTTATTTTCAGGTGTGAACTGAACCTGCGTTTTAAAGAAAAAAGCCTTACAATGCAGCAATTATCCATATCAATTATTCTTGTAACCTCAACTCTCTATCTTATTGATAATTTTAAAGGCTCATTTCTTCTTCTCTATGTAGTAAATTTTTCTTTCGGTCTGTTAAGGCTCAGGTCAAAACAATTTTTAACTATAGCTTTATTTATAATATTGAGTTACTCAATTTCCATAATTTTAATGTTTTTTATCCAGCCTGAAAGACTTAATTTTAAATTTGAACTGGTAAATCTTTCATTACTTTTTATAGTTTTTACATGGTTTTCAATTCTTGGAGGCTATATAAACAAACTCAAGAAAAAAGTTGACCGGCTTGCAACAAAAGACGAACTAACTTCTTTTTATAACAGAAGGTATATCTTTAGTCTTCTAAAAAAAGAAATTGAAATCTCAAAAAGACGCGGCCACGTATGTTCAATTATAATGATTGATATAGATGATTTTAAAAAAATAAATGATACTTTTGGACATCAGGCAGGCGATTTTGTTTTAAAAAAAGTTGCAGAAAAAATCAGGTCAAGTTTAAGAAAATATGATTCTATAGGCAGATACGGCGGAGAAGAGTTTCTTTTGATTATTACAGATCCATCCATAAAAGAGTCAAAAACCTGTGCTGAAAGAATAAGAGCCACAGTAAATGAGATGAAAATAAAATTTAAGGATACACTTATAAATGTTTCGATTTCCATAGGTATAACAGATTACAAGGATCCTGAATTAATTGATGAAACCCTTGCAAGGGCAGACAAAGCTTTATACGAGGCAAAAAATGCAGGAAAAAACACAGTTAAATTTTTATAAAATCTTTAGACAGATATACAAAGCATCAGTTTGAAAAAAATAAACCACCCCTTAAAATTTAAACTGAACATTTATCAGCTATTGAAAAAATATTTTATACATCTGAAATTTTAAGGTAAATATATTGCACAGGTTTTTCTAAAATGTTATGTATACAAAAAGTTTGTATACTAAATAAATTTTATAAATAATTACAAGGTGGAGGAATTTTATAATATGGTTCTATTAAATCCCAAAAAGTATAAGGACAGAAACTATCCTGATGAAAGATCAAAGGAAATTATGCTTAAAACCATTGACTGGTTTGAAAGCAAAGGTCTTGAAAAAATAAAGGAAGATTATCATGACAGAACATTTACAGCTGATTTTGCAGAATTTGTAAAAAAAGAAAAAATATTTGAAACTCTTTTTCTTCCTTCTGGATATGGAGATGACCCAGACCAGTATTACAGCACATATAAAATGTTTGAATTTTCAGAGATTCTGGGTTTTTATGGTTCAGCATACTGGTATATGTATCATGTTTCCACTCTTGGCCTTGATCCTGTTTTCCTTGGGGACAATGAAGAGGCAAAACAAAAAGCTGCTGCAACACTAAAAGAAAACCCTTTATGTGCATTCGGCCTTTCCGAAAAAGAGCATGGTGCAGATATTTACTCAAGTGAAATGAAACTTTACCCCCAGCCTGATGGAACATATCTTGCCAACGGCTCAAAATATTACATAGGAAATGGAAACGAGGCTTCAACAATAACCGTTTTCGGTAAACTTGCCGATACTGATGAATATGTATTTTTTGTTGTAGATTCCCACCATGAAAAATATGAGTGTATTAAAAATGTTATTGCCTGTGACCAGATGTTTGTAGCAGAATTTGCTCTCCATGATTATCCAATAACAGATGCGGAGATTCTTTCCAGAGGCCAGAAGGCATGGGATGATATGCTGAATACAATAAATATCTGTAAATTTAATATTGGTTCCGCATCAATAGGCATATGTGAGCATAGCCTGTACGAATCATTAAATCATGCTGCCCACAGAAATATTTTTGGAAAGCATGTTACAGAATTTGCTCATATAAGACAGCTTTTCTTTGATTCATATATAAGAACAGTGGCAATGAAACTTTTTGGCTTAAGGGCAACAGACTACCTCAGAGCTGCAAATCCTGAAGACAGAAGATATCTTCTTTTCAACCCGCTAATGAAAATGAAAGTTGCAACCCAGGGTGAACAGGTAATGGAAGATTTATGGGACATAATAGCTGCAAAAGCCTTTGAAAAAGATATGTTTTTTGAGCAGGCAGCTGTTGAAATTAAGGGGATGCCAAAACTTGAAGGAACAAAGCATGTCAATATGGCTCTTATTGCCAAGCTCATACCAAATTATATGTTTAATCCAAAGGAATACCCTGAGATAGCAAAAATGAATGGTAAAGAAAATGATGATTTTCTGTTCAACCAGGGTCCGACAAAAGGATACGGCAAAATTCAATTCCATGATTATATGCCTGTTTTTGAAAGTGTTTCCCATCTTGGCAATGTAAAACTTTTCATTGAGCAGGTAAAAGCATTCCAGGAAGTTCTTATGGTTTCAGGTGCAGATATAATGAACCAGATGATGAACTTTGACTTCCTTTTTGCCCTTGGAGAAATTTTCTCTGTTATTCCTTATGCCCAGCTTATTGTTGAATCAGCCAAAATTGAAGGTATTAAAGATGAAGTCCTGAATGGTATTTTCGATGTTTTTGTAAGAGATATGTCAGTATATGCTACAAGATTTTTCATGAAGCCTTCAACATCAGAAAAACAGATTGAAAGTGCCAAAAAAATGATCAGGAAGCCTGTTACACCAGAAGAAGAATTTGACAAGGTTATAACAGAGCATATCTATACATTGATAGATGAATATACAATGAACCCGTAAATTATCTTCGGCTGCCCTTACTCTTAAATATCAATAAGGGCAGCCTTTTTATATCAGAAATTATCCGGCAGACTGCTTTAGTATTTAGCAGAAGCTGTCAAAATTCCATTAAAAATCAAATCAGGGGGTATCAAGAAAATAAAACCCCTGCATACCCCACAAAATTATCTCCTTTTGTTTTTTTATAACTATTTGAATATTCCATAAGAAATCCTTTGGTTGCACCAATTACGCTTACACCGGCAGCGGCACCTGCGGCAGCACCGGAACAACAGGCATTCATTTTTTCAGAAGATTCCTTTAAAATGCCTTCAGCATCAAGACAAAGAAAATGATCTATTATTTTTCTGTCAAAATTTTGCTCCACTTTTTCAAAAATACCCTCTCCTGATCCAAAAGGGGTGAATCCATAGGCCGGGCCATAATGTGTAAGGTCGGTACTTCCTATAACAACTGGCTTTCTTCCCATTTCAACCGCTTTTGAAACAAGCTCCCTTGCAAAAAAAATACTTTTTCTGTCTGGAGGAAGACCTGCTCCAAAAACTGCGGCCTCTCCCATGAAATATTTTATAAAAGGAAGCTGTACTTCTATTGTATTATCCTCTTCAAAGCAATCCGGGGTCTCTCTTTCAAAACTATAACTGCCTTCTATCATCTCCACAAGTTCTTCATCAACATAAAGAGGCCCAAGAGGGCTGTCATAGCCGCCCTGGGACATTACTCTTATTTTCTGCCCCGGATACATATGCATTCCAAAAACAATAACAAGATCCGGCTTTGAAAAAGAAGCTGCCTCAAAAACACCTGCTGCAATTTCTCCTGAATAATACCAGCCTGCATGGGGAACTATCCCCCCTTTTATCTCTCCAGAATAAAGTTTTTCTTTAATAAAACCTTTTATAAGCTTTAGACATTCAGCTTCTGTGCCAGGATACCATTGTCCTGCAAGCAAGGGTTTTCTAAGTTTCATAAAAAACTCCATTTTTTTTATTTTTTTTCTTTTCAACAACCTCACCTTATGATTAAAAATAAAGTCTGTGTTGAATTTTTTTTACAACAGCCCTTTTAATTTATTTTATAGTGTTTAGATTAAAATTTCAAAGTAAGATTTAACGCCCGCCATACCAAAAGGAGCTTAAAATGTGGGAATATACTGATAAAGTAAGGGAACTTTTTATAAACCCTAAAAATGTAGGTCAAATAAATAATGCTGACGGCACTGGAGATGTAGGTTCAATAACCTGTGGAGATGCTCTTAAGCTGACATTGAAAATAAACGAAAATGAGATAATTGAAGATGCAAAATTCAAAACCTACGGCTGTGCAAGTGCAATAGCCTCATCTTCTGCACTGACAGAAATGATAATTGGCAAAACAATTGAAGAAGCACAAAAAATTACAAATGATGATATAGTTAACTATCTTGGAGGACTTCCAAAGGAAAAAATTCATTGCTCTGTAATGGGGCAGGAAGCTTTGCATAAAGCCATAGCAGACTTTAAAGGCATTGAAATTGCAGAAAAGGAAGGCAATATTATTTGTCATTGCTTTGATATTACTGAAGACGAGATAAGAAATGCAGTATCAGAACATTCAATTTCCACAATAGACGATATTACAGGCTTTTTAAAAGCTGGCGGCGGTTGTGGACAATGCCATGGAGCTATTCAGGAAATTATAGATGATGTTCATGGTACCCCCGGAAAAAAGAAACAGAAAAAACCAATTTCCTCAAAGCTTACCAACCTCCAGAAAATAAAAAAAATAGAACAGGCTCTGGAAGAAGATATCAAGCCTTCCCTTAAAAAAGACGGCGGTGATATAGAGCTTGTTGATGTTGATGGCAATCGTGTAATTGTAAAACTTCAGGGTGCCTGTGCAACATGCAGTAAATCAAAGGAAACACTTAAAAACTATGTAGAGTCTAATTTAAGACAGAAAGTGGCAAGTGATCTTATTGTGGAGGAGTCTCTTTTATGATCAATGAAGCAGTCTATATGGACAACAATGCAACAACAAAAACAGCACCTGAAGTTATTGAGGAAATACTTCCTTTTCTCGGTACATATTATGGAAATCCTTCAAGTATGCATTCTTTTGGTGGGCAGGTTGCAAAAAAAATAAATGAAGCAAGAAAAAGAACTGCCAGACTTTTTAATGTATCTTCTGAAGAATTTATATTTACAAGCTGTGGTACAGAAAGCGACAGCACAGCAATAATATCTGCGGTGAAAGCTTTTCCAGACAGAAAGCATGTTATGACAACAATGGTTGAACATCCTGCCGTAAAAAATCTTTGTGAAGATCTTAAAAAAAACGGATACAGGGTTTCTTTTATTCCTGTTGATTCAAAGGGAAGGCTTGATCTTGATTTTTACCATGATAATCTTAGTGAAGATACAGCAATTGTAAGCATAATGTGGGCAAATAATGAAACAGGGACAATATTCCCAATCCAGGAACTTGCTGAAGCTGCAAAGGAAAAAGGAGTTCTTTTCCACACAGATGCTGTGCAGGCAGCAGGGAAAATTTCAACTGATTTAAGCAAAGTTCCTGTTGATATGCTTTCAATTTCAGGTCATAAGCTCCATGCTCCAAAAGGAGTAGGAGCTCTTTACGTAAAGAAAAAAACTCCTTTCTATCCATTTCTGGTGGGAGGACATCAGGAACATGGAATGAGGGCTGGGACAGAAAATACTGCTTCTATTATAGCCCTTGGAAAAGCATGTGAGCTTGCATTTGTAAATATGAAAAAAGAACAGCAGGAAGTAAGACGGCTTAGGGATAAACTTGAAAATGCCCTCCTTGAAAAAATACCCCATTCTTTTGTAAATGGAGATATAGAAAACAGACTTCCAAATACATCAAGCATAAGTTTTGAATTTATAGAGGGGGAAGCTATTTTGCTGATGATGGATCAATTCAATATCTGCGCATCTTCAGGTTCGGCCTGTACTTCAGGTTCACTTGAGCCTTCCCATGTTTTAAGGGCAATGGGAGTCCCTTACGAAGCAGCACACGGCACTGTAAGGTTTAGTTTGTCAATTTACAATACAGAACAGGAAATTGATTTTGTTATTGAAAAAATGCCTTCGATAATACAACGATTAAGGGAAATGTCTCCTTTCTGGACACAATAAAAACGCAGAATAACAGGTTGTTGATTATATTCTTTTATTCTAGCTGTTTATTAAGTTATTTCTATTGATAAATCTGGAAATTTTCTCTTTATATTCAGGATCAAGGTGAATAAACTCACAACCTGCACCAATCGCATTCATACCCTCATGACCAAGAACCCATTTAACAGAAAGTATTATTTTAGAGTCATTGACAAGTTCTTCCCTGCCTATTATATGTTCAATTTCCAGAATGTCCCCCACAAAAATACCATAGCTGCTGTCATCTTTTTGAAAACCCAGACCAAAACCACCCTCACTTACGTCTAAAACAGATGAAAGAATATATGCTGAGCTTTTGGAATTCCTTAAAAATGCTGCGACTGTATCACTTTTTAAATAGACTCTTAAACAAGATCTTCTGTCAAAGCCGTTATAAGTCATAAATTTATATTTCCTTTCTGGAATCTATCACGCATAAAACAAAATCCTTTGGTACCTGATCACCTCCAGAACATCTTATTTCTTTAACAATTCCAGAAACAGGCGATCTCAAAGGATTTTCCATTTTCATGGCCTCAAGTATTACAACAACCTCATCTTTTCTGACATGTTCACCGGTTTTTTTTCTCAAGGAAACTATTGAACCAGGCATGGGAGCTTTTATAAAAACAAAATCCAGATCATCATTTTCTTTCTTTTTCTCTCCTGTAAATGGCTCCTGAAAATTTTTTGTGCCTGGAATAATTTTATCTTCACTTTTTTGAACCATATAAGTACTTTTTGGAGGACTGAATGTTGAAAAATTCACAAAAGGTGTGCCTCCAGGATCAACAGCAACTTCAAAATAATCATCATCTATAAATACATTAAAATTTCTGGTTGCAGGACTTTTTTCAGGAGCATCAGAAACCTTGCCATCTGATGTTTTACCTTGTTTCAATCTTTCAATTTCATCAAAAATCGATTTAGCATCTTCAAGACTCACAGGTCTTGTTTTTTCAGGCGCTTCCTCTTTGTGATATTTCCATTTAAGAAATCTTTTTCCTGTTCTTGGAAACAAGGCATATATAAGTTCATCCTCAATATCTACTGCAAAGCCCTTGATATTTCTACCAGCTTCACTGATATCAAGAACACTCATTCCATCTGATGAAAAATCAGAAAATTTTTGATCTACCTGGGCTTTAAGCTTTTCTGAAATTTTCCCCGGGGTTTTTCCATACTTACCCTTAACTATTTTTGCAATATGATCTGAAATAATATTATATTCACCGAACACAACATTATTTACAGCCTGCTGTGCTATTATCCTGTCAAATGGAGGAACAAGAGGAATATTTCCGCTGTCTTTTCTCACAAAAGAAACAGCCTTTAAAACTTCTTCCATATCAGTATTACTGTTCAAATCTCTGAGCTGGACGGATATCCATGAAACAAGTTTTTTATTAAGACCGTAATTAAAAATATTGGCGTCCTTCATAAATACATTTTTTTCATCAAGATAAAACCTGTATTTCGGAATTATTTCATTTTCCAGAAACAATGAAAAATCACCAAGTTTTTTAATATCAAGGGTTTTATTTTCAAATGCTTTTACAAAAGGCTCCGGGCATGGAAGAGAATTTCTCATGGAAAAAGGCCCGATACAGGTTTCTATTGAATCGGCTCCTGCTTCAACTCCTTTAAGCAAGGCCATAAGCCCCATACCTGAAGAACAGCTTAAGCTTAAAGAAACCGGAAGAGAGGTGTTTTCTTTAATTATTGAAACAAGCTCATAACAATCATATGGGGATAAAATACCGGCTGGCTCTTCAATCCATACAGATTCTGCACCCATCAACTCAAGCTCTTTTATTTTTTCAATATAATAATCAGGCGTAAAAATTTTTTCCTGCTCTATATTACCCTCTGTTGTTTTAGAATAATATATTACTCCCTGAAAACGAAGCCCTTCAGATTTTAATCTTTTTGATGTATATAAAAAATTTTTTGTATCATTTAAAGAATCAGACAATTTTACTATGCTGATTTTACTTGCAGAAAGCCTTTCCACAAAAGAATCTACAACACTTTCAGGGCAAATATTTGTTCCATCCAGAGAATTTCCTTTAAGGGAAATGGAAATTGGAGTTTTTTTAAATAATTTCCCAAGGAGCCTGATTCTTTCCCATGGATCTTCATTTAAAAATCTATGGGTAATTTTAAAACTTTCTCCTGAGCATATTTCAACACAATCAAAGGCAAGCTCATCCATAAATCCTGCCATCACAGCCATATCCGCAGTTCTTCCCATTGAAGAAAAAAGAAAGGAAAAACCTTTTGTAAGACTTGCATCACATATTTTCAGAGTTTTTTTCATTGACTTTACCTGAATAAGGTCACTTTTTACGACCAGACATGATATTTCTTATACCATGCCCGAGCCATTCATTATCATTATCAAAATAAAGCCTTGAATAGGCTTTTTTCCTGTTTTCATAAAGGTCTGACTGTTTTTGTTCCATATCAAGAAAAGCAATCACAGCAGAAATTGCAGCCTTCTCCTTTTTTTTCATAAACTAAACTCCTCCATTATCTATAAAGGCATGTTTCCATGTTTCTTATCAGGTTTTGTCTCTTTTTTGGAAGAGAAAAAAAGAAGAGCCTCATAAATTGCCGCCCTTGTTTCACCTGGAAGAATAACAGAATCTATATATCCTCTTGAAGCTGCAAAATATGGATTTGAAAACTTATGCCTGTAATCATCAACCAGTTCTTTTTCAAGCTCTGCAGGAAAATCTGACTGACTGATTTTTTTTCTGTTTATTATTCCAACAGCTCCTTTTGCTCCCATTACAGCTATTTCAGCACCAGGCCATGAAAAAACCATATCTGCCCCAAGATGCTTTGAAGACATTGCAATATAAGCTCCTCCATAGGCTTTCCTTGTTACCAGAACAATTTTTGGAACAGAGGCTTCTGAATAACTCCACAAAACTTTTGCCCCATGTCTTATTATTCCGCCCCATTCCTGATCCCTGCCCGGAAGAAAACCCGGAACATCTGTAATTGTAAGAATTGGAATATTAAAAGAATCACAAAATCTTATGAACCGTGATGCCTTGTCTGATGCATCTATATCAATACATCCTGCAAGTTTTTCAGGCTGATTGGCCACAATACCTGTAACACGGCCTCCAATTCTTGCAAAAGCTGTAATAATATTCATTGCAAAAAATTCTGATATTTCAAAAAATTCTCCATTATCAACCAGTTCAGAAATAATTTTTTTCATATTATATGGAATATTTTCATCCACAGGTATTATTTTCTCAAGATTTTCAGTTGTTCTGAAAGGATCATCTTCCGTATTAATTATTCCTGGAGTCTTCAGATTGTTAAGGGGAATATAGGTCAGAAGTTTTTTTATTCCAAGGATACATTCTTCATCATTTTCAGCGGCAAAGTCTGCAACCCCTGATTTTTCAGTATGCATCAAGGCACCACCAAGATCTTCGGCTGTAATTCTTTCTCCTGTAACAGATTTTACAACCTCAGGACCTGTTATAAACATGTAGGAACTTTTTTTTACCATAAAGACAAAATCCATAAGGGCAGGAGAATATACAGCGCCGCCGGCAGTAGGCCCCATAACAGCACAAATCTGGGGAACAACACCAGATGCCATTGTATTTCTGTAAAAAATATCCCCATAGCCGGCAAGAGCGTCAACACCTTCCTGAATCCTTGCTCCCCCTGAATCATGAAATCCTATAACAGGGCAACCGCATGCAAGAGCCATATCAAGAATCCGGCAGATCTTTTCACCATGCATTTTCCCAAGGCTGCCTCCCCGAACTGTAAAATCCTGTGAATAAGCAAAAATCCTGCGCCCATCAACCAGGCCATATCCTGTAATAACACCGTCTGCCGGGATTTCTTCCTTTTCCATTCCAAAGTCAGTACATCTGTGGGATACAAACATTCCTGTCTCCCTGAAAGTCCCTTTGTCAAAAAGCAGATCAAGCCTCTGTCTTGCAGTAAGTTTATTTTTACTTTTTTGTTTTTCAATCTCCTTTTCACCGCCCATGGCAAGCACTTTATTCATTTTTTCATTATATATTCTGTATTTGTTCATTATATCTCCAATATGCCTGCCATAGTGGTTTAAATAACACGGCTGCTGTATTTTATGAGTCAGTTTCAGGAGATATTTTTTATCTCCTGACTCGAAACCTAGATAAAATAAGTCACTAAAGTAGCCGTTCCTATTTAAACTGAACAATTACTATTTTTTTAAAAATTAAACAATAATTTTCAAATTAATCAGAATAAAAGAAGATTAACTCCAGGTCTTTAGAAGCAGACCTTGATTTTTATTTTTAAAATTATTATATAATTATTCTAATAAGTAATATTAGTGGAGCTTAATATATTGAACAATTTTTATACAAAAAAAATTCTCATTGTTGACGACAATATAATTAACAGAGAAATGGTTAAAAAAATTCTGGCTAAACTTGGAGTCTCACCTGTTTCTGCTTCAAGTGGTGAGGAGGCTCTTGAAATATTAAAAAAAGAGCCAGACTTTGACATTGTACTCCTTGATATCAATATGCCCGGTATGAGAGGTACAGAGTTTGCCAGAATAATAAGAAATATGGATAATAAAAAATTAAGAGAAATACATGTAACAGCCCTTACAGCAAGTGAAAGGCCTGAACAAATAAAAGAGATTCTTGATTCAGGAATAAACAGCTGCATAATAAAACCTGCAACACCTCAAAATCTTAAAGAAATAATAGATAATACAGGCAAAGAAGTCTCCAAAAAAATTAATAGTGAAACCTCAAAAGATTCTTCTTTAGAGCTGGAAATAGATATGGAACAAGGAATGTTCCTTTTTGCGGACAATGAACAGCTGTTCAAAAAATTTCTTAAAAAATTTTATGAAAATTATTCAGATTATATGGATAAAATCATTTACTTTAAAGAAAATAATGACCATGAAAATCTTGCTTTTGCAATTCACACCCTTAAAGGAACCTCCTCTCAAATATGTGCTGTGAACCTTAACAGGGAAACTGTTGAGCTGGAAAAAAAAATAGAGAATAAAACCTTTACAAATCAGGATATTAAAAATCTTGGGAACAGGCTTAATACTACAATGAATGCAATTAATTCAATCTTAAATATAAAATAATCTAAAAAAATGAACAAAACAGAAAAATTACAATCCATTTTAGAACTCCATTCAAAATGGACTGAAAACCCAGGTTTATTTTGCAAAAAAGGCTGCTCCCATTGCTGCACACTAAATGTTTCAGCAACTTCACTTGAAGCTGAACTAATAGGGCGTAAAATAGGCTCTTCACTTAAAAGCAAGGTGGAATCAAGCATGAAAGAAAAAAGATTTATGCCTGAAACCACAACAAATACTATTGCAAATCTTGCCCTTGAAAATATTGAGCCACCTGAAGAAGAGCTTGTATTTTCAGAAAAAACCTGCCCTTTTCTTTTTGACAATGAATGTATTATCTATGATATAAGACCCCTTTCATGCAGAATAATGCTATCTTTAAAAGACTGCGGAAAAATTGCAACTGCTGAACTTGATGAGCGGACAATGACAATAAATACAATTTTTCAACAATATGTTGAACTTCTTGACCATGACGGTTTAAGCGGCAATATAATAGATCTTCTTGTACATGGCTCAAATCCTGTTTTTATATCAAAATTTCCGGCAAATCAGGTACCCCGTGCAATAATGATACCCCCTGAATATAGAAATGAAATGAAGGAACTTCTCCTTGAACTGAATAAAATTGTATATGAGAAATCTGCCTGAATAATTATTGTTTAAGGCATGGTCATCTCACATAAAAGTGGTGCCATACAAAATTTTAAAAATCATCCTTAAAAACCGTAATCCTGCTCTATAAACTCTGATATTTCCTCTATAAATCTGGATTTATATGCAGGCCTGCCTTGTCTGAAATCTGCACATGTCATAAAAGTCTTATATTCAGCTCTTGTAATCGCCACATACATAAGCCTTCGTTCTTCCTGAAGTTCCATTGAAGAATCCATTGATTTCCAGTGTGGGAAAAGTTCCTCTTCGCAGCCTGCAATAAAAACAGAATTAAATTCAAGACCTTTGCAGGCATGTACTGTGGAAAGATTTACTCCATGTCCTTCATCAATTTCCTCATCTGAATCTTTATCTTCCCTTACAAGTGCAGTTTCTTCAATATATTCGAGTATTGTATTTTTTGATGATGCAGTGGCTATAAGTTCCTGTATATTTTCCTTTCTGGAAAGAACCTCTGCCGGAGTTTTTGATATGGACTCAATATAATCAAAATATGATGTTTTTTCAATAATTATATTTAATGCAAAATCAGGCGCCAAATCTTTTATTTCTTCTATAAGTTCTATAAGTTCACTCAATCCTTTGTGAACCTTCATGGAAAGTAGTTTGTTTTTCAAGGCTTCCCTGGCAGCGTCCAAAAGAGACATTCCTTCAGTTCTTGCGGAATTTATTTTTTTTATCATGGCAGGTCCTATTCCTCTTTTCGGGATATTTATAATCCTTGCAAAAGAAGTATCATCCATGGGAAATGCTGCGGCTGCAAGATAGCAGTTTAGATCAAGGATTTCCTTCCTTTCAAAAAAACCTTTATCTCCAATCAATTTATATGGAATTTTGAGCATTCTGAAACATTTTTCAAATGCCCTTGAACAAAATTTTGTTCTGTAAATAACAGCAAAATCACTATAATTTATTCCCATTGCTTCCAAACGCTGGATTTTTTTACCTATCCATAAAGCCTCCTGATTTTCGTCATCAAAATAGTGTATGGATATTTCCCCGCCTTTTTTTTCAGAAAAACAATTTTTTTCCATCCTGTCCCTGTTAAATCCTATAAGATGGTTTGCTGCCTGCACTATTTCATCTGCGGATCTGAAATTTTCTTCAAGACGTATAATTTCAGCCTTTGGATAGTTTTTTTTGAAAGCTAAAAAATGGTTTACATTGCTTCCTCTGAAACCATAGACAGACTGCCAGTCATCACCCACACAAAAAAGATTATCATTGGATAAAAGAAGTCTTGTAAGTTCTTCCTGTAGATTATTTGTGTCCTGATATTCATCAATTAAAATAAAATCAAATTGTTTCTGATATTTTTCGCGTATTTTATCATTGTTTTTTAAAATATTTCTTGTAAGGAATAAAATATTGTCGAAATCAACAGCATTTTGGGCTTTTTGTCTTGATTCATACTCTCTGTATATATCTTCTACCCTTACACCACCTGCAACCGGATTCATGTTAAAGTATTCAAAAGGGTCACCGTAATTTTTTGCAATTGAAATTCTTGCCCTTATTGCTCCAAGATTTTTTTTATCTATATTCATAAAAACAAGAACTTCCTCAAGGAGTTTCTGCTGGTGATAATTATCAAGTACCTGCACAGGATACTTAAACCCCAGAGTTTCAGCTTCATTTTTTAAGATTTTAAAACATGCAGAATGATATGTTCTCACCCAGGGAAATGAATATTCATCAAGTCCTGTTATCTTGAACAGTCTTTTTTTCATTTCATCGGCAGCTTTGTTAGTAAAGGTTATTGCAAGAATTTTTTCAGGCCTGTAACCATTTTTGACAAGTGCCGCGATTTTTGCAGTTAGAGTTCTTGTTTTTCCTGAGCCGGCTCCTGCCACAACCAGGACAGGACTTCCATGGTGGCTTACAGCTTTTTTCTGACTTTCTGAAAGTTCAAACATTTTGTCTCCGCTTAAGATTTATTTTCGGAGAAAAAAATATAGTTTAAAAAGCCCGAGGTATCAACCATAAAAAAGCACCCTTTAAAATAAAGGGTGCGGATGTATTTTTGGCTTAAAGCCTGTTGACATTTTTAGCAGAAACCCCCCTGTCATTTTTTTCTATTTCAAAAGATACCTGTTCTCCTTCTTTCAGAGTTCTGAAGCCGGTCATATCAATTTCACTGTGGTGAACAAAGATATCCCCACTGCCATCATCTTTTTCAATAAATCCATAACCTTTTTTGTTGCTGAACCATTTGACCTTTCCTTCAACCTTGTTTTTTACAGCACTCAAAACAACCCCCTTAAATTAATTTTAACCGCAATTTAATGCTTCTTCAAAATATCGTAGTTCATTTTATATGAATAAAATAAATTTGATGAACATCGATACTCTATTTTAAAATAAATTATAATTATCATAATCAAATAACAAGTAGCAAGAAATTTACCTTAAATTATTTAAATATGTTTTTTCAGTTTGAAAACTTTTTTCAGGGATAACAGCCTTGGAAATGTAGTAGATGGGGCATTTAAGTATGGCCTTCAAAGGCCATACTTTATAAAAATTATTTTATGTCAGTTTTTTTAATTCGCCTTCGATTTCAGCTCTTATTCTATCAAGAGATTCAGGACTTGATGCTTCAAATCTTAAAACAAGCACAGGCTGGGTGTTGGAAGATCTTATAAGTCCCCAGCCGTCATCATAGAGTATTCTTGCACCGTCTATATCTATAACTTTATTGGTTTTTTTAAAATTTAATGTCATTTTTTCAACAATATCAAGCTTTTTTGACTCTGCACATTCAATTCTTATTTCAGGTGTTGTGAAAGTTTTGGGTATATCAGCTATAAGTTCCAAAGGTGATTTATTGGTTTTATCCATTATTTCAAGCATTCTGCATGCTGAGTAAATAGCATCGTCATGACCGAAATATCTGTCTGCGAAAAAAATATGTCCGCTCATTTCTCCTGCAAGAAGAGCATTGGTTTCCTTCATTTTCTTTTTTATTCTGGAATGGCCTGTCTGCCACATAATAGCTTTACCACCGTTTTTTTCTATATCCTCATACATTGTAGAAGAGCATTTCACTTCAGAAATAAATACAGCTCCAGGAGAAGTTTTTAAAATCTCTCTTGAAAAAATTATCATCATCTGGTCGCCATAGATAATCTCGCCATTTTTGTCAATTATTCCAAGGCGGTCTCCATCACCGTCAAAGCCCATTCCTATGTCGAGGTTTTTATTTTTTACAAGAGAAATTAGATCCTCAAGGTTTTCCTTTACAGTTGGATCTGCTTCATGATTGGGGAATGTTCCATCCATATCGCAATAAAGTGGATAAACATCGCAGCCAAGTCGTTTAAGAATTTCTGTTATAAAAGGGCCGGCAGTTCCATTTCCTGCATCTACTCCCACTTTTATATTTTTTTTTAATTTTATATCTTTTTCTATATAATCAAAATAATCGGGGACTATGTCAACATTTTCAGATTCTCCATCCCCTGATTCATAATTTTTTTCACTAATGATATCTTTTATTTTTAAAAGATCCTTACCATGAAGGGAGTCTGTTCCTATATTTACTTTAAAACCGTTATATTCCGGAGGGTTGTGGCTTGCAGTAATAATTATCCCACCGTCTGCCTCAAGTTTATGTACAGCAAAATATAAAAGGGGTGTCGGTGTTACGCCTATATTAAAAATTTTACATCCTGTATCAATCAATGCCTTTTCAACAAGTGCATTGTATCTGTCTGAGGTTGTTCTGCAATCTCTTGCAAGGCAGATTTTTTTTCCTTTATTTCTTTTGATATACGAACCAAGTGCTCTTCCAATATTATAAATATCCTGATCATTCATATCCTGATCAGCAATGCCTCGTATATCATATTCTCTAAAAATTTCCGGGTTCATAAAGTCCTCCTGGGAATTTGGTTATATTTATTTTAAATTGTTTTTTCATATAATGGACAGGATTATACATAATAATCCTGCAATTGCACAATAAGGTGCAAAAAAGAAAAGTTTTCCTTTATTAACTATTTTTATCAGTAAAATAAGGGCAAGATAACCTGTTATAAAGGAGATTACTGTTCCTGCCAGAACAGAGGCAAGGCTTTCTGTTAGATAATTTATGGAAACATCCCTGATAGACAGAAGATGTGCTCCAAGAATAGCTGGAATTGACAATAGAAATGAAAAAGATGCGGCTTCTTTTTTTTCAAGTCCAAGGAAAAGGCCGGTAACTATGGTAGAACCAGACCTTGAAATACCTGGAAAAACTGCAAATCCTTGAACGAGACCTATAATAAAACCTTTTTTAAGTGTAAGTTCTGAGGAAACAGCCTTTTTTCTGTTTTCAGGTATAAATTTTGAAGCTGCAAGAAATGAAGCAGTTACAATAAGCATTGAACCGGTAAAAATAACGCTTGAAAAAATAATCTGTGCGTATTGCTTTATAACAAGACCTGTCAATGCTGTGGGAATTGAGCCTGCAATTATAATTATTACCAATTTAAAGTCTTTGCTTTCACCTTTTTTTATTTTGTCAAAGTCAAAACATGAAAGAAAAAGATCTTTTATTTTTTTACGATAATATATGAAAACAGCAAGTAATGTTCCCATATGGACACAGATATCAAAAAACACTGCTGGTTCTTTTATACCCAAAAGATTCTGGAAAATAACCAGATGGGCTGAACTGCTTATGGGAAGAAATTCGGTAAGGCCCTGAATAAATCCCAGAAAAATTGATTGAAAAACACCCATATTTATATGCCTTTAACATTAAAAATAACAAATTTTATTATAATAAAAAAATATAATAAATAAAGCAACAGACTTCTTATTAAAAAATTCAGCAGGTAATATAGCTAACAGCCAGTCCGCCTAGAGAAGTCTCTTTATATTTGTCAGACATTTCAAGCCCTGTTTCTTTCATTGCCTGAATACAGCCGTCAAGTGGCATAAAATGATTACCTTCACCACGCAAGGCAAGTGAAGCTGCAACCCATGCCTTTACAGCACCAAAGGCATTACGCTCAATACAAGGCACCTGAACCAGGCCTTTAACAGGATCGCATGTAACTCCAAGATGATGTTCCAGTGCAATTTCCGCAGCATTTTCAACCTGTGCAGGAGAGCCTCCCCTTACCGCACAAAGTCCGGCAGCTGCCATAGCTGCCGCAGAACCGATTTCACCCTGGCAGCCAACTTCTGCACCGGAAATGGAACTGCGGTTCTTGATTAAACCACCAATAGCTGCAGAGGTGAGCATGAACTTACGAATTTGCTGCCAATCTGCACCTTCATGTCTGGAAATATAGTAAAGAATGGCTGGAATCACTCCGGCAGCACCATTGGTAGGTGCAGTAACCACCATATGCCCAGAGGCATTTTCCTCACCTACAGCCATTGCATAGGCACAGAGATAATCACTGAAATCTGAATTCTGAGGAGCTTTTTGCAATTTATGCAATAGTTTTTTTGCCCTTCGTTTAAGAAAAAGACCACCGGGCAGGATGCCATCAGCAGCCAAACCGTGCTCCACACAACTCTGCATTGCCTGCCAAATCTGTTTAAGGGATTGTTCAAAACTGTCTTCTCCATGAAAACATAACTCGTTCTGGTATTTCATTGCTGCTATGTCCTGATTTGAATCAGCCCCCATCCTCAACATTTCCCTGGCTGTAACAAAAGGAAATGGGCAGTGAATCTCTTCAAAAGGTTCCTGTTGAGTTCTGTCTTCAGCAAGTTCACAAGCAGTTGCAATAAACCCGCCTCCCACAGAAAAACAGGTTTCTGACAAGACTTCTTCTCCCTGTGAAGAAAGAATACGAAATATCATTCCGTTTGGATGCTGGGGCAGAGGATCTCCTCGGTCAAAGAGAATATCTTTTTCAGGAGAAAATAACAACTTGTTATCATTAACATAAAAGAAATCTGAACCCCAGAGATCTCTCACAACCCCATCAACATCTTTTTCAGCCAGTTCTAAAGCGGTATAACCATGCAAACCAAGAGCCACAGCCTTATCTGTGGCATGTCCAATACCTGTAAAAGAAAGGGATCCCTTTAATATACATTGCAAGCGCAGATCTTTATGGTGGTTCAAGAGTTTGGATTTTTTTATCTTTTTCATAAAATTTTCAGCGGCAACAATGGGCCCCATTGTATGGGAACTGGATGGGCCAATACCTATTTTAAAAAGATCAAGGATACTTATAAACATGGCAACAAACTCCCTGGTAGAAACAAGATATACGGGAATATTCATTTTTAAAAATCAACATATATAATAACAGAATCAAAATATTTTTCCATATATTTCAGTCTAAACGGCCAAACACTATAAAGCCAGACATTAATAAAAACGGCAACCTTGTCTGCTGATTCTTTTAAACCTGGTTTTAAAAAACCTCACTTCTTATATTTTTCAAGAACTGTTTTAACAGCACCAACTGCATTTCCAACTTCATAAAAGTCCGGTATTGCAAGCTCTGTATCAAGCTTATTGCACACTCCCTCAAGGAAAAAAACTGATGCTGCTCCAACACCTGTTACAGGAATTTTTGAGCCAAAATTTATATCAAGATAAGGGCTGTTTCTCCAGTTGGGGAAAAGCTCCTTTATGCCTTTTCCTGAAGAATATCTCACAAAAAAATCAATAACAGCATCAACAATTTTATTTTCAACCTCATCAACTGTTTTTTCACAGAAATTTATGTAATCCATATCATAAAAGCTTCCAAGAATCTTTGCTGCTTCAATTGAAGCCCCAGGATATGGAGCATCTATTTTTCCAAGAATTGCAAGTGCATCGGTGGGAGTAAAACCGCAAACACCAAATCCATTTTTTCTTACATAGTTTCTTACAATTTCCCTTGTTTTTTCTCCAAACCCGGCTTTTTTATAAAAATCTTCAATTGAAAGAAACAAGGCATCATCAAAAAATTTTATAAACCCATTTTCGTCTCTTATGTTTTTATTTCTTAAAAAATATATTTCATATGAATCAGAAAAATTTATCCATCCTGCAGGAGAAGGTATATTTTCTGAAAAACACAGGGGTTTCACTTTTTCGGGGCCTATGCAGATTTCCTTTCTGTAATCCATTGATACCCTGCTGTCTCCCCCAAGCCCAAGGGTTTTTATTTTAACTGATTTTACATGGGTTTCAAAATCACCTATCCTGCTTTTATCATCAATAACAGGCTTTGAATTTTCAATAAGAAGAATATCCGTTGTTGTTCCCCCCATATCAATTACAATGGTGGAAGGATTTTTCCCGATTGCAAAAAAAGCTGTGGAAGCAGGGCCGCTTCCAAAGGTTTTTACAGATTTTTTAACAGCATCAGAAAAACTCATAAAGGAACCTTGGCCATCAATTATTTTGAGATTTTCAATGTCGCAGTATTTTTCAATACTTGCTTTAAGTCCGGTTATAAAACTTTCCATTACAGGCATTAATCTGGAGTTTAAAACCGTTGTAGCAGCTCTTTCCTCCATTCCGGGTGCTGAACTTACCTCTGAAGAAAGATAAAAAGGACTGCCGTCAATCATTTTTATGGCTTCACCTGCAAGAATTTCATGTGCAGGATTTACAAAGCTCATTGAAGAAACAACAGCATATGAATCAACTCTTCCTTTAAAAAAGGAAACAGAATCCACCATAGCTTCTATATCAAATTTTTCAACTTCGTTTCCATAAATGTCATGACCGCCTTTTATAAACTTAAAACCTGCAACAGGAAGATCCATATGCTTTTCAAGACCTATTAAAAATAAAGCAACATCACCGCCCTTGTTTTCAACTACTGCATTTGTCGCCAAAGTACTTGAAACTCCTGTAAAAGCAACCTCTTCCCTTGAAAAGTTTACTTTTCTCTGCAAGGCAGCAAGACAATTTTCAATTCCTTCTTTCAAATCATGATGAGTTGTCAAAGCCTTTGCAAAAGCCTTGATAATTCCAGTTTCAATATCCACAAGCACAGAATCTGTAAAAGTGCCTCCTGTATCTATTCCTATCCCATACTTCATAAAAACAACCTTAACTTATATGATTTATTAATAAAAATCAGAATAAAACAAATTTTAACATTTCCCCTTTTATCAGATATTTTTTAAAATCACCTGTATTTTTATCCTGAAACAGAATATAATTAATACTTAAACATTATTTTTTAAGGGCTAAACAAAAGAATTCATGAGTTTTTTTATAAGACTTTTTTCAAAAAAAGAAAAAAAAATAAGCGCAGATATTTTCAACAATATCTATAATGAAAATATTTTTTTTAAAATTTATACCTTTCATTTGGAAAAACTAAATACCCACAACCAGATTCTTATCAAAAAAAAACAAAAAGATATAGCTGTAATTATTGAACTGCTGCCTAAAAAAAGCAAATTGGACAATTACAAGCTAAAAAAAATAACAGCAGATATTCAAAATAAAAAGCCCGATGTATCTTCCAGGTGGGTAAAAAAATATCTTGAAAAAACAAAAGTTGTCTATGAATTTATTCTAACTGATAACCTTAATTCAGATAATGACATGGAATTACTTTCAAATACCTATATGGAAACATGGGTATTTAACAGAGGTATTTTCCAGATTAAAAATGAAGGATTTACAAATGAATCAGGAGATCTGATTTTGTGGGATTATCCATTTTCAGCAGCCGGTAAAAGACTTGCAGCAATAAAATCCTTTACAGGAAGATGGAAAACCTTTGAAATGGATCTTGAAAGTCCGATGCAGAGAAAACTTTTTCTTAAAGGAAAAGTTCCTGATAAATCAAAACTAATCTACCGGGGATAATTATGGGAGAACTTAAAAAGGAACTTGGTCTCATTGATGTATGGGTTATTTCAACCGGAGCCATACTGAGTTCAGGAATATTCATTCTTCCAGGATTTGCTTTTGCAAAAAGTGGTGCAGCTTCAATCCTTGCATATATTGTGGCAGCAATTCTTATGTCAGGAGCTCTTGCTCTCAAAATAAAAATCCTTGTTAAAGCTGCTTCATGTATTTTGATTCTTACATATATTTTTACCTGCATTGCTGTTATAATTCTAAGGGAAAGCAAGCTGCAAAATTATAAGCCGGACTTTAAAACACCTTTATATCCATGGATTCAAACATCAGGAATCAAAAGAGACTCTATTATAAAAGATGATTTCTATGAGCTTGCAGAAAATGCAAAAATAATTGATATTGAAGAAGAAATTAATTTGGAAACATTTTTTACAATGGTTGCAGACAAAATGGGAAGTTCACTTGATATCAAACCTGGGAAGCTGTATAATCTTCTTTTGGAACGGGAATCTGAGAGTTCAACAATAATAAGTCCTGATGTCGCAATTCCTCACATTGTAATGGATGGTGAAGACAATTTCCACCTCCTGCTGGCAAGATCCAGAAAAGGTATAAGATTTGACAATGACGATTCAAGAATCAAAGCTGTTTTTATGCTGTTTGGAACAAGAAACAAAAGAAATCTTCATCTGAAATCTCTTGCGGCTATAGCACAGATAATAAAAAATTCTGATTTTATTGAAGGCTGGTTAGCTGCAAAAAATGAAGAAGCCTTGAGAGATATAGTTCTTTTGAGTGAAAGAAACCAATCAGAAAGGAAAAAGCAATGAGTTTAAAAAATTTAAAATTTCTTTTAATTACAATTGCAAGTATTCTTTATTTTTTTAATCTCTGCTTTTCCGAGTCTCCTCAAGATCTGGAAAAGTGGAAAAATTTTATTTTATATCAAAATGATACATATTATTGTCCTCCTCTTTTTAATGATTGCAGCAAAAACTTCTGCACCTGGCCGGGCATATTAGATATTAAAATAAAAAAAAATAAGCTTATTTTCACACAAAAAATACGGCTTTTCAAAAAAGGAGCTGTAGAACTTCCGGGTAATATAAATTTTTTCCCTGAAAATATTTTTGCAAATGATAAAAAAATGCCGGCAGCACTTATGGAGCACACTCCTTTAATTTTTCCAGGTAAAGGAGATTTTAATATAAAGGGAGAAATAAAATATTCCAAAATTCCTGACTATATAAATATTCCCAAAAATACAGGGGGGATAAAAATAAAAATTGAAAACAAAAATATAGAAATGCCCTATCTTGATCAGGAAGGCAGATTATGGTTTAAAAATTACAGCATACAGGGAATGGAAAAAGAAAAAAAACATACAAGAGTAGAGGTTTTCAGAAAAGTAAAAGACTCTATTCCATGCGAAATAACAACACTTTTCAGGATTCATTCTTCTGGAATCACAAGACAGGAAAAACTTTTTACAGGAAATATTCCCGGTAAAATTGCAGGATTCAAGTCAGATCTTCCCCTTAAGATTCATAATAATAAATATATGACAGTTCAGGTAAAAGCTGGTTCATGGAATGTAGAAATAAAAAATATTCTCCCATCTCCTCCTGATGAAATAGGGCCTTTTAATTCTCCATACGGTAAAGAAATAATAGTCCATCAAAATTCACCGGGAATAAGAATTACAAGATGGAAAAATCTGAAATCCATAGATCCAACCATGACAGACCTTCCGGTTGGATGGAAAAAATATCCTGCATATATTATTTCCAAAAATGAAAAAATAATTATTGAAGAAATTATACGTGGAACAGGCCCTGAAAAGTCAGACCTTAGCCTTGAGAGAGAAATATGGATAGATTTTGACGGAAAAGGTGCTTCCATTGAGGATAAAATAAAAGGGCGCTCAAATCATAGAACTTTTATAGGGATAAACAATAATAAAAATTTTGTTCCAGGCAAAATGAAGCTCAACGGAAAAAACCAGGTAATAGCACTTAAAAAAAACTGTACAGGCCTTCCTGTTGATTCAGGCAATATAAATATTACAAGTCTTATGAGAAAAATTTCAAAAAATAATTTTTTCCCCACAGGCTGGAACCAGAACTTTTCAAATATAAAAGGAGCGATAAATATCCCGCCTGCCAGAACTCTTTTTTCTGTTTCAGGAGCTGATTTAAAGGGGAATTACACCTTTATTTCAAAATGGACTCTTCTTGACCTGTTTGTACTTTGCATTCTTGCTCTTTCCGCATTTAAAATATGGAATTATAAATGGGGAATAATTTTTTTCATTGCAGCCGGCTTTATATACCACAAATTTTATCTGCCCCCATATTTCTGGCTTATTCTCATTGCAGGCTCAGCAGCAGTCTCATTTTTTAAAAAAAATCCAGATTTAAAAATTCATAATGTCTTTAAAACATCTGTTTTTATAATTTACGGGCTGATTTTCATATCAATTCTTTCCACAGGAATAGTTTTTTCATATAAAAATATAAGGAATTCTTTTTTCCCTCAACTTCAAAAATTTTACTCAAGACCTTCTATAAATTATAGAAACTATGAACAGGAAGATTTTTTAGAAGCAAAACATATGCCATTAGAAAAACAAAAAATAAGTTCATCCATTATAAAAAAGACCAGACAGTTTCCTGTGTACAAAGCTCCTGTTCAATCTCTTGGATACACTCAGACAGGTCAGGGTAAACCAAATTGGAGATGGCAGAGAATACTCTTTGAATCCGCCTCTTTACAAGGAATAACCATAAGGATACTTCCACCTTTTATGACCAGAATAATATTTCTTCTCAATGTGCTATGCCTTTGGCTTATGATATTTAAATTTTTTCCATTAAAAAATTTCGGTTCAAAAAAATTTTCATTTAAAAATATAATTCCGGTTCTTCTTTTATGCTTTTTATTTCAAGCCTCTATAAATCAGGGCACTGCACATGCAGCATATCCTTCTGACAAAATGCTTGAAAATTATAAACAAAGGCTTTTAAGCGAAAAAGAATTTTTTTATGATGCCGCATTTATTAAAAAATGCATAATAAAGGCAGAAAAAAATAATGATGCCGGCATAAATTCAAAAATTAAGCTTATAATAAATTCTGTAAGAGATTGTGCTGTTTCCATTCCAGATTTTGAAAATACCTGTAAAATAGAAGAAATTTTGCTGGATGGGAAAAAACAGGGGTTTGCCTTAAAACAAGGACAAAAAGTATTCACTTTTATTCCAACTGGTATTCATGAAATTACAATTTTTGTAAAATCAAAAAAAGACAGGATTAATATAAAATTTGATCCTCTTCCTGCAAAACTTTCAGTTCAAACAGATGGAATTGAAACAAACGGGGTTGATAAAGGATTTTTCCTTCAAAATATAAGCCTGTACATTCCCGGCAGCGATAAAAATATAAAAAAAATGAAAAACAGTGTTAATCTAACGCCTTTTCCAGTTATAACAAGGGAAATTTCACTTGGGCTTGAATGGAAAATCAAAACAAGTATAAGAAGGTATTACAGCCAGAATATAAAAAAGAGAATAAATACTGAAATACAGCTTCTTAAAAATGAAAAAATACTTACACCAGGAATAGAAGTAAATAATAATAAATTAACTATTTCTCTTGATCCTGGTAAAAAAATATTCTTTTTTGAATCTGAAATTCCCATAATGGAAAAAATAAAAATCTATTTCCCTGAAAACAGCTTTCAAAAACAGATCTGGTCTGTAGAATCTACTCCTCTGTGGGATTATGACATCAGAGGAGGAAAAATTTACAAAATAGAAAATTTAAATAAAACAGCTTTTATTATTCAGCCAGGCGGCACGCCTGTTATAAATATAACAAAACTGAATCCGTATAAAGGACGGTTTCTTAATCTTGAATCTGCAACTCTTGTTTACGACCTTAAAAAAACCAGAAACAGCCTGAGTATAAAAGCAGAAATAAATGCAGGGAAAAGCCTGTCCCATAAGATAAGCTATGAGCCCGATGTTTTTTCATGCCAGTCATTAAAAATAAACGGTTTAAAAAACCCGGTAATAGAAAATAATGGCAAAATAACCATTCCTGTTTCATACGGCAGAAATACAGTGGAATTATTCTTTATTGAGAAAAAGGAACAAAAAAGATCCTTTCTGCCAAAAATAATATCATTTCCAAAAATAGATCTTGGAATACAGTCCTCTAATATTTCTCAGGAAATAACTTATTCTAACCGACTTTTCTGGCTGATTGCATGCTTTGGCCCCCAGCTTGGTCCGGCAGTTCTTTTCTGGGGCTATTTTGCAACAATAATTATCTTTGGATTAATTCTTTCAAAAATTCCTGGTTCACCATTAAAGGCAAGGGAATGGGTGCTTCTGTTTGCAGGTCTTTCAATTGTTTCTCCCCCTGAAATAATAATGGTATGTGCATTCTTTTTTATTCTTGAATTTAAAAAGAACAAAAACTGGGATAATTCAAAATATTTCAATCTTATTCAAACAGCCATTATCCTGCTTCTCCTTTTATCAGCAAAAACTATTTATAATGCAGTTTCACAAGGACTTCTGGGGATCCCAGACATGCAGATAAAGGGTTCTGGTTCATGGGCCGGGTCTCTTATATGGTATACCGACAGATCAGACAGCCTTCTGCCCAGACCATTTATAATCAAGTCCGGCCTGATTGTATGGAAAACAATTATGTTTGCATGGGCAATCTGGATTGCATACTTTATAATCAACAAAGCCCAGTATTTTTTGACCTCTTTTAAAAATGGAGGATTATGGAAAAAAAGCAAGAAGATAAAGCATAAAAATAAATTTTGGAAAAATGAAGAAATAAAGAAATAAAAAAAAGGGGCGGTTAAATTAAAGCCGCCCCTTTGGAAAAATTGGGTAATGTTTAGATGTTTTAATTAATTTATTCTTTAATCTGAATAAAGAGCATATCACCTTTTGCACAAACTTTTTGCTTTGCAATAATATCAGCCTCAATAAAAACCTTACGACCTGAAATTTCCTTAACTCTTCCTCTTAGCTCAAGCTCATTGCCAATGGGGGTTGGCAAAAGATAATCAACTCTAAGGTAGGCTGTTACAAATCTTGGAATTTCTCCTTGCACAATTTCATCTCCAAGCTCTCTGGCCTTTGCAGCAGCTGCTGTTGCTGCACCATGACAGTCCATAAGAGCGGCAATCAACCCACCGTAAACAATATCTTTTTTACCACCTGTATAATATTCCTTTGGAGAAAAATGACAGACACTTTCATCTCCATCCCAATAACTTTTTAGTTTAAATCCATTTTCATTTAACCTTCCGCACCCGAAACAATGGGAGTAATCATCAGCATAATAATCCTGAAAAGCTTTCTTTTCTTCTAAATTTTTGTTTGCCATTTTTTAAGCTCCTCTTAAATTAATAGAATAATTTTTTTAATCTTTTCTCAAAAATTATAAAAAATCAATCCTGATTTTTATTAAATCTCAAGTTTAAACTGGAATGACTGCTGCATTATTTACTGCTTTCTATAATTTTGGAGAAGCTTCTTTTGTTCCGTTGATTTGACTTATACAGACTCCCATAAGGATAAGACTTCCTGCAAAGCATTGTAATAAAGTAAGTCTTTCACCAAGAACAGTCCAGCCCCAGAAAACCGAAAAAACAGGAATCAGATTCACAAAAACCGAGGCTTTGCTTGCAGGAATCTTACTCACCCCATAATTATATAATCCATAGGCTCCCATTGTTATGAATATACCAAGATATACAAGTATAAGAACCGGGAAAAAAGGCCATTGTGAGGGATATGGCTCAATATTTGTGATATTTTGCACAAAAATAATAAGGGCAAAAAAAATTGAACCGCATAAAGTCTGAACAAATGTAAGAAAAAAAGGATTATGCCTGCTGCTTAATGTTTTAAGCAATAAAGTATATCCAGCAGCACAAACAATTGCAAGAAACTCATAAAAATTACCCAGAACCGGATTTGGAGATTCCGGCTCAGGAGCTCCGGCAGCACTCAAAATAAAAGCACCTGCTATTGCTGTGAAAAAACCGATATAGGCTTTAATGGAACTTTTTTCAGAAAGAAAAATTGAAGCTCCCACGGCAACTGCGAGGGGAAGAAGAGCTGTTATCATTCCTGCCTGGGATGAAGTTGTATTTTTTAATGCAAAAGCTTCAAAAACAAAATAAAAGCATGGCTCCATTACAGACATGGCTGTAACAAGATAAATATCCTTTTTTGAAATTTCCCTGGGTTTTATAAATGGAAGAAAAGGAAGAAAGCATATGGCGGCAACAAACATTCTCGCAAAGATAACAAACATCGGCGGAAAATATCTGAATGAATATTTAAGCGCTGCAAAGGTGCTCGACCATAAAATCATTGCTGTCAGAAGAGCTGCAAAAGGGATAATTTTTTTCATTTATACTCCGAAATATCAGCCTATAAGTTTCAATAATGCGGGAAATGCTGCAAAAGTTCCTATAGAACTTCCAAGATTTGTAAAAACAACAACAAGCATAATTCTTGTTATATTATTTTTCCAAAAACCTTTGAAACTTGTAATATCTTCTGAAAGGTTTGAAATATCCCTTATTTTTGGTTTTCTCAAAAACGCTTCTGAAAGACCTGAAACCCAGCCAGCAGCAATCATGGGGTTAAGAGATGTTATTGGTGCGGCTGCGGCTGCCACAACAATGGTAACAGGGTGGGCAAGGGCAATTACAGCACCTGCTCCAGCCATAACAGCATTAATTATTATCCATGTAAAAATCATGCTGGAACCTGTAGATTTACCCTCAAGAAAAAAACCTGCTGATATAAGAGCAATAACAAGAGCAGGAATTATCCATTTCATATAATTTAAAAATTTTGACGGCCTGGGGACAACTTCAAGCTCAGAAATATCTATTTTTTCATCCCAGTATTCTTTTATACCCGGAACATGACCTGCTCCAACAACAGCAACTATTTTTTCACCGTCGGCATTTTTTATTTTTGAAGCTAAATATTTATCTCTTTCTGTAATAAGAGCATTTTTAAGGTCTGGGTGATTTTTGCCTATTTCATCAAGAAGAGTCTCAAGAACATCAGACTGCTTAAGTCTTTCTATTTCTTCCTCGGAAATATCTTCTCCCTGACCAACTGCAAAAACAAGTTGTGAGAGAATCTTGATTTTTTCCATAAAACTCATGCTTTTCCATGCTCTTTTAAGTGTTACCTGCAAATCTCTGTCTGCAAGAACAGTATCTGCTCCAACAAGTTCTGAACTGTTAATTGCAGAAATCATTTCCTGGCCGGGCTTTATTTCCATTTTATCTGCGATTTTTTTCTGAAAGGAAGACAAAATCAGGCTTGAAAGTAAAAGATAAACTTTTTTTTCCTTTATAATCTGTATTATATCAGTATCCTGAAATTTCTTTTCATTCCTTATGGAATTAAATCTTGATTCACAAAGCTCAATACAGACAGTATCAGGCTTTAATTCTTCTATTGTCTGTTCCACAAGCTCCGAGCTCTTTTTTGATACATGAGCTGTTCCTATGAGGTAATATTTTTTCCCTCTGTCTTCAATAAGGGTTATATTTTCATCAAGAGCAATATTTTCAGCACTGTTATCCATTTAAACTTCCATTTTTAAAATTAATTGTTTGTCAAAAGATTCATAAAAAATTTTTCATTCCAGATATCTTTATTGCCATTATTTTTCAATATTTTAATTTCATTTATTATTTTTTCAGATTGAACTGTGTTTTCTGTAATCACATAAATTTTAAATGCTCTCATAAGATAATCCAGAGCAGTATTCATCTCCTTTTCTTTTTTTTTCAAACAAAACAAGGCATAAAGATCGGCTGCTATATCAGGTGAATTTCCCCTTGCTTTATCAATATCAAGAGCTTTTTTTAAATTTTTTTCACAAGCTGAAAAATCTTCTTTTTCAAGTAAAACAAGACCAAGAGTATAAAAATAAAATGAGTTTGATTCCAAATCTTCCTTATTCACTTTGGTTAAAAAATTAAAAGCCTGGTCTGTATTTCCAAGTTTGAGATTTAAAAAAGCCCGGGCAATATAAAGCCTTGTTGTTGAAACATTAATACCGGCAAGTATTTTTCCAGCCTTTTCAAGCTGATTATTTTTTATAAGCATAAGGGCTTTTGTAGTTAAAAAAGTCTCTTGTTCCTTAACCTTTCCACTTTGAATAAAATATTTTTCAGCTGCCTGTAAAACCAAAAAGCTTTCCTTTTCCCTCCCCTGATTAAATAATGCTGTTGCAAGTCCTGTCAGGCTTGAACCACATCCAATCAAATTGTCATTCAAAGAATAATTTTTATATGCCTTTATAAAAATTTTTCCGGCTTTACTATATTTACCCTCTCCAAGACAGGTATTACCTCTTACCAGAAATTCATCCCCTGTTTTAATCTGTACAGGTATATATTTTACAGGATGAGATGAACATCCTGATATTAAAAATAATATCAGCAGGATAAAAACAGTTTTTTTCATTTTAATATGTCCTTTTATAATTAATATAAAAAAAACAAGTAATTGTTCATTTTAAACTGGCTGTTTCCCAGTTTGTCAGCGGAATAGTTACAAAAACAAAAACTTTTTTGATATATCAGTTCATATATAAAATTTCAATTTTTTTACTGGCAGTTATTGTTTTATTCAAGACCATAATCCTTAATCTTTTTATGGAGTGTTTTACGTGTTATTCCAAGTTGTCTTGCAGCTGCACTTTTATTATTTTCTGTTGCAGCAAGGGCTTTTGCAATAACTCTTTTTTCAACCTCTTTTAAAGATTCACCTGCATACTCTTCCATAAGCTCATTGTTTTTATTCTCTTTCCTGCTTTCATCTCCGACTGTAACTATGTATTTTTTTTCTATAAACTCACTATTTGAAAGAATAACAGCACGCTCTATTGAATTTGCAAGCTCTCTTATATTTCCGGGCCATGAATATGCTGTGAGTTTTGCCATGGCTTCAGGGGAAAAGCCCTTTATGTCCTTTTTATTTTTTTTTGCATATTTTTTTAAAAAATTTTCAGCAAGAATGGGAATATCACCTTCTCTTTTTCTCAATGGAGGCAGATTTATATGCACAACATTGAGTCTGTAATAAAGATCTTCCCTGAACCTGTTTTCCCTGATTTCTTCCAAAAGATTTTCATTTGTTGCAGCAATAACCCTTACATCAAGTGAAAGTTCCTGCTCTCCTCCAACCCTGACAATTTTTCTGTCTTCAAGAACCCTTAAAAGTTTTGTCTGCATATTAACAGGCATTGTTCCAATTTCATCAAGTAAAATAGTTCCTTTTTGTGCTTGAATAAACTTGCCTTCCTTTAATTTGTGAGCTCCTGTAAAAGCTCCTTTTTCATGCCCGAAAAGTTCTGATTCTATAAGTGATTCTGTAATTGCTCCGCAGTTTACACGAATAAAGGGCCCGTTTTTTCGATGGCTGTTATAATGAATGGCTCCTGCTGCAAGCTCCTTTCCGGTTCCGGATTCACCTGTAATTAAAACAGTTGCTTCTGTAGGAGCTGTATTTTTTATAATATCAAGAACTCCCTTTACAGCAGAGCTTTTACCAAGAATTCTATTTCTGTTAAATTCTTCACCCATGCTTTCTTTTAAGGCATTATTCTCATTTTTAAGGCTTATATGCTCCATTGCCCTTGTCATTATTATTTTAAGCTTATCAAAATCAATTGGTTTTGTAAGATAATCGTATGCCCCATTTTTCATGGCCTCAACAGCTGTATCAACAGAAGCATATGCTGTCATTATAAGAATCGGGATAGAAGGATTTATTTCCTGAATCTTTTTAAGAGCCTGAAGTCCAGACATTTTGATCATTTTAATATCCATGAGAACAAGATCATATGCACGGCTCTTTACAGATTTTACTGCTATATCACCATCTTCTGCCGCATGAGTTCCATATCCCCAGCCTTTAATAAGGGTCTGAAGCATCTTTCTATGCGAATTATCATCATCTACTATCAATATTTCCGGTTTTCCCATTTTAACCTTTCAAAGGAAGCTTTATTGTAATTGTTGTTTTTCTGTTTATTGATTTTGCATAAATCTTTCCATTATGTGCCTTAATTATATTTCGTGAAATAGCAAGGCCTATACCTGTTCCTGAGGGTTTTGTAGTATAATAAGGATCAAAAATATGGGGGAGAATATCTTCAGAAATTCCTGTACCTGAATCCTGAAATTCAAGTATAAGCCAGCCATCTTTTTCATGGCCGGTTATTTTTATTTTTCCAGCCTCACTTATAGCTTCAATGGAATTGGACAAAATGTTTAAAATAACCTGCTTTATTTTATCTCTGTCTGAATTAACTTTAATATCATTTTTAAGAGAGAGTGTTATATCAATATTTTTTTCCCTGCAATCCCTGCTTAACAAATGAATGGTTTCTTTTATCAACTCTTTAATACATACATTTTCTTTTATCAAACTGACCGGCTTTGCAAAATCAAGGAGCTGGCTTACAACCTTGTCAAGCCTGTCAACTTCATTAATTATAAGGGATGAAATATCAATGCTCTGTTGAAAATCAGACGGGTTTTCCTTTATACAGGTAGAAAAACCCTTTATTGAACTCAAAGGATTTCTTATTTCATGTGCAACTCCTGCAGCAAGCTTTCCAACCGATGCAAGCCTTTCATTGAGATCAATTTCTTTTTTAAGAGTGTTTTTTTCTGTTTCATCCTTTATTAAAAAGAGTATTCCGGGCTTTTCATCTGCTCCAGCGTGTATATATGAAATATTTATATCCAGGTGCTTACTGAAATTTTTTCCTGACAGACCTATTTCTTTATTTATACTTTTCTGCTGAAGTTTATCTATATCATTAAAATCTATAAGATTTTTTATCTCTGGAGGGATTTTAAACTGATTTTTTTTATCCATGCCTAAAATTAATTCCGAGGCATCATTATAAGATAAAATATCTCCTTTTATGTTTGTTGTGATAAAACCAGCGGGCATTGCTTTTATAATTGCATCTGAAAATTTTCTGGCTTTTCCAAGTGAAATTTTGGCAGACTTGTAATTTTGAAAAAAAAAGAGGAATAAAACACCTCCACAGGATACAAAAAAAAGCATGAAACTTCTATAAATACTTTTTTCTCTGGCTTCTGATTCAGCCTTGAATATATGACTCATATCCAGTGCAAGAAAAATTGAAAGATCCTTTGGATTATATTGAAGAATTTTATTGTTTCTGTAAAAAAATCTTATGACAGGCCCTGATTTTCTGCCTATGCCATGGATATTTTGAAGACCGTGTATTTTTCCAATGGGAGCATGAAATTTCCTTTTAATTTGTTTTTGAGGAAGATTAGGTGGATTAATACCCGAACCGGGAAGAAACCAGGGAGAAAGCCTTCTGTATAGAACAAGAGAGACTTTTTCACCTTCTTTTATCATATCCCATTTAAGTTCAGGCTCTGCTTTTTTATTTTCAGCCAGAGTTTCAAGTTCTTTATAATCTGTATTAACTTGATTGCTCCGGGCAAGAATTATACCATCTGGTGAAGATATAAAAATATATTTAACCCAGCCAACTCTTGATGTCTCAACCAGAAGTTTCTGAATCCAGAATTTTTTCCTGTAATCTCCACTTGAAATTTCTCTTGAAGCTGCCTCAAAGGCATCTATAATGGCTTCTCCACGATTCACCATTATTTTTATATAATGCTCTTTTTTATCTTTTAAATCCTTAAAGGTTATGTAAGTAAAAATTCCACCCAAGATAAGAATTATTCCAATAATAAGAAAAAAGGGTATTTGTTTTTTCAAATTTCATCTCCAGAAAGTAACCTTTTTACACACTGTATATTTTTTATGCACCTTTACATAAAAAAATAAAGTTTTTAATAAACTTATTAAAATAGATGCAAAAGTTTTGCCGTCTTTATAAAATTTTTAAATGATATGCTTATTCAATAAAACAGAAAGTTCAGATATTTTAAAAGGCTTGGAAATACTTGCTGTAAATCCATATTTGAATGGGTTATTAATTACAGGATCATCTGAATAACCGCTGGCCACAAAAACAGCTATTTCATTATCAATTTTTCTTATTTCCTTAACAGTTTCCTTCCCCCCCATTCCTCCGGGAATTGTAAGATCACAAATTACAGCTTTAAGATTTGCTCCTGAATCCTTCTCTTTTTTAAAAATTTTAAGGGCTTCTTCTCCGTTTTGAGCCTTCATGGTTTCATATCCAAATGATTCAAGTATTTCAGAAATCATTTTTAAAATTATATCTTCATCATCCATAACAAGAATTGTTCCTTTCCCATGATGAATTTTATCTTCAATTAAACCGGATTCCTTCTTAAATCCTTTAGCAGCAGGGAGATAAATATAAAAAGTTGTTCCTTCACCTTCTTTTGATTCAACCTCCATAAAGCCATTATGTTTTTCAATTATGGAATAAGTTGTAGTAAGACCTATTCCATGACCTTTTTCCTTTGTAGTAAAAAAAGGATCAAATACCTTGCCAAGGAGTTCTTCAGGCATTCCAATACCGGAATCATGAATTGAAATTTTTACAAACTGACCTTTATGAGAATAACTGTCAAAATCAAATTCTACATTCTCTGCTTTAATGTGAATATTACCATTATCCGACATAGCCTGCTTAGCATTGATAACAATATTATCTATTGCCTGTCCTATCTGATTCTTATCAAAATTACATGGCATAAGATCTTTGGCTATTTCAAAGGAGCAGGTTATTTTTGATCCGCTTAAAATAAATTCGGCAGTTTCTTTTATAAAAGGAAATAAAGAGTCTGTCTTTTTAGCAGGAGAGCCTCCTTTTGAAAAAGTTAAAAGCTGACCTGTAAGATTTTTAGCCCGTTCTATGGCATTCATTGATTTTGTAAGAAAACCAACAACTTTTTCTTCACTTGAAACTTGTATAGCCAAATCTATGTAGCCAAATATTCCCCCAAGAAGATTATTAAAATCATGGGCTATTCCTCCGGCAAGGATCCCAAGCGATTCAAGCTTGGCAGTAATTTGCAGAGTATTCTGCATTTTCTTTTTCTCTGTCATATCCCTGAAAACAATTACAACTCCTATTGTATTATTTTCTCTATCTTTTATGGGTGCTCCACTGTCTGCAATTATTTTTTCCCTGCCTTTTTTATCAATAAGAATTATATCTTTTTCAAATTCTATAATCTTGCCGTCTGTCAACACTTTCTGCACTGGATTTTTATACGGCTTCCTGGACTCTTGATCTATAATATTAAAAACTTCTGAAAGAAGCCTTCCTTCTGCTTCTTTTTGTGACCAGCCTGTAAGACCTTCCGCCGCGTTGTTCAACAAGATTATCCTGCCTTTTATGTCTGTTGTTATAACGCCGTCACCAATACTTTTGAGTGTAACAGAAAGCCTTTCCTTTTCAGCAGCAAGCCTTTCCTGATCCTTTTTCCTTTCTGTGATATCCTCCCCTATAGCCTGATAGGAATATATCCTGCCGCTTTTATTAAAAAGTGCCCGATCAGTCCACCGCTGCCACCTGATTTCTCCATTTTTAAGAATTACCCTGTGCTCACTTATGTGCATAGGATCTTCAAGTGTCAGCTTTTTAAGGCCATCAATTAAAGGCATTCTTTCATATTCAGGAAGAAAATATAAAAAATTGGTACCCACCATTTCATAAATTTTTTTATTAAAATAATCACAATATGCCCTGTTTACAAAAGTGATTTTTCCATCTGGAAGAAAGGTGCAGATCATGAGCGGTGAGTCTTCGACAACGCACCTGTATTTTTCCTCACTCTCCTGCAATTGTTGCTTAGCCTCTTTTATAGTTGTAATTTCAGATGCTAATGTCGCAATACCAGTAAGAGTATCATCATCATAAACAGGTATTTTTTTTGTTAAAAAAAATCTTTTTTTGTTTTCAACGTCTATAAAAAAATCCTCTGTAGTAATATATTTTCCTTTTTCAAGACTAAGAGCCTCCATCTCTTTTGCATACACTTTATCAAGAAGTTTTTTATCTATTGAGTCTTTAAAAATTTCAAAATCTGTTTTTCCAATTATTTGTGAGATGGATTTTATACCGGTAAGTTTAAAAAATGCTTTATTTACACGAAGATATCTTAAACTTGTATCTTTTAATATGGCTATATAATCTGAATTTTCAACTATTTCAAAGCTTTGTTGTAATTCCTTTTCCCTTTTTTTTATCAACTTCTGCATTCTGACAAATTTATTCTGAAGTTCTTCTAGCTCAAAAGGCTTACCTGTCTTAAAATGTTTAAGGTCAATAACTTTATCTTGTTCAGCAGAAAAAGCAAAAGCATCTATTTCCTCTGACAAATTTGTAACAGGAAGTATTATTAAATTATATAACTTTTTATTGAATAAATATAAAAGTGTAAAAAATATTGAAAAAGTTATTAAAAGACATATTAAAAATGATAAAAAAACATATTTTAAAAGTTTTAAAACATCCTGCTCAATTATTATTCTCCAGTTTTCAAAAGCTGTTATTTGAGCACTCATAAGCTTTAATCCCGAACTGGTTATAAAAATATCGGGAGTAAAACTTTTATTTTTCATATGCAAAATTTTATCAGGGATAATTTTATTTTTTAAAAAAAAATTATCTTTTTTTAAAACCGGCTGCCAGTTAGAATCTGCTAAAAAGATAGAGCCATTTGGAATATAAGGAGTCAGAAGTTTTATAAATTTTTCAAATTCATCGGCACAGATCTCCGCAGCAAAAAAGTTGCCATTTTTTTCAGGATAAACAAGAGTAAAAACCAGTTTATTTAAATATGAAGATTTATAACATCCTGTTATAAAATAAGAATTTTTTATTGATTTAGCCCCGATTATTTCCGAAAAATCACAAGGTAAAACATTATAAGGAACAGATTTAATGACCCTAAAATCCTTATTCAGAAGATATAGGGAATGAAAGGAAAAAATAGTGGATGAGATCTTGTTTATTTTTTTAAATTCGGAGTATTCATCAGATATATATTCCATTGCAGTGGTGCAGTCTTTTATACACCTGTCAAGATAAAGCTGTATCTGTTCATTCATATTGTTTAAATAAAAAAGCTGATTATTTTTAAATTGATGTAATTTATAAAAAGATCTCATTAATGAAATAAAGATAAGAACAATGAGAACAGGTATAAAAACCCATCTCAGCATAAACCTGTTTACAATAGAAGATGTTGTTTTAAGGCTCATACAATCTCTCCTCTCCAAAAATATGGATCTTCTGAAGTATCAAAAAATGAGAACTTGCTACTATATTGCCTCTGTCAGCATTCCCAACAGGGAAATTGAATGAAAAATCTGCTTCCAAATCAGTAAGAATATATTTTTTAAATAAAAGATCAAAATTTTATCTTTTTATATACAACAAAAAAACTTTTTTTTTAAGTTAATTTTTAACTTTAATTAAATAGAAAAAACAGAGGTAGGTTCATCCTGCAGGGCACTTACAAGTTTTAAGTCAACATCTTTCAAAGCTTCTGAAACCGTTGAAAGAGCTTTTTCATGGCAATTATTTTCATTGCTTATATGCCCCAGAACTATATTTTTTAATTTTTCTGAAACTATCTCTCCAATAAGGTCTCTTGCATCCTGGTTGGAAAGATGGCCCACCCGGCTTTTAATTCTCTGTTTTAAGGCCCATGGATATGATCCTGAAGCAAGAAGTGCGGGATCATGATTTGCTTCAAGAACTATCCCTGTGCAATCTTTTAATCTGGTTTTTACAAGAGCCGTTGCAACCCCGAGATCTGTTGCCAAACCAAGTTTGGATTTACAATATTGTATTGTAAAACCACAGGGATCTTCAGCATCATGTGAAATTGAAAAAGGATGTATTGTTATATCATTTAAATCAAAAGGATTACCGGAATTAAAAAATCTGGTCTCAAAAAGTTTTTTCACATCAGAAGCAGAGGCTTCATGAGTTTTTTCATTTGCATATACAGGCAGATTATATCTCCTTGATAAAACACCTATTCCTTTTATATGATCAGAGTGTTCATGGGAAACAACTAAAGCTGTAAGTTCTTCCGGTGATTCTCCAATAAGGTCAAGCCTTTTTTCTATTTCCCTGCCGGACAAGCCTGCATCAAACAAAATTTTTGCCTCAGGGCTTTTAACAAAAACGCTATTTCCCCTGCTTCCGCTGCCAAGAACAGAAAAAAAAAGATTTTTACCGATAGATTCCATAATTTATCAGACTCCGGTATGGCCAAAGCCGCCTTTATTTCTTCGGGTTTTATCAATTTCATCTACTTCTTCAACAATCACTCTTTCAACTTTTGAAATAACCATCTGTGCTATTCTCATTCCTCTTTCAACAATAAAATCATTGCCTCCAAGGTTTATAAGCCCGATTTTTATTTCTCCTCTATAATCAGAATCTATGGTTCCGGGAGCATTTATAATTGTTATTCCATGCTTGACAGCAAGTCCGGATCTTGGTCTTATCTGGGCCTCATAACCAGCAGGAAGTTCTATTGAGAAACCAGAGGGAATAAGCTTTATTTCCATTGGCTTTATCGTAAGAGGCTCTGTAATTGCGGCTGATATATCCATTCCTGAAGAGCCTTCCGTCATATATTGAGGAAGACTGATATCATTCTTTGATTTTGGCTCAATTCTTTTTATTTTCAACTCTGTCATATATCAACCGCTTTTAAATTATTTTTTATCGTTTATTTTTTTTATTATAGCCTTTTTTACTGCCCTTGAATTTCTTTTTCTTTTTGTCCTCACCATCATTTTTACCGGCCTGATCAGGATCTGCTTCCTTAAGACTTAATTGAATCTTGCCATCTCTTGTCACATCAAGAACCATAACATTTATTTCATCACCAGGTTTTACAATATCTGTAACTTTTGCAACTCTGTAATTTGCAAGCTCTGAAATATGAAGAAGACCCGTTGTATTAGGCCCAAGATCAACAAAGGCACCAAAATCTGTTGTTCTTGCAACTTTACCCGGATATATTTTTCCAGGTTCAGGATCAAGACAGATCTCATTTATTCTTGCGACAGCTTTGTCAGAGGCTTCGGCTGAATTGGCAGAAATTTTTACAGTTCCATCATCTGTAACTTCAAGAACAGTATTTGTTGTTGATTGTATCTCTCTTATTGTCTTTCCCGCAGGTCCAATAAGGGCAGCGATTTTATCCTGTTTAATCTGCATGGTTATAATCTTTGGAGCATATTCTGAAATATCTGCTCTTGGAACTGAAATTGACTCAAGCATTTTGTTTAGAATATGAAGCCTGCCGGATTTTGCCTGAATAAGAGCTTTTTCCAGAATATCCCTTGAAAGCTCTTTTATTTTTATATCCATCTGTATTGAAGTTATACCATCAGCTGTTCCGGCTACCTTAAAATCCATATCTCCAGTATGGTCTTCATCTCCTAATATATCAGAAAGAATCACTACTTCATCTCCTTCACTTACAAGACCCATTGCTATCCCTGAAACAGGTGCTTTTATCGGAACACCTCCATCCATCAATGCAAGTGTTGAGGCACATACAGTTCCCATTGATGAAGACCCATTTGATTCCATAACTTCAGAAACAATTCTGATTGTATATTCAAAATCTTCTTTATCTGGAATAATTTTTTCAACTGCTCTCCTTGCAAGAGCTCCATGTCCAAATTCCCTCCTGCTGGGGCCCCCAACCCTTTTAACTTCTCCTACGCAAAAAGGAGGAAAATTATAATGAAGCATAAAGCTGTTTGAATCATCTCCATTAAGGGTTTCAACCCTTTGAGCATCCTGACCTGAACCAAGAGTTACAATTCCAAGAACCTGGGTTTCTCCCCTTGTAAAGAGTCCAGAGCCATGGGTTCTGGGAAGAATACCTGTTTCACAGCTTATTGGACGGACTTCATCAAAAGCCCTTCCATCTATACGTTTTTTATCTTTTAAAACTATTTCCCTGCTTGTAAGTTTTACAAGCTTTTCAAAATAAGGGGAAATAAGATGTTCGTCTTCAGGGAATTTTTCACAAAGGCTTGACTTTATATCTTCCCTTACTTTTTTAACAGCATTTTTTCTTTCAAATTTACCCTGTGTTTGAAGTGCGGTTTTTATATTTTCCTTTGCAAGGCTTTCAATTTCATCATATAAATCCTGAACTATTGTTTTTTCAGGCACTTCCATTTTTGGTTTACCTGCAAGTTTTTTCAATTCCTCCTGAATTTCTATAATGGGCTGCATAGCATCATGACCCTTGAAAATTGCATCAAGAATATCTGATTCACCTACTATATTTCCTCCGCCCTCAACCATTGTTATTCCGGTTTTGGAGCCTGTAAGAACAATATTTATATCACACTCCGGATTATTAATCTGTTCAATTGAAGGATTGAATATAAATTCTTCTCCGATTCTTCCAACTCTTATTGCTCCAATGGGCCCTTCAAAGGGAATTTCTGAAATTGTAAGGGCGGCAGAAGCCCCAATCATTGCAAGAATATCAGGATCATTTTCCTGATCCATTGAAAGAACTGTTACAATAATCTGGGTTTCATTTTTATAATTATCAGGAAAAAGAGGGCGTATGGGTCTGTCAATAAGCCGGCATGTAAGAGTTGCCTTTTCACTTGGCCTGCCCATTTCCCTTCTGAAATAATTCCCGGGTATTCTTCCTGCTGCATATATTTTTTCCATATATTCTACAGTAAGCGGAAAAAAATCAATATCTTCCTTTGCTTCAGGGCTTGCAGAAGCAGTTACAAGAACTATAGTTTCGCCATATTGAACTGTAACCGAGCCAGATGCCTGCTTTGCTATCTTTCCTGTTGTTATGGTAAGCTCGCGTCCGTTTATTTCTGTTTTGACTGTTTGTTCCATTAATTTCTCCATTTTGCAAAAGCCATGATGATATAATGACAGGCTTACGCAAAAACAGCTTTCCGGTTTTATCTAAAACCGAAAAATTATTTGTGCGAAAGTCTCTGACATATTCTTTATAAATTTTCACATAGCTTTTATTGTAAATAAAAAAGGGCAGAGTTTTTAAGTTTCTGCCCTTTGATTTCTTTAACGCTTAAGACCAAGTTCTCCCAATATTGCTCTATATCTTGAAATATCTTTTTTCTTTAGATAGTTAAGAAGCCTTCTTCTTCTTCCAACAAGGGTAAGAAGTCCTCTTCTTGAATGATGATCCTTTTTGTGAATCTTTACATGTTCAGTAAGATAGATAATTCTTTTTGTTAAAATTGCAATTTGAACTTCAGGAGAGCCCGTATCTCCTTCATGCCTCTTAAAATCGTTAATTAACTCCTGTTTCTGATTTTTTGCAAGTACCAATTTAAAACTCCTTTTTCTGGAATAAATTAATTTTTTTAATATCTGCGTTTACGATCCGATATTCCATTCAGACCGCCGATTTTATGCCGGTATTATAGCAGACAGCTAAAACATATAATAACTTAAAAATATTTTCAATTAAAGACAGCATCATATTTTAAAAAAATGCTGTCTTCTTCTTTCCTGACAACAGCTATAAGCTCATTTTTTGTGGAAACCAGCCTGAAAGGCTTATTAATTTCTAAAGAAGAAGTTCCATTAATATTTTCAGAAAGTATTTTCCTGCCATTTTTCAATTCATATTCAATAGAATCTGAAACCTTTATTTCTGGCATAAATTCTATAATTTTATTCAATGAAATAATCCTGTTTTCTTTTTCATCCATCCCTTTTAGAGATTCAGTGCTTAAGGCATCTTCAAGTAAAAAATCTCCACATTTTGTCCGTTCAAGACTTTGAAGAGTTCCTGTTGTTCCAAGTTTTTCTGAAAAATCAGAAGCAAGACTTCTTATATATGTGCCTGCTGAACATCTTACCCTTATGGTTATAAAAGGTAAATTTATATCAAGAATTTCAAATGCGAAGACTTCTATCTCTCTTGGTTCCTTGATTATTATATTTCCTTTTCTTGCGTGCTTATACAATGGAACACCCTTATGCTTAACAGCAGAATAAGCCGGGGGAGACTGCTTTAGTTTTCCTGTAAAAAATAAGGAAGCCTTGTTTATTTCTTCATCAGACAAAGAGGGAACCGGGCTTTTTTTAATTATTTTTCCTGTTAAATCAAGGGTATCAGTTTTTTCTCCAAGTTTTATTACCCCAATATATTCCTTGTCTTTTCCAAGTAAATATCTTGCAAGCCTGGTAGCTTTATTAAGACAGACAGGAAGAAGGCCAGATGCAAAAGGATCCAGGGTCCCGGTATGACCTGCTTTTTTCGCATTAAATATATATTTTACTATGTTGACAACCTTGTTGGAGCTTAAACCGGTTGGTTTTCTTACTAAAATCATCCCATCTGTCTGGTCTTGTTCAAAGGTCATATTTTAAAGGCTTATATGGTATCCGCAAGAGACATAAGTTCCTGCCTGAGTTGTGTAAAAGAAAGTCTGGAAGAAAATCCGGCAGCATATTCATGCCCGCCTCCTCCATAAGAAGCTGCTATTGAAGCTGTATTAACAGAGCCGTCTGAACGGAGGCTTACATAATAATAGGGGGTTTCACCTCTTTTATCTTCTTTTATAAAAACAGCGAGCTTTACATCATTAATATTTTCTGCATAATTTATAAATTCCGAAATATCCTCATCCATTACATTTGCATACTTCAGCATTTCCTGTTTCAAGACCATCATAGATATTTTACCATTCCTGGAAAACTCAATAGAATCAAGAAGTTTACTCACAAGTTTAATCTTTCCAACGGAATAACTTCCATAAATATTACTGGCAACAATATTAGGGGAAACCCCGTAATCAAGCATCTCCATACAAATTGAAAATGCTTTTTTATTGGTATTGGGAAATCTGAAAGAACCTGTATCTGTAAAAATTCCTGTATATATTGAATAAGCTATTTCCTTACAAAAAGTTATATTCCATTCCTTTAGAAGCCTGTATACAATTTCTGCTGTTGCACAGGCATTGGGCTCAATTATTTTTTCCGTTCCAAATTTTGTATTTGTAAAATGATGGTCTATATTGATTATTTTCGGAATATTTTCAATTATTTTTCTGGATTTGCCTGTACGGTTCAAGCCACTGCAGTCAAGAATAATGGCAGAATCAAAAAAAGCAGAATCAGGTATTTTATTTTTTATTTTTTTAATCCCGGGAAGAAAGGAAAACATATCGGGAATCAGGCTTTCATTGTATAAAAAAACATTCTTTCCTTTTTTTTCAAGCCCTTTTCCAATTGCTATTGTAGAACCAAGGGCATCTCCATCAGGATGCAGGTGGCTGGCAACAAGAATATTTTCACTTTTTTCAATAATCCTGTTCGCCATCTTCTGACCAGTTTTCTTTTTCTTTCAAGGTTTTTAAAAGCTCATCCATTCTTCTTGCATTTTCAATGGTAAAGTCAAAAATAAATTTAAGATCAGGTGTATATCTTAGATGCAGTTGATTTCCTACAGCTTTTTTAAAAAATCCTTTCGCACTTTTAAAACCTTTTTCAGCGTTTTCCACAACTTCTTTGCCACTTCCATACACTGAAAAATAAATATATGCACAAGACAAGTCACCACTCATTCTTACATCAGTTACAGCTGCGCCGGAAAGTCTTGGATCCTTTATTTTTTTTACAAGAATTTCAGAAACAACCTCCTGAATCTGGGAACCTATTCTTGCGGATCTGGGATAATCCTTATTCACTTGAACTCCTTTAATCAAGAGTAGGTTTGATCTCTTCCATCATATAGCATTCAATTATATCATTATCCTTGATATCATTAAATTTTTCTATTCCTATACCGCATTCGTAGCCATGCTTGACTTCTCTTACATCATCTTTAAACCTTTTCAATGATGACATCTGACCATCAAAGATAATAACACCATCTCTCAAGACTCTGGTGCTGGAACCTCTTTTCATAATTCCATCAGTAACAAAACAGCCTGCTATTTTACCAACTTTCGGAACGGAAAATACAGCCCTGACTTCAGCAGTACCAAGAATAACTTCTTCGTATGTGGAATCCATAAGACCAACCATTGCATTTTGAATATCTATTATGGCGTTATAAATGACATCATAGAATTTCATTTCAATATTTTCTTCTTCTGCAAGCTCTCTTACCTTGGGTGCCGGCCTTACATTAAAACCAAGGATTATTGCATCAGATACAGCGGCAAGACTTATGTCAGATTCGCTTACTGTTCCTGTAGCCGCATGAACAATCTTTATCTTTACCTCATCTGTTGAAAGTTTGCTTAAAGATTCCCGCAAGGCTTCAATAGAACCCTGAACATCTGCCTTTATAATAAGATTAAGCTCTTTTACTGATTGCTGCTCTATTTTCTCAAACAATCCTTCAAGACTCATTCTTGAAGATTTTGCAAGTTCTTTTGCTCTTTGTTTGGAAGCCCTGTGCTCTCCAATCTGCTTGGCATCCTTTTCATCCTTTAGAGCTATAAGCTCATCTCCGGCATCAGGGACTCCATTAAGCCCCAGTATTTCAACTGGAATACTGGGCCCTGCATCATTTATCTTTTCCCCCTGATCATTAAACATTGCCCTTACTTTTCCATAATGTGTTCCGCAGACAACGGCATCTCCCTGCTTGAGAGTTCCTGCCTGAACAAGAACCGAGGCAACAGGCCCCCTTCCTGTATCAAGTCTTGCCTCAATAACATATCCTTTGGCAAATTTATCAGGATCAGCTTTCAGATCAAGAATTTCTGACTGTAGAAGAATCATTTCCAGAAGTTCTTGTATTCCTGTTTTCTGCTTGGCAGAAACATTAACAAAAATAGTTTCTCCTCCCCAGTCTTCCGGCAAAATACCATATTCTGAAAGCTCTCTCTTTATAGTCTCCGGCTCTGCACCCGGCTTGTCTATCTTGTTTATAGCTACAACTATAGGTACTTCTGCGGCTTTTGCATGATTTATAGCCTCTACTGTCTGAGGCATAACACCATCATCTGCTGCAACAACAAGTACAACAATATCTGTAATCTGGGCTCCCCTTGACCTCATTGCTGTAAAAGCTTCATGACCGGGTGTATCCAGAAAGGCAATTTCTCCATTATCTGTTGCAACTATATAGGCGCCTATGTGCTGGGTAATGCCACCGGCTTCTCCTTCTGCAACACCTGTTTTTCTTATAACATCCAGCAATGATGTTTTTCCATGATCTACATGACCCATAACAGTTACAACAGGAGGCCTTGGCTTACCGGAATCCTTTCCGTCTGTATTTTCATGGTGAATCTTTATAAGAGCTTCTTCTTCAAATGAAGCCTTTTCAACTTCAAAACCAAATTCACTTGCGACAAGCTCTGCTGTTTCAAAGTCTATTGTCTGATTCACAGTTGCCATGACTCCAAGACCCATAAGCTTTACTATCATTTCATTTGCCTTGATTCCCATTCTTTTACCAAGCTCTGAAAGAACAATTGTTTCATCTATTCTAATTCTTCTTTTTATGGCTTTTGGTACAGTTATCTGGGTTTTCTTATGGGCAGACTTGTCATTATCCCGGCCTTTTTTTCTATTTTTCCTGAATTTTTTATTTTTCCTGGAATTCTCATAAAGAGTTTCTGCTTCGATTACTTCCTTTTTTTTACTTTTTCTTTTTTTCTTTTTAGGTTTTTTTGAGTCTTCGCTGTTATTTCTGCCTTTATTAAGCTTATCAGATCTTCCATCATCATCTTCTTCCAGCAATTCTGGTTTTATATCTGGAATTTCCATTTTTTCTGTAAAAATTTCACTGACTGAAGTCTGCTTTTTCTTTTTTTTCTCAACTGGTTTTTCTTCAATAATATCTGCTTCAGATTTTACAGGTTCTTCTTCTTTAACAATTTCAGGTGCTGATTCTTCAACTGTTGCAACAGGCTCGGGCCTGTAAATAATTTTTGCACTGCCCTTGTTCTTTTTCCTGTTTTTTTTCTCTTTTGGAGCAGAAGCAGATGATTTTTTTTTCGAAGAAGTCTCTTTTTCAATGGGAGCCTTTTTTTCAGGAAGAATTTCTTCTTTTTCTGTATGAACCTCTTCTTCTGTGGGAATTTCAGGAACGACTGTCTCGATTTCTTTTTCCTTTTCATCTGTTTCCTGATTTTTTATTAAAATCTCATCAGTTTTTTTATCCTCTGTCTTCACATCAGTTGAAGTTTTTCTTTTTGAAGGGATTTCCTCTGTTTTTTCTTGTGTGGGAAGGACCTCATCATTATTTTCAACAGGCTTTTCAAAGCTGTCTGTTTTCTTTTTTCTTCTTCTTATAACAGTTGGTCTTACACGCTTTTCTTCCTGTTTCTCTTTTTTCCCAAGAAGCCTTGACTTTATTTTTTTAATGGACTGGGGGTCAAGAGAACTCATATGGCTTGTAAACTCTATGTCTCCCATTTTTCTTATTTTGTCCATAAGGGCTTTGTTAGTCATATTCAATTCTTTTGCAAGTTCATATACTCTTACTCCCATCAATCCCCCTTTATTCGCCCCAGGTAATAATCCACTGAAATTTTTATTTATATTTATGATTTAAATCTTTTATATAATATTAAAAGGTCAAACTTATTTAATACCTTTATCTTCTTCCTGACTGCTTTCAAGCTCAGCATCAGAATTTTGATTTTCAAATATCTTTGCAGCAGCTTTTATTATTGCATCTGCGCTCTCATTATCTATACCGCTTAACTGAACAAGCTCCTCAACAGAAAGAGCTGCAAGCTCTTCGGGAGAACCATATCCGCTTGAATAAATTTTTTCAGCAAGTTCAAGGCCTATACCCTCAATTTCCATCAGGGAATTATAACCTTCCTTCATTGCCTGTGAATATGCAGCCTCGCTTTTTACATCAAGATGCCATCCTGTAAGCCTTGCAGCAAGCCTTACATTCTGACCGCTTTTTCCTATTGCTATTGATAAAAAGTCATCTGGAACAATAACTTCCATTGACTTATTATCTTCATCAATAACAACTCTTGAAATTTCAGCAGGAGCAAGAGCATTGCACACAAATTTTGCAGGGTCAGGACTCCATAAAACAATATCTATTTTTTCGCCTTTAAGCTCCTGGACAACAGTTTGAACCCTGTTTCCCTTTATACCAACACAGGAACCAACAGGATCAACATTTGATTCAGAAGAAGAAACAGCTATTTTTGCCCTTATACCCGGCTCTCTTGCAGCAGAATGAATTTTAACAACCCCTTCACTTATCTCTGGCACTTCTGTCTTGAAAAGATTAATAAGAAAATCAGGATGAGTCCTTGTAAGCAGAATCTGAGAGCCGCGGCTTTCATGAAGAACTCTCATAATATTTGCTCTGATTCGATCTCCACGCCTGTATACTTCATTTGCGATCTGCTCTCTTGAAGAAAGATTTGCCTCTGCCTGGCCAAGATTTATTATAATATCATCTCTGTCAAATCTTTGCACAATCCCATTGATGATTTCACCTTCTCTATCTATGAAATTATCATAAATTGCATTTCTTTCCGCATCTCTTAATTTCTGAATAATTACCTGTTTTGCCGACTGAGCTGCAATTCGTCCAAATGTTGCAGTATCAAGCTTAATTCCAAGGCTGTCTCCAATCTCACATTCAGGATCAAGCTCTCGCCCCTCATCAAGAGAAATCTCTTTTTCAGGATCTTCCACTTCCGTAACAACATCTTTGAACTGAAAAACCTCTATATCTCCGGTTTTTTCATTATAAGAAACTTCTATTTCAACCTGAGAACCCATCTTTTTTTTAGCAGCCGAAATCAATGCCTCTTCTATGGTTTTAACAAGGGTTGAAACAGGTATCTGCTTATCCCGTCCGATTTGCTCTATAACTCTTTTTATATCATTAAGAATCATTATTATCTACTCCATTCAGATATCAGGGTTTAATCTGGCTGATTTAATTTTTTTAAAATGAATTTTATACGTTTTTTTTTCAATTTCAATTATAACAGCTTCATCATCAGTTTCTGAAATTACCCCTTTAAAATTAGTTCTTCTGGAATCCGGAGCAAGTGGAGAAATTGTTTTTATATAAACTTTTTCTCCCTTGAATTTTCTAAAATCATCTGGCTTTACAAGAGGCCGGTCAAAGCCTGGAGAAGATACTTCAAGATTGTATTTACCGGGTATCTCCAGCTTGACATCCAGAAGATTGCCAAGCTCCCTGCTTATAGAGACACAATCATCTATTTTTATGCCATTTTCATGCTCAATATATACACGAAGGACTTTTTGCCCTCCATATGTTACAAATTCAGCAAGTATAAATTCAAGGCCTTCTGATTCACACAAGTCTTTGGCTATTTCATTTATCTTTACTAAAATTTTTTTTGATGATGAGTCTGACCCCATCTTTTTTCTCCATCAAATAAACAATTATAGCTCTATAAAAAAATAAAACGGGTTAATAACCCGTTTTAATTAAACATAGAGGCTAATTGCTAACTTTTTTAACAATTAAATTATTTTTATATTCCGTTATTTCTTTAAAGTCAAGACTTTAATTATCAGGATGGGAAACGGATATTAAAACTTTTCAATAGTTTTGATGAAAGTTTCTCATGAACCTTATTTATCTGCCTGTCCTTTAAATTTCCATCTTTTGCCCTGTATATAAGACGAAATGACAAGCTTTTTTCACCTTCAGGGATTGGGCTTCCCTTATAAAAATCAAAAAATTCTACAGATTCCAGCAATTTTTCATTCTGATTTTTGAAAAAATCAAAAATTTCTCCAGCAGGCTGTTTTTCAGGAACCAGAATTGTTATATCTCTTGAAACAGAAGGGAATTTAGGAATATCAACTGACAAAAAAGGAGCCTTCCTTTTTTGAAGAACCATTCCTGTTTCAATTTCAAATATAAAAACCGGCTGTTCTATATTAAAATTTTTTAAAATCTTGTGATTAACTTCAAAAACACAACCAATTCTGTTTTCTTCAGAATAAATATCTGTTTCTGTACCCGGCCTCATGAAAGGTAGGGCTTGCTCTGACTTTTTAAAGTTTATATCTATGTTAAAATCTCTAAAAAATCCTTCAGCCAAGCCTTTTATATCATAAAAATCAACATCAGGACTTAAGTCATCCCAGCTTTGAATTCTTCGTTTTCCTGTCCATGCTGCACATAAAAATTCTTTCTGGCTTGAAAGATTATCTTTTGAAGAATCAGGTTCAAAAATCTGACCTGTTTCAAAAATTTTTAAATCAGATATCTGATTTGAGAAATTAAAGGATATATTAGACAATATTCCAGGAAGCAGTGCAATTCTCATTAAAGATTGCTCCTCTGAAATAGGATTTAAAATTTGTACAGATGACAAAATCTCCTCTTCACTATAACCTGTTTTTTCAAGGAGACTCTTTCCTGTAAAGCTGTAGTTTATAACTTCATTAAATCCAAAGGCTCTCATTTTATCTTTAATTTCAAGCCTTAAATCAAATTCATGAACATTTCCAGCTCCAGAAATCAAAGAGGAAGGAAATGTTGTCTTGATATTGTTATAACCAAACCTTCTTGCTACTTCCTCGCTTAAATCCTCAGGTCTTTCCACATCAATTCTAAAGGAAGGAACCTTAACTTCAAGAAAATTATCTTCCAAAGGTTTTGTCTTAAAGGCAACAGATTCAAGATAACCTGAAACCTCTTCACGGCTGAGGCTTACTCCTATTCTTTTACAGCATTTTTTTACATCAAGCTTTATTGTTTTCTCAACAAATGGCTTTTTTTCTGTATCAATAAAGCCGTCTATGACTTTACCACCAGCTGTTTTTTCTATAAGCTCAGCAGCCCTGTTCATTGAAGCTTCAACCCCTGAGGGATCAATTCCTCTTTCAAACCTGTGGCTTGAATCAGTTGAAAGGCCAAGTTTTTTTGCAGATTTTCTGACTGATGGAGGATAAAAATAAGCACTTTCAAGAAGAACAGACTTTGTTTTATCTGTTATTTCAGAATTAAGACCTCCCATTATTCCCGCAGCAGCAACTTTTTTTTGCCCGTCACATATCATGAGAATTTCTGAATCAAGTGTTCTTTTTTTTCCGTCAAGTGTTACAAAACTTTCATTTTCATCAGCCCGCTGCACAATAATTTTTGAATCTTCAAGATTTTCAAAATCAAAGGCATGCAAAGGCTGACCAGTCTCAAGCATTACATAGTTTGTAACGTCTACAATATTATTTAATGGACGAACGCCTGCACATAAAAGTCTTTTCTGAATCCACCAGGGAGAAGGTCCCGGCTTTACATTATCTATGAACCTGGCGCAATATTTAGGGCATAAATCTTCATCTTTAACAATAACAGAAACCCTTTCTGTTATAGCTCCGGAATTTCTTTCATCATTATATTTTGATGACTCTGGAATTTTGAGTTCAATACCTTCTATGGCAGCAACTTCCCTTGCAATTCCTGTCATGCTCAGGCAATCTGCCCTGTTTGGAGTAAGTGCAACTTCAAATACAATATCATCCAGTTCCAAAGCTTCAATAAGCTTTTTTCCAGGAGCAATATCTTTTGGGAGATCCATAATACCCGAAGAATCATCAAGTATATCAAGTTCTTTTGCACTACATAACATACCAGAAGATTCTTCACCTCGAATCTTGCTTTTTTTTAATTTTATTCCACCAGGCAGTTTTATTCCGGGAAGTGCTACAGGAACAACCATGCCTTCATAAATATTGGAAGCTCCGCATACAATCTTAAGAAGCTCCTTTTCTCCGGTATCAACCATACAGACTTGTAATTTATCTGCATTGGGATGTGGAGAAATTTTTTCTATTTTACCTGTTATAATATCTTTTATGTAATCAAATGGATATTCTATAGCTTCTACTTCAAGTCCGGTCATTGTAAGTTCTTCTGCCAGATTTTCGGGCGAAGACTTAATGTCAACAAAACTTTTAAGCCAGCTTAAACTTATTTTCATTGCTAGAACTGCTCCAGAAAACGATAATCATTTTCAAAAAATTTTCTAAGATCATCAATTCCATATTTTAACATTGCAAGCCTTTCAATCCCCATTCCAAAAGCAAATCCTGAATATTTTTCTGTATCGTAGCCAACATTTTCAAACACAGCAGGATGAACCATACCGGAGCCAAGAACCTCAAGCCACCCCGTTCTGGAACAAACCCTGCATCCTGTCCCTTTACATATAACACATCTGATATCAACCTCTGCACTTGGTTCTGTAAAAGGGAAAAAACTGGGACGAAATCTGAGGCTTGTTTCTTCATCAAAAAGCTCATGAATAAAAGATTCAAGAACCCCCTTTAAATCTCCGAAACTGATATCCTTATCAACCAGGAGACCTTCAATCTGATGAAACATTGGGGTATGTGTCAAATCAGAATCACACCTGTAAACTTTACCGGGAGCAATTATTCTCACAGGGGGAGCATTTTTTTCCATAAATCTTGATTGTATAGGGGAAGTATGAGTTCTTAAAACCACATTGTCTGAAACATAGAAAGTATCCTGCATATCCCTTGCAGGGTGGTGTTTTGGAATATTAAGAGACTCAAAATTATACCAGTCTGTTTCTATTTCAGGGCCTTCAGCAACATTAAATCCAAGTTTAAAAAAAATAGAACAAATCTCTTTCTGGATTATGCTTATTGGATGAAGTCCTCCACGATTCAGGCTCCTTCCAGGAAGTGAAATATCTATATCTGACGGAGCTGAAGCCTTTATATTTTCAATTTGCTCCAACTTGTCATTAATCTCGTTTTCAAGCTTTAGCTTTACCTGATTGGCTCTTTTTCCGGCAACAGGTCTTTCTTCAACAGCAAGAGATGGTATATTCCGTAAAAAAAGAGTTATACTCCCTTTACGACCCAGATATTTAGTCTTTATCTTTTGAAGCTCTTCGGCAGAATCAGTCTGATTAATCCTTTCAAGAGCCTGCTTTTCTATTGCATCTATGCTTTCATTTACCAATTTTCTGCCTCTATTGTTAATTTTCCGGTTTTATCGGAAAATTTATACCTATAAATTACTTTCTGCTTTCCGGGCAACAGCTGAAAAAGCAGCAGGATCATAGATTGCAAGATCCGCAAGAATTTTTCTATCCAGTTCTATTTCAGATTTTTTCAAACCGTGAATAAGCTTGCTGTAATTAAGCCCGTTTAATCTGGAAGCTGCATTGATTCTTATATTCCACAGTCGTCTGAAATCTCTCTTTTTACGGCGTCTGTCTCTATAAGCATATGTCAAAGCTTTATCCACAGCATTTTTCGCGGTACGGAAAAGTTTTCCCCTGCCGCCTCTGAATCCTTTTGCAAGCTTTAAAACCTTTTGTCTTCTTCTTCTTGCTTTAAAACCTCTTTTTACCCTCATAATTAATTTCTCCTTATTATAATCTGCCTCTAAATGTAGGGAAGAAGTCGTTTTAATTGTTTTTCATTTGTTTTATCCGCAATCTGACCTTTGCGAAGCTTTCTTTTACGTTTGGCTGTTTTTTTGGTCAGAATATGACTTGAATTTGCCTTGCGTATCTTAAATTTTCCGCTGCCTGTACGGCTGAATCTTTTTGCCGCACCACGGTTTGTTTTCATTTTAGGCATAAGTATCTCCTTGCACTGACTTTTATAAAATTTCTTTTTAATATAATTTAACAAACAGGAATAAAATTTAATATCACAAATATCTTAATAAATTCTTATTCAATTAAATAATTATTCTTTTCTTGCCGGAGCCAAAACCATTATCATGGTTCGCCCTTCAAATTTGGGCATTGTCTCTATAAAAGCAATATCTTCTGTCTCAGCCGCTATTCTGGCAAGAATATCCTTGCCCATTTCAGGCAATGTTATTTCACGTCCTCTGAATCTTACAGTTATTTTGACCTTATTATTTTTGGAAATAAATTTCTTTATCTGCTTCAGCTTTGTATTAAGATCATGATCTTCTGTTTTTGGCCTGACTTTAATTTCCTTTATCTGAACAACAGTCTGTTTTTTCTTTGCTTCCTGTTTCTTCTTGGTCTGCTGGTACTTAAATCTGCCATAGTCCATAATTCTGCATACAGGAGGATTTGCCCCAGGAGAGACCTCTACAAGATCAAGTCCTGCCTCATCTGCTGTATTCAAAGCCTTTTCAATATTTAAAACGCCAAGCTGATTACCTTCAGAATCAATTACTCTAACTTCTTTTTCATTAATCATCTGATTAATTCTTGTCTGTTCAGTTTTTTTACCAGCTATTTCTTTTCTCCTTAATTTTTAGTTTCACTTATTTTTCAATTTCAAATAAACGCTACATTTAGACTATAATCATCCTAATTTCAAGAGTTTTTTCAAAAACTCAATGTATATTTTGCAAGGGGGCTGTCTTTCCAGTATATATTATCCGGATTACTGAAAAATTTTTTAAAAAGCTCAAGACTTTCTTCCCTTAAAATATCTGAGATTATCACAGGGGTTCTTTCCCTGTAAAAAACTGGAAGTGCTTCAAAAGACAGCATTGATAATCCACCACCCATAACATCTTCGTAGGCATAAACTATTTTTTTAAAATTACAAAGCATTATTGCTGAAAAACACATCATGCAAGGCTCCATAGTAGAATAAAGAACCATATCTTTTTTAGGCATCTGCGGATTCTGGTCATTGAGCAATTTAATGGCATTTATTTCTGCATGATCTATCTCACTTGGATTTTTTCCCCGGCTTTTTTTTCTTCTTCCCCGGGCAATAATTATATTGTTAAGAGTTATGACACAACCCACTGGAAATTCATTTTCCAAAAGAGACTTTTTAGCCTCTTTAAGGGCTTCCTTCATAAAAAAATTATCCATCTTGAGACTTTGCCTTTTTTACACAGATTCTATCATCGCACAAGCATCTGTCATTAACTTCAAATGCAAATACAATTCTTTCTGCCTTCCTTTTTATATCCTTGTCAACTTTTCTTTTAATCTTAACCTGTGATAATTGTTCTGAGTCAGGTATTATATCAAGCCCTCCTGATTTTACAATACTTCCTGATTCAACATCTATAATTTCGGCATCTATACCGTTTGTTACAACACATAAAGGAACTTCATTTTCAGACAAAAGCCTTGACATTGCAACTCCTGATCTTTCCCTTGACACAAGAGATCCTGGCGCATACCTTATTATCATAACAGGCTGATTTACTTTAAAAATTGTATAGTCTATGGGTATTTCAACAAAAGCTCCATTAAGAGAAATTTTTATCTTTATATTTTTTCTTATATTTGATTTTTTTATGTTTTTTTCCTTTACAAGAATTTCTGCAATTTTCTGCCTGAATCTTTCATCATGAGTATCTTCTATTTCTTCCCCGGTTAAAAAATCATTGATTTTTCCAAAAACAAGATGATGACTGCTCATATCTTTTACCTTTACAATATTGTTAGTGTATGAAAAAATTAATTTTTTATAATTTATTTTTTATAAAAATATGTCAATAAGGGTTGCAGGGAGTAATTAAATAAAATGACTCCAAGGGAATTAAATCAGGAAATTGAAAAAAAAACACTGGCTGAATATGCATGCAGAAATATTCAGTCTTCAGGGAGAAGGGTAAAGGAAGACCCCTGTCCTATAAGAACCATGTTTCAACAGGACAGAGACAGAATTGTCTTTTCAAATTCCTTTAGAAGGCTCAAGCATAAAACCCAGGTTTTTCTCTCACCATTGGGAGATCATTACAGAACAAGACTTACCCATACACTTGAAGTTTCGGAAGTTGCAAGAACAATTGCAAGGGCTCTGAATCTCAATGAAGATCTCACCGAAGCCATTGCTCTTGGTCATGATCTTGGACATACTCCCTTTGGTCATGGGGGAGAAATTATTTTAAAGGAAATCTATTCAAAACATTTTTCCCACTCAGCACAAAGCCTCAGGGTTGTTGACAAACTTGAAAGAGGGGGCAGGGGGCTTAATTTGACATATGAAGTCAGAGATGGAATTTTAAAGCACTCCAAAGGCTTTGGAAATATTATTCCAAGAGATCCCGGGGAAGCGGCAAAAACCATTGAAGGCCGTCTTGTAAGAATTTCAGACATAATAGCATATCTGAATCATGACCTTGATGACGCAATAAGAAGCGGAGTTATAACAGAAAAACAGGTTCCTGCTGAATTTAAAACCATACTTGGAAAAACACATTCGGAAAGGGCAAGAACAATGATAAAAGATGTTATCTTTTCAAGCGGAGAGGGCTCCGATGGATTTCGTCTTGAAATAGGTTCTTCTGTATATAAAACAATGGTTAACCTGAGAGCTTTTTTATATGAAAATGTATATCGTTCTCCACAGGTACACAGAGAGTTCGTAAAGGCAAAAAAAATTCTTTGTGAGCTATATGAATATTTTTATGAAAATGAAGATAAGCTTGAGCAGGAACTTTTAAAACTGGAACTTCCTCCCTATTTACCCCAATCAATTAAAAAGGAAAGGGCTGTTTGCGATCTTATAGCATCAATGACAGACAGATATGCAATAAATAGTTATAATAAAATTTTTATGCCTTCACCACTTGTATAAGGAGAACTTTTGACTTTTTTCACAATAAATCTTTCATCTGATAAAAAAAATTTTTTTTTCACAAGGCTTGAAAATATTTATGCTGAAATGGAAAAACGATATGAAATTGTTGCAGGAGCTATAGATTTTAACTGCAATAATTGCCTGGAAAACTGCTGTTATACTCATTTTCAGCATCATACCCTGATTGAATATCTATACTTGATGGAAGGGCTAATGTCTATTGACAATAAAGCCAGAAAAGAAATTGATGAAAAGGCTGTTGAGGTTGCTGCTGCTACAAAAAGAGCTGACAATGCAGGAGAAAAAATAAGAATAATGTGTCCTGTCAACAAAAATGGCCGCTGTACGCTATATTCCAACAGGCTTATGATCTGCAGGCTTCATGGTACGGCTCATTATTTTGACACTCCAAAAGGGCGGATGGCAGGTCCTGGATGCTACAGGTTTGAAAAATTGTCAAAAGGTAAAAAATCTGTGCCAATGCTTGATAGAACTGATATGTACAGAGAACTTGCTTTCCTTGAAATGGATGTGAGGAAATATACTGGTTTCAATGATAAATTCAAATATTCAATTGCTGAAATGATTTCAGCATCTTTATAAATCTGGTGTAAAATGAAAATTTTTGAACAGGAAAAAGAGCTTGAATCAAGGGGAAGTGAAATCCTTGGAAAAAACTCTTTTTTCTTTAATTGCCATCCTGAAGTTTCATGTTTTAACAAGTGCTGTAGAAATCTTAATCTTTTTTTATATCCCCATGATATTATAATGCTTAGAAAAAAGCTTGAAATAAGTTCAGGTGATTTTATAGAAAAATATACAGATCTTGTTCTCAGAGAAAACTCTTATTTCCCTGATGTTGTTTTGAGAATGGCTGATAATGAAAGCCAGACATGTCCTTTTCTTTCTTCAAAAGGGTGCAGTGTTTATGAAGCAAGACCTGATTCATGCAGAAATTTCCCCGTGGAACATGGTGTAAAATATGATGAAAAAGGAGATATAGAAAAAGAAGTCCATCTTTTCAGACCTCCTGATTTTTGCCAGGGGCAGTTTGAGAAAAAAAAACACACTCTTGATTCATGGAAAAAAGATCAGTCGGCTGAATTTACAAATGAGATGACCATGAGATGGAGTGAAATTGCAAAATATTTTTATTCAGATATCTGGAATGGAGAAGGCCCATACGGACAAAAAGGAAAAATGGTTTTTATGGCAGCCTATAATATTGACAGCTTCAGGGAATTTGTTTTTAAAAGTTCCTTTTTAAAACGCTACAAAGTAAAAAAAAATATTCAGAGCAAAATCAGGTTAAAAGACGAATCCATGCTTAAATTTTCTTTTGACTGGATAGCTTTTTTTCTTTTTGCCAAAAAGAGCAGATATATACAAATCAGATAAGAACAGAAATATTTAAAATGGGGCTTATAAAAAATTACAAAGCCCCATATAGTTTATTTTATGGATATAATTTCAGGTTTTTTGTTGCCATAGCCCGGCATAACCATGCCTATATTAGCATTAATATATGTGGGATCTGCAACATAATATTTTTTGCCGGCAAAGGTTACATAATCTCCCTTTATCTTTTCAGGAAGATGTACAGCAGTTGCAACATGACCGGGATAATCCAGAATGACCACATCAAAACCTGTTACAGACCTTACAAGGCTTGCAAACAAAGCAGACCTGTCTTCACAATCAGAATATGGATAATAGAGTAATTCCTCAGGATAAAAATATTTTTCTTTTGCAAATTGTTCATCGTCTGTTTTATAAGGAAAACCTTTTTGAACCATTCTCAATATAAAATCTATCTTTTCCTTATCAGAAAAATTACTTGACTTTTCTTTTATCTCATCAGTCAATTTTTTTGATATAAAAGAATCAGGTGTACCAATAAAATATTTGTCAAGAGAAAGCTGGGGAACAGAATTCATAAAAGCTATAAGGCCTGGATTGTAATAGGTTTTAAACTCATATTTTTTATCTTTATAAGTAAATTTAATGTCCTTTTCTACAGGAGAGCGGGTGATAATATCAGGCCGTTTAAAGAAAAATGCCCTTAATTTTTTATCTGCTCCTTTGTAGGAAGCATCATATGACTTAATAGATGATGTTTTATCATTAAAAAGATAATATCTTTTACCATCAAGCTCAAAGAAGGGATTTGCAAAAATATCACTTTCAGAAGTAAAAAGAAGCTTTATTTTGCTTCCTGCAAAGCCAATCCTTACATCATATCCAGACTTAAGCATTAATCCCCATAATATCAGAGTCCTGGTATTTTCATCATTGCTTATTTTTTTGGCATAGGCTTTTTCCATAAGAAAAAGCCCCCAATCATTAAAATTTTTCTTATATTTATAATAGTTAAACTGTTTCAGCACAGGGGAGAGATTTTTTGATGAAAAATTTTCCCAGAACTTTGCAACAGAATCTTTATCCGCACTTGAATGGTTGACAGAAAACCCTTTTATTTCAGGGAACTTCAAGACTTCACCAAAAAAGCCTATAAGAATATCTTTCTTTATATTAGCCTTTAAAGGCTTAACAATTTTTACCGGTTCTTTTTTTTCTTCAATTGTTTTTATCTTATCAACAGATATAGCTTTTGAATCAACCTTTACCTTTTCTGCCACTGGAGGTTTATCAGGTTTTGGTGCCTTATCTTCTTTTTTTCCTTTTTCAACATCAAAATTTTTCCATTTACCCTTTAAAAAAGAATGGAATTCTTTATCCCGTTCTTCCTGAAAATTTTTATACTCTGTTTTATAATTTTTTAACCAGTTCATAAAATCACTATCACCTGCACCTAACCCCGGAAAAATAAAAATAACAATAAAAACTGATAGTAATTTAAAAAATTTCATTTTTCACACTCCAAAACAAGGTCTGTATAAAACAGACCCTGTTTAATTTAATTAGAAATTAAAAAGTCCCTTTGCTATTTTTTCACCAAGCTGCAAAGCCAGTTTTTCCAGCCCCCGCTTTTCAGAAAGGTTTTCATCACTTGAGCCAGCCTTGACTTTTGTAGTAAACTCACTGATTATATCTTTATTTTCTTCCATTATACTTGCCTGACCGGATACAAATGAGAAAAATATTCCATTTCTTTCAACCATGCTGATGGAAGCACTATATTGCAGATACAAATCTCCAGTTCCGTTCATCCTGACTCTCACTCCCTCTTCAGCAAGCTTTTTTCTTAGCCCTGGAGCAAGCTTTTCAGCCTCAGAATCCCCAGGTATTAAAACTATAACAATACTGTCAAGTAAATTTGAAATTCTCTGCTTTAATTTAATATGAACATTTCCATCAGAGACTTTATCAGAATCAGACATCTTTGAAACAAGCTTTAAATTATAAAAAAGTCTGTCTCTTTCCTCAATAAGCTTTAAAGCTGGCAATAATTTTTTTATGGTTGAAATTTTATTTTCAGAATCAGGAATGTTTGAATACTTTGTTATTTTAATATCCAGATCTTTAATAGAATCTGAAATATCAAGTTCTGCAAAAGAAAGATTAAGCTCTGCAAGTGCAAAAGCCTGTTTATCAACCGGGGAAACAGCCGTTTTGAGAATTTTGACTCCTGGAAGCTCAGCCTCTTTCACAGAGCTTTTTGCATAATTTAAAATCTGTCTGGTTATCTTGCTTTGTCCCTGATTTATTTCTCTTTTTATACTTGCGGCAGTTTCACCGGAAATATTAACTCTGAGCTGCTTGACAAGTTCAAGACGGGCATTTTCACGAGCCCTTTTTACAGCTTCACCAGAAGTAGAATATATTGAAGCAATACCTACTCCATAAACATAACCTGCCATATCAGGAGGGGAATAAAACCATTGGGGTATTCCCCCTTTTTCAGTCTTGCTGCCATCACTTTTAACATTACCTGTAGTTCCCATGCAGCCAGACAAGACAAAAAGACTTATTATAATGGATAATCTTTGAAAGACTTTCATTTTATCTCCTGATTAAAATAATGAAAATTTACTTTTTTTCATTAACTTTTTTATTTTTTTCTGACCATTCCAGACTTCTTTATTTTTAGTCATATCTACAAGCTTGAGATCAACCTGATAAAAAGTCACTCTTTTATTGCCAACCTGATCAACTATAGAATTTATTGAGCCTGAGAGGGCAAAATCAGCTCCTTCTTCCTGGCCCATTTCAGCTCTGCTGTCTTCGCTTGCATAAATATCCTGTTGTTTTCTTTCATCACGAATATCATTACGCTCCGCACCCCCAACAACAAACTCAACTATGCCAAGTCTTATTCCAGCTCTTTTTATGTCATTTATAAAAGTGTCTATTGCAATATGCTGATGTGATTTATTCGCAATTTTCTTTATAATTATAGTTGGCACTTCCCCAGGATGATTTTGTTGAAACATCCTTATCCATGGAAATCTTGTCATATCTCCTGTCATTTCGTCTGCAACAAGTCTGGAATCCGTATCATTCCATTTGTCAGACAGATCTATCTGCTCATTAGTGTCAACCCTTGAAACTTGAGGGCCTCCCATACATCCACCAATAAATAAAGAAAAAGCTGCAATTAACAGTACAAAAATCCTTCCTGATGATATTTTCATTTTTTCTCCTGTTTTTTTGAGTGATTGAAAGTTCTTTTAGTCCAAACCTTAATTTCGCCTTCCTTTACATCAAATTTTTTAGTTCTGGAATCCAGAATGGTTCCATTTTTTGTTTTAGTTGTAATCTGAACTTCATGCTCCCCTGGTTCAACAAAAAATCTGTTAATCCTTATCTCACGGGGAAGCATCAACCATGATCTTGTTTCTGCGGCACTGGTTAAGGATGAAAAAAGCTGTCCGAAAACTATTGCATTCTGTCCAAACTGACTGGCAGACGCAAAGGCAATAACACTTTTCATGGCAGCTCTTGCAAGAGAAGCATTAAGCTCTTTTCCTGCATTCAAAAGTTGAGTCTGCAAAACAATTTTACCCAGATCCTCACACCGAATAAGTTTTTTTTCCATATTACCTGATTCGATAATACTTATGCCTGTATCAGCTCTTAAAGGAGAATAATATGGAACATTAATCCTGATTCCTGTGTCACCAATTGCACTTATAAGCCCCATATCCTGTGCAACCTTCCATAAAGGCCCAAGAGAAATAGTTTTACGCTGTATCCCTTTAACAACACCATAAAGACCACCATTAGAATAATTTTTTATGGCAGAAAAAACACCTTTATCCGCATAAAGAAGAAAAAACCAGGCTCTCTGATCATCTCTTTCCTCAGGTTCTCCTGTTAAAACAGGGTAAAGATACAAGGATTGAGATGCAGGCTCTGCATTTAAAAAAAGATTGAGCTCTTTTTTTTGAGGTGCAAATCCAAAATGTTCGATAACAATTATCTGACCTTTTTTATCGGATAAATTTTTAAGTTTAATTCTTTTTTCTGGGGAAAGCTTTTCTTTTGCATATTGAGGCCACTCATTTTCCCAATTACCGGTTTTAATCATCATTCGGATAGTATCAAACCATGCTCTTTCTGTAATTTCACTGTCAAGCTCATATTGTTTGGCATATCCCTGTTCATAAAGTTCAGCAGAATTATGATAACTTATCCTGGCAGAATCATAATCTCCACTCAGTTCATAAATAACTCCTGAAAGATATCTGGCATGGGCATCTTCCCTAAATTTAAGCCAGTCCTTATCAAGAAGATTGCCCTTAAATTTATTAAAAATATTAAGTAAATTAAAAAAGTTGGTCTCCTTTTTATCTTTAACATTTTTATAATTGCCCTTTTGAATTTCATAGGAATCAAGCTTATAATCAAGTCGTTTAAGCTCCACCTGAGCATTTTCAAAGAGCTCTTCCTCTGAAGAATTAAAGCATCCTGCATCCATTGCCATATCCATATAATTTATTGCTTTAAAATAATTTAAATAAATATTTTCAAGATCATTTCCCGGATAAGAACCTTGTCTTGGGTTTAAAAGCATGGAAGCGAGAACATCCTTTGCTTTTTTTGTATAGAGCTCCTCTGAAAAGTTCTCTGCTGTTTCAAAGCTCAAATTGCTTTGAGGATATTTACCACCTAAACGCTGAATGGAGCCAAGTTCCATATAATATAAGAGTCTGTCTTTTCCATCTGGTTTCAAAGCCTTATTTAATTCTTCTTCAGCCTTCTGGTAATTAGCTGCTTCCACATTTTCAATACATGCTTTAATCCCAGTTCCATATGTGGCACAACCAGAAATAAAAAAAGCTGCAAAAATTAAGACAACAACAAAATTCAGATTCTTAAAATAACTATGCATTATTAAAACCCCTAAAAGTATTAAATTTTTCCTTTGAAATCATATTTAGGCATTCGTGATCTTACCTTGACTACATAATTTCTGGTTTCCTCATAGGGCAATTTTTTTCTAAGGAAATCATAGACTTGCTCTGAGCTCATTGAATTTATCTTATCAAAGGCCTTATTTTTCCATTGTTTTCTGTTTTTAAACCTTTTTTTTGAATATTTTCCTGCAAAAGTATTTAAAAGATTTCCAACCCCTGTATTATATGAAGCAATCGCACACCATAGCCTTGAAGTTTTGTTTTTTATTCTTCCAAGATATCTGTAATAGACGATATAAAAATATGCTGCCCCAAGTTCTACATTATTGGCAGGATTATACAAATACTTATCTGTAGGAGCCATATCCTTTCCGTGGACCAGTTTATATGCATCCCTTCCTCCGCTTACAGGAACAAGCTGCATTAGCCCAAATGCAGGGACAGGTGATTTTGCAGTTGGATTAAAAGCACTTTCTGTTTCCATAATTGCAAATACAAGTTTTGGAGATAAAGACCTTTTTCCGGATTCCTTCAAAACAATATCTTTGTACCTGGCTACTCTTTTTTTCAAATGACCCGGAACAAGCGGGAAAGAAACGCTTACAACCAGTCTCTTTTTTCCATCGGAGCCTTTAATGCTTTTAACTTTTATTTTTTTTTTCTTAATCAAGTTACTGGCAAATTGCTCCACATTCCCTTTATTTACAATTTTACCATTTTCATCAACAACCTGGTCCTTTAAAACAGGCTCGCTTTTTTTATCTTCTATTACTCTATCCGGTTTTTTTGATATCTCAATAATAGACCTGTTATCAGGCTTTGAAATAATTGTTGTTTCAACCGCTTTTTTTATTTTTTTAATAAGCTTCTTCTTATCCTTTGATTCATCGGATGTAACAGCAATTTCTACAACAGCCTGACCTTTTTCAAAATCAACAATATTTCTTTCTCTCATATTATCACGGTACTGCACCCAGACCTTTTTATTGGGCATAACCGCATTTTTCTTTCCCCATACTTTTGAAGCCTTTTTTTTGTAATTTGTAAAAGATTCTACAAGCTCTTTTTTATATTTGTAAAAATCCTTTGCCACAGCATCTGAATAACCTCTAAACTCCTGACCTTGTTTTTTTTTAAATTCTTCAAATTCTGTAAAAGCAGAAACAAACTGAACTGAAAATAATATAAGAAAAAAACTTATTATTAATTTTTTAATCATAACAGGCCGCCTCCAAAAAAATCAGTCCCGAATATAATAATTTCGAGACTGATTTATTTACTTTTTTTACATTTTATCTACTTCGGCATCAAGTTCCTGACCGGCTTTAAAAGCCTTGAACTCTTCATAAAGAACACTCTCGTCCTGTGGATCAAGGTTTGCACCACTTTCTTTCACGATATTCTTAAAAAGTTTTTCCGTAAGTGAAGGATCAAGAGCAACCATAACACACCATTGTTTTTTACCATCAATTTCAATAAGATCCATCTTTATAACCCTTGAACCTTTAAGATACTGACTTGCCACCTGCTTTGAAACACTTTCAAATACGCCTCCGGCAGCAACACCTTCTTTTGTTTTTACTTTTCTTTGATAAGTCTTGTCCATTGCCTTAACCTTGACTTCAATCTGTTTTGCAAGAGAAGCCCTTGCAACTGCAGTAGCTTCTGCCTTGTCAAGACTTATATCACCTGTATAAACAACACATTCTGTAGAAGCAAGTCCTCCTTCAATTGTAGGATTAAGTATCCATGCAGGAAGATCTATCCCTTTTGGTTCAGGCTCACTCTTTGATGAAGTACAACCAGAAAGCAAAACAATTCCGGCAATAAATAATACTGAAATTAAACCAAACTTCTTCATAATAACAACTCCTCCTTAAAATTAATTTTTTTATTAATTTGGTAACATCCACACTCTTACTATATCTTCACGATCAAGAGAAAAGCCTCTTAATCCGGGAAAGATCTTTGTCTTAACAGAATTTTTTATAATCTGGTCAAAAATAGAAGCATCGGATTTTTTTATAAAAGTTTCATTTACTTCTACACCCAGCTCCTTATTTTTTGCCATATTAAAAAGAGCATTCTGAACAGCCCTGTCAATTTGAGATGATAATAAATTGGAAGCTGTTTTACCGCTGATTCCAACAGCTCCAGCACTTATATTTCCATTAATCCATGCATTATTAATTTCAAAGGATGGCAAATCCGGAGATACAAGCCATAAATACATTCTTTCTCCAGAATATCTTATGGCCTTGACATGAATCCTTATTTTATCCTTATCACCAAGGAGCTTCATGGTGAAATTGTTTTTTCTCAACCTTATTATTCCAGTTCCGGTTTTAAGGCGTCTTATAGATTCATTACCTTTTATATCAACACCATAGGAATATTTCAAAAGAAGAAGACCATTTTTTACAGCAAGCTCATACTGTCTTTGAGGAGAAGCCGCCCTGTAGCTTACCCCTATAATTCCTCCGCAGCCACCTCCAGAAGCTGGCGAGCAAATCCAGTGAGGAGAACATTCTTCAGGAGAAAAAGGAACAGAAATGTCTGTCTTGTTACTACAGCCAGAGCCTTCTGATACAGCCCTTGCGAAAACATAATCATGAGAAAAAAGAATATCTGGTACGGAAAAGACTTTGCCTTTTATTGCAAAGGTCTTTTTTTCACCTTTTATCAATTTTACATAATTTTTATTATTTTCATCAACATTGATTTCAAAATAATCGAAAAGTCCTTTCAATGCATATTTCCTTGCATGGCATGTGCTGTCACAGTCTCCAACAGAAATTGTTCTGGAAATACCTATTGAGCCTATCTGATTATTGGATGAAGGATAAAAAAACCATTCAGGAAGAAGATTGCGGTCTCTTAATTGCTCAAACTTCATTGAAGTTTTAAAATCATCGCCAATTAATACTTTTTTTTCTTCACTGGCGGTGCAAGCAATAAAATTTACAAGAAAAAGAAATACTACAGCTAATTTATAAGGCATATTTTAAAATCCTTCCAGAAAAACTTTTTAGCACCATAACAACAATCAGCCTAATTATATACATATTTTTTAAAAAAAAGCAATCTTCTTAATTGTACTCATTATCATTGAGACAACAATTCCAGGATCATCAACTTCTGTACTTATTGTAAAATCTGCCCATTTCTTATAAAGAGGCTCTCTTTCCAGGAAAAGTTCTGAAATACTTTGGCCTTCTCTGTAAACAACTCCCCGCTCTTTCAAATTTTCAAGCCTTTTATCGATAACTGAGCAGCCAGCATAAAGATAAAATATTTTTCCTTTTTTGGAAAGATTTTTCATGGCTTTCTCGCTATATACAACACTTCCTCCTGTTGCTATCACGCAAAATTTTTTATGAAGAGAGCAGACAATATCTGCTTCTATTTTTAAAAAAGCATCAAGCCCCTCATCTTCAATTATTTGATAAAGCCTTTTACCATGCTCTTTTTGAATAAGAATATCTGTATCAACAAAATCCATATTCATATACTTTGCCAGTAAAACACCCACTGTACTTTTCCCTGAAGCAGGCATTCCTATTAAGGATAAATTTTTACTCATTATTTTCTCTGTCAAAAATTATAGAAAGCTTATCAGCTAAGGTCTTGTATCTGATTCATACTGACCTGGTTCTTTTCTTTCAGGCAAATTATTTCTTATTAAAAAATTTTTTTGCAAAGCCTGAATAGCATCATCTGCTTTTTTCACACCAAATCTTATTTCCTGGATACTGTCTAAAGCCGACTTTGTAATTTCAGGTATATCACCGCTGCCTTTTTCAATATTTTTTATTATCAGGGCAATATCATTCATCCTTTTTTTAAGATCATTCAACAAAGAATTAAGGCTTCTTGAACTCTCATCAAAATTTTTGCCTATTGAATCAACCCTTTCAAGATTCTTATTTACTAAGTCAACAGTATATGGTGTTTTTGAAGAAGCAAGACTTACATCCTCAAGTATTTTTTCAACACGTGTAAGTATCACAGATATTTCATTTACAATGGTTTTTGTTCTTAAAATCTGCCCTATATTTCCTTTTCCTTTTTCTATATCAGAAACTATTTTTTGAATATCATATAAAACTGAAAAAAAAGGGCCTTTATCTGATTTCAATTTTGCAATAATGTCTGATAAATCCTGAACAGATTCAACAAATTTTTTTGCTGTTTTCTCCACCTGAAATTCTGACATCAAATCAGTTAAAGACTTTTTTTCTATGGAAGGAATCTGTCCTTCTTCAGGTATAAGAGGCGAATCTTTAGATCCGGTAACAAGTGCCAGATATTCAGAACCTATAAAGGTAGGGCTTTTTACAGTAACATATGAACTTTTTCTTACCTTTTTTTTAAATTCATCAACTATCAACAATTCAACCCTTACCTTATCTTCAACCAGCTCTATATCCCTTACCTTTCCTATATCAGCATTATAAAGCTTTACAGGAGCTCCATCCTGCAAATTATATGCATCATTAAAAACCGTATAATATTGAACATATTTTTTAAACAAACCTTTTCCCCTGCCAATTAGAACAAAGGAAAAAATTAATAAGAGACAAATTATTATAATAAAAAAACCTACTACCTTTTCCCTCTTTTTAAATTCAAGATCCATTATAATACCGGCCTTTTTTCTATTTTGTTGTTTTTTATTTTTATAATATGGGTAATTCCAAAATCCGGGATAAATCCTGTTTTTGAATAATATACAACAGGAATATTTTTTTCATAAAAAGCTCTCAGCATTTTTTTAAAAATATGCTTTATTTTACCCCTTGCAAAAAGGTAGGGCGTTTCAAGCAAAAAAATTTCAGGCATTTTTAGAAACTCCCTGACAATAAATGTTCCTCTTTGTATCTCTTCCGAAAGTCCTGCAGGTCTTGAATGAAGGAACTCATAAATTCCTGCATCATTGCATTTTTCAATAAAATCATCATCCATTGAAATTTCCAGGCTATCTTCTTCCCAAAGGCGCATTAACTGAAGATTTTCTATCAGACTTCGATTACTCAATAAAGCATAGGATGGTCCAAGAAAACCTATTTTTCGTTTCAAACTGATAAGTCTTGTATAATCAGATAAATCAATCCTCTCACCTTGAAAAAAAAACTCGCCTTTTAAAGGAATAAGGGTTGCCAAAGCCTGAAAAAAAACAGAAAGAAATTTATCATTATCTGATTCTACAAGACAAATCTCGCCCTTGTTTACTTTCAGAGAAAAAGGTTCCATAAAATCAAAATTTTTTACAGCACAATTTGTAAATTCAAAAATAGCTTGTGTTTTCAAAAATCATCCTATTATAGAAAATAAAATTGATATTAATATGTTAAAAAGAAAACAATAAAAAAAAGATTCTACAGCAGATTTTGATGTCTTAACAGGAATCTCGTTCAGTGATTTTTTTACCTCAAAGCCTCTGAAAATAGAAATCACAGATATAATAATTCCAAATGAAAGGGCTTTAAATAATACAGCAAAAGTATCTCCTATTGTAATGGAACGACCCAGCATGCCAAGAAACCTTGACAAAGAAAGATCGGACATTGCCCATGCAACAATATAACCCCCAAAAACAGCAACAAAATCAAAAACCAGAAAAAGGCATAAAATCGCAGAAGTTATTCCCACAAGCCTGGGTATACAAATAAGAGCTATAGGATCTACCCCTGACATTTGAATAAAATCCATTTCTTTTCCTACATTCATATAACCGATTTCTATTGTAACCGCAGTTGCAGATCTTAAAATAACTAAAACAGCGGCTACAATGGGCCCGGTTTCTCTCATGAGAACTACAACTGCAATTTTCCCAAAATCATATTGTGAAGCAATTTTTGAAAACTGGAGAAAAAAAACTGTTCCTATAATCAGTGCAATTGGAATTATAAGCCATAAAGCCTGAACAGCAGTAAAATATATTTGTTCTATAATCACGACCCTTACAATCTTTTTGCCTTTATAACTTCCCGTAACAAAAATTTTTAAAATACGATATAACAATCCGGAAAGAGATAGTATATCATTTAAGTAGTATAAAAATTTATAACCGGTCTTCCCGGCAAACCTGCTTATATAATTAATCATAATGAATAAAAAAATCTTTCATTAATTTTATAATTTTTATGATTCTTTTAAATCCAAATTTTTAATAGACTGTTTTATTATATACAAAAAAATAAATCTTGCCAGAAAAGATATTTAATAAGATGAATAAAAAAATCATTTCCCAATTCGGGGTTGCGGCATAGCCGCGATGAGCCGTGAAAAAAATAAAAGAGATGCCATGGTTGCAATTGTCCACCAGAAAAATAAAAAAACAGGCGTGATTTATGTTTACAAGTCAATTTCCTACTGGGATAAGAAAAAATAACAATCACGAGCCAAGAAACATACCCTCTCAACGCAGCAGTGAACTTTTTGCATCAATTTCAGATGATGACCGGGCAGCCTTTTTCAAACTTCAAGGGAAAGTGCTGGATGAGTTAGATGTAATTGAATGTTTTGAAGTCCCAGGAGATGCAATCCAATCAGGCGAGATAACAAAGAAGCAGATTGACCTCTATAGAAAAATGGGTGCGGAACAACCTCCATCGTTACAATAAACCCGGGAATTCAGGATAAATAAGAATTTATTGATTTTTAAATAATAAAATTTATAATATATAAAATTTAAGCAAATAAATTTATTGTGAAAAGGGATGCTTATACATGAAAAATTTACCTTTAGGCATACAAGATTTCAGCGAAATGATAGAAGATAATTATATCTATATAGATAAAACCAAAGAAGCCTTTGAGCTTATTGCCAAATATAAATATGTTTTTTTAGCCCGTCCTCGTAGATTTGGGAAAAGTTTATTTTTGGATACATTAAGTGAAATCTTTAAAGGTAACAAACAACTTTTCAAAGGTTTATATATAGAAGATAAATACGATTTTGAAAAATATCCGGTTATTCATATAAGTTTCAATGACGGATATATGAGTACCAAAGAGGAATTTAATCAAACTCTTTATGAAAAAATGTACGGCAATCAAAAAGATTTAGGTATAAATTGCCCTGAAAATTTTTCTATGCCCGGCTGCTTTGAATATCTTATTAAAAAAACTTATGAAGAATACGGTAAAAAAGTCGTGGTACTGATAGACGAATACGATAAACCAATAATTGATAATATTAATAATCTGGAAGAAATGCAGCAAATACGTGAAGCACTTAAAAGTTTTTATAGTGTCTTAAAAGGTTGCAGTAAATATTTAAGATTTGTTTTTCTGACAGGAGTTACAAAGTTTTCCAAAGTTTCTATATTTTCAGGATTAAATAATATTGAAGATATAACCCTGGAGCCAGAGTACGGGAATATATGTGGCTATACTCAAAATGATATTGAAACTGTTTTTAAGCCATATTTAAAAGGCGTAGATATTGAAAAACTAAAAGTTTGGTATAATGGCTATAATTTTTTAAAAGATAAAGTTTATAATCCTTATGATATATTACTCTTTATAAGGGGAAAATTTGAGTATAAAAACTATTGGTTTGACACAGGTAATCCATCATTTTTAATAAAACTCATAAAACAACAAAATTATTTTATGCCAGGTCTGGAAAATATCATTGCAGGAGATGAATTACTGGATTCTTTTGATCCGGAGAATATTAATATAGAAACCTTGCTTTTTCAATCGGGATATTTGACTATAAATGAAAAAAGGAAAGCTGGGAATGAGATAATATATTTATTGAAAATTCCAAATATGGAAGTCAAAAAGTCTTTGAATTTTTGTGTGTTAAAGATGTTTACAAAAAATTCAAGCGAAACAATAAATTTTAAAAATAAAGCTTTTTATGCCTTAAATAACGCAGAACTGGGAGATTTTAAAACTATTCTTATTTCTTTATTTGCAAGCCTTCCCTACGAAAGCTATGTAAAAAATAATATTAATGTTTATGAAGGATTTTATTCAAATATTGTTTATACCTATCTTACATCTCTGGGTTTTCCGGTAAGTGTAGAAGAAAGTACAAACAAAGGCAGGATTGATATGAGTATTCTTATAAATAATAATCGTTATGTTTTTGAGTTTAAAGTTGGGAATGAAAATGCTCTTTCTCAAATAAAAAAAAATCATTATTGGGAAAAATTTTTAAATGAAGGTTCAAATATTTATCTTGTGGGCATAAACTTTGACAAGGAGGAAAAAAATATAAGTAATTTTGAGTGGGAAAAATTATGAAGGGTTATATAAAAATATATGGTAACTACTCACCCCTATGGTGATATATTTCACCAGTTAGTGCCATTTGTATAGCAACAAGTGGATTTACCCCTTTGCTGCTGGCCATGGTTTGAATGAGTAAAAAATAATTTTTTTTGTACAGATCAAAAAAAATAAAATGTGTATTTTTAATAAGATAGTAAAAAAACTTTTTTGGAATCTTTTCTGTAGTGCCATACATGCATTTTGTTAGACGCTAACATATTAATATTAAACACTTTTAAATTTAATCTTGCTGAACTTGGGTTAAAGTCAAGAGGATATCTGCGTCTTTTTGATGGAAAAAATGGTTACTTTTTAACATTAAAACCTGCATTCCCGGGTTTATTGTAACGATGGAGGTGGTTCTACACCCATTTTTCTATAGAGGTCAATCTGCTTCTTTGTTATTTCGCCAGATTGGAT
>PDWI01001261.1_pt1 | contig 69254 bp, 44 predicted proteins | sample 1430891 | NCBI WGS metagenome assembly PDWI01 (sample SAMN01162508, study PRJNA174530) | Oral metagenome, whole genome shotgun sequencing project. | biome: Marine environment; feature: Marine mammal; material: Swab sample of the gingival sulcus; isolation source: swab sample of gingival sulcus...
TTGCTCAATTTAAGGAATCAAATACATTTACTTGATTCTTGAAAAATAATTTTAAGATGAAAAAACAACCAAAAATAAAAGTTGGGGTTTTGGCTGCCGATAAAATCCAATTTGAGCTTTCGGGTACATTTACATGCAACAGTGGGAAACAATATAGCGGAACATTTGGGGCAACGGCAAAAGATGGTGCTATAATCATCGAAAACGACACCGGAAAATCCATAAAATCAAGTTCTTTTTTATTGTCACCATTGGATAACGATTCGTTTTTTGAGCTCAAAAATGTCACCATTGGCATCAATTTCCATTGGGAACAGCAGGAAAACCAACGATTTAAAGGCGATTTAAAACTGATATCTGAAAATGATAACGTACGGGCAATAAATATTATCGGGTTAGAAGAATACCTGAAAAGTGTGATATCCTCAGAAATGAGCGCTAACTGCTCTATGGCTCTGCTGAAAGCCCATGCTGTTATTTCGCGCAGCTGGCTGTTGGCACAGATTGAGAAAACCAAATCGTTACGCACAGAAGGAGGATTATACCAAACTTCCTTTGAAACCGACAGCGAAATCATCCGTTGGTACGACCGCGAAGACCATCTCAACTTTGATGTTTGTGCCGACGACCATTGCCAACGCTACCAGGGCATCACAAAAATCCACTCCGAAAAAGCAAAACAGGCGGTAGAGGTAACTATAGGTGAAGTATTATCTTTAGAAGGAAAAATTTGCGATGCGCGGTTTTCAAAATGTTGTGGCGGATTGACAGAAAATTTCGAGAATGTATGGGAACCGATCAGGCACCGCTATCTGACCAAAATAGTTGATTCTGAATTTGGTGATACTACTTGCGTTGACCTACGCTGCGAGGACGAAGCCGAACTGTGGATAAAAAATCGCCCCCATGCTTTCTGTAACACCACCAACAAAGATGTGCTTTCGCAGGTTTTGCCCGATTTCGATCAAAAAACCATGGGTTTTTACCGTTGGAAAGTGGAATATACACAACAGGAATTATCAGCTTTAATAAAAAGAAAATCAGGAATAGACTTTGGCGAAATTATTGCATTAAAAGTCCTGAAACGCGGGCACTCTTCCCGCATTATCAAACTGGAAATCGAAGGAACACAAAAGAAGATAATAGTTGGAAAAGAGTTGGAAATCAGAAAGTGGCTATCACCATCACACCTTTATAGTTCTGCCTTTGTTGTTGAATATCCGGTTATTGACAACGGTATTCCACAAAAATTTGTACTCACTGGAGCAGGCTGGGGCCACGGGGTTGGATTGTGCCAGATTGGTGCCGCCGTTATGGGCGAAAAAGGCTATTCCTATTCCGATATTCTAACCCATTACTTCAAAAATGCAGAATTAAAAAAATATTACTAAAAATGCACAAACTGTTTTTTCGTGCAACTCAATAGTCCTTTGGATCATCAGAAAGCGCAGAAGTAACTAACACAAACTATATAAGCAAGTTACATCGCCAACACAATGCTGTAAAAGTTGTGATTTTCCTTTCTTCTGAAAAAAGTAGAAATACCAACAAAATCTTATCCGGTTTTACAGCGAGAGGTTACAACTTTTAAAAGAGCACAGGAGAGAAATGCCCCATCTTTATACAGGCTCTGTAGCGTTCTATATAACTTTATGGTTATAGCTAAAAGATTTTAACCCGGAGCAAAAAAATGAAATGGAGCGAGGTTACGCAAAATTGAGAAAATTACGACAACAGCAAGTATGATCCAGGGTGTTTGCCGGAAATAAAAAATATTGGGTAATTTCCAATGAAAGAAATTATTGAGCAATGGCCGCGTGTAATGGTAAATAATTATTAGCAGTGCAGGTATAAATAAAAAATTATAGTGGGTCACACCTGCAATATCAAGATGAAGAAGGCTGTGCAACGCCCTTTGTGAACCACACCCGGGACAATAATACCCGGTTAAGGAATGAAAAGTACACTTTGGAAATAAGGCGTTTTTAGTTGGGTCGAGAATAAAAAAAAGGATAGCCAGCCCAATAATGCCAAATAACAATACAAGGTTAATCGTTCTTCTCATTTAACGTTACAAAGCATCTATTCCCAAACCAAACAGAACTACTCCAAAAATAGAAAGAAGAACGAAACCTAATAGCACGAATCCTATACCAAAAGAGATCCATGCCCATGTTTTAGCATTTCTGCTCGATTCCCAGGCACCATTGTAGTCGCCGGCATTCCACTTTGAGTTAACTTGTGCCGCATAAACAATAGACACTATGCCTAAAACCTGACAACAAAAAATAGTAGTCAGAATAGCAAAAACTAAATAGTTAGGCGGTGGTGTCTGCTGCGGACGGTGAGTTTCTTGTACAGATTCGGGTTGATGTTGCTCTTCATTCATAACTAATAATAAATATTTTGCTCTATAGGTAAAGCAATTAAAATTAATGTTACAAAAATACTTTAATGTTTCTTGATAGGCAATTCGCTGGTGTCAATTTTGTTTGTTATTCTAAACACAGAAAAATATTTATTGATAAAAAGTATAAACAGACTATCCTTTAAATCGATTTTCCTGCCCTGTGTTTGTACGTCTGTTCTTTCGTTGTAACCTTTTCCGGCAGTATATCATCTTCATAAGCCTGGTTGCGGTAGCGGGGCAAAAAGCCGGCATCCCTTATGGCCTGCTGGATACCTGTTGCATTTAAGGTATAGTTTGCCCCTGCAGCAGAGACCACATTTTCTTCCATCATAATCGAGCCAAAATCGTTGGCACCTGCATAAAGGCAAAGCTGGCCGGTTGCTGCACCCACCGTTAGCCACGATGCCTGAAGATTTTTTACATTGTTGAGCATAATGCGACTGATGGCGACAAGCCTTATATAGTCTCCGGCAGTAGTCGTATTGCGCGTCCCCTCCTGCCGTAGTACGGTGTATTCATCCATAAACGGCCAAGGCACAAAAGTAACGAAACCATGTGCTCCCTGTGGCTTTTCCGCTTGCACTTCGCGCAACCTGATTAGGTGTTGCAACCGCTCTTCCTTGCTTTCAATATGGCCAAACATCATGGTTGCCGACGTTACCAGATTCATTTTATGGGCTTCACGCATAACATCAAGCCACTCCCCGGTGCTGCATTTGCCAGGCGATATTGCTTTTCTCACCCTGTCGGATAGAATTTCGGCACCCGCACCAGGCAAACTGTCCATGCCGGCCTCCACCAGTTTTTCCAACACCTCACGATAACTCAGCCGTCCTTTTCGGGCTAAAAAAGCAACTTCCGGTGGCCCCAATGCGTGCAGTTTTACATTTGGAAACCGGCTTTTCAAATCTGAAAAAAGCCTCACATAAAAATCGACACCCAGCTTAGGGTGCATGCCTCCCTGCAACAAAACCTGCTTCCCGCCAACAGCAATAAGCCCGTCAATTTTCTTTTCATACTCATCCATAGTTGTTATGTACTGCCTGTCTTCACTAATTTTACAATGAAAATTACAGAACTTGCAGCCCGAAATACACACATTGGTAATGTTAATATTCCTGTCGATAATCCAACCTACTTCACGTCCCGGCACATGCTTCTCGCGGCACTCACCGGCAATAAGCATAAGTTCATTTAACGGCAGCCTTTCGTAAAGCACCATTCCTTCTTCAAGCGAAAGTGGCGCCAGCTCCAACGCCTTTTTTATGATGGTTTCCGTATTCATTTAACACATTCTCTCTAACTGGTTTATGATTTCAACTGTTTTCTGAAACCATTTATATATTATTTTAGCCGAAAAATTTCATTATGTTTCCAAAATTTTCAAAAATAACAGAATTAAAAGAAAATCATTCCACTGTGTTCATTTTTGAACAAGCCGAACAATTGCAACAACCATTTTTAAAAACATCGGAGTGGAAATATGTTACAAAAAAACTTAACGAAGACAGTAAAGCTACGGTGTATAAACATCCGGGACTATTGTTTTTTTGCAAAGTCGAAACCGGCATCGAAAGGCATTATCAGAATGAAAAATTGCGAAAAGCAGGTGCAAAGCTGGCAGAAATGGTAATGGCAGAAAAAATTAAGGTAATTCAGGTAAAAAGTTATATCGAATCAGATTTTATTTATCCACTCATTGAAGGAATTATATTGGGAGCCTACAGTTTCCCAAAATATAAAAAAGAAAAAAAAGAATTATTTCCTGATGAAATACAGATTGTTGACAACACTATTACGGCAAACAGCCTCACTGTTACAGAAAACCTTTTAAAAGCGGTTTACTTTGCACGCGATTTGGTAAATGAACCCCTTTCTTACCTGACAGCAACACGTTTCTCATCAGAAATGAAAAAAATAGGCGCTGAATCAGGCCTCTCGGTAGAAGTGTTTGAAAAGAAAAAAATAGAAGCCCTTAAAATGGGCGGACTACTTGCCGTTAACAAAGGCAGTATCGACCCGCCAACATTCACCATTTTGGAGTGGAGCCCGCCGAATGCAGTAAACAAAAAGCCATTTGTACTTGTGGGGAAAGGAGTAGTTTACGATACCGGTGGCCTTAGCCTAAAACCAACGCCAAAATCGATGGACTATATGAAATGTGACATGGCCGGTGGTGCAGTTGTAGCCGGCACACTTTTCGCCCTGGCAAGCAACAAAATACCACTACATGTAGTCGGGCTGGTACCAGCCACCGACAATCGTCCTGATGGCAATGCCTATGTCCCCGGTGATATTATTACTATGTTCGATGGTACAACGGTAGAGGTAAAAAATACCGATGCCGAAGGTCGCCTCTTGCTTGCCGATGCCCTTAGCTACGCTAAAAAGTTTCACCCCGAACTGGTTATAGATATCGCAACACTTACCGGAGGAGCAACAATTGTTGCCGGAAACCACGCTATTGTAGGCATGGGAAATACACCCGATTATATGAACCATTTAAAACAAGCCGGTAACAATAGCTATGAAAGAATCATAGAAGTTCCGCTGTGGGAAGAATATGCAAAACCACTGAAATCGGAAATAGCAGATTTAAATAATCTGGGTGCAAGAGAAGGGCAGTCTACCATTGCAGGGAAATTTTTAGAACACTTTACTGCATACAATTGGATACATCTTGATGTGGCTGCTGTTTCATTTCGATTCGAAAAAGAAGGCTACCTGCCGGCAGGAGGAACCGGTTTTGGTATAAGGCTACTCTACAAATTTTTAACCGAAATAGCCAATAATTCAGACCCAAAGGCATAATTCCCGAAAGAAACAGAGGTTATTTGTAAACCTATCGTGTTCGGATAAATAAACATTTTTAAACGAATGAAAAAAACGTAACTTTGCCCCCGGAAAAACGGGGATTTAATCAATCTGAATCAGGAAAAATGACACAACAGGGAAATATAAAAGTGGGCATCACCCATGGAGATATCAACGGAATAGGCTACGAAGTTATATTGAAAACCTTACTGGATCCACGCATTCTTGAAATGTGCACCCCGGTAATTTACGGATCGCCAAAAATAGCCGCATATTACCGGAAAGTTCTCAATATAAACAACATGAGCTTCAACCATGTACGGTCGGCATCAGAAAGTCAGGGAAAAAGAATCAACGTAGTAAACTGTATTGACGATAATACACGGGTTGAATTAGGGAAATCAACGAAAGAAGCAGGCGAATCAGCTTTCAACGCACTCGACATTGCCTGCAATGAGTTGCAAGACGGGATGATAGATGTTCTGGTTACCGCACCTATCAACAAAGATAATATCCAGAGCGGGCATTTCTCCTTTCCCGGTCATACCGAATACCTGGCAGAGCGCTTTCAGGCTCGCGACCATTTGATGCTAATGCTCAGCGAAACCATGAAAATGGGTGTCGCTACTACACATGTTCCGCTTTCTCAGGTGGCCTCGCATATTACCAAAGATACCATTGTCTCCAAATTACGGCTTATTAATTCATCGCTTTTAGAAGATTTTTCTATTAACAAACCACGTATCGCCGTTTTTGGACTCAACCCCCATGCCGGTGACAACGGGTTACTGGGCAGCGAAGAAAAAGAAATAATAATCCCGGCCATTGAACAAGCCAAAAACGAGGGGATCATAGCCTTAGGCCCTTATCCTGCCGATGGCTTTTTTGGTGGTGAAGACTATCGGAAATTTGATGCCATACTTGCAATGTACCACGACCAGGGGCTGGTTCCCTTTAAACTTGCATCTTTCGAAAGAGGAGTCAATTACACTGCCGGGCTACCTGTTATTCGAACATCGCCTGCGCATGGAACTGCCTATAGCATAGCCGGTGAAGACAAAGCAAGCCCCGAATCGTTCCGCCAGGCATTGTATACGGCCATAGACATATATAAAAATCGCATGATTCACAAGGAGATAAGCAAGAACCCATTGAAAAAATACCATATCAACCCGAATCAGGCTGACGAAAGCATAGACATAGAAGCCGATGACGAACAAGAAAATTTAAACTAATAGCGATGTACGAATTTATTCGTGGAAAAATAGTCCAACGCAATCCGGCAAGTGTAGTTGTTGAAGCCGGAGGAATAGGTTACTGGATCAACATATCACTCAATACTTACAGTAAGCTGGGTGCTGAAAAGGAAAATACTATTTTCCTCCACCAAGTGGTACGTGAAGATTCCCTGACTTTTTTTGGCTTCGCCGATAAAGAAGAAAGATCGCTATTCAGAAACCTTATAGCTGTAAATGGCGTTGGCGCTACCACAGCAATAATGATGCTCTCATCGCTGAACCCCGACGAACTGGTTGCAGCAATATCTAACGAAAACGTGGCGGCATTAAAAAGTGTAAAAGGTATTGGTGCAAAAACCGCACAACGTATTATAATCGACCTGAAAGATAAAGTGGGAAAATTGAGCGATACAGGTCAAAATTTACTTTTGCCAGACAATACTACAAGAAATGAAGCGTTATCAGCATTAGTTATGCTTGGTTTTGTGAAACGCGATGCTGAAAAAATGGTGTCAACAATCTTGAAAGAACAACCTGGCATAACCGTGGAACATGTAATCAAACTTGCGTTAAAAAGGTTATAAAAATAATTAATTTGGGTCATAATCGATATTATATATACCTTGTTTCAACACTTCTAATTTTTCTGCACCTAACCCGACCGGGCTATGCAGAAAGTAGTGTTCGATTTTCTGGTTATTTCCATTACCAGGTACCAGATACCACTGTTACCGATACCACAGGGAAATTACCTTTTCCGTTTAGAGACCAACCTGCTTTTGGTGAGCCTGCACCCGACTCATCTAAAATTTACCTTAATAAACCCGATAACATTAAGTACGAAATAGTTTACGACCCCATTACCGGACAATATGTTTTTTACGAGAAAGTGGGAAAACTAAACTATCGATTACCTCAAAGCATGTCCATTGACGACTATATCGACTACGATTTCAACAGGTCGATACAGGATTACTGGAGACAACGCTCACATATTCACGACCTGGACAGGCAACGCTCGCTGATTCCGCAATTAACCGTTGGAGGAGAAGCATTCAACCGCATTTTTGGTGGAAATACCATTAACATTCAACCCCAGGGGTATGTTGAGGTGAGTTTCGGATACCAGATGAACACCACCGACAACAAGGCCATTCCCGAACGATTAAGAAAGGTGCCAACATTCGATTTTGACGAAAAAATCCAAATGAATGTCAACGGGCAAATCGGGACGAAAATGAACATGCGGGTAAACTATAATACAGAAGCCACGTTCGACTACGAAAATAAAATGAACCTGGAATATACAGGCGATGACGACGAAATACTTAAACGCATAGAAGCCGGAAACGTATCGCTCCCATTAAACGGTACGCTTATCACAGGAGCATCCAACCTTTTTGGGGTAAAAGCTGAAATGCAGTTCGGAAAGCTCTCGCTCACTACCATTTTTTCGCAACATAAAGGGGAGGCACAAACTGTTGAAACAGAAGGAGGTGCACAGATTACCAACTTTGAGATCTCAGCCGTTGACTACGATGCCAACCGCCACTTCTTTCTGGCACAGTATTTCCGGGATCACTACGATGAATGGCTCAAAAATACTGCCGTTCCACTCTCTCCTATCAACATTAACAAGGTGGAAGTTTGGGTCACCAATAAATCAGGACGTTTTGAAGAAGCACGCAATATCCTGGCATTTCAGGATCTGGGCGAACATAATCCAAATATATACAATGAAGTGCCCCAATTTCAGGAAACGCCGGCTTTACCGTATCCACAAAACGTATTTCCGATAAACGATGCCAACGGGTTATACTACGAAATGGTAAATACGTATAGCACCATTCGCGAAATACAAAATGTGACCAGTGTGATGTCCCAGTTTGGAAACGCATTTCAGGGAGGGCGCGATTTTGAAAAAATTGAACAGGCCCGTAAACTAGACCCTTCTGAATACACCATTAACGAACGACTTGGGTACATCTCCCTTAATTCATCGCTTAATACCGATGAAGTGCTGGCAGTAGCTTTCAATTATACCAGTAGCGGACAAACTTATCAGGTAGGTGAGTTTTCAACCGATGGAGTTAGCGCCCCCAACACCCTCATAGTAAAACTTTTAAAAGGAACAAATCTCACCCCTTCGCTACCTACATGGAAGCTGATGATGAAAAATATTTACAGCCTAAATACCTACCAGCTGAGCGGTGATGAATTTATAATGAATGTGGTTTACCAAAATGACTCCACAGGAACCTATGTAAATTATCTGCCTGCCGGGCGCATTAACGGCCATATACTTCTGGAGGTTATGAACCTCGACAAACTAAATAAACAGTTAGATCCGTATAAAGATGGCGTTTTTGACTATATTCCGGGTATTACCGTTCAGCCTTCAAACGGTAGGATTATCTTTCCGGTCGTTGAACCCTTTGGGCGACACCTTGCCGATTCGTTGCAAGATCCTGCCCTTATTCAGAAATACTCTTTTCAGTCACTGTACGATTCAACAAAAGTATTTGCCGAGCAAGATGCCGAACATAATAAGTTCAGATTGGTTGGTAGTTATAAAGGCAGTTCCAGTTCCGATATTCCGCTAAATAGCTTAAACCTGGCACAAGGATCGGTTAAAGTTACTGCCGGCGGGCGCGAATTAATTGAAAATGTGGACTATACTGTTGACTATACACTTGGTAGATTAAAAGTAATCAATCAGGCACTTTTAGAGGCGGGAACACCTATTCAGATTTCTACCGAAAGCCAGGATCTTTTAACCATGCAGCGCAAAACACTTATGGGTGCTTATGCCAATTATGCATTCTCCGATAATTTTAACCTTGGCGCTACCGCTTTGTATATGCACGAAAGGCCTTTAACCAAGAAAGTTGATTATGGCGAAGATCCTGTATCGAACCTTATTGTGGGCCTTGATACCCGCTACACTACCGAGAGTATGTTCCTTTCCAAAGTAATCGATGCGCTTCCGTTTTATTCAACCAAAGCACCATCTACCATCAACGTCGAAGCTGAAATTGCCAAACTCATCCCCGGGCACTCACGCTCCATAGAGAAAAGCGGAAACGCTTATATCGACGATTTTGAAGGTACAAAAACCTCTATTTCGCTAAAAGCAAGGCAGGCATGGGTTTTGGCCAGCGTACCACAATACCAGGACATGTTTCCCGAAAGTAACTTTACCGGATCGCTCGATTATGGTAAAAACAGGGCTAAACTGGCATTTTACGTTATCAATCCCATGTTTTTACGCCCCAAAAACCAGTTAATGCCTGATCATATACGCAATGACCTTGATATGCTGTCAGATCACCTGGTGCGTGAAGTTTTTGAAAGAGAACTGTTCCCCGCAAAAGAGATTGTTCCAGGTAACCCCAGCAATATTCCGGTTTTCGACCTTGCATTTTATCCTTCTGAAAGAGGACCTTACAATTTCGATGCAACTCCCTCCAATATATCGGCTGGCGTTAATGCTGATGGAAGCCTGAAGGCACCAGAGACACGTTGGGGCGGTATTATGCGTAAAATTGAAACCAGTAATTTTGAATCTTCTAATATTGAATTCATTGAATTCTGGTTAATGGACCCCTTTGTTAATGATACCCTGGGACTCACCGGTGGTGGCGACCTCTATTTTAACCTGGGAGATATCTCGGAAGATGTGTTAAAAGATTCGCGAAAAGCATTTGAGAACGGGTTACCCACAGGACCGGAGGTTACCAATGTTGATACCACTGTCTGGGGAAGGGTTTCAACATTGCAGTCGCTGGTAAATGCCTTTGATAACGATGCTGCTTCCCGGAAAAAACAAGACATTGGTTTTGATGGCCTGAATGACGCCGACGAAAGAACTTTTTTCAGCGGCTTCCTCAACGAATTGCAACAACAGGTGAACCCTAATGCTTACCAACAAGCTCTTAACGACCCTGCTTCTGACGACTATCACTATTACCGGGGTTCCGACTACGACAGTCAAAAACGCAGCATACTGGGGCGTTATAAAAATATCAACGGGCCCGATGGCAACTCGGAAAATGAAGAAACAGATGGATACATACCTTCAGATACTTCATTGCCTGATATAGAAGATATTAACAACGACAATACTTTGAATGAATACGAACGCTACTATCAGTATCATGTCAGTATCAGAAAAGAAGACATGGTGCAGGGGCAAAACTATATTACTGCTGTTAAGAAAGGGGCACCAGTAAAACTGCCCAATGGAAAAGTAGAGGCTGTTACCTGGTATCAGTTTAAAATACCTGTTAAAGACCCCGACCAGACATTTGGAAGCATCTCTGATTTTAAATCCATACGGTTCCTGCGTATGTTCTTACGCGGATTTCGCGATTCAACTGTACTTCGTTTTGCCGAACTTGATCTGGTAAGGGCCGACTGGCGCCGCTACACCCGCCCATTGGGTGAAGACAATGCCACTTCGCCCAACGGACAACTTGACATATCGGCTGTTAGCATCGAAGAAAACGGATTGCAGGAACCCGTAAACTATGTATTACCTCCGGGTATCACACGCGTAATAGACCCGACTAACCCACAAATGCGCCACCTGAACGAGCAGGCAATGGAAATGAAAGTGACCAACCTGGAACAGGGCGATGCTATGGCTGCCTATAAAGCCATAAGCATGGATTTCAGAAGGTATAAAAAGCTGAAAATGGAAGTTCATGCCGAACAACTGAAAGAATATTCACTAAAAGACAATGAATTATACTTTTTTATCCGCATTGGCTCAGACTATAACTACAATTACTACGAATATGAAATACCGCTAAAACTTACCCCTCCCGGCTATTACAACAACGATATTGAACAGGACAGGTATATTGTATGGCCAGAAGAAAACAGATTGGATATACCACTCGACATATTTACTGGTTTGAAAATGGAGCGAAACGATGCCATGCGCCCCGCCGGCTCCGAAGTTGGGATTCAGGATGTTTACGAAGTTGTTCACGAAGGCTGGAATAAAAACCAGAACCGTGTTAAAATAAAGGGAAGTCCCAATCTTGGTAATGTGCAGGTGATGATGGTAGGTATACGTAACCGCAGAGGACAGCTTAATACAGGGCCTAAATCAGTGGATGTTTGGGTAAATGAACTTCGCCTTTCTGAGTTTGACGAAGGTGGTGGCTGGGCAGCCAATGCGCGGGTTTCTACACGACTTGCCGACCTGGGTAGTGTTACCGTGGCCGGCCGTACACGCTCGGCAGGCTATGGCAACCTCAACGAAAACATCAACAACCGTCAACTCGACGATATTCACGAATTAGATGTAGCAGCATCTCTCGACTTAGGGCGCTTTTTCCCGGAAAGTATGGGTATGCGCCTGCCCATGTATTACGGTTATTCTCAAAGCATCCGCAACCCCAAATATAATCCCCTTGAACCCGACATAGAACTTAAAAGATCTTTAAGTCATGCGGACACACGAAAAGAACGTGATTCAATAAAATATATGTCACAAGACATTATTACAAGAAAAAGCATCAACTTTACCAATGTAAAAATTGAACCACAACGGCAAAAGGAAAAAACACATGTTTGGGATCCGGAAAATATTGCCCTTACCTATTCTTATAACGAGATTTCAAAACGAAATATTAACACGGAATTTAATAACGACCGAACACACCGTGTTATGCTATCCTACAATTACAGCAATCGTTCGAAGCTTATTCAGCCGTTCCAAAAGGTAAAGTTTCTGCAAAAAGGACCTTTAAAACTTATCGGCAACTTCGGCTTTTATCCGTTACCTACTCAAATCTCTTTCCGTACCGACTTTTACCGCAGGTATCACGAAATACAAACACGAAACATAACCAACCCCAATTTTATTATTCCTGCCACCTACGAAAAAGATTTTCTATGGAACCGGTATTTCGATATAAGGTACGATGTTACACGGGTGCTGAAAGTTGATTTTTCGTCACGTGGAACCTCACGCATCGATGAGCCACAGGGTAGAATCAACCGCAGAGATGACGACTACCAATGGAAAAAAGATTCAATTTTGAACAACCTGTGGGAGCTTGGCAGACCAACGCTTTATAACCATAATATTAACATAAGGTACTCACTGCCGTTAAATCAGATTAAATTGCTGAGTTTCTTGTCATCCTCGGTAACTTATCGTGGCACTTACGACTGGTTAGCCGGCCCCATAACTGCTGATACCATCCGTTTGGGTAACCGTGTTCAAAATTCTAACAATATTCAGTTTACAGGCAATATGAACATGGCTACCCTTTACAACAAAGTACCCTATTTCCGCGAGATAAACCGGAAATTCAGGCGAACAGGAAGGGCAATGGGCAGCCTGGCACGGCGTTCATCAGGCAGCCGGAGCAATGTGCGTGATCCATTGCCTCAAAAGGCGAAAGAACAAACGTTTACCAACAATGTTAAACTCGAAAAAGACAAGCCACAGTCGGTATTGCATAAACTAAACACAAAAAAAGTAAAAGTGGTGGTTACAAGTACCGATGGAAATATTTTGCCGGTAAGGGTAAATATAGTTGACAAAAATACGCTGGAGATTGTTCCGACAACAGATGCTGCACAAGCCATGGTTACAGTTTCCGGGAAACCAGGAGACCAGAGCCTCTTGAAAGATATTCTCGATGTTACTACGCGTGTACTAATCGGGGTACAAACAATTTCAGGAACTTACTCACTTACAGGAGGAACGGTATTGCCGGGCTATTTACCGGAGCCGGTTATTTTTGGTGCCGGGAAATACACTCCCGATCCAATTTTTGCCTATGGTTCGGGAACCACATTTGCACCAGGCCTTGACTTTCTTATGGGTTGGCAAAACTATGATTTTGCACGCAAAGCAGCTCGCAACGGATGGATAACCAACGACACCACATTGAACATGCCCTATTTGTTTACCAAATCGGAAAGAATCAACCTTCGTGCAACTATTGAGCCGTTGCCTGATTTACGCATTGATATTACTGCCAACCGGTTGTTCTCAAAAAATATTTCAGAATTTTATAATTACGACTACGACAATGACAGGTTCAATGCAAACAGCATGTCAGAATCGGGTAACTTCAGTATGTCAACGTTTACGTGGGGAACAGCTTTTTTTGCCATCGGTAAAAAGAAAGTGCAACAATCGCAGGCTTTTGACAACCTGAAAGAATATCGCCTTATTATTGCACGCCGACTGGCTGCAAAGCGAAATCCCAACAATGGATTTGGTTACGATCCCACAGCCGAAAATCCTAATTTTCCGGGTTACCCGAACGGATATGGACCTAACTCTGTGGAAGTTTTAGTACCTGCATTTTTAGCTGCCTACCAGAACAGGGATCCTAATAAGGTTTCACTCTCCATGTTCCCTTCAATTAAGTTTATACGCCCCAACTGGAGAATACGCTACGAAGGGATGGTATCAAAAATTCCAGGATTAAACCAGATTATGCGTTCTTTGAATTTTAGCCATTCTTACAATTCAACCTATAATATTGGTAGTTATATCACTAACCTGAATTATTTTGAGGAGGCTGATGGCTTCAGTTACCAAACCGATATTGCGGGTAACTTTGTACCGGCCTACAACTTTAACTCGGTGAGCATAACGGAAACATTCAACCCGCTTATCAATATTGATGTAATGTGGAAAGGCGACCTCACCACACGTGCCGAAACAAATCGCTCGCGTAACCTTATGTTGTCGTTTGCCAATAACCAGATTACAGAAACCGTTAGTACAGAATATACTGTTGGTGTAGGTTACCGGTTTACACAAATGGATCTGATTATTAAAACGAAAAAATCGCAAAAAGCCTATTCTAACGACTTAAACCTGCGTGCCGATTTGAGCTACCGTAAAAACAAAACAACTTTGCGCAAACTGGATACCGACCAGGACCAGCTAACGGCAGGGCAGAGTTCATTTTCTATAAAAACCTATGCCGAATATATGCTGAGCGACCGATTTCAGATGCGCGTGTTTTTTGATAAGATACTGAATAACCCCTATGTTAACAACACCTTTAAAACATCGAATACCAATATTGGCGTAAGCTTCCGCTTTACACTAACTCAATAAGAAATTTATTGGGGAAACACCCTGCTTAGCCACAAAATGCAAAAAGTTTATGTGGATGAAAGAATTTTTCATTTTTTTGGAGATTGGCAATTAAGGTGCTATATTTGCACCCCATTACAAGGAAATTTCATTTGAAATAAAGATACATTGCGGGGTGGAGCAGTTGGCAGCTCGTTGGGCTCATAACCCAAAGGTCGTAGGTTCAAGTCCTGCCCCCGCTACTTCAAAAAAGGAGGGCTAAAAATAACCCTCCTTTTTTATACATATGCCATGTGTCGGAGTAATACCATATTATATGCTAAATGTCCCAATAAAAATGCACCTTTTTACCTTCTACTTCAACTAAAAAGGTAATTTTTTCAGGTCGAGGTTACCGCCAGAAAGAATGATACCTGTTTTTTTACCCCGAACATTAACTTTCCCTTCCAGAATAGCAGCAAGCGGCACTGCTGATGAGGGTTCTACAATAATTTTCATCCGCTCCCAGATCATGCGCATGGCCTTAACAATTTTCTCTTCGGAAACGGTTACAATGTCGTCCACTTTCTCCAAAATAATAGCAAAATTCCGTTCACCAAGGGAAGTAAGCAGGCCATCGGCAATGGTTTGGGGATTTACTGAAGGTACTATTCGTTTTTCTGTGAAAGAGCGCGCAGCATCGTCGGCACCAAGAGGTTCGGCAGCAATAACCTTACAAGCAGGAAGCAGATGCTTTACCGACAGTGCGGTACCACTTAGCAAACCACCTCCTCCCACCGGAACAATAATAATGTCAAAACCTGTAAAATCTTCTATAAGTTCTTTGACTGCTGTCCCCTGGCCCGCAATAACATGAAAATTGTTGTAAGGATGAATTTCGGCAGCCCCGGTTTTTTCAACTACAGTTGCCAGTGTTGACTCCCGCGCTGCCAGTGTAGGTTCGCAAAAAGTAATAGAGGCTCCATAGCCGGCTACAGCTTTCTTTTTAATCGCCGGCGAATTGGCAGGCATAACAATGTGTGCTGCAATACCCCTCATTTTTGCTGCCAGAGCAAGTGCTGCAGCATGATTCCCCGATGAATGTGTGGCTACACCTCTTTTAGCCTGATCGTCAGATAATGAAAAAACAGCATTGCAGGCTCCGCGAAACTTAAATGCTCCTGCTTTTTGAAAGTTTTCACACTTAAAAAACAGCAACCCATCAACAATTTTATTAATGCTTTGCGAAGTAAACACCGGGGTATGATGAATATAAGGGCGAATAAATTTGTGGGCTACCTCCACATCGGCATATACCGGAATATCCATTCTATACAGGTTTTGAAAACTTTTCGTTTAAAAGATCAAAATCAGAATTGTAAATCGACTGGCTGGAAAGGGATTTCATTTTTTTCAGCCCCCAAACGTATAAAAACACCAGAAAACCGATAAAAATAATGATTATCCATTCGTAACCTGTAAAGAGGATAAAATCATAGATACCATGAAGAATTATCGGGTAAATCAATGCTTTCATTTTCAGACTACTACGTTCGCTTTCATAAAATTTTGCCATTCCGAAATAGAAACCCATTGTAATACCAAAAATGGCGTGTGCCGGAACTGCAGTAAGGGCGCGTACCACTCCCGTGTTTAACCCGCTACCGGTTACATATAATATATTTTCCACAGCAGCAAATCCCAATGAAATGTAAACGGCATATACAATTCCATCAAACTTCTCATTGAATTCTCTCCGATTCCATATCAACAGGTAAAGCGCAGCATACTTCATCAGTTCTTCAGAGAAAGCAGCCACTACAAAAGCATTCCAGGCTGCAACAGCCAAACCTTTAAACAATGTAGCAAAATTGCTTAAGAATGATTCGATAACCAATACCGGAATAACAATTACAGCTCCTGCAAGTAATGCCAACGCCAACAAACGCAGGGGCTCCTTGTCGTATTTATCGCGTAAATAGATATAAACAGATATTATAAAAACCGGTGCCAGTGAAAGAATGAGCAAATCCATATCAGGTTATTTACAAAACATATAAACTGGTTAGTTTTGGGGGCGAAAATAGAAAGCTTTTACTCCTTTGACACCCGGTGAAATTTTAAACACGCTTCCGGCATCAGGGTATTTTTGCAGTTCTTCATCACTGGTTCCTGTGCGGGCGGTGGTAATGTACAATGTACGTAAATCGTGACCACCAAAGGCACATGACGTTACATTTTTTGCAGGCACCTCAACCTTACGCAGCAACTCTCCGGTTGAAGGGTTCCAGCAGCCTACGGCAGCACCACCCCATAGGGCTATCCACAAGTTTCCGTCTTCATCGATAGTCATACCATCAGGGGAACCCAGCTCTGATGGCACTTCGATTATTGTAGAAGGATTGGCTATATCACCGGTAGCATTGTTAAAATCATACTGCACAACACAATGGGTAGGTGTATCCACATAATACATTTTTTGGGCATCATTGCTCCAGGCAATACCATTGGAAATGCTCACACCTGACACCATTTTATGAATCGAACTGTCGGCATCAAAACGGTATAATGCACCAGCTTCTTTTTTATCGGCAATACTCATTGTACCCACCCAGAATCTTCCAGCCGGGTCACATTTACCATCGTTAAAGCGATTATCCGGCAAATCTTTTTCCGGATCAACAATCAGTTTTTTTGAGCCTGTGGCCGGATCGAAACCATAAATTCCGTTTTGCAACGCCACCAGCACTTGGCCATTGTCTGCCGGAACAACAGTACCAATCATTTGTCCGGTAAACATGGGTTTGTTTATGCCTGTTTTCGGGTTGTAAAAGTTAAGTATCTCACCTGTTATGTCTATCCAAAGTAATTCACCTGTTTTATAATTCCAAAGTGCTCCTTCGCCGAGGTCAGAATTGGATTTAACAGCTATTTCCACTTTTGAAGAAGGCTGTTGGTTACACCCGATGACAATCAACAACAGGGTTATTATTTTTACAAGGTTTCTCATCTTCCTTATCATAAACTTTCAATTAGCTTCTTCATGATCTGTGTCATTTTTGGTTCGGCTTTCATAGCTACTTCCTGAACCTCTTCGTGCGTTATTTCCACTATTTGTCCCGGCACACCACTATCGGTAACAATGGAAATACCAAATACGTTCATTCCCATGTGGCGGGCAACTATAACTTCCGGCACTGTTGACATTCCCACAATATCGGCTCCCAGCAAGCGGAACATTTTATATTCTGCAGGAGTTTCGAAGGTAGGCCCTGATACACCAACATAAACGCCTTCTTTTATCTCATAACCCAAGTCTGCGGCTATTCCTTTTGCCTTGTTTCTCAATTTCAAGCTGTAGCACTGGCTCATGTCGGGAAAACGAGGGCCAAGTTCTTCAAAGTTTTTCCCCCGCAACGGATGTTCAGGGAAAAAATTAATATGGTCGGTAATGATTACAATTTCACCTACTTTATAAGATGGGTTGAGGCCGCCACTGGCATTGGAAACAAAGAGGTGATTCACTCCGGCTTTTTTGAGTACACGCACGGGAAATGTAACCTCTTTCATGCTGTAGCCTTCATAAAAATGGAAACGCCCCTGTAGAGCCACTATCTCTTTACTGCCCAGCTTACCGTAAATAAGCCTGCCCGCATGCCCTTTCACCGTGGATATCGGAAAATCTGGAATCTCTTCATAGGGGATAACTTCAACTATTTCAATCTCATTAACCAGGCCACCAAGGCCTGTGCCCAGTATTACGCCAATTTCAGGAGTTGCTTTTATTCTTCCGTTGATGTAACTCGCGGTTGCTCTTATTTTCTCCAACATATTTTAATATTTTTTCACTAAATACTTTTTCCTCATTTTCCAGAAATTTTACTTTCACTGGCAGATAAAAAAGGGCAGCTTTAAAAGAGGCGGGCAAATCGTCTCTATCGCGCATACGAACAGCATCCTTTTCAGTAGTAATAATTACCTTGCGCTCTGCGTTAAGGTGTTCAAATTTCTGCATTATTTGCTCAATATCGTTTTCCGAAAAATAGTGATGGTCAGGAAAAACGAGCATTTCTGTTTGCTTTGTAAAAGTACTAATATGCTCTTTCACGGGTGAGGGGTTCGCAATTCCCGTAACCACAACAGCGGAATATACTTTATCTGTATAAAACAATTTTTTATTCAGACGTCCTTTAAAAACAGGCACCAGCTTATCATATTCCAGCGCAGAAAAGAAAAGACTTTGATAAGGCAATAAATGCACATCTTTTTGCAAAATTCTACGCATAATGGGCGTTACTTCGTTGGGCGGGCATTTGGTAAAAATAATGACATTGGCTCTTCGTATTTGCGAAGGACTTTCCCGTAACCTACCCAAAGGAAGCAGGTGGTCATCTTTTATCTGCCTATTATAGTCGATAAGTACAATATTGATTCCCGGCGTTATCCTGCGATGCTGAAAAGCATCATCGAGGATCACCACGTCAGGCGCTTTGTCGGGATTAGCGTTCAGCAACTTTTTAACCCCTTCCACCCTGTTTTCGCAAACGGCAACAGACTGATTCGGGAATTTTTGCTTTATCTGAACCGGTTCATCACCAACCTCGTTTACCGAAGAAGTTGTTTCAACAGCAATAAAACCTGTTGTTTTTCGCTTGTAACCTCTGCTGAGTGTAGCTACGTTAAATTGCTTCCTTAACAATTGAACCAGGTATTCCACATGTGGCGTTTTGCCGGTGCCTCCAACTGTGATATTCCCAACGGATATAACCGGAACTTCAAATTCCCTTGATTTAAAGAGATTTAGGCTGTATGCACGATTGCGGAGTGCCACACCAAACCCGTAAATCCATGACAAGGGATAAAAAATGAAATTCTTCATCAATACCGTTTTTTTTCAGATTGACGACTAAGATAAGAATTTGTGGTAGAACAAAAGGAAATAATTTTAAAAAGAGCGCAATGTCAATAGCCGATAAATGTTATTAAGAATACGCTATCGCATGCTAATAAAAATTATCTCCAGATAATATTACCAGAGAAATAAAACCGTCTCTTTTTACCAATTAAATACCACGTCATGCTTTAACGGATCTATATTCCATTTTTCCAACAAGCCACGGGCAGCACGCAGATCATAATGATTACGGTTCATATCTGGTAACCGTTTTATCATTTCAATGGTACCTTCCACTATTTCGCTGCTATTGTCTCCTGTGCCATCAATAGCATTGAGGGCATGGCACCGCACAAACTCATTGGGATGGTTCAGCACTTTTAACAGTGCTGTTTTTGCCGGCTCGGTATGTCCCAGTTTATAAAGTGTTTCTGCCGCCACCACCACTACATTGGGAGAGGTATCGTTTAAAACTGCTTCGAGTTTATCTTTTGCACCGGCTGCCTTGTCGCCCAAAATAAGTAACCCGGTTGCACCCCAGTAGCGAACAGCACTTTCATCACTTAAAAGATAATCGGTAAGTTTTTCTATATTATCCTCATTTCCTGATGTTGCAATTTCTGCCGCTTCAATTATCTGCGGAAGATCAACTTTCCCCAATCGCATATAATCGTACATGGGTATTTCACCGCTACGCAATATTTGATCAGCTTCGGGAATAAAACCAGTGTCATAAATTCGCAAAACCCAATCGTTATTGGCTGAACGCATCCTTTCCAGAACTGTTGTATAGTCAGGGTTACCAGCAAGATTGTTTATTTCCCATGGATCGTTTTCAGTATCATAAAGTTCCTCCACTGCCTTGGGCTCCCAAAAAACACTTTGAATTTTATTGCATTCCCCGTTTCGGTATGCCTCTTCCCAGGAGCGAATGGAAGGTGCCCGCCAAAGGTAATCGAGATGTTGCCCATAAATTCGGTAGGGCATATAATTTTTTATGTACCTGTATTTTTTATCACGCACAGCCCTGCTCATATCGTACTTTTCGTCCATACGGCCACGGAACATAAAAGCATAATCCGGGTCATCTGTTTTCTGTCTGCCAAGGAAAGCATTACCCTGTAAATAATCAGGAATAGGTAGCTGGGCTATGCTCAATAGTGTTGGTACCAGGTCTACAAAGCTGATAAGGCGGTCAACTTTATCGCCAGGTTGTTTTGCCGGAAAGAGGTATTTATATTTTTCGGGAATCCTAACAATGAATGGCACCCGTGTACCTGTTTCGTAGAGGTAGCGTTTGCTTCGGGCCAAAACACCGCCATGGTCGCCATAATAAAATACAATAGTATTGTCTGCCAGCCCTGCTTCGTCCAGCTCTTTCAGCCATCTTCCGATTTGTGCGTCCATGTCTTCCACCTTATCGTAATATTGTGCCCAATCATGCTTCATTTCGGGCGTTTTGGGGTGATATGGCGGAACAGGTACTTCCTCTGGCCTATGCCTCAATTCTTCATTTGGTATCCATTTATGAATAGAACTTTCATGTGAAATCAGAGTATTAAAAACAGCAAAAAAAGGTTTTCCTTCAGGACGGTTTTTATAGTGTGCTTTATTGCCACATTCGTCCCATATGCTTTTATTGTCGAAATCGCCGAGGTTATAGTCGGTTTTAATATTATTGGTACAGTAATAACCAGCTTCTCGCAAATATTCAGGGTAAGTTTTAATAACCTCCGATTTTGGGTAGTAGCTGCGCATATGCTGGTTTCCGCCAGAACAGGCATAAACACCTGTTAAAATAGTATTTCGGGTAGGCGCACACACAGGAGCATTAGCGTAGGCATGGGTGTACAAAAAGCCTTCTGATGCCAGTTTATCCAGATTGGGCGTTGTGGCAAAAGTATCGCCATAGCATCCTGCAAATGGGCTATTGTCTTCGCTTGTAAGCCAAAGTATATTGGGAAGCTCTTCAGGTATTTTTTCATTGCAACTTGAAAAGAACAGTATAAAAACTGCACTAAACAGCATAAAAACCGGGTTGGTACTTGTTTTTGAGTTCATATTTAGAATTGAATAAAAAGTTGATTATCAATGTAAAAATAAAAAAGAAATACAATATATTGGTTCTGTAAGCACTCAATTTTAATATTGAGTACAATTTTAAAGGCTTCCCCCGATTGGGAGGATTAGATCAGGCACGGATTTTGACATCATAAAATCTTTTTTATTAGATTTGTGAGCATTTAATATTAAAATATTGGTTTGTTATTTCATTTGGAATAATAAATATGGAAAATAAAACTGAAAATTCAAGGCTAACCCTTCCCGCGCTTTTTGACCATTCGGTGCGCAACTTTGCAGCCAATACATCACTGGTTTTTGTGGGTGAAAAAAACTATACCTATGCTGAATTGGGCAACGATGTTAACCGTGTTGCTTCTATGCTATCGCTGCTAGGCATACAAAAGGGAGATAAGGTAGCCATACTGAGCCAGAATATGCCAAACTGGGGAGTTGCTTTCTTTGCAATTTCTATTCTTGGTGGAATAGTTGTCCCTATTTTACCCGATTTTCATGATAATGAAATAAGTACTATTCTGGAACATGCCGAGGTTAAAACACTCTTTGTTTCATCGGCATTAACCGGTAACGTAAGTTCCACAGCCAGGAAACTTCTAAATAACATAATCGTTATCGACCAGTTTGCTTTGTTGAATGAAAAAAAGGATCTTACAGAAGTAGAAAAACTAGCCACTTCGTTGCCTGAAAAGCCTGTTTCATTTCACCGGCCAAAGGTTGAGGAAGAAGACCTGGCATCAATCATTTATACTTCGGGAACAACCGGAAACTCAAAAGGCGTTATGCTTACCCATATGAATCTGGCCTGGACAACACAACAGTCCCGGTCTTTTTATAAGGTAAAATCTACCGACAGGTTTTTGTCTATTTTACCTTTATCGCACACCTTTGAGAATACAATAGGATTCCTGCTTCCCATTAAATATGGAGCCGCAATAAACTATTTGAAAAAACCTCCCGTGGCATCGGTATTACTACCTGCCTTTCAACTGGTTAAACCAACCATAATGTTGTCGGTACCTTTAATAATTGAAAAAGTATTCCGCGCAAAAATCTATCCTGAATTACATAAGAGCGCTGTAACCCGGGCACTTTATAATTTCCCGCTAACACGAAAAATACTGCATCGCGTGGCTGCAGCAAAACTCCATAAAACATTTGGAGGCAATATTGAATTCTTTGGGATAGGAGGAGCCAAACTCGATCCTACAGTTGAGCGTTTTCTCCATGAAGGAAAATTTCCGTATGCAATAGGATATGGACTAACAGAGACATCTCCACTATTGGCCGGCGCTGTGGTTGGAAAAACGAAGATTGGTTCTACCGGTATGGCAATGGAAGGCGTTCAACTGCGTATTGCCGATGCTGATGCTAATACAGGAGAAGGCGAAATCCAGGCAAAAGGGCTAAACGTTATGGCCGGATATTATAAAGCTCCCGAGCTAACAGCCGGGATCTTTACTTCCGACGGTTGGATAAAAACCGGCGACAGGGGATTTTTCGATAAAAGTAAACGCCTTTTCATAAAAGGCAGAATAAAAACCATGATTGTGGGTGCCAGTGGCGAAAATATTTATCCCGAAGAGATTGAATCGGTGATCAATAAAATGAAATACGTTTTAGAGTCGCTGGTAGTGGAAAAAAAGGGAAAGCTGGTAGCCATGATCCATCTTAACAAAGAGGAAATAGAGCAGAACTTTCAATACCTGAAAGAAGAAGCCCAGCAATTTATTCAGGGAAAGTCAGATGAAATACTAAAAGAGATACATAAAAAAGTTAACCAACAGGTGAATAAATTTTCGCGTATCCAACAAGTTATCCTGCAGCCCATTCCCTTTGAAAAAACTCCTACAAAAAAGATTAAACGGTTTCTTTACGCCTAAATTTCAGCACATAATATAGCTAAAAAGGAAGTTTAATCTATCGGGTTTCCCTTTTTCTATTTCAGGTTACCTGAAAATGTTAATTTTGTAGTTCTAAAACCGGAAAAATGGTAACGGAGTCGAGATATAACGCAAGGGGTGTTTCCGCCTCGAAAGAAGATGTACACGAGGCTATCAAGAATATTGACAAAGGATTATTTCCCAAGGCATTCTGTAAAATTATTCCCGACATTCTGGCTGGTGACCCAGAATGGTGCAACATCATGCACGCCGATGGTGCGGGAACAAAATCGGCGCTGGCCTACATGTACTGGCGCGAAACAGGCGACATATCGGTGTGGAAAGGTATCGCTCAGGATGCACTGGTAATGAACATTGATGATTTGCTTTGTGTTGGCGCTACAGACAATATTTTGGTTTCTTCAACCATCGGACGTAATAAAAATAAAATCCCTGGCGAAGTGATTGCCGCTATAATAAACGGCACCGAAGAATTGCTGGAAAATTTACGTCAACACGACATCGACATTTATTCTACAGGAGGCGAAACAGCAGATGTTGGCGACCTCGTGCGTACCATTATTGTTGATTCTACTGTTACCTGCCGGATGAAAAGAAATGACGTTATTTCTGCCGATAATATTTCTGCCGGCAACGTTATTGTCGGGTTGTCTTCGTTTGGCCAGGCAAGTTATGAGACTGAATACAACGGAGGCATGGGCAGCAACGGGCTTACCTCTGCCCGGCACGACGTTTTTGAAAAGATACTGGCCGAAAAATACCCTGAGAGTTACGACCACGATATGCCCCCGGAGCTTGTGTATTCCGGGAAGATGAAACTTACAGACAAACTGGAAAAGACAGGCGTTGATGCCGGGAAGCTAGTATTGTCGCCAACCCGTACTTATGCACCGGTGGTAAAAAAAATACTCGAAAAATACAGAAAGCAAATTTCCGGAATGATTCACTGTTCTGGCGGCGCCCAAACAAAAGTACTGCATTTTGTTGATAATGTTCATATTATCAAAAACAACATGTTTCCTGTTCCAACATTGTTTGAACTTATTCAGCAGCAATCGGGTACCGGTTGGAAGGAAATGTACAAAGTTTTTAACATGGGCCACCGTTTCGAAATTTATACATTACCGGAGATAGCTGAAGAAATGATCGCGATATCAAAATCATTTGATATTGATGCCCGGATAATTGGTAGAGTTGAACCTTTTAATGGCAAAAAGCTTACGATTAAGTCAGAAAAGGGTAAATTTACTTATTAAAAATTTTGTTGAAAAGTATTGCAGTTAACCACATACCGTTAAAAGATTCGATCTTTTCCGCTAATTTTGCCCTTAAATGCAATGATGGTGAAAACAACACATAGAACAACTAAAAGGAAAGCATAACAATACATTTTATGGCACAATACACACTACTGGAAAAATACGAATCGGTTAAACATCGGTTTGAGGAAGTACAGCAGCAGATTACTGACCCGGATGTAATTGCTGATATGAAACGCTACGTGAAGTTGAACCAGGAATATAAAAGTTTGGAAAAACTGATGGGTGTTTTCAAGGAATACAAGAACCTGATTGACAATATTGAGTCGGGGAAAGAGATACTCGAGGAGGAGTCGGATGCCGAGTTGCGCGAAATGGCTCGCGAAGAGATGGAAAAAGCCGAGAAGTTTATACCCGAGAAGGAGCAGGAAATTAAAATGCTACTTGTTCCTGCAGATCCGGAGGATAGTAAGAATGCCATTCTGGAAATACGCGCGGGAACCGGAGGCGATGAAGCCAGTATATTTGCCGGCGATCTTTTTCGTATGTACTCTAAGTTCTGCGAAAAGAAAAAGTGGCGTCTTGAAGTTACCAACCTTAACGAAGGCACCGCCGGCGGTTACAAGGAAATTGTGGCCACTGTTACCGGCGAAGGTGTTTACGGCATCCTCAAATATGAATCGGGGGTACACAGGGTACAAAGGGTACCGCAAACAGAAACCCAGGGCCGCGTACACACTTCTGCTGCCACGGTAGCTGTGCTGCCCGAAGCCGAAGAGTTCGATGTAGAACTCAAAGATGCTGACATCAGAAAAGATACTTATTGCTCGTCGGGGCCTGGCGGACAGTCGGTGAACACCACCTACTCTGCTATACGGTTAACACATATACCCACAGGTATTGTAGTAACCTGCCAAGACGAAAAATCGCAATTGAAAAACCTGGCCAAAGCTATGGCCGAACTGCGTACCCGCATTTACAATATGGAGTACCAAAAATATATCGACGATATTTCTTCAAAGCGAAAAACAATGGTTTCAACAGGCGACCGTTCGGCAAAGATACGCACATATAACTGGCCACAGGGGCGTGTAACCGATCATCGTATCAATCTGACATTGTATAACTTACAGGCAATAATAAATGGTGAAATAGATGAAATTATCGAAAAACTGATGATAGAAGAAAATGCCGAAAAACTAAAACTGGCAGAAATTTAAACAGATGAACCGACAACAACTTTTTGAACAAATCCGAAAAAAGCGCAGTTTTCTTTGCGTTGGCCTTGATACCGACATAAAAAAAATACCCGATCACCTACTGGAAGCCTCCGACCCGGTTTTTACCTTTAACAAAGAGATCATTGACACTACAGCACCCTATTCTGTGGCATATAAACCTAATCTGGCGTTTTATGAAAGTCTTGGGGCAGCCGGCTGGGCCAGTCTGGAAAAAACAGTAATGTACCTCCGGTCTAAATACCCCGATATTTTTTTAATTGCCGATGCCAAACGCGGTGATATTGGCAACACCTCCAATTTGTATGCAAGGGCATTTTTTGAAAAACTACGGTTTGATGCAGTTACCGTAGCACCCTATATGGGCGAAGATTCCGTAAAACCATTTTTAGATTACGAAGGTAAATGGGTTGTACTTTTGGCTCTTACCTCCAATAAAGGTGCTTCAGATTTTCAGTTTTTAAAAGACGGTACCACCGGTAATTTTCTTTTTGAACAAGTTTTAAAAACTTCACAAAACTGGGGAAACAAGGAAAACATGATGTACGTTGTGGGAGCAACCAAAGCAGAAAAACTAAAAGAAGTACGCGCCCTCGTACCCGACCATTTTTTACTGGTGCCCGGTGTAGGTGCACAGGGTGGCAGTCTGGAAGAAGTAGCAGAAAATGGCCTTAACAGACAGTGTGGCCTGCTCGTAAACTCATCACGTGGCATCATTTACGCTTCATCGGAAAGCGATTTTGCACGCAAAGCCGGAGAAGCAGCTAATAACATACAAAAGGAAATGGAAATTCTGCTTAAACGTGCAGGATTACTTAGAAAAAAATAATAATTCTATAGTCGAAATTACTTCTGGGCCTGGCAAAACATATAGCCGTTGTTAAAATACCAACTTGATGCAACTTTAGGGCTGTTCTGTATTATTGCATACATTGCATTTTAAAGTTAACCGAAGCTTACTCAAAGTTAAGAAAGGCAAAGTATTATTTCCATCTTAAGAAACAGTCAATCTAAAAAGAAAACGATGTAATCCGCTGAATTTGATTTTAAAGCGTACCTTTGCAGCTTAAAGTAATTAATATGGCATTATTCAGCGAAATGGGGCTGCAACCGGATATTCTGGAAGCCATCGGAGACCTTGGTTTTGAACAGCCCACCCCCATACAGGAAGAGACAATCCCTTTTCTACTTAACAACCGGCAGGATATGGTTGCCCTGGCACAAACAGGCACCGGAAAAACTGCCGCTTTCGGATTGCCACTCATCCAACAGATAAACGCATCGTACCTCAGGCCACAGGCATTAATCCTTAGTCCTACGCGTGAATTAGCAATGCAGATTTATTCCGACCTTAACAACTATTCGAAATACCTTAACCATATGAAGGTTACTGCTGTATATGGTGGTACCGACATCAAGGCGCAAATCAGAGCTTTAAATGACGGGGTACAGATAGTAGTGGGAACACCCGGAAGAACCCTCGACCTGATAAAAAGGAAAAAACTGAATATCAGCGAGATAAGATGGATAGTATTAGACGAGGCCGACGAAATGCTCTCCATGGGTTTTAAAGAAGACCTGGATGCTATACTTGAGGCTTCGTCGGAAGAAAAACAGACCTTGCTGTTTTCGGCAACCATGCCAAAAGAAATTATCTCCATTGCCAATAAATACATGCACAATCCCCACGAAATTTCTGTGGGTAAAAAAAATACAGGAGCCGAAAATGTTGAACACCACTATTACGTTATCCATGCCAAAGACAGATACATTGCACTGAAACGCGTGGCCGACATTAACCCGAATATTTACGGTATCATTTTCTGTCGCACACGAAAAGAAACTAAAGAGGTAGCAGAAAAGTTGATGCACGATGGCTACAATGCCGATGCTTTGCATGGCGACCTTTCGCAGGCACAGCGCGATTATGTAATGAACCGCTTTAGAAACAAGCACCTACAGATGCTTGTAGCTACCGATGTTGCCGCTCGTGGTCTTGATGTAAATGACCTTACCCACGTGGTCAACTATAACCTTCCGGACGACCCTGAAGTTTACATCCACCGTAGCGGAAGGACAGGGCGTGCCGGGAAAAGGGGCATATCGGTAACGCTAATACACATGCGCGAAAAAGGAAAATTAAAACAGGTGGAAAAGCTGGTAAATAAATCGTTTATCAAAAAGCATGTCCCCTCAGGAAAAGAAATATGCGAAAAACAGTTGTTCAGCCTGATTGATAAAGTTGAAAAAATAGAGGTAATCGATGCACAAATATCCCAGTTTATGCCTGTTATTTATAAAAAACTAGCTTGGCTTGAGCGGGAAGAGCTGATTAAACACTTTGTTTCGGTAGAATTTAACCGCTTTCTTCAATATTACGAAAACGCTCCCGATATTAACGTTAATGAAGAAACCCACAGATATAATAGAGAAAAGCAGGGGCGAAAACGCAATAAACAGAGTATCAGCCATCGTTCAGGGAACTATAGCTACTCCCGGTTCTTTTTTAACCTTGGAAAGAAAAACGGCATCAGTAAACGAACGATAGTAGACTTGATAAACAAACAGTTACCTGGGGAAAGAGTAGAAATTGGAGCCATTGATGTCCTTAAAAGTTTTTCGTTTTTCGAAGTAGATACCAACTACGAAAAAGCCGTTCTGAATGCATTTAAAGACGCCCGCTTTAAAGGACAAAAAATAAGTATCGATATAGCTAAAAAGAAGTAGGCACCTGTTCCCGGGCAACTAACCCAAAGTGGCTACCATAACAGCTTTTATGGTGTGTAACCTGTTTTCTGCCTGGTCGAAAACAACAGAAGCACTACTTTCAAAAACCTCTTCGGTAACTTCCATGGCATCCAACCCAAACTTTTGAAATATTTGTTCCCCTATCCTTGTTTCACAGTTATGAAATGCCGGTAGGCAATGCAAGAATTTCACTTCGGGATTGCCGGTAAGTTCCATCACTTTTTGATTGACCTGATAGGGTTGTAGCAATGTAATACGTTCGGCCCAAACCTCATCGGGCTCACCCATGGAAACCCACACATCGGTATATAAAAAATCGCAATCTTTCACCGCTTCTTCCACCTTTTCCGTGACAGTAATTTTTGCTCCGGTTTCGGCAGCTATGGCATGGCACTGCTCTTGCAATTCTTTTTCGGGCTGGCACTGTACAGGGGCAACAGCCCTGAAATCCATGCCCATTTTTGCAGCACCTGCCATTAGCGAGTTACCCATGTTATTACGGGCATCACCAAGGTAACAAAATCGCACCTCCGATAATGGCTTATGGCTGTGCTCCGTCATGGTAAGAAAGTCGGCCAATATCTGCGTGGGGTGAAACTCGTTGGTAAGTCCGTTCCAAACAGGTACTCCCGCATATTTGCCCAACTCTTCCACAATGTTTTGCGCAAAACCACGGTATTCAATACCATCGTACATACGGCCCAGTACCCGGGCAGTATCTTTCATCGACTCTTTTTGCCCTATTTGCGAGCCCGAAGGCCCCAGATAGGTAACTCTGGCTCCCTGGTCGTAGGCTGCAACCTCAAATGCACACCGCGTGCGTGTGGATGCCTTTTCAAAAATAAGCGCTATGTTTTTACCTGTAAGTTGCTGCTGTTCAATACCGTTTTTTTTATCCTGTTTCAGCCTGGCAGCCAATTCAATCAGGTAACGGATTTCATCAGGATTAAAATCGAGTAATTTTAGAAAATTGCGGTTTCTTAAGTTCGTCATATCCTTTCTGTTTATTTTATTGCAAATTTAATCGGTTACTATTTTGGTAAAACCTTGTTTATCAGACTAATCGAAACTTGTATTAGTTATCAGAATACCAGTAATTGTTTTAATAAACCTACAATAATGCACGTACTTATTCCTGCCTGAAATCGAACCATAATTTTATTGGATAAAAGACATCGCCCAAACGCTCTTGGTATATCCCTTTCTGACTTTTGGGTCCCAATTTTTCTGCATCCTTGAATTTTGTGCCTATTGCAGGAATTTCGTATAAAAACGACAGATCGCCATCGGGAAAAGGAGGATAGGTGCCACCGGCAGCATTCTGTGGTTTACCCGGAGTAAAAAGCCTGAAATATAAATTTGGTGTTTCAGAAACAATGGTAAAGTCAGATTCTGTAGTTTTCAATTTAGCCCAAAACAGGTTGCCGTGATAACCTTTGAATTCAGGATAAATCAAATTATTAAAACTTTCGCCGGTAATGGTGTTATTGTAATCTTTCTCCCAAACGCCTATATTGCTCCCTTTGGTGCGATTTTTCCACACCCGGTAAGGGCCGCGGCCCATCCAGGTAACAGCTTTGCATTTTTCTTCAGGATAATTAAAGGAAACACCCAGAAAATCGATATCTCTTGCACGTTCCGGTGGGCTGGCTTCCAATCCGAGCAACCCATTTCTTTTCATTTTCCAAGTTATTTTATCGGGGTAGCCTTTAAATTTTGTTTCGAAAATAAAATCACCATTTTCTTCTAAATACCATTTTGTCTCTGTAGCTTCAGCTTCCATTCCAACAGGAACAGGCCCTCCGTTAAAAGACACAAGCCCTTTGGGGTTATGTACCGATAACAACATACCATTTTTTTTACTGAAAGCAACTTTAATTCCTGATGCAGAAACAACTACTTTATCCCCCGAATCATCTAGTAATACACTCCCATTCAGCGACTTATCTTCTGTTATCATTTTCTCTGCTATATCAATGGGTTGCACTACAGGCCAGCTCCAGGTATAAAGTTCGTAGCCATGGCGATTGAGCGCTGTGAACCGAAAAACATCTGCCGATTTCAACGCTTCTGCGCAATTAATAGCGATCATTGCCGTTTCGCCGGGAAGCGCTTCCGGTGCCTCCACTATCCCCGATCCTACTGTGATTTCTTTCGCACTGCCAACAGTTGTCTTTATTGCTTCCCAGTTAAAAGCACATTCGTTCAGGTTAGTATAAAAATATTTATTCTTCAGGAAAAGATGCCCGTTCCATTTTCGGTTAATGGTTACCGGTTCCACCTGCACGGGAGACCATATTTCTTTAACCGTGTAAAAGCTGCCTTCTTTTTCGCGATGGGGCCCCACAATACCATCGGGGGCATGGTTGCCATCAGCATCATAAACTTTTCCGGGCTTATCAGTACGCAATACTGCTTCGTCGCAAAAAACCCAAAGGAAAGCTCCTGAGAATAAAGGTGTTGCTTCGTAACTTCTCCAGTAAGATTCTAGCCCTGCACCGAGGCCGCCATCGTACAAACCATGTAAAAATTCGGTGGGCATAAACGGGTCATTTCCATAGGTAAACCTGCCAATAGCATAATTAAACTCGGGATAGTGATGCGTATCGGCACCGTTATATAGCAGCCAGGGACAAATTACAGGCCGCTTTTGAATGTCGTAGAAAGGCAACCATTTTTCGTTGGCAAAATTCCATCCTCCCTCGTTACCATGATCCCAAACTACAATACTGGGGTGGTTTTCATCTTTCAATACCATTTCCCTTATTAGTTTTGGCCCCACGATAGAGTCGTACCCATCCTGCCAACCTGCAACTTCGTCCAATACAAAAATCCCCAGCGAATCACACAATTCCAGAAAATATTTATCGGGTACATAATGCGAGCAGCGCACTGCGTTCATGTTCATTTCCTGTATTAAACGAACATCATTAAGAATATTTTTGTTGCTAAGGCAACGCCCTGTTTCAGGCCAAAAGGAGTGGCGGTTAACCCCTTTAAAAACTACTTTTTCGCCATTAACGTAAAAACCATCATGCTCACGCAATTCTATCGTACGAAAACCTATTCGCTCTGTAACTTCATGCAATACCTGCCCCTTATTTTTTAATTTAATTTTCATGTCATACAAGTGGGGCCACTCGGGATTCCAGGCTTTTATGTTATTAAATTTTCCGCTGATCAGTTTTGATGCCTTCCCTTTTTCAATATCTCCCGAAACTGTTTCGCCGGCGATATTACCATTCAGGTCGAATAAATCTACGGAAACCGTAAATCCGGCATCATTCTTATTCGTTTCAACCAACAGGTTAAAAGTTCCGTCGGCTTTGGCATCAATTGCAGTTCTTTGCATATGAATTTCAGGAAGAGCTTCTAAAAAAACAGGCCGGAATATTCCCCCGAATATCCAGAAATCAGCCTGCCGTTCAGCACGGTTTATCGATTCATTTTCTGAATTCTTGGCAACATCTACTTCTAAAAGGTTTACTTTTCCGTATTCAAGTAGTTTCGAAATATCATACTTAAAACGATAAAATGCCCCCTGGTGCATTTCTCCGGCAGATTTGCCATTAATCTTTACCCTGGCATCGGTCATAACACCATCGAAGACAATATTAATGGTTCTGTTTATCCAATTGGCAGGAACATCAAAACGATACTTATATAAACCGTGTTCTTTGCCTAATTTAAGGCTCTCATGTTGCCAGTCGTGACCATAATTGTAAGTCCCAAATCCCTGTAGTTCCCAGTTAGAAGGAACAGGTATTTTGGTCCATTTACCACTATTCATACCATCGGTGCAGAAAAAATCCCATTCAACGGTATGGTTAGCATCGGTACCCGACAGAAATTGTATCTCAGTTTTTTGAGCTATAACACCAATTGGTAAAAAGATAAATAATAAAAACCACCTCATTTTATTTGTTTTTAATCGTTTATAACATTGCTGCCCCACCAGTTATTTCCCGGGTCAAAGCCCGGTGACAATACTTCCATTCGTTGTTGCTCGAGGGCGGGCATATACTGTTGAACCACTTTTTGCAGGTACTCGGCTTCTTTTTTTGCATCGTATTCCGGATCTTTTACCGGAAATTTAGCCCCAACATCATTGAGGTAAGTAAATAATTTTTCGCTTAACTCATTCACTTTCAGCGGGTATTGTATTGCCAGATCTATTGTCTCTTCCACATTGTTTGCAAGATTATATAGTTCTTCGTGGCCATCTTCGTAATAATGAATCAACTTCCATTTTCCCAACCTGATAATGGACGAAGGTTCTCCGCCCTGGTTGCCATAATGCGGATAATGCCAGATGAGCGGTCGTTCAGCAATAGTATCGCCGTGCAATAATGGTACTAGGCTTACCCCATCATTGTGTTGGTCGGGTTGGAGTGAAATACCTGCCAAATCGAGTATTGTCGGATAAAAATCGGTACCCGAAACAGGAGTATGACATCGTTGCCCGGACGTTAACCCCGGTACTTTAATGAAATACGGCTCGCGAATACCTCCTTCAAACTGATATCCTTTCCCGGCACGTAAAGGCAGATTAGAAGTGGCAAAAGCATCACCGGCAGCCACACCACCGTTGTCAGAAGTAAAAATGACAACTGTATTATTACTCAGATCCAGGTTGTCAAGTGCGTTTAATACTTCTCCCACAGCATCATCCATCGCTTCCACAAGGCCTGCATATACAGGATTGTCCTGTACTTGCCTGATGGGAAAGAAATGGCCCATTTTATAACCTTTGTCGGCAATACCCAATTTTTCTGCTTTTTGCTTGTATTTTTCCCATTTTTCTTTTGTCGTTTGAATAGGTGCATGAACCGCATAAAAAGAGAGGAAAGCGAAAAAAGCAGTGTCTTTATTTTCTTTCAGAAAATGAATGGTTTCTTTTGCCAGGCGCATAGAGAGGTTTTCACCATCGTATTTATTGGGTAGATTAGGGTTCTGCCAGGGCGAAAAGTAACCTCCATGTGGACTACCAACATCCCAGCCTCCCTTATTAATATCAAAGCCATGATCTTCGGGCCAGGATCCTTTGCTCCCAAGATGCCACTTCCCGGCAAAAAATGTTACATATCCGGCATCTTTCATCGCCTCCGGGAGCGTTGTATATTCTCCGGGCAGGCTATGCGTATATTCCGGTGGCAAAAGTTGATTAAAACGTCCTGTTTTTCGCCAATCTGTACCTGTAGGGGCACCAATCCAATCAGTAATGCCATGGCGTGCAGGAAATTTGCCAGTCATAATACTTGCCCGCGAAGGGCTGCACACCTGGCAGGCAGCATAACCATCTGTAAAAATAACGCCTTCCCTACCAATCCGGTTGATATTGGGTGTTTCGTAAAATTTACTGCCGGTAAGTTCCATATCGTGGTAACCATAATCATCGGCCAAAATAAAAAGGAAATTCAGCTTTTGTGATTTTTCAGAAGTTATTTTGCAGCCGCTTACAAAAACGAAAAAACATAAAAACAAGTAAAGTATTTTATTTTTCACAATCGGATACAGGTTCAGCGTTCTTAACTTTTTAGTTTTGTTTTTTTTCAAATGGGAAAATTGGTGATTCGGTACGTGCTTTTTTCATTAACGAAAGCAACTCTTTGACTACTTCCGGATTATCAGCCATAACATTATTTTCTTCTCCCACGTCAACAGAAAGATCATACAGTTCGGTTGTGGTTTTTTGAGAATCTAATACATCGTACCGCACAAGTTTCCATTTTCCTTTTCGCAATGCCTGACGGCCACCTTTTTCATGGAATTCCCAATAAAGATAGTCGTGTTCTTTTTGGTTACCGGCATCTAACAGAGCAGGCAGAAACGAAATCCCATCAATGTTTTTTGGTGGCTCAACACCGGCAAGTTCTGCCAAAGTAGGCATTACATCCCAAAATGCCGAGACATGGTCACTGGTTGTTCCAGCCTTAATTTTACCAGGCCACCATGCGATCATTGGCTCACGGATGCCACCTTCATAAAGATCTCTTTTGTAGCCTCTTAGAGGGCCATTACTATGGAAATAATCCGGATCGGCACCACCTTCGCGATGCGGGCCATTATCGGAACTAAAAATAACAATTGTATTTTTATCGAGCCCCAACGCTTTCAGTTTGTCCAATACTTCTCCAACTTGTTTATCAAGAAGCGTTACCATAGCAGCAAATGCGGCATGGCTTTCCATCTGTGTTCCATAAGCTCCCTTCCGAAAATTTCTATCACCGTACTCTGCACCTTTATACTCTTTCTCGGGAAGCAACTGCCCCCTGAATTCTGCAAGGTTTTTTTCAGGCAACAAGAACTCGGCATGTGGGATAATATTGGGATAGTATAAAAAGAAAGGTTTGTCTTTGTTTTTTTCTATAAATTGCAAAGCACGCTGGTGGATCAATTCAGGGGCATACACCTCAAAGTTATCGCCGGAATTGCTCTCGAGTACCACCTTATTTTCATTATCCCAAAGGTGGCCAGGGTAGTAATTGTGAGCCATACGCTGGCAATTATACCCGTAAAACTCGTCGAAGCCCTGCTTGTTGGGGCTTCCTTCTGTGGTTACAAAACCAAGCCCCCATTTACCAAAGGCACCGGTAACATAACCGGCATCTTTCAACATTTCGGCCATTGTAAACGTAGAGTCAGGAATTGGCCACTGTCCTTCCGGGTTCCATTTCTTGTTTCCCCTTATCGGGGTATGCCCAACAGTTTGTCCTGTCAGCAACGATGAGCGAGATGGAGCACAAACTGTTGTTCCGGCGTAATGTTGTGTAAATAGCATGCCTTCCGCAGCCATTTTATCCAAATGTGGTGTGGCAAAATGGGTTTGCCCATAACAGCTCAAGTCGCCATAGCCAAGGTCATCAGCCAAAATATAGACGATATTAGGCTTTTGTGTAGCTTCTGTTACAGTTTTTTTTTCACCTGACTGATTATTGCATGCAGCAAAAAGTATCAGTAAAACAAATATCAGATAAGTCGATTTACCCGTCATTTTTAATCTTATTTTTTTATTTGTAACTAATTGAAGTTAAGAGTCGGAAAGTAACAAAGAAATATGGAATTACCTATCGTAATATCAGAATAAATCAATTAATAAAAAATACCTAATTCCTTAGGTATCGAATAACAGACATAGTGTTTGTAAAACCTATTTAGCAAAGATAATGCACTATTAAACGTTGTTTCTGCAATCTTTAAAAACCTTCTCCAAACCTTTTATGCCGCCTATCTCTTTAAGGTCTTCCACTACAAAGTCAGCTCCGTTTTTTCCATGCCGATGCATGAGTCAACGCCGATTTGGTAATTACACCATCCATATCGAAAATAACAGCCTTAAAAGAGAAATTTCTCTTCATTTTATTAAAAGAAAAACAGCCAATTTTAAACTACTACTAAGTTGCAATACCGTTTAAAATAATTTTTTAAACCCAATCACTTCCTTTACTTCGCGCAAGGTATGCGAAGCTGACTCCCTTGCTTTTTCCGCTCCTAATTTTGCCACTTGAGCCAAATAAGCATCATTTTCGAGAATATCGACTATACGTTCGCGAATAGGAGCTGTATAGGAGATAATATCTTCGGCCAACTGCTTTTTCATGTCGCCATAACGGATTGTACAATTGTTGTATAACTCTTCAAAATGAGCATTTGTCTCAGGCGCAGATACAATTTTCATCAGCGTAAATAGGTTCTCAATAGGCTCCGGTTTCTGCTGGTTCATTTCTGTGGGGCCCGAATCGGTAACAGCACGCATAACTTTTTTACGTATGTCTTTAGGCTCTTCAAACAAATTTATGGCGTTTCCCTCCGATTTTCCCATTTTCCCACTTCCATCGAGGCCGGGAACTTTAATCATATCTTCTCCATCGAAAGTATAAGGCTTCGGCATTGGAAATACATTTTTGCCATACATGTGGTTAAATCTTTTAGCAAATTTTCTTGCCATTTCCAGGTTTTGTTGCTGATCTTTACCAACAGGCACAAAATTAGCTTTGTGAATAATAATATCTGCAGCCATCAATACCGGATAGGTAAGCAGGCCGGCATTGATGTTATCAGGATGTTTCCGTGCTTTTTCTTTAAATGAAGTGGTACGTTCCAGCTCACCCAGATAGGCATTCATGTTTAAAAAAGTATACAATTCCGTTACTTCAGGCATATCGCTCTGTATATAAATAGTTGCCTTTTCCGGATCGATGCCACAAGCCAGGTATTCTGCCAGCACCTGTTTTACCCCTGCCTGTAGATTTTGCGGTGTAGGATGCGTAGTCAATGAGTGGATATCAGCAATAAAAAAAAAGCAATTAAACTCGTCCTGCATACGCACGAAATTACGCACTGCGCCAAAGTAATTGCCAAGGTGGAGGTATCCTGTAGGGCGTATTCCGCTTAAAACTGTTGGTTTTTTCATGAAAATATTCTGATTTTAAAGTAGCTGCAAAAATAGGGATTAATACCGAATTGTAAAAGACACACAACATTACATAAAACTGTTGCTTTTGCTATTTGAGACAACAAGCAGATCGTTTAGGTAAGAGGTAAAAAAGAATTTGATTCAAAAAAAAATAATATTAGTTTTACCATCTCTTTAATAGTAAGATATGTATAAAATGCCTGTATATGGAAAAGAATGGAACTGGCGCAACATAAAAATGGAAGCGCGGGATGAAGTTTTATTTCGACCTTAAGGCCGAAAGAGGGGATTTATTTGCTTCGTGCAGTTAATTCCCCTCTTTTGTTTATAAAAAACTCAATGGATTATGACACAACAGAAAAAAATTTACTTGGAAGAATCGGAGATGCCGAAACAATGGTATAATCTTGCCCCTGACCTGCCATCGCCTATGAACCCGCCGCTGGGGCCTGGTGGTGTTCCTATGACACCTGATATGCTTGCTCCTGTTTTTCCCATGAATTTAATTGAACAGGAAGTTAGTCAGGAACGCTGGATTGACATTCCTGAACCTATACGAAAAATACTGGTACAGTGGAGGCCCAGCCCGCTTGTGCGTGCTTACGAGTTGGAAAAGGCACTTGGCACGCCAGCAAAAATTTATTATAAAAATGAGAGCGTTTCTCCGGCAGGAAGCCACAAACCCAACACAGCCGTAGCACAGGCATGGTACAATAAACAGTTTGGTGTAAAAAAACTTACGACCGAAACCGGTGCCGGCCAATGGGGATCGGCATTATCGTATGCTTGTGCTCAGGTAGGTCTTGAGTGTAAGGTATTTATGGTACGCGTAAGTTTCGATCAGAAACCATTCCGGAAAATGATGATGCAAACCTGGGGTGGCACTTGTGTAGCCAGTCCAAGTACCGAAACGCAGGCAGGAAGAACAATTCTTGAAAAATATCCTGACACACCGGGCAGCCTGGGTATTGCCATATCTGAAGCTGTAGAAGCTGCTGTTACAGACACCAGTGGAGAAACCCGGTATTCGCTGGGTTCGGTTTTAAACCATGTAATGTTGCACCAGACAATTATTGGGCTTGAAGCGAAAAAACAACTTGCAAAAGTAGGCATTAAAAACCCTGATGTGGTAATAGGATGTTGTGGCGGCGGCAGCAATTTTGCCGGTCTTTCGTTCCCTTTTATTTATGACAAAATTAATGGAGCAAACATACAGGTCATTGGGGCTGAGCCTTTTAGTTGCCCAACTTTAACAAAGGCTCCTTTTATTTACGACCATGGTGATGTAGCTGAAATGACCCCATTATTGCCCATGCACAGCCTGGGGCATACTTTTATTCCAGCTCCTATCCACGCAGGAGGTTTGCGTTACCACGGCATGGCACCGCTGGTAAGCGCTGCTTTAAAAGACGGACTCATAGATGCACAAGCAATCCACCAGAGTGAATGCTTCGATGCTGGATTACTTTTCGCAAAAACCGAAGGAATTATTCCTGCTCCGGAAACAACACATGCTATTGCAGCTACCATACGCGAAGCTGTAAAGGCTCGTGAAGAAGGCAAAGAAAAAGTTATACTTTTCAATTTTAGTGGCCACGGCTTAATGGATCTGATAGGTTACGAAAAATATATGGCAGGGAAATTAGAAGATTATGAATATCCGGAATCGGAAATTACTCAAAACCTGAAGGTATTGAAAGGATACCCGTTACCGAAGTAAACCACTATTTCAACACAAGAAAGAATGCACTGTAAAATATTGATTTATAGTGCATTCTTGTTTAAAAAAACACTTCTATCCACTGCGAAGTTATTGTTTTGTCAACTGCAAGTAACATATGCCTGATATCGTCATAAGAATGTCGGCATCCTATCAGGCTTTTTTCGAGTTTTCTGCTGGTAGCATTATCAAATAAAGTGCCCCCAATTGAAGCTTCCTGCACGATTCCTTTTGATACAAACAGTTTAATATCCAGGGTTTTTCCTTGTTTCGTTTTTTTGTTACTGAAACTATATTTAGGCGAATAACCCCATATCCAATCCCATGTAGCAAATTTACTTTCAGCTAACTCATTAATGTTCTTTATATCTTCTTCTGTTAAAACAAGTGGCTTATTTTCAGTTTTGCCCAGCTGACTATCCAGCAGAAAACGGATAAATTCTTCTATTTGCATTGGCTCACTTAAAAAATCTGAAATATTAGCAACCGGACTTCGGTTCGATTGTACGGCCTTGCTTTTGTATTTCCCAGTATCAGCTTTTATGGCGTTACCCAAAACAGCCAATCCTGAGTTGAAAAGCAGGGTTCCATGATGCAACACCCGGTTTTTATACACATGTTCCGCATTGCCTGAGATCTTCAATCCATTCACCACCAGGTCGTTTCTTCCGGATGTTGAAGCATTTACACCCAAAACAGCCAGTGCCTCAACTATGGGCTGCGTAAATTTTGTAAAGCTGATTTCCGATGGGCTCGCAACGTTCTTAATGAAAGTAAAGTTTACATTTCCCCGGTCGTGAAATACTGTTCCGCCTCCGGATATACGGCGTGCTATACTAATAGCATTGTCCCTAACATACTTTAAATTAACCTCTTCCATTATATTCTGATGCTTTCCAACTACCACTGTTTTTTCACTTTGCCAGATCATAAAAATATCCTCGGAGAAATTTTTTAGCAGATACTCTTCAGCGGCAAGACAAAAAAAAGGATTGTTATTTTCTAAATAAATACTTAACATAAGAGGCATTTTTCAACTTTAAAGATAATGGTGAATTGTAAACTACCATAAAAATCGGATTTATTCTAACAGGGCAAACGCATTTAAACCCGTTACTATTTCGGCAAACATGCATCTTTTACTGATTAATATACCACGTTTTACATTATATTTAATGAGATATACTTTTAATCATATTCCACTTCCGGAGGCTTATTTTTAATTAATAATTTTATACCTATCGGGGATAAATTAAATACGACTTTTCAACTTAATGATCTTTAAAAGCCAATTTTATTAAATTATTTTTTCCATAAATCACTAAATTTGGAGAAAATACATACAATGAAAAACTTTCTTATTTTCTGCGTTGCCATGTTTCTTTTGGTAACATCGTGTAAACATTCAAAGTTAGATGCTGATTCAGAAGTTGTTAAAGAAGCTTTAAAAAATGGATATATGGCAAATGAAGGTTTTGCCAGAAGTTTGCATTTTTTGGAAGGGTGGCTGCATCAGATATTTGGGAACCCCATAATTCGGCTGCCGACAACTATGCCTTCATGGTCTTGTCTGCTTATATCCTTAATAAAAATATTTACAACGGGCAAATGCTCAACATGCTTAAAACGGAAAAGAAGCTAACATCGCGGGTGAAAACACTTCCTGATAATTACTCTTTTTCGAAACAAGACTATCAATCAGATGATTTGAACATGGCATCCGTCATATTCGGCACTTCTGAATACATAAAAGACGGATTGATCCCTCTGAGTGAATACATTGGAAAATCACCCTGGCAGGATCGTATGATGGAAATGCTCGATGATTTGCATGAGTATATGAAAAATCCTGAAGAACTTAAGGTGCTGTTTGCAGACCGTGAAGCATCGATAGAAGAAGTGAATGGCGAAATGTTGCAAACCCTCTCCCGTATCTACTGGATGACCGGCAATAAAAAATACCTGGATTGGGCCTTAAAAATCGCCGATTTTTATTTAATGAATGGCCGCGATCTAACTCAAATTGATTATCTGCGCATCCGCGACCATGGTTGCGAAATTATTGGGGGGTTAAGCGAACTATATGTCACACTTCATTTTGCAGATAAAGAGAAAAAAGAAGCTTATCAACAACCATTTTATAAGATTCTCGATCGTGTGCTGGAAGTGGGACGAAACGAAGACGGCCTTTTTTATAATGCGATTAACCCACGAACAGGCACAGTTGCAGATTCTGGTGTGGTGGACAACTGGGGATATATTTTTGACGCCTATTATGCTGTGTGGATGGTAGATAAAAAACAAGAATATCGTGAAGCAGTGCTAAACGGGTTTAAAAACCTGGATACTAAATACCGAAATTTTGAATGGGAAGGGAAAAGCCATGATGGATATGCCGATGCATTGGAAAGTGGTATAAACCTTTATAACCGTGAGCCTCACCCGGGGATGAAAAGCTGGATTGAAAGCCAGATGCCAGTGATGTTTGCAATGCAACAGGATGATGGCATTATATCAGGATGGCACGGTGATGGTAATTTTGCCCGCACTGCCATCATGTACAGCTTGTGGAAAACCCTCGGAGCTACTGTTTCGCCTTGGAGAAAGGATGTTATTATTGGCGCAGAAAAAACGAACGGTAATAACTATTTTGTAATTAAAACAGAAAAAGATTGGGAAGGAAAACTAATATTTGATACAGAGCGCCATAAAACCATCCTCCACCTGCCCATTGACTATACGCGAATCAATCAGCTTCCGGAATGGTTTACCGTAAAAAACGGGGATTTTTATTCGGTACACTCTTCATCCCAAAACTTTAACGGCACCTATTCTTCTGAACAATTGGAAAAAGGGATACCGGTTTCACTAAAAGCTGGTGAAACCATAATCTTTCGTATTGAGGAATAAAAATGAAATGAGCACAATAAAAAGTCTTTAGTTACACAATCGGGAGCGAATTATGGCGAAACGACATCTCCGTTGAAGCATTGTTGTTTCAAACTAACCTGCAGGATATTGGAGAACAAAAGCAATGGTGATAAAACCCATTGAACAACCAACTGTAAGCTGGTGTTACTGTTTAAACTAAGATTGGACAATGGAAGTTTGTTTAATTACATGAACTGAGGAAAGTTTAATACTCCAACTAGAAATGAACACAGACGATATAAAACAAATTCTAAAATAAAATGAAAGCCAAAAAACTTATACCAATTGTATTACTTGCAATTCTGCTAATCGGTTTTTTTTACCTCAACCCGCTTTTACCGATTATCACCGGTTATGCAGCCAAAAATTTGTCGTCGGGGGTGTTTGTTGCTAACCGCACACAGAAATCAATGGAAGCCACAGACCTTAATTTCTCTTTTATCAAACTAACCCGGAACAAAATAAACAGTAAAGATAAAATGGTAAAAAGTGGTTTTTTGTGGAACAATTCGTCAACCGTTTTTACAGAAGGTTATGGCAGTGTTTTGGCGCACGATTTTACGAAGGAAACCATTAAAGCCAGACCTTACCAAAATCTGCCTGTACTTCCCCAGCGACCCGACACCATTCCCTGGCCCATGGGCAGCGTGGTTGCAGATACAATTCCTCCGGGAATAAATATGGAGCTTTTAGATGCTGCTCTCAATCAGGCTTTTAGTGGCAAAATTCCTTTTAAAGGAACTTTTGCTGTAACCGTTGTTTACAAAGGGCAGATTATTGCTGAAAAATTCGCCGATGGCTTTAATGCAGAAAATAAGTTCCTCAGTTGGTCTATGGCCAAGAGCTTTACCAATGCGCTCACAGGTATTCTTGTTAAACAGGGGAAAATCGACATTAACAAACCGGCTCCGGTGGAAGAATGGCAAAAAGATGAGCGCCGAAACATTACGGTAAATAACCTGTTGCACATGAACAGCGGCCTGGAATGGAACGAAGATTACGGCAACAGTTCCGATGTAAACAACATGCTTTTTAAAAAAGGAGATATGGCAGCATTTGCTTTCTCCAAACCGCTTGAATATCAACCTGATTCGTTGTGGGAATATTCATCCGGCTCCACCAACATCGTGTCTTGGATAATACGTAAAACATTAGGTAACGATGCTGATTACTATGCTTTTCCACGCCGCGAACTATTCAATAAAACCGGAATGCGCAGCGTTGTGTTTGAAGTAGATGCTTCGGGGACCTTCGTCGGCTCATCGTACCTGTATGCCACTATGCGCGACTATGCACGATTTGGATTGCTTTACCTCAACAATGGAAACTGGCTGGGCGAACAAATCCTCCCGGAAAACTGGGTAGCTTATTCCACCAGCGAGGCCAATGGTTCCGAAGGGCAATATGGCGCTTTCTTCTGGATCAATAAATCAGGCAAGAACTATCCCGATGTACCGCGCGATATGTTTTCATGCAATGGCCACGACGGACAGTTTATCTATATCATCCCTTCCCGGGATTTAGTAGTTGTACGAACCGGTTTTTCTAAAAAAGAGGAGTTCGACAATAACCGTTTTCTGGCAAGTATTGTGAACTCAGTTGAATAGAAAATTTTTATTTCCTTTTTGATATAGGCCGCATAAATCCCACTTTTTTTAAAACTTTACTGTAACTTTTTATACGGCATACCGTCTGATATGCAAAATAAAAACAGGCATAAGCCAATATTTATAATTAAATTTTTCAACATGAAAGCATTTACATTTCTGATTTTTAGCATATTGATTACAACAGCAGCTTGGTCGCAGGACACTACTACTGTTAATGTTGGTAAAAAAAATGTTGTTACGGTAGTAGATGACCATGATAAAGTGCAGGTGAAAGTAGGAAACGACAATGGTATTGAGGTGGTGACCGATGAATGGGGCGATACTACCTACATCCGCATTGGGCGACGCAAATTCCAGGTAATTGATAACTACGATGGCACCTATGTAAAAGTAGACAAAGAAGAGCGCAAAAGAAAAATAACAAGTAGTTTTAATGGCCACTGGGCAGGATTGGAAGTCGGCTTAAACATGTTCCATACAAGCGACTATTCGATGTATGCATATGACGACCGCAATTTTTTCGACCTGGTACCCGGAAAATCCCTTACCTGGAACCTGAATTTTGCCGAATTTGCCTTTAAAAATGAAAAACGTACTTTTGGAGTGGTTACCGGCCTGGGCCTTAGCTTTTCTGACTATACTTTCGACCAACCCATAACCATAGACAAAAGTGGCAATAACGGTATGCTTGTTCCTGTCGCCCTAAATCCGGAAGGGCTGAAAAAATCGAAACTGACTACCACTTATCTCACGGCACCTCTGATGCTGGAGGTGAAAACGCCTTTACGTATGGGTAGTTCACGTCTGTATATTGCAGGAGGGGTAATTGCAGGGATTAACCTGGGGGCACATACCAAGTACAAATATAAAAAAGACAAACAAAAAGACCGTGGCAACTTCAATCTTAACCCGTTTAAATACGATCTTACCGGAAGAATTGGCTTTGGCGATTTCTGCATTTTTGCCAATTATGGTTTGTCGAGCTTATTTAAAGACGGCCAAGGGCCCAAACTTTATCCGCTTATGATCGGAGTTTCGTTCCCGAATATTTAATTATCAATAATAATTCTTTTGAATTTTATACCGCCCTGGCCATCGGCCAGGGCTTTTTTGCTAAAAAGCAGGCTGCAAAACAGGAAAAAACTCCTATGTTTTTCCATGGCTTCAAATAATGAAATTGATGGTTTTATTGAAAAGAACGAAGGAGTTCATGTACATCCAAATCTACTCAGAACTGCTAACACCAGTGCTTTAATTAAAGTTCCGCAACCTTAAAACAACAATTATTTTAAGTGATACCATTGCATTTGCCAACGATATTTAATAAGGATGAAGTACGATTTAGTTCATTTCATTACCTTTATCTAAAATTTTTCAACTGTGGAAATAAAAAATTTTTTCTTGCTTGCCCTGCTGCTTATAATCGCATTTATTCCGTTGCTTTTTAAAAAGGAAACCTGTAGCCGCATATTTCCGGGATTGATATATTTCCTTCCGGCAATTTTGTTTAGCAGCACCATCTTCCTGATCCTTGACACGCGGTTCGCCCAGGCAGGAATTTTAAATTTCAATCCGGCTTTCTTCAGTGGAAAATCGTTGGCTAGCCTACCGTGGGAAATGTGGCTTTTCTATCCGATAGTTGGCTGGGTATCGCTTTTTACATATGAATGGGTAAAAATTAAATTCCCAAACGCCATAAAAGCCAATGTGGCTATTGCAATAAGCCTTGTATTACTAGTAGTTTTCAGTCTTACTGCCTTCTTTTTTCGACAAAAGATATATACGTTTTTTGTCTTTTTTTTACTGGCAATTTACTTTGGATATACAATCTTTCGAAACCGGTTTAAAAGAACTTTTGCCTCCTTTTACCTGGCTTTTTTAATACTCGCTATACCACTTTTTATCTTTACAGCTATTTTAACCAATTTACCAGTCATTGAATTTAATGCCATTTATATGCTGAATATCAATATATTTAAAGTGCCCATTGAAATATTTGCCATATATTTCATGCTATTGCTCATCAATGCAACTATTTTTGAATATTTATCAGGAAGACGCTTTTTTTAAAGAAGATTAAAACTTTTGTAAGCTATGACTCTGTTATATAATCTCGGAATAAAAATATATATGCTGATTATCAGCATTGGTGCATTGTTCTCGCCCAAAGCAAAGCAGTTTATAGCAGGCCGAAAAAACTGGGTAAAACTTCTAACAGAAAAAACGGAGAATAATGCAACCTATCTTTGGGTACATTGTTCATCATTGGGTGAATTTGAACAGGGGCGCCCACTGATCGAAGCCATAAAAAAACAGTTTCCGCAGTACAAAATTGTACTCACTTTTTTTTCACCATCGGGCTACGAAGTTCGAAAAAATTATGCGTTGACTGATATTGTATGCTATTTGCCTATAGATACCAAACAAAATGCAAAAAAGTTCATAAGTATCATCCGGCCTGAAAAAGCATTCTTTATTAAATACGAATACTGGTACCACTACATCAACGAACTGAAAAAAAATAGCGTTCCGCTTTACCTTGTTTCCGGCATATTTCGCAAAAAACAACAGTTTTTTAAAAATACAGCATGGGGGCGATGGTACCGAAAACTACTCCCGTTGTTCAGTCAGCTTTTTATCCAAGACGATAATTCTGCCCGGTTATTGCAATCTATCGGTGTGAACAACTTTACGGTTTCCGGTGATACGCGCTTCGACAGGGTTGCTGAAATTGTGAAAAGTTCAAAAAAAGTAGCTCTTGTTGAAAAGTTCAAAGGGAGAAGTCTGGTTATGGTTGCCGGAAGCACCTGGAAACCCGATGAAGAATTGCTGCTGCCATTTATCAACTCCCAACCATCGATAAAGTTTATTATCGCCCCCCATGAAGTTACAACAGCAAATATTAACAGGTTACAGCAATTGTTAAAAACCCGCGCTGTTTTGTATAGCAAAGCCAACGAAAACAACATTGGCGCCTGTCAGGTGTTGATAATTGATTCTGTGGGGTTATTATCATCGTTGTACCGGTACGGTAATATTGCTTATATCGGCGGCGGGTTTGGCGTTGGCATCCATAATACGCTTGAAGCCGCCACCTATGGATTGCCCATAATCTTCGGACCTAACTATTTGCGGTTTAAAGAAGCCGTTGACCTGGTAAAAGAGGGCGGTGCATTCCCCGTTGCAAACAGCAATGATCTTCTGAGCACATTGGATTCATTACTATCAGAAAAAATACTGCTTCAAAAAAGTGGCGAAATAAGCCGGTCGTATGTAAACAAACACGTTGGAGCAACAAAAATTATTCTGGGAAAAGTTTTTAACAATTAGCTTTTTTTGGACTGACTTTTGTTAACCGGCTGCAACCAAAAACCAGGGTCAGAAATAAAAAAATGAAACGACCATGAGAAAATCTTTCACACATAGGCGAATGATTATAATCATGGGAGTTACATCTTGTTACCATAACTAATTATAAACAGATGAAATACATTTTTTTGAGTTCACTATTATCACTTTTTGTCAACTTTTTCTGCTTATTAAAAGTTTAAGTTGTTAGTTATAAGGCTGATAACACTTAAAGGTTGATAACTTTTCATTTTTTTCATAAAAAAAATATTCCAAATCTTCTTTTGTGTTTTTATCTTGCAATGCTCAAAAATATAGGGAAGTAACGTATAACTCTCAGACAGTCTTTTTTTGAATTTTTAATAAACAAATAGCACGAAAAAAATGGCAATAAACGAAGTATCGGTGGCAGCACCCGCAGGCAAAAAAATTTACACTCAGGAAGAAGCAGTCAACGCCTCTTTGGAATATTTTAAAGGCGATGATCTGGCAGCTCGGGTTTGGGTAAACAAATATGCGCTAAAAGATTCTTACGGGAATATTTTTGAACTCACGCCTGACGATATGCACCGACGACTGGCTAAAGAAATTGCCCGTATCGAAAAACAATATCCCAATTCGTTATCAGAAGAAGAAATTTACCTAGTTCTAAAAGATTTTAAATACATTGTTCCGCAAGGGGGGCCAATGACTGGTATCGGTAACGATTTTCAGGTGGCTTCACTTTCCAATTGTTTTGTCATAGGCAACGACGGCAACTCCGATTCTTACGGTGGTATTATGAAAATCGACCAGGAACAGGTACAGCTGATGAAGCGCCGCGGAGGTGTTGGCCACGATCTCTCTCATATCCGTCCCAAGGGGTCACCGGTAAAAAATTCGGCGCTTACATCCACAGGTATTGTGCCGTTTATGGAACGATATTCTAACTCTACGCGCGAGGTAGCTCAAGATGGGCGGCGCGGAGCTCTTATGCTTTCCGTTTCTATAAAACATCCCGATTCTGAAAGCTTTATAGATGCTAAGCTGGAGCAGGGCAAGGTAACAGGCGCCAATGTTTCGGTGAAATTACAGGACGATTTTATGGAAGCCGTAGAAAAAGGAACACAATATTTGCAAAAATACCCTATTGATGCCGCCAAGCCTGTTTATGAAAAAGAAACTGACGCTCAAAAACTATGGCAAAAAATCGTTAAAAATGCCTGGAAATCGGCAGAACCAGGCATACTTTTCTGGGATACAATTATCAAAGAGTCTATTCCCGACTGTTATGCCGATATGGGCTACAAAACTGTTTCCACTAACCCTTGTGGTGAAATACCACTTTGCCCTTATGACAGTTGCCGCCTTTTGGCTATTAACCTTTATTCATACGTTGATAATCCGTTTACCAAAAATGCAAAATTCAATTTCGATCTCTTTAAAGAACACGTTCATTATGCACAACGTATTATGGACGATATTATCGATCTGGAGCTTGAAAAAATTGATGCTATACTTGATAAAATAAAATCGGATCCGGAAAATGAAGCTATTAAATTTGCTGAACGTTCGCTCTGGGAAAACATACAACGCAAGGCTAAAGAAGGCAGACGTACGGGTATAGGCATAACTGCCGAAGGCGATATGCTGGCAGCACTTGGATTGCGTTACGGTAGCGAAAATGCCATCGATTTTTCAACAGAGATACATAAAACCATTGCCCTTGAAGCATACCGGTCATCGGTTTATCTTGCGAAAGACCGCGGCGCTTTTACCATTTACGATAGTGAACGCGAAAAGCATAACCCGCTGATTAACAGAATAAAAAAAGCCGATCCGGCATTGCATGAAAAAATGGTCAAATACGGGCGGCGAAACATAGCACTTCTTACTATTGCGCCAACAGGTACTACCAGCCTGATGACACAAACCACTTCAGGAATTGAGCCGGTTTTTATGCCTGTGTACAAACGCCGCAGAAAAGTAAACCCTAACGATAAAGATGTTCGTGTTGACTTTGTTGACGAAGTTGGCGACCACTGGGAAGAATATACCGTATTTCATCACAAATTTAAAATATGGATGGAAGCAAACGGAATTGAAACCAACCGTGAGTACAGCCAGGATGAACTAAATGATATAGTTAAAAAATCGCCTTATTACAAAGCTACTTCAAATGATGTTGACTGGCTGGCAAAGGTACGTATGCAGGGACGCATCCAGAAATGGATTGATCACTCCATTAGCGTAACCATAAACCTGCCTGCCGACACCAAGGAAGAACTCGTTGGCGACCTCTACTTTGAAGCCTGGAAAAGCGGCTGCAAAGGCGTTACTGTTTACCGCGACGGCTCACGCTCTGGTGTTCTTATTTCTAACAACGACAAAGAAGAAAAAGAAAGCAGTGACTTCCCGACCAAGCGCCCTGAAAAACTGGAAGCCGATGTGGTGCGCTTTCAAAACAACAAGGACAAATGGATCGCTTTCATCGGACTAATGGATAACAAACCTTATGAAATATTTACAGGCCTTTCTGACGACGAAGATGGAATTCTACTGCCACGTTCCATTACAAAAGGCTATATCATAAAAAGCTATGAAGATGATGAAGCATCAAGATATGATTTTCAATACATCAACAAGCGTGGATACAAAACCACTATGGAAGGATTGTCGCACAAGTTTAACCCTGTTTACTGGAACTATGCCAAGCTAATTTCGGGAACTTTACGCCATGGTATGCCAATTCATAAAGTTGTTGAATTGGTAACCAGTCTGCAACTCGACAATGAAACCATTAACTCGTGGAAAACAGGTGTTGCAAGGGCCCTGAAAAAATACATTCCCGATGGTACATTAGCAGAAGATGCCCGTTGTGGTGAATGTGGATCGGACGAAGTAGTTTATCAAGAGGGTTGTCTTACCTGCATATCGTGTGGATCTTCAAAATGTGGTTAATACAAAATCGGTTATGTAGCATATAACTATGGTATCAAAACCCGGACTAAACAAATAAAACCCAACAAAACGAATGGTTTGTTAGAAGAGTATTGCCACACCAGATTAAGTATGTTATAATTCCAACCTGCCAGAAAAAGGAATTATTGATAAAATATCGTTGAAGGGTACCTGTAATTATAAAAGGAGTATATTTTCTCCGGAATTGGCTGGTGGATTATTGGTTAATTTTTGAGTAAGTGATATATAATCCTATGCCGGTGGCGCTGGTACTTCCTTTCAACACAACACGGTTTGCCTCGTAATTCCTTTCTCCGGTGGTGAGATAAAAGCCCCTGTTTTGCACTGTACCATCGATAATTTGCTGCAAATGCTGGGTAATATTAAACCTGTAGGTATAATCATTGGTATTCAAAAACCCTCCGTAATAGCCAGGATAAAAAGAATAGTCGTAAGGCATAGAAATCGATCCATTTTCGTTGATATAAGTAAAAAGCAGCGACCGTGGGGGTGGGAAGCGGTGTACCTGCGATGCGATGGTATCTACCTGAAAAACAAGCTCTGCTTTATTAATGGCAATATCGGTGGAATCGGCCCAGGAAGACAGGCCTTCTATATTAATCAATGCCTTTAAGCCACCTGTTGGCTGCACATAAATAAGCGAGTCTTCAACAGCCTGCGAATTCAACTGGGCATAAAAAGGCGAACCTGAGTAGTCATGACCGATGTGGTTTACCCGTGCACTTTCCGTAGTGATAAGGTAGGGCATAAGTTGTGTGGAGTCACCACCACTTGTGCTTTTGAGGTCATCATTGTGGAAATAAAGAACCAATGCCGAACCTCTAAAATAGTCGTTAGAGACAGTTTGTAACGAAATAATATTCCCTCCCTGCTGTGCAACGGGCGTAGACTCTACCAATAATCCTTTAAAATGATTAATAAAATCATCGGTATTGGTCATTTGTGCTGAATCGATAGATAGCAGTTTTTCTCCCAGAGAATTATTAAGTGGAATAGCTATCAACTGGTATAAAGTATCTTTCTTGGTTGAATCGAGTGTTACCTTTGTCCTGTATTCAATTTCTCCTAAAACTTCGCTGCTTGCTTTCGACTTTAAATCGACATTCTGATAGTAAGGATACCTGTAACTGATGCCATCCTCTTCAATGTCGGCATAAATATCATCTATAAGTTCATAAACCTTGAACCTTTGGTTGGTTAACGTATCTCCATAAAAAGTTTTGTAGTATAAATATAATTTTATGGAGTCTACCTGTGGATTGGTACCAAAATCAGGAAAGCTAATAATTCTGAATTGGGTTGCCATGTCAATTGTTGTTATTCCAAACAGGGAATCACTAAAACTTCCCAACAGGCTATATGCCGGCATATCTGTCCTGATACTATCTTCGCGGTAGGTATAAGCAGAAAAATCGTCTTTTATAACAACGTTTTTAACTTCAATAAAGTCGCCTTTGGGCAATAATTCAATGCCAATATCCGAATCCTTATTACATGCAGTAAAAAATGTAGCAAATAATAGTATAAAAAATAAAATCCCCGGTAGGTTTATCCTGATCTTTTTCACTCGTTTCCTGATTAAATAATTTTCTTTGTTTCCTGGTTTTTATCGAAAAACTTCACAAACGTATTAAAAAACACGAACAACGAAGTTGTCATTTCGTTATTTTTCAGATTTTAAAAGGTTAATTTGATTCTTTTAACAATTGTTATCGTAAAAATCGTTGTAAGCATCAATATATGTTTCTTTCGATTGATAAGGAAGGGATGGCTTTTTCAAAGTTTTCAGGTGTTTCTCAATCGTGGGATTAATTTTTTCAGAACCCATAATCAATGCATCGGAATATTGAACAGCCAACTTACTAAGGTTGATATAATTTGGCTCTTCAAGAAGCTTAATATCACTTTTCTCGATGCCTTCAACCATTAGTTTATCTTTGAAATCTGCGTTTAACGGTGTGCTGAAGTCATCGTTATATACCGAGTAAACCACTTTCGAATTTTGATATAACGGGTTATTATGATAGTACTTTTTAATATAAAGCGGAACCAGTGCTGTAAGCCAGCCATGACAATGGATAATATCGGGTGCCCAACGCAACTTTATTACTGTTTCTAATACCCCGCGGGCAAAAAATATCGCTCTTTCATCATTATCTTCAAAAGGGTTGCCTTTTGCATCGGTAAAAACAAATTTCCGCTGAAAGTAATCTTCATTATCGATGAAATACACTTGCATACGGGCAGCTTGTATCGATGCTACCTTAATAATTAAAGGATGATCAGTATCATTAATAACGAGATTCATTCCTGAAAGCCTTATGACTTCGTGCAACTGGTTGCGCCGCTCATTTACACTCCCATATCGAGGCATAAATGTCCTGATTTCCTTTCCTCGTTCCTGAACCCCCTGTGGTAAATATCGCGATATTTCAGCCATTTCAGACTCAGGCAAATAAGGGGTAATCTCTTGTGAAATATAAAGGATCTTTTTCTTTTCCATTGACCAAAGAACACCATTTATAACAGGCTGCAAAGTTAATAAAAATATAGTTAATATTCAATTTAATAGCGATATACAGAAATTTGTCAAATTCAAAGCAGAGATACCTGAAAACTATATTGCGAATTAATTTTACTTACTTTGCAATGGAAAATAAAAGGAAATATGCTACTGGTTAAAACTATTCAGGAGTTACAGAATTATCTGAAAAAGTTGCACACATCGGGGAAAAAACTGGGTTTTGTGCCCACAATGGGCGCACTACACAAAGGGCATCTCTCGCTGGTTGAATGTGCGGTATCTGATAACCACATAGTTGTGGTTAGCATTTTTGTAAATCCTACCCAGTTTAACGATAGCCGCGACCTGCAACGTTACCCCCGGACACTGGAAACGGATTTAAAGCTCCTTGAAAACAGCCATTGTAATATCGTTTTTGCCCCCAGCGTAGATGAAATTTATCCTGAACCGGACAAGAGAAAATTCGATTTCGGTTCCCTTGAAACTGTAATGGAGGGCAAACACCGTCCCGGGCATTTTAACGGCGTGGCCCAGGTTGTCAGCAGGCTGTTTCAAATTGTTCAACCCGACAAAGCCTACTTCGGACTGAAAGATTTTCAGCAGCTGGCAATTGTTCGGCAACTGGTTAAGCAACTAAATATCGGAACAGAAATAGTGCCCTGCCCAATTGTGCGCGAAGAGAGTGGCCTCGCTATGAGTTCCAGAAACGAACTCCTTAGCCCGGAAGAGCGAAAAAATGCAGCACTCATTTACAAAACACTCTCTGAAGCCAAGAAGCTGACAGAACATAAGTCTGTTAAAGAATTAACTGATTGGGTGAAAAAAACAATAAACAAAAACCCCTGGTTAACAGTGGAGTATTTTGAAATTGTTGATGCCGCGCAGCTTCAACCTGTGAAATCATGGGATGAGGAAGTAGCCAAAGTTGGATGTATCGCAGTATTTTGCGGTAACATACGATTAATAGACAATATTATTTTTTAATTGAATATTTCAAGCTATGTTAATTGAAATCTGTAAATCGAAAATACACAAGGTAACAGTAACAGAAGCAAATTTACATTATGTAGGAAGCATCACCATTGATGAAAACCTGATGGATGCCGCCAACCTGATAGAGAACGAAAAAGTGCAGGTGCTTAATATTAATAACGGGGAACGCTTAGAAACTTATGTAATAAAAGGAAAGCGGGGCTCTGGTACTATCTGCCTTAACGGGCCTGCATCCCGAAAAGTAGCAGTGGGCGATGTAGTAATTATAATTTCTTATGCACAAATGGAATTTGAAGATGCGAAAAAACACAAGCCCCAGATTATTTTCCCGGATACGGAAACCAATATGCTGATTTAGGTTTCATGGCCTGATAGCTAAAAACGATTTCATTAAATCCAAGGGTAATAACAAGTCTTTTTTAGTGTAAGTGCATATACACTACATTAGGAAAAGTATTTTGGGGTTTTGAAGGTTTAATTTGCCGAGCAACATGGCATTTGTTGCTATTGATTGTTTTAACTGACAGTATATTTTTCCGTTCGGCTATTTCTATACCTTCAAAGCCAAAGTCAAAACTTTTGTTTTGCCAGTTTCACCGGATCCTCAACAGCACTTATCCCTTTCATTCTGAATGAATAGCTATAGGATTTTTCTGTAAGGCGGTACTGATCGTGTGTCCAGGCACCCCAGCTATTATCGCCGCCAACACCCATTTGTTTATAGTCGATATTTACAGAGGTAAGGTTACGTGGTATAACATCAGTTGTATGGCGATTAACCACAATATTTCCTTCATGTTGCCGTCCATAGGCGCGTTCCATTGATTCAAAATCTTCCTGCAGATTATGGTGGGCACTTGTTTCAATCAACGGTAACCCCTGAAAGAACAGCCCGTTACCTCCGTCATCGGTAATGGTCATCCAACGCACATCCGTTTTGTTGCCGTTTTCCTGCGGGCGCAGGTAAGCCCAATACTGGTCTGCAACTTTGCCGGTATAAAGCCCTACAAAAGCACTGGTTTTACGGTCGTCGTAACTTTCCCAGGGGCCACGTCCCAGCCAGGTCATTACGTCATATTTGTATGGCATAACCAGATTCATTCCCATACGAACAATCTCTGGAAGCTCCTCTTTTACCATGTCTAGCTGGTTGTCAACGATCACATCTCCTGAACCGAAAATCGAATAATTTGAACTGTAGTCAGCTATTTTCTCACCTTCTTTATTCACCAAATCGAAAAATAGTTTTACTCGTGCCAAATCCTTATTATTAGTATCAATGGCTATTCTATTGAGTTTGCGGTCATTTCCCGCATCGCGCCATACCCGACTGCGACGAGAAAGGTTGTTGCCAAAATCATTGTCGGTAGGTGCACGCCAGAAATTCGGAACCGGGCCGCTCTTAATCAGCTCACTACCATTATTCTTATAGCTTGACATTACACCTTTTACTTTATCAAAAGTTATGGAGAACCCTTCACCGACAATCACCAATGAATCGCTATTATCGTTTATCTCCAGGCCGGGAAATTCCAGTGGTTCTGTTTTCACAACCGAAGACTGAAAAGGCAATTCAAATTGTGTTGCTGCCAATTCAGTGCATGCATCCAACAAACCGTCTTTGTTTTTCAAGGTAGCCCTTATGGTAAGGAAATACTCTACGCCCGATTCAGGTTTAATGGAGTAACCTAGTATTTTCGTGATCGATTCACCCGAACCCAAAATAACATTTTCAATACTACCGCTGGCAACCACATTGCCATCGCCGGTAACTTCCCACTTAAAGTCAAAATCAGATAAATTTCTGAATGCATACTTATTGGTAATACGTACGGTGCCGTTACTGAGATTAACTGGCTCAAAACCAATATATTGATAGACCTTCTTAACTTCCATTAGCTGTGGTTTTACACCCCTGTCGGGATCTACCAGTCCGTTAAGGCAGAAATTTCCGTCGGAAGGTACTGTGTCGGGGCCAAAATCACCACCGTAAGCCCAATATTTTTCGCCTTTGTCGTTAGTTGTTAATAAGCCCTGGTCTACCCAGTCCCAAATAAAACCGCCCTGTAGTGCCGGGTATTTTTCTATCACGTCCCAGTAATCCTGCAAGTTGCCCACGCTGTTGCCCATAGCATGGGCATATTCACATTGAATCATTGGCTTATCGGACTTACTTTGTGCATATTTTTCCATCACTTTAATAGGTGCATACATTGGGCAATTGATATCGGTATTTTTTCCACCATGTGCCTGTTCGTACTGCACCGGCCTGGTTTTGTCCATAGACTTAAGATAGTTGTATGTAGCAAAGAAATTAACACCATTACCCGCTTCGTTACCCAATGACCAGATAATAACACTGGGCTGGTTTTTGTCTCGTTCATACATATTCTGTGTTCTGTAAAGATGAGCTTCTTTCCAGTCTTCATTTTTTGCCAGCGATTCAGCACCATAACCCATTCCATGAGATTCGATATTGGCTTCGTCGATAAGGTAGAGGCCATATTGGTTGCATAGTTCATACCACAAAACCGGCTCGGGGTAGTGCGATGTACGTACCGCATTAATGTTATGCGCCTTCATGGTTTTTATATCGAGCAACATGGTCTCTTTATCCTGAACATGCCCCGTAGAATCGTTGTGTTCGTGCAGGTTAACTCCTTTGAGGTAAATGTATTTACCATTAACCAGAAGATTACCATTTTTTATTTCAACAGTGCGGAAACCTACATCTTGTCTTATCACTTCCACCACATTGCCATCGTTTTTTAAAACGATCATCAGTTCATACAAATTAGGAATTTCTGCCGACCATTGTTTAACATTTGGAATATCGGCTTCAAAAGTTACGCTTGCAGCTCCCGGCTGCACTTTTTGTGAGAAATTGAAAAGCTGTGAACTACTGTCTGAAAGAATCGCTTCTACTTCTGATAAATCAGCTTTAAGCCCTTCATTTAAAATTTCAACATCTATTGAAATCTTTCCGGTGGAATAATTCTCGTCCAGACCTGCAGTAATGTGAAAATCCTGTAATTGTAATGAATCGCGCACTACCAGGTACACATCGCGGGTAATGCCACTCATGCGCCAGAAATCCTGGTCTTCGAGGTAAGAGGCATCACTCCATCGAAAAATTTCTGCTGAAAGCGAATTGGCACCTTTTTTCAGGTAGGGAGTTATGTTAAACTCTGCTGGTGTTTTACTATCTTCGCTGTATCCCACATATTCGCCATTTATCCACACATTCATGGCTGAACTTACGGCACCAAAATGGAGAACTACCTCTTTGCCCTCCCAGTCCTCTGATATTTCAAATGTCCGTTTGTACGACCCTACAGGATTGTAATAGTCCTGAATTTTGGGTGGCATTTTCTCATGCGGATATTTTATATTCGTGTAAATGGGATAATCATAACCTTCCAGTTCCCAGTTGGCCGGCACCCTTATTTTTTTCCATTTACGTGTATCATAGTCGTCTTTAAAAAACCAAAACGGTCGCTGAGAAGGGTTGTGCGCCAGGTTAAACTTCCATCTTCCGTTAAGGTTTTTTATGCGCTGCGACTGCCACTTATCACCAGTACGTGCCTGTTCTTCCGAAGCAAAAGGCACATAATGTGCATGGGGCGCCATTTTATTAATTTCGAAAACTGCCGGATTCTCCCAAGGCGGTGGGTTATCTTCGTTATAAGGAATATCGGAATAGTCTTTATATCGGTGACACGAAATCACTAACAAGCTTATAATCAAAGCTATTAATGGTTTTAAACTGTACGTTTTCATATTTGGTTTTTTTGTTTTTAAGATCTGTTTCGTCTCTGTCAGAATAAGAAGAATTAAATGTATAACAATAGAGTTAAACAGCCTAATATTTTTAAAGGAATCTGTTTCTGCCAGGTAAAACGTAAGCCGAACTTTCCTGTTGTTGCCTAAAATAACAGGTTTATTTTTCCCTTTACCATTTCGGGGTCAGGATTTATATCAAAAATTATTTCAGGTTGAAGGAAGTGAAGTTTGTTTTCGCATTTGAATTTCTCTTCTCCGCCACCGGTAATATTCAGCATAATCAAGGCATTTTTATCGATTTCTCCTTTTACAGCAGCGCTAATGAGCGTTGCTGTGGCAATGGCCGCTGCCGGGTGAATATCAACGCCTTCAGTTTCCTGAAACAGTCGTGCTGCCTGCATTGCTTCTTTGTTATTGGCAAGTAAAACAGTACCACCAGTATCTTTTAGTGCATCGTATAAACCTCCGTGAATAGCATAAGGAGGCTTACGGTTGGAAAGCACTTTAGCATCAATTTCTTCCACCTGTTTACGCGCCAATTCATCATGCAGGGGCAGTAGAGTACGGGAGTCTTCTTTCCAGGCATCGTAAATGGGTTGAAAAGGTGTATTTTGAGAAACCATAAGCTTCGTTTTTGTGCTACCAAAACGTCCATCGGCAATTAACCTCAGGTTGGCTTCCCAGGCAGCAATAGCACCAGTACCACTTCCCACTGCCTGAAAATAGTACTCCGGTATTTTGCCAATGGTGGTAGCTGCCGAAAGCATGGTTGTTCCCATCCCATCGCGACGGGCAACATTTTTAGCACCACCTTCAGCAACAAAATGCTCCATTCCAGCAACAATGTTTGACAAATGAATGGCATCGAAATAATCGCTGCCTTTTTTACTGGAAATGAGTTTTACACAATCATCAACGGGCGAATCGAACCACAAGGCACTAAGATTGTCTTCCGGAACGCACAGAAGCAAAGGGATACGGTTATCGGAACAAACACGGGCAAATGAGCGAGCGGTATTCCCCGCTGAGGCAACCACCAAAACCTTGTCCATTTCCGGGGTTAAGCGTCCACATACCGAATAAGCCTCTGTCTCCTTGAATGATGCTGTTTTCATCTGAGCCCCTTTTTCGGGCCAAAAGCCACTAAAGGTTATCCATAGATTTTTCAAACCGAGGAGATTGGCAAGCCCTTCACTTTTATAGGTTACAGGTGATGATGATCCTTTTAGCATCCGGCTTACCGGGAGCCAGTCAGCAAATTGGTATAACCCAAAACTGTCGTCTTTAACCGAAAGTTGTTTTTTTTCGTAAACAGCACGGATAAGCGTAGGTTCGCTTTCCTCCGGCGCATCAAGCGTCCACCCCTGGTCATTAAAAATTTTTCCTGTTTTTACAGATTGTAATTGATAGTTGGTTTCTGTGAAATAATTGGCCATATTTTTCAATATTCTTATTTTAAAAAAGCAAATTTAGAAAATGAACGCGGTTTTTTTACTACGGTTACTCTAAAAATAAGTAAACAGTGTTGCTGTAAGTTTCATTATTGCTTATTGGTGTCATTCGCTTCCAGCCATCGTAACAACATCTTCATATTAAAAGCATCCATTACAAAGTTAGAAAGTTACTAAATAAGGGTTAAACAAATTGCCGGTACAGGAACTTTTACTATAATTGCAAGCTAAAGAGAATTAGAAAAATAAACCCATTTTTACATGTCAAGAATATCGGGAAAAATTCTGAAAAGAAATTTGTTACTGGTTCTTTTAGTTGGATTTGCTTTGGGAGTAATTACTTTATTACTGGCCAACAAAGTGGTGGAAACAACTTCCACCAACGAATCATGCGAAGTGTGCCATGTCCATCCTCATGCTACCGACTCATGGAAACTTTCTGTGCATAGCATAACCCGTACTGGTGTACAAATCGGCTGTGTTGAATGTCATCTGCCACCCAAAGGACAAGGCTATCTGAAAGAAAAAATAAAAGCATCATCGCGCGACCTTTACGGTTACCTGTTTAAAGATAGTGCTGATTTTAACTGGATGGCTAAATCGAAACTTGAAGAAGCTGAACATTTTGTTTTTAAATCATCCTGTGTTCATTGCCACACTAATCTTTTCCCTTTAACTTTAGATAAAAAAGGACAGGATGCCCACTTGTACTATACACAAAACGAAACAGAACTACATTGTATCAACTGCCATTTACATGTAGGGCACTACGATCCCAATACGTTGCACGCAACAAATGTAGAGTTTGGCAGTACTGGTGGAGACGACCGCGAAAAGTTTACACAACCAACTGAGGTTAATGAACTGAAAGATTTTACAGAAACTATCCCCAACACCACTATTTCCTTCAATATGAAAGCCATTCCCGGTGGTACCTTTACCATAGGAAGCCCTGCTGACGAAGCCTTCCGGAATGACAATGAAGGGCCACAAAAAAAGGTGAACATAAGCCCATTTTTTATGGCAGAAGTGGAGGTTACCTGGGATGAATACCTGGCCTTTTATGTAGCCACAACTACCGAGGGGCGTTCTACCGACACCGAAGGGACACGTACACTTGAAAATGTAGATGCTATTTCGGGCCCTACACCCTCATACGGCCAACCCGACCAGAACTGGGGCCTCGGCCAGCGTCCGGCTATAACCATGAGCTTTTATTCGGCAGAAACCTATTGCAGGTGGCTGTCGCAGGTTACCGGAAAAACCTATCGCCTGCCCACCGAAGCTGAATGGGAATACGCAGCGCGTGGCGGTACGGAAACTCCTTTCTTTTTTGAAGGCAAACCCAAAGATTTTGCAGAAAAAGGATTTATTGGAAAATTGTTTGGTGAAAACAATGACTTGATTAATAAGTACATTGTATATAAAAAAAACAGCCAAATGAAAACACAACTTCCCGAGGTTGTTGAAACCAATCCTTTCGGATTGAAAAACATGCTGGGAAATGTTAATGAATATTGTTCGGACTGGTTCGCTACTGATGCCTATCAACAGCTTACCGACGGGGTTACTGACCCTAAAGGCCCTTTATCAGGGAGAGAGCATGTTATCCGCGGAGGATCATTTAAAAGTGATATAGGAGCAGTAAGGTGCGCTGCCCGCGACTCTACAAAAACAAAAGCCTGGTTGAAAACCGATCCACAAATGCCCAAAAGTATCTGGTGGTTGTCCGACTGTGATAATATTGGTTTCAGGATTGTTTGTGAGTTTGACGAGAAAACCGGAAAAAATTGATAATTTTAATATCCTGAATATCAACTAAAACATAATAACTATGAGTGAAAATAATTTCTCAAGAAGAAAATTTTTAACTGGTGCAGCTGTAGTAGGTGCTGCCGGTGCAATGGGTGTTGGCACAATATCGTCGTGTACTTCCGGAGGAAGTGGTGGTTCCGCATCAGCATCGGATTGCAACTGGCCAAAACGCAAACTGAACCTGCCACCACTTTTAGATACCGTGCCTGAAGGTACTGTTCTAAAAGCCGGAGTTATTGGATGTGGTGGCCGCGGTTCGGGCGCCGCATTAAATTTTCTGGATGCAGGTGGTGACACCGTTACTATTATAGCGTTGGGAGATGTCTTTCAGGATAGGGTTGACGACCTTAAAGACAAATTGAAAGAACAAAGAAACCTGGAGATACCGGCAGAAAAATGTTTCGTAGGATTCGATGCATATGAAAAAGTACTTGATGCAGGCGTGGATGTTGTAATATTGGCCACTCCGCCAAAATTCAGGCCCGACCAGTTTGAAGCAGCCGTAAAAGCACGCAAACATGTATTTATGGAAAAACCGGTAGCCGTTGACCCTGTAGGAATACGACAGGTTATTGCTGCTGCAAAAATGGCCGACTCGCTGGGATTGAAAGTGGTTACCGGAACTCAACGGCGCCATCAGCATAAATATATAAACATATTAAAAGAGCTGAATAACAATGCAATAGGCAAAATACAAACCGCTGAAGTTTACTGGAATCAGGGTCAGCTGTGGTACCGTAAAAACCAGCCCACATGGAGTGAGATGGAGTTTATGCTTCGCGACTGGGTAAACTGGTGTTGGCTCTCCGGCGACCATATTGTCGAACAACATGTTCACAATATTGATGTTGCTAACTGGTTTATTGGTGCGCACCCTGTTAAAGCGCTTGGTTTTGGATCGCGGCAACGCAGGGTAACAGGCGACCAATACGATAATTTTGCCATCGACTTTGTTTATGAAGACGGTATGCACATCCTCAGTATGTGCCGCCAGATAAATGGTTGTACCAATGGTGTAAAAGAAACCTTCTATGGAACAAAAGGACACTCATTTACTTCACAAGGAGGAGTGGCATCTATTTCGGACAACAACGGAAATGTCTTATTTACTTTTGAAGACCATAATACCAGCCCCTATGTTCAGGAACACAAAGACCTGATTACTGCTATTCGGAAGAATTTGCCCATGAACGAAGCAGAACAAACAGCCATTTCGGTTATGACAGCCATAATGGGGCGCATTTCTGCCTATACGGGTAAAGAAGTTACCTGGGAAGAAATGATGAACTCTGACCTGAAACTGGGCCCGGATACTTACATTATGGGCAATATTGGTTTTATTAAAAATGCAAAAGTTCCCGTTCCCGGAACAGAAGGAAAATAGAACATTTTGTTTTTCCTGGTTTTACAGGAATCTGATCAATCAATTCGTGCTAACAAAAAGCTGCCTGAAAATAAGAAGGCAGCTTTTTTTGTGAAAAAGTTTTTGGATAGCACAAAGTATATTAAAAATTACCCAAAGAAGGTTAGAATAAGAAAATCATTTTTTACTTATTGAGCAAAAAAACATTGACGCTTCGAGTAGCACAGACAAGACTTGATTGTTGATGCTTTTGGGCAGCATACTGACTCCAGAGGAAAGTCGTCAGGGTTTGCAGCCATCCGGATTTTATTATCTTTTAAAATGAGCGGGAAACGAGATTCGAACTCGCGACCCCGACCTTGGCAAGGTCGTGCTCTACCACTGAGCTATTCCCGCGATTGTACCCGGAGGGGGACTTGAACCCCCACAGCCATAATGGCCATTGGATTTTAAGTCCAACGTGTCTACCATTCCACCATCCGGGCATCCTTATTTTTCTTAGCAGAAAACCTGCCTGGAGCAGGAATGCTGACATTTTTTTATCATTTGCCTGATGTTCCGGCTTTGTGCATTAATTATTAAATACCCAACACATGCACAACATGGAGCGGGAAACGAGACTCGAACTCGCGACCCCGACCTTGGCAAGGTCGTGCTCTACCAACTGAGCTATTCCCGCATTATACTCAAAGAACCTGTTTTTTAGAGTGGTGCAAATATATGGCTATTTTTTATTTCGGCAAAATATTGAAATAAAATTCAAAAGCCTATTTCAAGCCGGTAAGTTTCTTTATCTCATTGAGTTTATTCAACGCTTCAATAGGCGTTAAATTATTGATATTCAGTCCTGCAATTTCATCTCGTATTTGTTTCAATACGGGATCATCCAGCTGAAAAATACTCAGTTGCATTCCCTCCCTTTGCTCACCAATTTCTACAAGTGGTTTTGCAAGATTTTCCTTTACATTGCCTCCTTCCAGTTTTTTTAATATCTGTTCTGCCCGTTTTATAACCGATTTGGGCATTCCTGCCATTCCTGCAACGTGTATTCCAAAACTATGGTTACTGCCACCACGAACCAGTTTTCGCAGAAAAATAACTTTATTGCCCACTTCCTTTATGGATACATTGTAATTCTTAACCCTTGGGAAAGAGCTTTCCATTTCATTTAACTCATGATAATGGGTAGCAAACAGCGTTTTTGCCTTTGCACGTGGATGCTCGTGCAGGTGTTCTACAATCGACCAGGCTATAGAAATACCATCGTAGGTTGATGTTCCGCGCCCCAACTCGTCAAAAAGAATGAGGCTGCGATCGGAAACATTGTTTAAAATACTTGCTGCTTCGTTCATTTCCACCATAAATGTCGATTCTCCAAGAGAAATATTGTCCGAAGCACCAACCCGGGTAAATATTTTGTCAACCACACCAATGGAAGCACTTTCTGCCGGCACAAAGGATCCAATCTGCGCCAATAAAACAATAAGTGCCGTTTGCCTTAGCAGCGCCGATTTACCCGCCATATTCGGGCCGGTGATAATAATAATTTGCTGTTCCTCCTGATCAAGCAAAACATCGTTAGCAATATAAGTTTCACCAATAGGCAACTGCTGCTCTATTACCGGGTGCCGCCCGTTTTTAATATCAATTATTTCAGATTCGTTTACAACAGGCCTGAAATACTTATAATCAATGGCACAGGTAGCCAGCGACAGAAGACAATCTATACGTGCCAGAATGGAAGCATTGAGTTGAATAGCCACAACAAATTCCGACAAAGCCAGTACCAGATCATTGAAAAGTTTCGCTTCAAGTACCGCTATTTTCTCTTCGGCACCCAGAATTTTTGCTTCGTAATCTTTCAATTCTTCGGTAATATAACGTTCAGCACTTACCAGAGTTTGTTTCCTGATCCACTCTTCCGGCACCTTGTCTTTATGGGTATTCCGAACCTCAATGTAGTATCCGAATACATTATTAAAGCCTATTTTGAGCGATGGTATTCCACAGCGTTCACTTTCACGCTGTTGTATTTTCGTCAGATAATCTTTGCCTGAATAAGACAATTCTCTCAGTTCGTCAAGTTCCGTAGAAACACCCGGGGCAATAACCTTACCTTTGTTAAGTGCTGTCGGCGGATTGGCAACTATTTCTTTTTTAATCCGTTCCCTTATGGTGTCACACGGATTCAATTGTTCTGCATAATGATTGAGGCTTTCGTTTTCCGCTTCTGAACACACTTTTTTTACAGGAATAATCGCTTCAAGTGCATTTTTCACCTGCATTATCTCGCGCGGATTGATACGCCCAATTGCCACTTTTGAGATGAGGCGCTCCAGGTCACCTATTTGGCGAAGGTGTTCTTCAAAATGCTCTTTTACCTCTTTGTTCTTCAGGAAATATTCCACCACATCGAGCCGCTTGTTGATGGGTTCTGTGTCTTTTAACGGCAGTGCTATCCAACGTTTTAGTAAACGCGAACCCATCGGTGATATGGTTTTATCTATTACATTAATCAATGCTTTGCCACTATCGTGTAGTGGCGAAAAAAGCTCAAGGTTTCTAATAGTAAACCGGTCTAGCCATACGAAATGTTCTTCTTCGATGCGACTTAAGCCATTGATATGGCTAAGTTTATTATGCTGTGTGATATCGAGATAGTGTAGTATAGCCCCTGCCGATACAACAGCCATTGACATGGCCTGTACACCAAAACCTTTTAGCGATGTTGTTTCGAAATGACGTGTCAGCCTGTCTGTAGCTGCATCAATGGTATAAACCCAGTCGTCTAAATGATAGGTATAATACCGCGATCCAAAAATTTCGTTGAAAGCTTTGCTTTTTCCGCGTTGGTAAAGCACCTCTTTAGGGTGAAAAGAGGTTAGCAACTTATCGATGTATTCAAAATTTCCCTGCGCTGTAAGAAATTCGCCGGTAGAAATATCCAGAAAAGATACCCCGGCCATATTTTTATCGAAATGAACAGATGCCAGGAAATTATTCTCACGGTTTTCCAGAATATTGTCGTTGATAGACACACCGGGTGTTACCAGTTCGGTAATTCCACGCTTTACGATTTTTTTTGTGAGTTTAGGGTCTTCTAACTGTTCGCAAATGGCAACACGCTGACCTGCTCGCACTAATTTTGGAAGATAGGTGTCCAGTGCATGGTGCGGAAATCCCGCTAATTCTACATAACTCGCTGCACCATTAGCTCGTCGGGTAAGTGTTATGCCAAGTATGCCGGAAGTCCTTATGGCATCTTCACCAAACGTCTCGTAAAAATCGCCTACTCTGAAAAGCAGTATGGCATCAGGATGTTTTTCCTTGATGCGGTAATATTGCTTCATCAGGGGCGTTTCTACATATTTTTTAGTGTTTGCCAAAAGTGAAAAATTAAATGTTTAACTTGAACAAAGATAACTGTTTCCTCACAGCGCTGAAACCTAAAGAAAGTTTGATTACCATATTTTTTCAACAACAAGCGAAAGCAACAACGAAGCAAAGTTGCCCGCAAACCTTTAATACGGAATAGACAAAGAAACTTTAAAATAAGTTAATGGTATGTAATGTGTTCAACGTTGAGTATTGTATAAGAATTGTCCTGCATTCCTAAAAAGCAATGATAGCATCGAAATAATATTCAGCATAAAGAATAAATACAAAGCGCATAATATCAGCAAGATACAAGAACAAAACAGCATTTTTTATGAAATTATTTAACGAATAAAATACCATATTTCTTTCAGGGAAAAAGAATAAAGGAAGGATTTGCTTTTGAGCAATATAGAGATATTTAATTCTTTTTTCGATCTTTGTGCCGAATTATTTAACACAGGGATGATATGAGTTGTAACGGATGTTTGATTAATAATTCGGCTGCTACATCGCAGGTTGACAGTTACGGTTGGCTTAAAGATTTGCCCGACACTTCTGATCAGTCTGACATTGTTGAAGTTAAGTTTAAATCGACCAGAAAAGAGTATTTTAAAAATACCAATAACATACAGCTAAAGCGTGGCGACATGGTGGTAGTAGCCACATCGCCTGGCCATGATGTTGGCGAAGTATCGCTGACAGGTTATCTGGCAAAAAAACAATTCACCAGGAAAATAAAAAATTCTTCGCGATACACTTTAAACATCATTTACCGCAAAACGAACAAAAGCGACATTGAGTTGCTGATGGAGGCCAGAAAAAGGGAAAAGTCAATAATGATCAGGGCGCGACAGATTGTGAAATCTTTAGATCTGAAAATGAAAATCGGTGACGTGGAGTTTCGCGGTGACAACAAAAAGGCAATTTTTTACTACATCGCTGAAGGACGCATTGATTTTAGGGAGTTGATTAAACGCTATGCCCATGAATTTGGCATCCGCATAGAAATGAAGCAAATAGGTGCGCGGCAGGAAGCCGGCATTATAGGTGGTATCGGGTCCTGTGGCAGAGCATTTTGCTGCTCAAGCTGGCGGGTTAATTTTACAAGTGTGTCTTCAGAAGCTGCATTAACACAAGGGCTTTCGCCTTCAGCACAAAAAATGGCAGGTGCATGCGGAAAACTGAAATGCTGCCTTATGTATGAACTGGATGCTTACATGGAAGCTCGCAGCGAATTTCCCAAAGAACTGTTAAAACTCGAATTGGCTAAAGGAGTGGCCAAGCCGTTTAAAACGGATTATCTAAAAAAAGAGATTTGGTATTTATTGGAAGGTGACCTCAGTTCCACCTTCAATCTTACACTCGCCCAGGTAAAAGATATAATCCAGAAAAACAAACGGGGAATAAAGCCAAAGATGGAAATGTTTGAAAAAAACGCCATAAAGGAAGATCTTGCAATGGAAGTTGTTCTGGATGAACGCATAGACCGCTTTGACAATAAAGATAAACCATTAAGAAAAAAGCGGAATCGCAGAAACCGCTCAAGAAGAAATTACAGGGGAAGGAAATAAGCAGGCAGGCACTCTGAATGTAACACTACTCCAAGCTTCTTAAAGTTGTTTATTTTTTTCGTATGATGGTCATTCCATCGCGCAGTGGAAGTATAACTTTCTCAATACGGTTATCATTGGCAATTACATCGTTAAAAGTCCTTATCCCGCGTGTTTGTTCATCTTTTTTTGCAAGTTCTTCAAGCACTTTGCCATTCCAAAGCGTATTATCTGCAATAATGTAACCCCCACTATTTAACTTATTGAATATCAAATTATAATATGCAGCATATTCACGTTTGTCGGCATCTATAAAAACAAGGTCGAAATAGCCAGATAGCCGGGGGATGAGTTGCAGTGCAGGGCCAGAAAGTTGTTTTATTTTTCCCTTTAGTCCGGCTTTCTCGAAGTAATTAGCAGCCATTTCCTCCAATTCATCATTAATTTCAATCGTTATAAGTTCGCCGTCAGGAGCAAGCCCTTTTGCCAGGCATATAGCTGAATATCCGGTAAAAGTACCTATTTCGAGTATTCGGGATGGATTAATCATTTTTGAAAGCATAGTAAGCACTTTGCCCTGCAAGTGGCCTGAGATCATGCGGGCACCTATAACTTTCAGGTTTGTTTCGCGGTTAAGGTCTTCCAACAGTTTGTCTTCTTCGCCAATGTGCCTGAGTATATAATTTTCAAAAGCATTATTATCTTTCATAAAAATCTCGCCTAACAAATAAACTGGCTTTAATCTAATGTTAATTAATACGTTCTTTTATTCCGCTCGTATATTTTATATGTTGCGTTAATGATAAATAAGTGTACTCATCAACTTTTCGTCAAGAATTTCATTGGCTACTTCCAAAAGATCGGCTGCGGTAATTTTTTCAATTTTACGAAAAACCATGCTAAGCGGATCGACCTGATTATATAACAGGTAGCTTTTACCTATGGTAAGCATAAGGTCATCGTGGCTTTCAGTAGATATAGCAATTTGGCCTATTAGTTGTTTTTTTGCCCTACTTAACTGAATATCACCGAGTTTATTGTCGCATAATTGTTTAAATTCCTTTTTCACAACAGATAATGCACGTTCATAGTTTTCTTTATCGGTGCCAAAATACACATTAAACAAACCCGTATCAGTGTAGGCTGTATATGATGATTCAACGTTGTAAGCCATACCTTTCCGTTCACGTAGTGCCATATTAAGGCGCGAGTTCATGGCCTGCCCGCCAATAATATTGTTAAGCAACACCATAAGCATTCGTTTGGGGTGATGAACATCAAAAGCAACCGTTCCCATAATACAATGGGTTTGAAAAGTGTCTTTTTTTATCTTGCGAAATCCGGGGACATACCCGTTAAAAGGGATGCGTTTGCGTTTTCGCAACCGCTTTTCAACGCTCCCAAAATGGCGCTCGGTAATTTTTTTAAGTTTCTGAAAATCAATATTGCCAACAGAGCTTATTACCATTTGGTCGGTATGGTAATTTTTTTCAATAAACTGTAATATTGCTTCTCGCGTAAACTGTTGGATATTTTGTGTTGTGCCAAGTATATTACGTGCTATGGGGTGCCCGTCATATACCAGTTCTTCAAATTCATCAAAAATCAATTCAGAAGGCGAATCTTTATACGAGTTTATCTCTTCGGCAATTACTATCTTTTCGCGGTTCAGCTCCTTTTGCGGATATACGCTGTTAAATAAAATGTCGCTCAATAATTCGGCAGCACGTTCATAATCTTGGCTGAGAAAGGTAGAGTAAACCGTTGTTTCCTCTTTGGTTGTATAGGCATTAAGCTCGCCGCCCACATCTTCAATGCGACTGAGCACATGAAATGCGCGTCGCTTTTTGGTTCCTTTAAAAACCGAATGCTCAATAAAATGCGCCAGGCCATGCTCGTTTTCATCCTCATCACGCGAACCTGTATTAATAAGTATACCCAAGTGCCCCACGGTGGATTCTGTTTTATAATGAATAAGACGAATGCCATTGGGTAACGTATATGTCAGAAAATCAGCATCTACCATAAATTGAATAAATGAGCGTGCAAATGTAAAAAAAGAAAATGGGAACACAAGCAAGGTAATGTTTTCAGAGAACCAAAGAGAGATTTCACCTTTATCAGATATTTTTTGTGGAATTAAAAAAATGTTTACTTTTGTCACACTAAAATTTAAGGGGTGCCATAGCTCAGTTGGTAGAGCAACGGACTGAAAATCCGTGTGTCCTTGGTTCGATTCCGAGTGGCACCACCGAAAAAGGGGAAAACTTACGCTTTCCCCTTTTTGATTTTTTGATAGCAATATTAATCGGACTTGTAGCAGGATTAATGGATATAATACCAATGATAATTTAATAGTTGGATAAGCGGGATACGATATCTGCTTTTGTACATTATTTTGCACTTGGACTGATTATTCCATTTGTAAATTGGGGAATAACTCCATGGTTGACAGGAATTGTTATTGCCCTTTTAACATCAATTCCGATTATTGTTTTTTCATTAATACTTGGGGCTAGAATTGGAATCGCGGGAGCAAAAGGAATCGCGGGAGCAAAATTTATCGGATAAATGGGTAAGTTGATTAAAGAAATACAAAACGGGAGGTTTAAATGGATAGCATTGACATAAGACAGGCAGTAAATAGTGATGTTGAAAGGATAACACAATTATTTTATGATACAATTCAGAATATCAATATAAGGGATTATTCCCAAGAAGAGGTTGACGATTGGTCGTCATGGAAAGCGGACATTGATAAGTGG
>PDWI01001400.1_pt1 | contig 69180 bp, 68 predicted proteins | sample 1430891 | NCBI WGS metagenome assembly PDWI01 (sample SAMN01162508, study PRJNA174530) | Oral metagenome, whole genome shotgun sequencing project. | biome: Marine environment; feature: Marine mammal; material: Swab sample of the gingival sulcus; isolation source: swab sample of gingival sulcus...
TTTACCCCTTCTGTATAATATTCAGAATTTGGCGGAGTTAAATAGCCAACTGAGATAATTAGATTTCCTTTTTCGGGCACCGTAGCAAAATCCGGTGAATTTCCGGCGGTATAAACGGCTTTTACAAAACCGTTATAGATGTTATTTTTTGCTTGTAGAATTTTTATATTTTCCCGCACTTCTGCCTTGGTAAAACTGCAAGGCAATTTTCCTAAAGCAATAGATTGGAAAAACCGCTCTAAATGTTCTTCAATAAACCTGAATTTGCCATTTATAATTCTAAAAAAATCAAAAACGGCATAACCCCGATTTAAACCGAGGTCGGTTATAGAAATCCCTGCAGAATGGAGATCTGTTAATTCATTATTTACAAAGGCAAGCATACGTTAATTACTTGGCTATATTTACAGCTCTGGTTTCTCTTATCACGGTTACTCTTACCTGTCCGGGATAAGTCATGTCATGCTGAATTTTTTGGGAGATATTAAAAGACAGTTCAGCCGCTTTTAAATCATCTACTTTTTCGCTTTCTACAATTACCCTAAGTTCTCTACCGGCTTGGATAGCATAAGCTTTCTGTACTCCGTTAAAGCCAAAAGCCACATCTTCTAAATCTTTTAACCGTTGGATATAACTATCCAGAACCTGCCTTCTGGCTCCCGGCCTGGCACCGGAAATAGCATCACAAACCTGCACTATAGGGGCGATTAAAGATTTCATTTCTATCTCGTCATGGTGGGCACCTATAGCATTACAGACATCGGGTTTTTCGTTGTATTTTTTAGCCCATTCCATACCCAATAAAGCATGCGGCAATTCACTCTCAGTCTCAGGAACTTTTCCAATATCGTGTAATAAACCGGCTCGCTTAGCCACCTTAGGGTTTATCCCAAGTTCTGCCGCCATTAAAGCACAGAGATTGGCCACCTCCCGTGAATGTTGCAGCAGGTTTTGTCCATACGAAGAGCGATATTTCATTCTCCCTACTGTTTTTATTAATTCCGGATGCAAACCATGAATACCCAAATCAATTACTGTTCGCTTGCCCACCTCTATAACTTCTTGATCTATTTCTTTTTTGGTTTTGGATACTATTTCCTCTATTCTAGCAGGGTGGATTCTACCATCTGTAACCAACTTGTGCAATGACAATCTGGCTATTTCTCTTCGAATGGGGTCAAAACATGATAAAATTATTGCCTCCGGAGTATCATCCACTATAATCTCTACTCCTGTGGCTCCTTCCAAGGCTCTGATATTTCTACCTTCTCTACCTATAATACGGCCTTTTACATCATCTGACTCAAGATTAAATACAGAAACACAGTTGTCTATGGTCTGTTCTACGCCTATCCTTTGTATAGTACTTAAAACAATCTTTTTAGCTTCTTGCTGGGCGGTGAGTTTCGCTTCTTCAAGAGTATCCTGAATAAAAGCCATAGCATCTGATTTAGCCTCTTCTCTTAAAGACTCTACCAGGTCTTTTTTAGCATCTTCTGCAGAAAGGCCGGCTATAACCTCCAGTTGTTTTACTTGCCTCTTGTGCAATTTTTCACTTTCGGCTTTCTTTTTATCTAAAAATTCTATTCGATATTTGTAATCGGCAACTTTTTCTTCTAATTCTTTGTTTAATTTTCCTTGTTTTCCCAACTCCTGAGAAACTTTAGATTCTTTGTCTCTAATTCGCTTTTCGGCATCAGCCACTTTTTTATCTCTGGATAAAATTACTTTTTCATGCTCCGCTTTCAGCTCTATAAATTTTTCTTTGGCTTGTAATATCTTATCTTTTTTTAAGGCTTCCGCATTGGTTTTTGCTTCTTTAATAATATTTTCAGATTGCGTTTTTGCATCTTTTAAAATAGCCGAAGCCTTAGCCTTGTCTCTTTTATTGGCAATAATATAGCCTATAATTAATCCAATGGCTATGCCTATTATTATAGGTATTATATAATACATGGTTTTTTTGGTTTTAGGGTAAAAAAAAGCCTACATTAAAAAATGGTTTTCAAAACCCCTGAAAAACAGGTTTAGGGCTAACCGATTGGTCAAAAATCCGATTGCTGATGGCAAAACCATCAGTACGGCACGAGCTCGCAACCGAGACTCACCCTTTTTAATTAAATAGTGTTGAGTTTATTAAACAAATAATTTAATGTAGGCAAAATTATTAAATATTGTAAAGAACGTTTTTACACGTAAGCGTCTAAAAGACTACTTATGTTTTTTAATTTATCTTCAATTAACACACCATCCTTTTCATTAAAAATGCTTTTAACTTCCTGAATGGAAGCAAACTGCAAGGCACACATCGCCAACACATCCTGCTTATCCCTAACCTCATAATTTTCTTCAAATTTTTTTATAAGGTCGTTTATTTTTTTAACAGCTTTTCGTACGCCTTCCTCTTCTTTTTCACCATTAATGGTAAGTGGATAAACCCTATCTCCTATGGTAACTTTTATTTTTAGCTTTCCGCTCATATCAGGGGCTTATTCACTTAACTGCACTATGCATTTATCAATTTCACGTATCAGTGCGTTTATTTTTAATTTGGTTGAGTGTTTATCCGCTTTGCTGCCTACGATTGCGTTTGCAACTTTTAATGATTCGTATTGTTCTTCTAAAGTGGCAATGGATAGCTCTTTTTCTTTCACCTCACCGGCTAACATTTCACTTCTTTCGAGCAATTGATGGTTTTCTATTTGCAATAAATCGTGTTTGGCGATAAGTTTTTCTAACTTTTCCTCCAAATTTTCCACCAACTGTAATACATCATTCATTAAATACAAAGCGTTTAAACCTATACAACAAATTTAATGCACTTAAGTTTATTTACCAACTAAATTAGAAAAATATTCCGATAAAACCCTGTAACCATCTTTAATACTGCTACTTATAATATTATTTTCTAATTAAAAACCTATTGATTATTTTTACCCCTAATTTTATGAGAAATTCAATATTTTTTTTCTTGGTTTTATTGGTTAGCCCAATATTCAGTCAGGTATCTTATCCTCAGGATTACTTTACCAATCCCTTAAAAATACCGCTGATACTTTCGGGTACTTTTGGGGAACTCAGAAGCAATCACTTTCACAGTGGGTTAGACATAAAAACCCAGCAACGTGAAGGCCTGGATGTAGTAGCTGCTGCTGATGGTTACATCTCTAGAATTAAGATACAAGAATGGGGATACGGCAAGGCATTGTACATTACGCACCCAAAAGGTTACACAACCGTATATGGGCATTTACAAAAATTTGCTCCGGAGATAGAGCAATATGTAAAAGAAGCACAGTACAATAATAAAAGTTACGAAATAGAGTTACACCCAAAGCCCACTCAATTACCGGTAAAAAAAGGCATGCTTATCGCGTACAGCGGTAACTCAGGCGGTTCGGGCGGGCCGCATTTGCATTTTGAAATAAGAAACAGCCAGGCTCATCCGCTCAATCCGTTTTTATTCGGAATTAAAATTCCGGATTCCAGGCCACCATTAATAAGAGCTTGTGTAGTATATGCTTTGGATGACAGTACGCACATAAACGGGAGCAATAAATTAAATGTATTGCGGTTAAGAAAATCAGGTAAAAATTTACTGACTAATCCCATTACCGCACACGGCACTATAGGATTTGGGGTTAATGCCGTAGATAAGTTAGACCAAACGTACAATAACAACGGCATTTACAGTTTAGAAGTTACCGTAAATGGCAAAACGGTTTACAAACACCAAATGGACAAAACCAATTTTAGCACCACACGGTATATCAATACGCTAATTGATTACGGCCGATACGTAAGAACAAGACAAAAAATTCAAAAAGCATTTAAAATACCTGCAAATAAATTAAAGATATATAAAACTTTAAAGGATAACGGTTACATAAAAATAGAAGACGGAAAAAATTACACCGTTGCCATAACTGCCAAAGATTTTTCCGGCAACAGTACCACACTTACTATTCCGGTAAAAGGTGAAAAAAATCCGGAGTTTGAGAAAATTCCCGTGGCAAAAACAGCTCATTTTTTTAAAGCTAACGAATACCACAAAATAAACAGAGATATAGTTGGGGTATCATTCCCTTCAAATTGTTTCTACGAAGACCTTTATTTTAATTTTAATTATAAAGATGACATCGTGCAATTGCATGATAAATCGATACCGTTACACAAAAACTTCTCACTCTCATTCAATGTCTCCTCTTATCCGGAAAAAGAACAAAGACATTTGGTTGTAGCCCGTGTTAACAAAAAAGGAAAACTGAGCTATTCAAACACCAAAAGAGCTAAAAACAAAATATATACCAGAAGCAGAACACTGGGAAAATTTACCATTACAAAAGATACTATTGCTCCAAGTATTTATGCCATTAATTTTAGAAATAACACCTGGGTAAGCAATTATTCTCATTTAAAATTTAAATTAAAAGATAACTTTAGCGGTGTAAAGTCATATACCGGCACCTTAAACGGACAGTGGATGCTATTGGAATACGACGCAAAGAAAAACAAGCTGGTGTACGACCTCAACGACATCCCATTAGATAAAGAAAAAAATAAAATTGTGATTACCGCAGAAGATAATGCCTATAATAGAAGTACCTATACAATTGTATTCAATAAAAAAATAAACAAAAAATAATCTTACATCTATACACTAAATAAAGTGGAAAACAGTTCTATATGACAACCATACAAACTGTTTTATACAAACAGCCCATGCTACCCGTGCAAAAAATCATTTTTTTATACTTAGTACTCCTCTTCACAACTGCCAATGTTACGGCTCAGACGGCTACTTTAACAGGCAGGGTTTTTAGTCCGGATAAAAAGCCATTGGAAAACGTAAGTATAACCGCACACAACAAAGGCACTACAACCAATTCAAAAGGGCAATATACCCTGATTGTTCCTGCAGACACGCTAATAAGAGTTACTTTTAGCCATATCAGCTTTCAAAAATTGAAAAAAAAAATAAAGATACCTAAAGGTAAAACCATGTTGTTTTCTCCCAGATTATCAGAAAAAACAGAAGAAATACAAGAGGTAACCGTAAAAAGCAGGAAAAACGAAGCTACGGGAATAGACGCTATAGATACACAAGACATCAAGAAATTGCCCACAGCAAATACAAGTATAGAAAGTGCACTAAAAAATATAGGCTTAGGCGTAAGCAGTTCCAATGAATTGAGTACACAATACAATGTGCGTGGCGGAAATTATGATGAAAACCTCATCTATGTAAACGGCATAGAAGTCTATAGGCCTTTTTTGGTACGTTCCGGACAACAGGAAGGTTTAAGTTTTGTAAATCCGGATTTAACTTATGATGTAAAATTCTCTTCCGGTGGTTTTCAGGCAAAATATGGCGATAAAATGTCTTCTGTACTGGACATTACCTACAAAAAACCCAAAGCATTTGCCGTAGGGATAACGGCCGGGCTCTTGGGCGGCAGTGCTTATCTGGAAAACTTATCATTAAATAATAAGTTGAGTAGCATGATAGGCATACGCTATAGAAACAATAGCTTATTTATAAAAAAAACGGATACAGAAACCAATGTTAAACCCAACTTTACGGATGTTCAAACCTATTTTTCTTATGAATTTTCTGATAAATTTCAACTGGACTTACTTACTAATTTTTCTTTAAACAAATACAATTACGAACCCAAAAGCAGGATTACAAAATTTGGAACTTTTACAAACCCAAAAGCACTGGTAGTTAACTATAATGGCAGAGAAAAGGATCAATACTTAACAATCTTTGGAGCCTTGCAGGCCAACTATAAAGCATCAGAGAGTTTGGCATTACAATTAACAGCTTCTAAATACAATACACAAGAAGAAGAATATTATGACATTTTAGCATTTTACGGTTTGGGAGAAGTAAATACAGATTTTGGCAATACTAATTTTGGCGGGGTAAATTTAACACAAGCCATAGGTTCGCAATTAGACCATGCCAGAAATGACTTGGATGCCCTTATTGCTAATATTCAACTGAAAGCTACTTACAAACAGGGTAAACAAGTGATAGAAACCGGTGTAAAAGTCCAGCAAGAAAACATAAAAGACAGAATTATAGAATGGCAAGTGATAGACTCTGCCGGTTTTTCACTAAGGCCGCCACATCTACTGCCACAGAATGATGAACCTTATACGCTATACACCGGCCCTTTGGTACCTTTTGACGGAAGAAGAGGTTTTAATAAAACCAACATTACAAGGTTGATGGGATTTTTACAATACAGCAATTCCATTTTTATAGGAGAACATCAATTATGGTATAATGCAGGTGTAAGAGCCCAATACTGGCAAATAAGCCAATCGGATGGGCAAAGCGTCATTAGCCCCAGAGGACAAATAGCCATAAAACCCGACTGGAAAAAAGATATGGTATTCAGGCTTTCGGGAGGGTTGTATTACCAACCACCATTTTACAAAGAGTTAAGAAGTCGGGAAGGTACCGTTATACCATCTGTAAAAGCACAGCAATCTTTTCATCTGGTACTGGGAAACAATTATAGCTTTACTATAAACGGCAGGCCGTTTAAATTGGTTTCCGAGGCCTACTACAAATGGCTAAACAATGTAAATCCCTTTACAGTAAACAATGTCCAGATAAGATATGCCGCCAAAAACAACGCAAAAGCCTACGCATTTGGTTTTGACATGCGTTTAAACGGAGAATTGGTAGAAGGAACCGAATCTCATCTTAGCTTTAGCTACCTAAACACCAAAGAAAATATAAACGGACAGGGGTTTATCCCCAGACCTACAGACCAGCGGTTAAAATTTGCCGTTTTTGTGCAAGATTATGTTCCTAATTATCCACAATTTAAAGTATATTTAAACACCATTTACAATACCGGAGTGCCGGGCGGATCGCCATCATACGCAAATCCTTATTTATTTCAGAACAGGTTAAAAGATTACTTTAGAACAGATATTGGCTTCTGGTATGTTTTTAAAGATGCCGAAAATAATTCTAACAAACATTGGTTACGAAAATTTAAAGATTTTAGTATAGGCTTGGAATTGTTCAATTTATTTGATGTAAAAAACAGCATCACCAACACTTGGGTAAGAGATATAGCCAATAATCAATCCGTAGGTGTACCTAATTATATGTCGGGGCGATTGTTAAATGTAAAGATAAACGTTAGGTTTTAGGTTAAAAAACTATAAACCTGAATTCGATTAATATTGTGACCAAAACTTTCTAATCCAAAACATCAAATTCAAAATTAAACCATTTATAAAAAGATTAGTCCAATAAAACAAACCCTCATTTATTTGGATTCCGAAAAACAACTTATCAGAGCGTTAAAAAATGAAGCCACAAAACAACGGGCTTTTAAAACGCTTTTGGCAGAATATAAAGAGCGGCTCTATTGGCATATTAGAAAAATTGTGATTATACATGAAGATGCAGATGATATTTTACAAAATACTTTTATAAAAATTTTTAAGAATATCAACACTTTTAAAGCGAAAAGTAAATTATATTCCTGGATGTATAGAATAGCCACTAATGAAGCCATTACTTTTATTAACAAAAAAGCCAAGAAACAACAAATAAGCTTGGAACAATTACAACAAGATACAGTACAAAACCTGCAGGCTGATGTTTATTTTAACGGTTCGGAAATCCAATTGAGACTGCAACAAGCCATTGCCAAATTACCACAAAAACAACGACTGGTTTTTAACATGAAATATTTTGACGAAATAAAATACGAGGATATGTCAGAAATATTGGAAACCTCAGTAGGGGCATTAAAAGCGTCCTACCACCATGCCGTTAAAAAAATAGAAGCCGAGCTTAAAACAAATCTAACGGATTAAACCTTACGATAATATCATAGTCTAATAATTAAATGAGCAAACAAAACAAATACAAAACAACCGGCTTTCAAATCCCAAAAGGTTATTTTTCTGATTTTCAAAAGAATATAGCAAAAAAAACAGAAGCTATACATAAACAAAAAGCTACAGGGTTTTCCGTATCTGCCGATTATTTTTCTACTTTAGACGATGCGATACTAAACAAAATTACAAAGAAAAAAACAGCCAATAAATTACTAAAATTAAATGGTATAAGTATAAAAAAATGGATGGCCGTGGCCGCTACCGTTTTAATTTTAATAACGTTGTGGTTTACCATAGATAAAAAACAAACTACTGAATGGAACAACATATCCTCTACTGAGGTAGAGCTGTGGGTAACTGAAGATTTGATAGAATTTGATACCTACCAAATCTTTGAAGCCTATCCAGAAATTGATTTAAGCGATACAGATATTTTTAAAGATGAAAACGTTTTGGACTATCTATCTAATAAAGATGTAGAACTTTTATTATTGGATAATTAACATTTAAACATATGAAAAATATTATAATTCTAACAGGTGTTCTGTTGTTTACCCTAAATCTTCCGGCTCAAAGAGGAAACAGGGAACGTATAGAAGCCTATAAAAAAGCCTATATAACCGACAAACTGAATTTAACTGCTGCTGAGGCGGAAAAATTCTGGCCGGTGTACAATGCCTTTAATGATACCATTTTTGAACTAAAGAAAACCAAGTCTAAAATATTAGCCGAAAAGATAAAATCAAAAGAAGGAGTTAACAAACTTTCCGATGCAGAAGTGGATGAAATTTTGGAGCAATTTTTGCAGATAGAAGAAAAAAATCTGACTGCTAAAAAAGCACTATTTGCCAAACTAAAAAATAAAATTCCTACCTATAAAATATTAAAACTGATACATGCAGAAATGAGTTTTAAAAAATTTCTGCTTCAAAGAATGAGCTGTGGCCACAAAGACCATAACAGATAAGTTTTAATTCTTTTTAATTGCATTGTACATTCCAAAAAAAGACTTTTGGTACAGAATTTGTAATCTAAGATTTTAGCTTTTTATGTTTAACCGAAAATAAGATATAATTTATTCAGATAAGACTCTTTTTCAAAAGTCATAACATTATTACGAGTAAAAAAAGTAATGAAATTTGAACAAATTTGAGCCATTTTCTAAGAACTAAAAAAGTAAGGAAGAGTTCTAATAAAAGTTTGTGCAATGTTAGTATTTTTTTAACTTTGCCGAAAATTGCTGTAAAAAATTAAAAAAATGATAAAAAAGTTATTCTTTACCCTTGCACTTTTTGTGCTAACCACCTCTGTATCTGCTGTTTTTGCACAAAAATATTCAGGTAATGTTACTAAAAAAACCATTATTACCAAAGACGACAGAGAAAAAATAGAAATCACCTTTAAAGACGTTAACTATCTTATCATAGACGGCATTTGGTATGCCAAATACGGAGAAAAAATAGTCTTGAGGCAACCTCCAAAAGGTGCACGCTTAACTGTATTGCCACAAGGCGGAAAAAATGTGGTTATGGCTGGCAAACCCTACTACAGAAAGAACAATGTATTTTATAAGAAAATAGGCGATTCATTGTACGAGGTAGCCAAGCCATAAAATACAAGTTATACCAAATCCAATATAGCATTATATATTAGATTTGGTATTACTCTTACACAAATAGTATATATCCTGCAATTCCGATAAAAATGATAATCTGAAGCCATTTAAGATAACTATTGGCTTTTGGGTGTTTATTGATATAACCTGCAATGCTTCCTGAAAGTATAGCAATACCTGAAAATACAATTAATGAAGTTGCCATAAATATTCCGCCAAGTATAAAAAACTGCACCAATGGCGATAGGTTTTCACTAAATAAAAAACCCGGAAAAAAAGCAAGAAAAAACAAGGATACTTTTGGATTGAGTACATTCATTAAAAATCCCTGTTTAAATAATTGAAGTGTATTCTTGTTATTGGCACCGGCGTGATTAAGATGTATAACCGTGTTACTCTTATAGGTCTTATAGGTCTTATAGGCCAAAAATAGCAGATATAAAGATCCAAAAATTTTTAAGGCTAAAAACAAATTCTCATTTTGCCTGATGATTGCAGCAGCTCCAAAAGCTACCAAAGTCGTATGCACCACACATCCCGAAATAAGCCCATAAACGGTTGCCAAGCCGTATTTTACGCCTTTACTTACACCCTGTACCAGCACGTAAATATTATCAGGGCCAGGAGAAAGAGCCAGTAAGGCAACTGCTATAATAAATGACAATAATGTATCCAAATTGTAAGGCAGGTTTTATACCATTTCCACCTCAAAATTACTCAATAAAATGTGCCTTTTTATGCTATATTTCGTTGTAAAAATAAACTATAACTACGGTTATACTTAATTTTTTTGAGTATTCTTAAAGCAGAACTGGTATTATTAGATAAAGAAAATTCGTCTAAAAAAAGAAAATCGTCTAAAAAAACTCCAGACGATTTCCTCTTTTAGAATAAACTATCTCGAATTATTCATGTATAGTTAAACCAACTTCACTCTAAACAATGTGCAGTTACTTAAAAATTAAGCTTACCACTTGGTTAACAGCCTAATTTTGAGCCCATTCCCTTTACTAACAACTGCTTAAATACAATTGTATGCTGTAAAAACAAAAACCTTGTTTTCAGACAAAGACAATAGTATGAACAATCCAAATTAGGTACTTATTTGATAATAAATACTATTTTTAGTCATCAATCACTGGTCATGATAAATAGTGGTTGCATTTCAAAGTTATTATAAAAAGGATGTAATCTTTCGGTGTCATAATATTTCTTTATGTTTACAAACTTTTTAGTTTCTGTAACCACCTCAATTGGCACGTGGTCATATCGGCCATTTTTGAGGACTACCATACGGCCGTCAATTCCATCCAATAATAAATCCAGTGCAAGGTTTCCATATGCAGTAGGCACTACAGAGTCAATAAAATCGGGGTCTCCACAACGCACCAAATAACCTAATTTCTGATTGATTACATTTACGGTATTTCCATTGTTATATTTAGGCGAAACTCTCTTTAGAGCCAATGAAACCTCATCGCCTATACCACCCAATTTTGCATGGCCAAAGGCATCTTTTTCCATACCTTCAAATTTCATTTCACCACCTTTAAAAGTGGCTCCTTCAGATACCAAAACTATAGAATAATTACTCGGATTACTTTTTCTATCATTAGACAATAATTCTGTCAGGTGATCAATGTCAAATGGAGCCTCCGGAATAAGACATCTGTTAGCTGCTCCGGCTAAGGTTGGCAGCATAGCTGTAAAGCCCGCATAACGTCCAAACACTTCCAGTACCAGAAAACGTTCATGTGAACCGGCGGCAGTACGAAGACTATTTGTAAGGCCTATAGTACGAGTAATACAAGTACTAAAGCCGATGCAATAATCCGTACCCGGCACGTCATTATCCATTGTTTTTGGAATAGCCATTACTTTAACTCCTTGTTTAAAAAGATGTACGGCATAACTCAATGTATCATCACCTCCTATGGCTATTAGATAATCAACCCCCAACCATTCCAGATTTTTGATAACTTCCGGCGTAAGGTCATTGAGATCTTCTTTATAAGTATCTCTCAAATGATTAGGCACTTTTTCCTTAGCCACATGACTTGCTCTGGTTCTTGAGGTATGCAAAAAAGTACCTCCAGTTCTGGCAGCTTTATTCACTACCGTTTTTGAAAGGAGCATAAAATTATCACTGTTATCATGTTTTTTATCCCTTACAATATCTATTAAACCTCCCCATCCTCTTCTAAAGCCAATAACTTTATATCCCTCTAAAATTGCTCTAAAGGTTACCGCTCTTATTGCAGGGTTTAATCCGGGCACATCACCACCTCCGGTAAGTATGCCAATAGTTCCTTTGGTCTTTTTAATTTTTGCCATAATATATTTTATTTTAGGCAGATAAAGGTAATAAATTTTTATTCAATTTCCATTGAAAAAAAGTAGAATAAAATGAAAAAATTAACTTAAAATATTACCCTATTTAAGGTGTCTAAACCATAATATATTTGTACTTTTACATATCAACATAAATATTTATATCATGTCAATTAATATTCAGAAAATTTTAGGCAAAGAAGCAGATTATCTGTTGGGCCATCAGTGTAAAACCGTAAAAAAAGACCAGTTACATTTACCCGGTCCTGATTTTGTAGATCGTGTAATAACACCTTCTGACAGAAATCCTGTTGTAATGCGAAATATGCAGGCATTGTTCAATTCAGGCCGTTTGGGTGGCACCGGTTATGTATCTATTTTACCTGTTGACCAAGGCATAGAACATACAGCCGGAGCTTCTTTTGCACCAAATCCAGCTTATTTTGACCCGGAAAACATCGTAAAACTAGCCATTGAAGGTGGTTGTAACGGAGTAGCCTCTACTTTAGGTGTATTGGGTGCAGTTTCAAGAAAATACGCACATAAAATTCCGTTTATCTTAAAATTAAATCACAACGAACTTCTGACCTATCCTAATAAGTTTGACCAAATAATGTTTGCCAGTATAGACCAAGCTTTTGATATGGGCTGTGTAGCTGTAGGAGCAACTATTTATTACGGTTCTGAAGAAAGCAGCAGACAAATTCAAGAAGTAAGTGAAGCTTTTGAATATGCACACCAATTGGGTATGGTTACAATACTTTGGGCTTATCTTAGAAATCCAGGATTTAAAAAAGACGGTAAAGACTATCACGTATCTGCAGACGTTACAGGGCAAGCAAACCATTTGGCTTCTACCATCCAAGCAGATATTGTAAAACAAAAACAAGCCGAAAATAACGGTGGATTTAAAGCGATAGGCTTTGCAAAAACCCACGATAAAGTCTATTCCAAACTTACCTCAGAACATCCTATTGATTTAACCAGATACCAAGTAGTGAATTGTCTAATGGGCAGAGCAGGTTTAATCAACTCTGGCGGTGGTTCAGGAGAAAATGACTTGGCACAAGCTGTTAAAACCGCAGTTATAAACAAACGTGCAGGCGGTATGGGATTAATTTCCGGCCGTAAGGCTTTCCAAAAACCTATGGCAGACGGTGTAGCACTGCTCCATGCTATTCAGGATGTATATATGGATAAGAATGTTACCATTGCGTAAGCTCTAAAAGCATCTTATACCAAGTCTAATATAAAACCAAATTAAAAAGCTCCTTAATCGGAGCTTTTTTTTAATCACTAACCTCTAATACAATATCATTTCTACCTCAAAATTATACCAAGAACCTGTATAACCTCTTTTCTATCAATAAAAAAATCCTGTAATCAATATTAATTAAGACTACAGGATTTAAAATGATTATTTTAAGCTCTTATAACGAAGCTGAATGCTCAATTAAATCAATAATTTTATTGGAATAGCCATACTCGTTATCATACCAAGACACTACTTTTACAAAAGTATCTGTAAGAGCCATACCGGCTTTTGCATCAAATACAGAAGTTTGAGCTTCTCCTACAAAATCTTGAGAAACCACTAATTCGTCAGTGTAACCCAGTATTCCTTTAAGTTCGTTTTTAGAGGCTTTTTTCATTACCTTACAAATTTCTTCGTAAGAAACTCCTTTGCCTAAATTTACCGTTAAGTCCACCACAGAAACATCCATAGTAGGCACTCTAAAAGCCATACCGGTTAGCTTACCGTTTAATTCAGGAATTACTTTTCCTACTGCTTTAGCCGCTCCGGTAGAAGCAGGTATAATGTTGTGTAATGCGGCTCTGCCACCTCGCCAATCTTTTGCAGAAGGTGCATCCACAGCATTTTGGGTAGCCGTAGTTGCATGAATAGTGGTCATTAAACCGTCTTTTATTTCAAAATTATCATGCAATACCTTTGCAACAGGAGCCAAGCAATTGGTAGTACAAGAAGCATTAGAAAATATTTTGTCAGATGCTTTTAGTTTATCGTGGTTAACACCCATTACAAACATAGGTGCATCAGGTGACGGAGCAGAGATAGCTACTTTTTTAGCCCCACCGTCTATATGCATTTGGGCTTTTTCCAGAGATTTAAAAATTCCTGTACTCTCTATTACGTATTCTGCTCCTACCTCATCCCATTTTAAATCTTTTGGATTACGTTCTGCAGTTACACGGATTTCATTGCCATTAACAATTAATTTTCCGTCTTTTACATCTACGTCTCCCTTAAATTTTCCATGAACTGAATCATATTTAAGCATATAAGCTAAATAATCCACCTCTAAAAGGTCATTTATAGCTACTACTTGAACATTGTCTCTTTCGGAAGCAACTCTAAAGGCCAATCTGCCTATTCTTCCAAATCCGTTTATTCCTATTTTTATCATAATTTAAAATTTATAGTGTTATACTGATAGAATATTAGATATTCTTAATAATTCTTTGTTGATATCATGTGTGTTTTTTATAGCTTGTTCCAAATCTGTTGTAACAATTTTACCTTCTATAAGGCCAACCATTACACGAGATTTCCCATCTAATAAAAATTCTACTGCTTTTACACCCATTTTACTTGCCAGTACCCGATCAAAACAACTAGGGCTTCCACCTCTTTGCATGTGTCCTAAGACAGAAACTCTGGCATCAAATTGTGGTAATTCTTTAGTAACATATTCTGCCAATTCAAACACATTTTTTCCTGTTTTATCACCCTCAGAAACCACAACTATACTAGAGAATTTACCGCTTCTTTTTCCTTTTCGTAAGGTTTCTATTAATCTATCCACACCTAAATTCTCTTCGGGAATTAAAATTTCTTCGGCACCGGCACCCACACCTGCATTTAAAGCAATAAAACCGGCATCTCTACCCATAACCTCCACAAAAAACAGCCTGTTATGCGAACTGGCTGTGTCTATAATTTTATCAATACATTCTACAACTGTATTTAGAGCAGTATCATACCCAATGGTTGAAGATGTACCCGCAATATCATTGTCTATAGTACCCGGTATCCCAACAATTGGAATATCGTGCTCATTACTTAGAGCTACCCCTCCGCTAAAAGTACCATCCCCACCTATTAAGACCAGTGCATCTATACCCAGCTTCATCAAATTCTCATAGGCTTTTCTTCTTCCTTCAACTGTTCTAAACTCTTGAGACCTCGCAGATTTTAGAATGGTACCTCCTTTACTGATTATATTTCTAACAGAGCGTGAGTTAAGCTCAACAGAATCGCCTTCAATCATCCCTTGATAGCCCCTGTAAAAACCAATACATTCTACTTTATAGTAGGTACAAGCCCTTGCCACTGCACGTAAAGCAGCATTCATACCCGGAGCATCTCCTCCCGAAGTTATAACACCAATTTTTCTAATAGGTCTTTCCATTTATTCACTCTTTTTTTAAGGTCTGTAAAATTAAGAATAATTAGGATAATTTACGGCTTTTTTAAAAATTTTATACGAAATCGTTATCGTGCAAAATATTTATTAAAAAAGTGCTTAAAAACAATATGTTACGACAGTAATTAACCCTTATTATTAACCCGATAATCTATTAAGACCTAAAATCCGAAAAGATTTGATGAATAACGAAGATTAAAACCCAATAAAACATTTCTTAAACCCAACCATCCTATGGGCAACACCATAACAGTATTATAAAAGAAAAAGAACCCATAAATTAAACCAATGGCATCCTAAATAAATTTGTTCATTTTTTTGATTGATAAAAAAACAAACCAAAAAAATAGTGTTAAGCTAAGTGTAAAATCAGGATTGAAATTAAACTGTAAAATTATTCCTTATTTATTGTTGAAGTCTTCGCAGGAAGAGAATTACTGTCTGCCGGCATAAAATCTATTAATTTTTTTTCTTTTATAATACTGTCTTTTTTTGCAACCTGTTTTTTCTTTTTTGATTTTATACCAAATATTTTCTGTGCCAATTCCTTTGCATTGTCAAAATCTACGGTATAAGAAATTCCCACTCCATGGGTATAACCTTCGGCATCAGCCACATCGTATTCTATATCATTTTGTTTAGTATAGGCCTTTGCCATTAATGTACGTTCTTCATTTAATGGATAACCCAGTTCTACCTCACCTATTATATTAGACTGATAGGTATTGGTACCAATAGGCACATAAGCCCTGCCATCTATAGTTAATTTATCCGCAATGGTACTGGTAAATGAGATACCCAATTGGTCGTTTAGCTGACGACGTATATCGTCTCTGCTGGCAAGGTCATAAGTAACGCCCATCTGAAAAAGATCGCCCTCTGTCTTTAACAATCCTGTTAAAATACTGGATATCTTTTCTGAAATAGTTCCGTAGATAGCTGCATTACCATCAAGTGCCAATGTGCCTTGTTCAATTGGCCGGAAGGAGTTGGAAATAAGCAGTGAAAAGAACTGTGTCATTTTTTCATTTTCCGAATTTAATTTAAACTTCAACTCGGATTCCATAACAGAATTCTGGTCAGGTAACTGCACATCAAAATCTATATCAGAATTCATCAACTGGCCAGTAATATTGGCTATTAAATTTACATCTATTTTCCTATTGGTATTAATATTATCTAAAATTACCGATGGATTGGCTTTGGTCTGATACACCGCTATGATATCTAAATAAGCATCAAAAGGATTGCCGTTCCAAACCACAGTACCACCGGGTTTTACAATAAAATTCTTGTTTACAATATTTCTAAATTCATAAATGCCTTTATCCACCACATAGACTCCATTAATTTCAAATTTTCCATTTGTATTGATGGCTACATCCATAAAACCATTTCCACTGCCCCTGAGAACACTACCTGTATTTCTATCAATTACTATTTCCGCTACTGCATCATCAGTAACTTCCAAATCAAAATTCATTTCCAAGCCTTTTAAATTATCAAAAATAACATCTTGCCTTGTATTCTTGTCTATACCATTTTCTGTATCGGTTACAAATCTGATGAGATTGGATTCTCCAATGGTAGTTACATCACTCAACGGCACAATAAACTCGGTTCCCGGCATGGTTTTACCGGCCACATCTATACTCAACTGGTCTGTAAAACCTTTAACGGTAGCATATCCATCTAAAAAGCCTGTTCCGTAATATTCCATATCCTCATCCTCTTCTGTATTTAACACCAATATATTATCAGATTCTACTCTTAGGTTTAGAATCCATCTGTCAAATTTTCTATGCGTAATGTCTCCTGAGAAGATACCCTCGGTATGATAGGTTTTATCTACTATGGTAGTATTAGGAAAAGAGAAAGTCTGATTAAACAACTCTACCTGAGTTTTATCCCGTATGGAATAATCTACATTTAAGTACGGAATAGCAATACCGCCGTTTTCAAGATCTAAATAACCATCTATACTGGGATTACCCAACTGGCCGGAAATACTTCCATTCCCTGAAACTTTTCCTCTTATACCGGTAACAACATCTTTGCCAATACCGTTTAGCAGTGCAATATCATAATCATCAAAACTGTAATTGGCCAGAATAGTAGGAATTTCCCCGCCAAAATCTACATCACCTTCTATAAAAATATTATCCACATCATCCTTGGTTAATCGAGCGGCTATATTGTAATTCTCTACCGTTTTATCTCCTCTGGCCGTTAAGTATAGATTGCCCTGAGCTTCATCATTTATAATTAAGTTTTTTACGCTTAAGTTAGCCAATGGAAACACTTCTCCTTTTACCTGTTTGTAATTGATATTACCATCTACAATTCCATGCATGGTAAAGGTTTCCAGATAAGGCGTTATACTGCTAAGCCTAACGTTAGTTAAACTGAAATTCAAATCCTTGTTTTTCCTGTCTCCTATAACTCCGGCAAAGTTAACGTACTGTTCATCAGAAACCATCAAAAATTTATCAAAGGCAAAAGTTTTGAACCCGGCATCAAAAACCACTTTATTTTGTCGGTTATTATTAGGGTTAATCACCCAATGATTTTCCTGAAATTCTAAATTAGATTTTTTTAATCCCACCACAGATTTACCCATATCATTTACGGTATGATAAAAGCTTAAATCATATTTTTCGGTTTGTGCTTTTCCGCCTTTAAATTCTGTCCTAAAAAACAAGGTATCATTTAAGGTTACGTTAACTAAGTTAACATCAGCAATGTTATAATATTCCGTATCAATTTTATCCATGGTTAACAATGTGTTGTAAATAGGATTTTTATTATCTATTTGCAACCTTATGTTATCTATTACATTTTTATACACCTCCACTTTAGGAGACCTAAGGGTAAGTTTAAAATCGTCTTCATCTGCATTTACGGCTCCTTTTAAGGTGGTATTGGGGCCTAATTCTACCTCCGGAAAAAATACATCTACTATTTTGTTATAAATTCTAAAATTAAAGTCGAGAAATTGGCCTTTTGTAAGATTTTTATGGCTTACATTGGTATAAATATTGGCTACTGCATTTTCAAATAATTTGGGTATTTCTTTTATCTTAAAATATCCGGTAACCCTACCGTTTAAAATATCAGTAGAATTGATAGTTACCGTACGTACGCTGTCATTAAATATAGAAGTAACATTAAAATCCTTAAAGAAATAGCTGTCTTTTTCATTGGTATAAGAGGCATTATAAAAATTAATATCACCCGCCAAATTATCTATGTTGTTACCGCTTAACTTTATATCTATAATCCCTTTTAAAACAGCCAATGAGTCTCGCTTAAACAAGTTAAGTTGATTAAAATCCGAGTAGGCTACATCGGCAATAAAATCAAATCTGTAAATGTCTGATGACAAATCTGCCAAACCTTTAAAACTCATTTGCAAATTAGGATCATTAGCTTCTAAACTCCCATTAAAATGTTTATTTTTAAATATTCCGTTTATTTCTAAATTATTATAGGTATAACCTTTGTATTGATACCTGAAAATTTCTCCGTTTATATTGGTATTTATATTATCCATGTTAAAACCCCTGCCTTTTACATCGGCTATCAGGGAAAGATTTCCAATAAGGCTGTCATTTACTATTTTTCCAAATTGTAAATCCACAAATTCTACCGTGCCATAATAATTAGCAGTATTAATTTCATCTATGTCCGTAAGATGCAAATTCGCGTCTATTTTCCCCACTTCACTAAACACCGTTACATCCGTATCTATTTGTATATCACTTACATAAGCCTCTCCCGTCAAGCTAAAATTGCCTAATTTTTTAATGGCACTCGGCAACTTATTTTCCAATAAATTGGGCAATAAATTATTCAGGTTTTCATAATTAGAGGTTAGAGTATTCATTTTGGCTTGAATGGAGAAACCTTTTTCTCTGCTCACTACATTTTTAAGGTGCAAATGGCCATTTACTTCAGTTTTTCTATTGGTAATTAATTCCAATTCATTTACCTTAAAATCATTTAATGTACCTTTAACTTTACCGGAAAAATAAGCTTTGTCATACTCTCCTATTTCGCTGTAAAGTTTATTCAAATCAAAAAAAGAAAATTCAGAATCAATAAATTCTGCTTCCATTTGTACTTTATCCACAAACTCCGCCAGATCTTCTCGTTTGTAGTTAAAGTAAATAGTGGCGTTAATTTTAGAATTATCTGTGCTTATCCGGGTATTTTCAAAAGACATCTTAGACTTGGTATATTTAAAATCAGTACGCATGTCTATAATTTCCAAGTCAAAATTATCGGTAAAATTCAAATCCCTAATATTAGCACTTACATTTGGCCCTTCTATCTTAAAATTATTTAAAAATCCATCTATATTTTTATAAAAAACTACAGGAACTTTTTCTCTGTTAAAATCGTAGAGGTAAAAATTAGCATTGTAAATTTCCATCTGCGTAGCAGTTAGTAAAAATGGATTTTCTGATCGAGTAGTGTCTGTAGAAAACTTATCTGCAAAAATAGAAAGGTTGTCATTATCTTCTCCTTTATAGGTTTTCATGATAAGATAAAGCCCATCTGCTTCTACATCGCCTAATTCTAAATTATTATTTAAAATATTCCTGTAACTAAATATAGAAGTGCTCAATTTATCCACATAAATAAGTGAATCGTTATGATGGTCGTTTATAGTTACGCCCTTTATCTTTACATTACCCAGATAAGATAAGTCTATCTTATTAATATGAATATTGGTATTGTATGTTGCATTGAGTTTATCTGTAGCCATTTTTGCCAAACGAGTCTGGACAAAAGGGATAGAGAATACCAGAAATAAGGTTATAACCAATAGCAAAACTATTTTAACAATCCTAATTCCTATTTTTTTTATCTTCTCGATGGTTTTAAATACTAATGATTATTTTTACCGGATAAATTTACATAAAATACCGGTACAATATTTGTGCCTTAAACTGTTAAATTTAGCTAATAGTTTTAAAGCACTAAAGCCTATAAACGGATATTTTGCAGATAGCAACTGTTATCTATGTACATAAACAATTGATTTATAGATAACTGATGAATTTTTAATTAAATAAAAACAAGGAAAGATTAGTTTTGAATAATAGAAAATCTATTTATACGCTGGCCATAGAATCTTCTTGCGATGATACCGGAGTAGCCATATTATATAACGATAAAATATTGAGTAATGTTGTGGCTACCCAGGAAATTCACCGACAATATGGCGGCGTAGTACCCGAATTAGCTAGCAGAGCCCATCAGCAGCATATAGTTCCTGCCATAACACAAGCTCTAAAACAAGCCGGTATTTCTAAAAACGATTTATCTGTAATAGCATTTACGGAAGGACCCGGATTATTGGGTTCGCTTTTAGTGGGCAGTTCTTTTGCTAAGTCTATGGCATTGGGCTTAGGCATCCCTCTTATTGGTGTAAACCACATGCAAGCCCATATTTTAGCTCATTTTATTAACGATGTGGCACAGAAAATACCCACTTTTCCATTTCTATGCTTAACTATAAGCGGTGGCCATACACAAATTGTAAAAATTACCAATCATTTTGAAATGGAAATCCTTGGAGAAACCTTGGATGATGCCGTGGGTGAGGCCTTTGACAAGTCAGCAAAAATATTAGGGCTTCCCTATCCCGGTGGGCCATTAATAGACAAATATGCCCGGCAAGGCAATCCAGAAGCATTTGATTTTCCCCAACCCAAAACAAAAAACCCTCTGGACTTTAGCTTTAGCGGACTAAAAACTTCCGTTTTGTACTTTGTAGAAAGACAAACTAAAAAAGATCCGAAATTTGTTAAAAATAATATAGATGATATTTGTGCCGCTATCCAATACACCATCATCCAAATATTAATGAATCGCTTAAAAAAAGTCGTAAAAAAAACAGGAATAAAGAGGGTAGCTATTGCGGGTGGCGTTTCTGCAAATTCAGGTATTAGAATGACATTGGCTCAGGCCGAAAAGGATCACCACTGGACCACCTACATCCCCAAATTTGAATATACCACAGACAATGCGGCAATGATTGGAATAGTAGGCTACTATAAATATTTAGCGAAAGATTTTAGTGACTTATCCGTAACACCTAAAGCAAGAATGCGATTTTAGGAAAGTTTTTGAAAAAAATAACCTTTAATTGAAGTACTCATAAGCTGCAATTATTGAACTCGTTTAAACGAGTTCATTGGCACAAATGCCAAATATTAATTACAAAACTTTCCCCCTACCAAAATCAGTTGGTGAACCATCCCCTCGGCATTAATGTTTCAAAAAAATTATTATACTATTCGGAATTTCTAATCTTAAATTTTAAATCTTTCCGTTTTTACATCATTGCCTCAGCGATTCGTTTATAAATACCTTTTTCCAGTTTATCCCTTATAACGGAAAAAGCTTCGATGGTTTCTTTTACATCATCTAAAGTATGAGCCGCAGTAGGAATAAGACGAAGCAGTATCATGCCTTTGGGTATAACGGGATACACTACAATAGAACAAAATATACCGTGATTTTCTCTAAGGTCTTGTACTAAAGCCATGGCTTCCGGAATATCACCTTCCAAAAATACGGGCGTTACACAAGAATTGGTATTCCCTATGTTAAATCCATTTTCTTTAAGGCCAGATTGTAAAGCGTTTACATTTTTCCATAGTTTTTCTTTGAGTTCTGGCATAGTCCGAAGCATATCTAAGCGTTTTAAAGCCCCTTTAACCATTACCATAGGTAAAGATTTTGCAAACATCTGCGACCGCATATTGTATTGCAAATAATGGATAATTTCTTTATCAGCGGCAAAGAAGGCTCCTATACCAGCCATAGACTTGGCAAAGGTGGCAAAATACACATCAATACCGTCTTGCACCCCTTGTTCTTCTCCGGCTCCGGCTCCGGTTTCGCCCAATGTGCCAAAACCGTGGGCATCGTCCACCAGTAATCGGAAATTGTATTTTTTCTTTAGGGCTATAATTTCTTTTAGTTTTCCTTGCTCACCACGCATTCCAAAAACACCTTCGGAAATAACAAGTATGCTGCCATTATTGGCTTCAGCTACTTTTGTGGCTCTTTCCAGATTTTTTTCAAGGCTTTCTACATCATTGTGCATAAAGGTAAACCGCTTACCGTGATGCAACCGCACACCGTCTATGATACAGGCATGAGAATCCACATCATAAACAATAACATCATGTTTGCTGACTAAAGCATCAATTGCAGAGACCATACCCTGATAACCAAAATTAACTAAAAAAGCCGCTTCTTTATTTACAAATTCAGCACATTCTTTTTCTAATTGTTCATGGTATTTGGTATGACCAGACATCATTCTGGCTCCCATAGGGTACGCCATACCGTATTTTGCAACGGCATCAGCATCCGCTTTTAGCACATCGGGGTGGTTAGCCAGACCCAAGTAATCATTTATACTCCAAGTGATTACTTTTTTACCGTTAAATTTCATTCGGTTAGAAATAGGCCCTTCCAGTTTTGGAAATACATAATAGCCTTCTGCTTGTTCGGCCCATTTGCCGATAGGCCCCATATCCTTTCTTATTCTTTCAAATAAATCTTTCACAGGTATCTGTTTTTAGTTGGTAATTACACAATTAAAGCAGCACAAAATGTGCTTTTTACAGCCTCAAAATTAATCATTATTATTGCAAAGTACTACATTTTTTTATGTAAAGCAACCCCCCCCTTACTCTTTTTATAAACAGGTAATCAAAGGTAAAAATATATACAAATTTGTTAACAACTAATTATCAAGAGTCTAACTAAAAAAAGTATCTATTAAAGAATATTCTATTTCACCTTTAAATACTACTTTAATTTCTCTTCCAGATTCAATAAAAACACATAATCTCTGGCTGTATCTTTTAGGGCATTAAACCTGCCGGAAGCCCCGCCATGCCCGGATTCCATATCGGTATGCAAGAGCAGGAGATTGTCATCCGTTTTGTATTTACGCAACTTGGCTACCCATTTTGCCGGTTCGTAATATTGCACCTGGCTATCGTGCAGCCCCGTTGTAACAAGCATATTTGGGTATGCCTTCTTTTGCACATTATCATACGGCGAATACGACAACATATAGTCATAGTATTCTTTTTCATTAGGGTTACCCCACTCATCATATTCAAAAGTGGTAAGCGGAATACTTTCGTCTAACATAGTAGTCATAACATCTACAAATGGCACTGCAGCTACTACGCCGTTAAACAATTCGCCATTCATATTTACCACAGCACCCATAAGTAAACCGCCTGCAGAGCCACCCATAGCATATAGATGATCCGGTGAAGTGTATTTATTATCAATTAAATATTTTGCACAATCTATAAAATCAGTAAATGTATTTTTTTTGTTAAACAATTTACCGTCTTCATACCACTGCCGTCCTAGATATTGACTACCTCTAATATGTGCCAAAGCATAGACAAATCCACGGTCTAAAAGACTTAGTCTGGTGGTACTAAATCCATCCGGGATAGTAGCTCCGTAAGAACCATAGGCATACAGCAGTAACGGCGTATTTTCATTAATTTTAGTATCTTTTCTATACACCATTGAAACCGCCACTTTTTTGCCGTCTCGTGCCGGCACCCAGATGCGTTTACTGGTATAATTATTTTTATCAAATTTTCCGCCGAGTACTTCCTGTTCCTTTTTAACTACTTTCTCACCGGTTTTCATATTGTAGTCAATTACGGATGAAGGCGTGGTAAAAGAGTTATAAGAATATCGCAACCAGTCTGTATCAAACTGCGGATTGTATCGCACTCCTGCGGAATACGTCTCCTCATTAAAAGGCAAATAATTATCTTTTGTACCATCCCATCGTTTTATCCTAATTTTATTTAGGCCATTCTCCCGCTCTTCCAACACCAAATAATCTTTAAAAATGGTAACACCTTCTAATAGCACACTATCTCTATGTGGAATAACGTCTTTCCAGTTTTCCTTACCGGTTTTGTCAATCGGGGTACGCATCAATTTAAAATTAGATGCACTATCCTTATTGGTATAGATATAAAAATAATCTTCAAAAGGATAAATGTGGTATTCTAATCCTCTGGTTCTGGGCTGAATAAGAGTAAACTCACCATTAGGATTGTCGGCCGGCAGAACCCGATATTCTGTTGTTAACGTACTGCCGGAACTAATGACAATAAATTTGTTAGATTTTGATTTATACACTCCGGTGCTATAAGTATCATCTGCTTCGTAAAATACTTCTTTATCCTCTGCCGGATCTGTCCCCAAAACATGTTTAAAGATACGCTCACTACGCAGGGTGGTAGAGTCTTTTTTAGTATAAAAAATAGTCTTATTGTCATTGGCCCAAGCCGTAGAGCCGGTAGTATTTTCTATTTTTTCCGGATATATTTCACCGGTTTCTAAATTTTTTATTTGTATGAGATATTGGCGTCGGCTTACCGTATCAATAGCAAAAGTAGCCAGTTTGTTATTCAGACTTACGTTTAAACCGCCCAAGGCGTAATACTCATACCCTTTCGCCATTTCATTTACGTTAAAAAGAATTTCTTCCTCTGCATCTAAACTTCCTTTTTTACGGCTATAAATGGGATATTGCCCACCTGTCTCATAACGGCTAATGTAAAAATAGCCATTATCAAAATAAGGCACGGACTCGTCATCTTCTTTAATCCGACTTCTCATCTCTTTGAATAGACTGTCTTGAAACTCAACCGTATGTGCCATTTTTTTATCGAAATATTCATTTTCGGCATTGAGGTAATCCAGCACTTTTTGGGTATGGGCATCGGGATTAGAGGCGTTTTTTTGTTCGTCAGACAATCGCATCCAGTAATAATTATCCACACGAACCTGGTTATGGGTTTTTAATTCTTTTGGTTCAATATCCGCAATAGGCGGTTTGATGTCTTCGTGAGTCATTTTTTCATTTTTACAAGAAAAAGCAAATGTAATGAGAACTAATTGGAAAAGGAGGAGAAATTTATTCATTTTTGATTATTTAGGATTTTGGGTTAAAAATAGTAAATTCTTCACATATAGATTAAAAACGTGCAATGAGGCATGTGAAACAACCCCACTACAGCTCTCCATAAGTACCTCCGGTAAAAATACAACGACATTTGTCCTACCATAACAGCTACGTAAAAATGATACATGCAAAAGGGCAAGTAACTTTATCTAACCGTCTACAAGTAATATCAACCCACATCATTCATCATTACAATTTATTTCGGGCTAAATAACCGCTTACAGAAAAAACAGGGCTTTTTAAATTTAAAAATTCTGGAAATAATAAGTTTCTTAACACTAAAACGACTTATTATCAGCAATTTACAACTATAACCTTTTCGTAAATAATTCTATTTTTACATCCAAACCTGATACTTATCAGTTTTTTCAGACACAATCACTGCTAATTTTGCACCGAAAATAATTAAAGAAAATGAAAAGATTTTTATTGATTGTTTTGCTCATAATTGCAAATCAACTCACTGCCCAAAAGGACAGTCCACTTAAAGTAAAATTTGATGAAAAAGGCAACCGCTATGTAAAAGGCAGCTTTACTGCACAACTCTGGGGGCGTTTTACGGAACTGAACACCGGAACCACCATTAAGGGTTTAGAAAAAAATACCTATACCGATTTCTCCATAAGGCGGATTAGGGCTACTATCATGGCCAGTCCTGCTAAGAATGTTTACATTTATACTTCTTTCGGCGGCAACAACATTAACCATCGCACCACTAAAAGTTTCAGAATGAAAGTGTTAGACCTCTATGCTCAATATACTTTTGCGGATGCTTTCACCTTAGGAGCAGGAAAATCGGGGCATCAAGGGCTTAGCCGGTTAGATTCGAGAAGTTGTTGTTCTTTGCTCACTTTAGACGCTCCTATTTTTGCCCTAAACACCATTAACGCTATTGATGACGAGGGTAGGAATTTAGGAGTTTTTGTTAAAGGCCAAATTGGCAAAATAGATTACAGATTTTCTGCTTTTCACACAGATAAATATTCAAAAAACGCACCTCTCAGCTACATAGATTTTGCTCAAAACAACAGTAATTTAAAATATACCGGTTATCTAAAATACCAATTTTTTGAAAAAGAAAGCAACAAAAGTGCCTATCACAAAGGCACTTATCTGGGTACCAAAAAAATATTAAATCTCGGCCTTGGATTTACACATCTAAAAGATGCTATGGTTTTGACCATAGGAAATAAAACTTCAAACTACAACATGAATCATTGGGCTACTGACATCTTTTTAGACCTGCCCCTAAAAAAAGACCATAATACCGCCATTACTGCGTATCTGGGCTATTTTAATTACGATTTTGGCCCGGATTATATAAGAAATATCGGAGCAAACAATCCGGCTGACGGGAATAATAACAATAGCATTTTTAACGGGTCAGGAAACGCTTTCCCAATGATTGGTACCGGTTCTACAGTATTTTTTCAACTGGGTTATTTAAGTCCGAATACTATTTTTAAAAACAGTAAAATACAACTACAACCCAATATAGCCGTACAATATTCTGACTACGATAAACTGGGCGACCCTATGTGGGTAATGGACGCAGGAGTGAACTGCTATTTTAAAGGCCAAAAAAGCAAGTTGTCTTTAGGTTTTCAAAACAGGCCAGAGTTTGTATGGGGTAATAACGAAATTGGGGAAAATTCAAGAAAAAACATGGTAGTATTACAGTATCAGTTTAGTATTAATTAACCCGATTTGAAACACAAAAAAGCAAGTGAATTTTAACAATTCCCTGCTCAAACAGAATAATACAAAAGTGGTACGGTTCCCGATACGATGTTTAATCTTTTTTCTATGATTAACAAAAAGGAAGCATTACTCAAACTGGCGAGCAGAACACAATTATACCAAGTCTAACATCTTCAAAAAATCATCCTCTGAAATAATGGGAATACCTAAATCACCAGCCTTGGCACGCTTACTGGGTCCCATATTTTCACCGGCTATAAGAAAATCAGTTTTGGAGGAGATAGAACCAGAGACCTTACCGCCATTGTCTTCTATGGATTTTTTGAGTTCGTTTCGGCTCATTTTTTCAAACACACCAGAGACTACAAACTTTTTACCTTGTAATTTATCAGATTTGTTTTCCAAGCTTTCGGCTGATATTTCAAATTGTAAACCATATTTTTTTAACCTCCTAACAATTTTTTTATTTTTTTCATCATTAAAAAATTCGATGACACTCTCCGCAATTCTATCTCCAATTTCATCAACCGCTATTAATTGTTCAAATTCGGCTTGAGCCAAATTCTCAATATTTTTAAAGTAATGAGCTAATTTTTTAGCCACCGTTTCTCCCACATATCTTATTCCCAGAGCATATAAAACCCTTTCAAAAGGAATATCTTTTGATTTTTCTATCCCGTTAATCAAATTATCGGCAGATTTTTCCGCCATTCGCTCCAACGGGATGACTTGTTCTTTTTTGAGTTCATATAAATCAGCATAATTTTCAATAAGGCCTTCATTAAATAACATGGTTACCGTTTCTGCACCTAAGCCATCTATATTCATGGCTTTTCTACTAATAAAATGTTGAATTTTTCCCGTAATCTGTGGCGGGCAACCGTATTCATTAGGGCAATAATGCATGGCTTCGCCTTCTTGGCGTACCAAAGGCGTTCCACATTCCGAGCAACTATTTATATATTGCGTTGGTTTAGAATCAGCAGGCCTTTTAGGAAAATCAACACCTACTACTTTAGGAATTATTTCTCCGCCTTTTTCAACAAAAACGGTATCGCCAACACGAATGTCTAACTTGGCAATTTGGTCGGCATTATGTAATGATGCCCGTTTTACAATAGTACCGGCCAATTCCACCGGTTCTAAATTAGCCACTGGAGTTACAGCCCCGGTTCGACCTATCTGGTACGAGATACTATTGAGTACGGTACTTTTCTGTTCTGCTTTAAACTTATAAGCCATAGCCCATCGGGGAGCTTTGGCAGTGTAGCCCAACTCGTCCTGATATTGTAAATTATTTACTTTTATTACTACGCCATCCGTTTCATAAGGAAGATTAAAACGTTCGGTATCCCAATAGTTAATATATTCTAATATGGCATCTACAGAATTCACCTCTTCTATGGTATCAGGAATTTTAAAGCCCGCTTTTTTAGCGGCTTTTAGCGTTATAAAATGTGTTTTGAACGGCAAATTACCCCCTACTACATGATACAACAAACAATCCAGCGGCCGCTGTGCCGTAACAGAGCTGTCTTGGAGTTTTAGACTGCCGCTGGCAGTATTTCTGGGATTCATATAAGGATCTTCGCCGGCTTCCACTCGATCAGCATTCATCTTAGCAAAGCCTTCTAAAGGCAAAATGATTTCGCCGCGGATTTCAAAATTATCGATAAAACCCCCATGTAATTTCAAAGGAATGGATTTTATGGTTTTTACATTATTAGTTACATCATCGCCTCGAAAACCATCACCACGGGTTACGGCATTCTTTAGCTGGCCGTTTTCATAAGTCAGGTTTATGGATGCCCCATCGTATTTAAGCTCACAGGTATAGGAAATATCCGTTCTGCCCAGAATTTTATGCAAGCGTTTTTCCCAGTCTATCAAATCCTCCTTAGAATAGCTGTTGCTCAATGAATACATGCGGTTTTTATGAACTACTGTCTTAAAATGTTTGGTAATTTCACCTCCAACCCTTTGGCTAGGCGAATTGGAATCAAAATACTCCGGATGTTTCTTTTCCAAGGCTATAAGTTCTTCCAGCATCATGTCAAAATCATAATCGGAGATGGTTGGATTATCCAACACATAATAATTGTAATTGTGTTGTCGTAGTTCTTGACGAAGTTGGGTTATTTTTTCTTTTACAGTGGGCATAAATAATAATACATTTTTAAGTGCTAAAAATAACTAATTTTTGACTTAAAGAAATATTGAAAATTTCTTAATGTTTGCTTCTTCAATAAAAAAATGAGACACTTAACAGATATTATTCTCTTATCAAAGGTAACGTAGAACACCGTAACAACCCCTCTTGTTTGGCAACTTCGGCATAGGGAATTTCTTCTACGGTAAAACCCTGCTCACGAAGCCAGTAGTTTAGCCTTGTAAAATTACGTTCAGAAACCACCACGTTTTCAGAGATAGAAAATATATTAGAATACATGTGGTACATTTCGTCTTTGGTAATTTCAAAAACATTTTCCTTACCAAAAAAATTGACCAACCAATTGTATTCTTCTTCCACTAAAAATCCGTTTTTATGTAAAATGGCCTTATTTTTACCCACCGGCTGAAAACAGCAATCCAAATGCAGGGCGTTTTCTTTGGCATTGATATTTGATTTCCGAAGTTCAAAAGGCATTACCTTTTTGTGAGGAAAAATATCTTGTATAAATTTAACCGCCTGTATATTAGTTCTGGCCGTAATATATTCAGCATAATCGGGGCCACTGTAAGTACCCATAAAAATATATTCATTACACGGCATCACATCGCCACCTTCTATATGTACATCGACGGGCGGTTTAATCCTATTTTTTTTGGGTAATTGTTTATAAATATGGTCTATGGCATCCAATTCCGGCACCCTGTCCGGCAAAATATTAGAGCTTATCATTTTGTCTTCAAGGACAAATGCAATATCTCTGGTAAATATCTGATTAACATTTTCTAATACTTTTGGCCTATAAACTTCCACATCGTATTTTAACAATACTTTTTCAAAAGCGTTCATTTCCCTGACCATATCTTCTTCCTTGGGATAGGTTCCGGCCAGAATATGCTCCCGGGACTTTGGGTCATAGGCTTCCTCAAAAGCAGGTACCGGTCCACAACTGTCTGCAATACCCAACACTACTGAGTGTAATCTTGAGGTTTCGTTTTGAATATTTAACTTTAACATAAAATACTATTCTGCAAAAAAGCCAATAAAAGGCTTTGGAAGATAAAAATTTTTACCTGCCAATATAAATAATTTATCTAAACACTGAAATTTATTTGAACCAAAAAAGGCCTCAATAAAAACAAAGTAAGGTGTTTTTATCTTTTTTCAATAGGCACAAAGTCTCTCTTAGTATGGCCAACGTAAATCTGTCTCGGCCTGCCGATTGGTTCTTTGTTTAATCGCATTTCTCTCCATTGGGCAATCCAGCCCGGCAACCTACCCATGGCAAACATCACGGTAAACATTTCTGTTGGAAGGCCTAAAGCACGATATATAATACCGGAATAAAAATCTACGTTTGGATATAGTCTTCTATCTACAAAATACTTATCTTCTAAGGCTTCTTTTTCCAACCTTTTTGCAATATCCAACACCGGATCTTCCACACCCAAATCTGCCAACACTGCATCGGTTGCTTTCTTAATTATTTTGGCTCTGGGGTCAAAATTTTTATATACTCTATGCCCAAAACCCATCAAGCGGAATGGGTCTTCTTTATCTTTTGCTTTTTCCATATACTTGGCTGTATCACCATCATCCGCTCTTATGCTTTCCAACATTTCAATTACCGCTTGATTGGCTCCACCGTGTAGTGGACCCCACAATGCAGAAATACCCGAGGCCAGACTCACAAACAGACCGGCATGTGATGAACCCGCAATACGAACCGTACTGGTAGAACAGTTTTGCTCATGGTCTGCATGTAGAATCAACAACTTATCCAGAGCTTCTACAGCAATGGGGTTTAATTGGTATTCTTCATTGGGTTGTTTAAACATCATACTAAAGAGGTTTTCTACATATCCCAAAGATTTACTTCCGTAATTGAGTGGTAGCCCTGTCCTTTTACGTAAAGTCCAAGCTACCAAAACCGGAAATTTTGCTAATATTTTTACAATGGCCTTGTACATGGCTTCTTCAGAACGAACATCTACCGATGAGGGGTTAAAAGCCGTTAAAGCACTGGTTAATGAAGATATAACACCCATAGGATGGGCAAATTTTGGAAAAGCGTCTAAAATTTTCTTTACATCCTCATCTACAACAGATTGCTCCTTAATATCGGTATGAAATTTTTCCAGTTCGTCTTTATTGGGCAAATCACCAAAAATAAGTAAATAGGCTACCTCCAGAAAGCTTGATTTTTCAGCTAATTGTTCTATGGGATATCCTCTATAGTGTAAAATTCCTTTTTCTCCATTAAGAAAAGTAATGGCACTTTCGCACGAACCGGTATTTTTATACCCCGGATCTAAAGTTATAATCCCGCCGGTATGATTACGCAATAATTTTAAATCAATAGCCAATTCACCTTCGCTACCTTTAACAATAGGAAATTCATAAGTTTCTTTACCAATTTTTAGTGTTGCTTTGTCTGTCATATTCTATTTTTTATTTGAATTATAAAGATACATATTTTGAAAAGAATTATAGCGGATTTATGGCACAAAAAAAGCGATTGATATAAATATCAACCGCTTAGTTCTATTTTGCTGGAATTTATTAGCCTACTTTAAAGGCTTTTTCCTGTGGATAGTACGCTGTATCTTCCAGTTCTTCTTCTATTCTCAACAACTGATTGTACTTGGCCATCCTATCACTTCTGGAAGCAGAACCGGTTTTAATTTGTCCGGTATTAAGTGCAACCGCCAAATCGGCAATAGTATTGTCTTCCGTTTCACCTGATCTATGGCTCATCACTGTGGTATAGCCGGCATTTTTGGCCATATTTACGGCAGCAATAGTTTCAGAGAGGGTTCCTATTTGATTAACTTTTATCAATATAGAATTTGCAATACCTTCTTTAATTCCTCTTGACAGCCTTTCTACATTGGTTACAAACAAATCATCACCTACCAGTTGAACTTTATCACCTATTTTTTCAGTGAGTTTTTTCCAACCTTCCCAGTCATTTTCATCCATACCATCTTCTATGGAAATTATTGGGAATTTTTCACATAATTCAGCCAGATATTCAGCTTGTTCTTCAGAGGTTCTCACAGCACCGGAATCGCCTTCAAACTTTTTATAATTGTATTTACCGTTTTCGTAAAACTCCGCAGAAGCACAGTCTAATGCTATTTTTACTTCTGTACCAAACTTATAACCAGCGTTTTCAACAGCTTTTGCAATAGTTTCCAAAGCATCTTCCGTACCATCCAAAGTGGGAGCAAAACCGCCTTCATCTCCTACTGCAGTACTTAAATTTCTATCGTGTAATACTTTTTTCAAATGGTGAAAAACTTCTGTTCCTATTTGTAATGCATGATTGAAATTGTTTGCTTTTACCGGCATAATCATAAATTCCTGAAAAGCGATAGGAGCATCTGAATGCGAACCGCCATTGATAATATTCATCATAGGTACTGGAAGCGTTTTTGCAGCTACACCACCTACATAACGGAACAATGGCATGTTTAATTCATTAGCCGCTGCTTTGGCTACAGCCAAGGAAACACCAAGAATGGCATTAGCTCCTAATTTTGACTTGTTTGGCGTACCGTCCATGTCTCGCATTAATTGGTCAATAGCCTCCTGTTCAAAAACAGATAAACCAACCAATTCTTCTGAGATGGTTTCATTTACGTTTTTTACTGCGTTTAATACGCCTTTTCCCATGTAGTTATCATTGCCATCACGCAATTCCACAGCTTCGTGTTCTCCGGTAGAAGCTCCTGATGGAACTGCCGCTCTACCCAAAACTCCGTTTTCGGTAATTACATCTACTTCTACTGTTGGATTCCCTCTGGAATCAAAAATTTGACGGGCATGTACACTTAAAATAATACTCATTTCTTATAATTTTATGTTAGATTAATCATTACAATTTTATTAGGGTAAAGGTACAAAAAATAAGAGCAACTAACGGGTACAAACAGAGATAAATACGACAACGTTTTCGGTATGTTTAACCCTAAAAACCCAACTATACTTCCTGCAATTTGTACTGTTTAATTTGATCTATAAAATCATCAAAAAGATAGGAAGAATCATGGGGGCCGGGACTTGCTTCCGGATGGTACTGAACAGAAAAACACGGCTTATTTTTTAATCGTATCCCCGCAACCGAATTATCATTAAGATGTACATGAGTAATCTCAATATCAGGATGTCTCTCTGCTTCCTCCCTGTTAATTGCGAAACCGTGATTTTGTGAAGTAATCTCTCCTTTGTTTGTCAATAGATTTTTTACAGGATGATTTATCCCTCTGTGCCCATTGTGCATCTTGTATGTAGACACCCCATGTATTAAAGCTATAATCTGATGCCCCAGACAAATTCCAAATACCGGTTTATCATTATTCAACATTTTTTTTGCCAATTCCTGCACCTCTTTTAAAGGTTGCGGGTCTCCTGGGCCATTAGACAAAAAATAGCCGTGTGGTTTAAATTGCTCCACTTCCTCAAAAGAAACATTATACGGAAATACTTTTACCAACGCTCCTCTACTGACAAAATTTCTAATAATATTCTTTTTTATACCCAAATCTATTGCAGCAATTCTAAATTCTGAATTAGAATCCCCTACTTCGTAAGCAACTTTTGTAGAAACTGTAGAGGCCAGTTCTAATCCTTTCATACTAGGCACCTTGGCCAATTTTTCTTTTAAGACTAACAAATCATCTGTTTCTGTAGAAACAATGGCATTCATAGCTCCTTTTTCTCTAATATAAGTAACAAATGCCCGTGTATCTACGTCTGTAAGAGCTACTAAATTATGCTTCTCAAACCATTCTTTTAAAGAACCCGAAGCATTAAAACGCGAATAGTTAAAACTAAAATTCCTACAAATAAGAGCTGCTATCTTTACACCATCAGATTCTACTTCGTCTTCGTTAACACCATAATTACCAATGTGTGCATTGGTAGCTACCATAATTTGTCCGTAGTAGGACGGATCGGTAAATATTTCCTGATAGCCGGTCATACCTGTGTTAAAACATATTTCTCCGGTGGCGGTTCCTTTAATACCAATAGACTTTCCTTTAAAAATGGTACCGTCTTCAAGTAAGATAATAGCTTCTTTTTTAGTTTTATAAGTCATAAACAAAATTTATTTTCAAAAATAAAATAAAAAAAAAGGATAAACTATAATCGTTTATCCTTTTTATATTTAAGTTATTAAAAGCCATTGTTATTCCTTTTCCTGGCTTTTAGTCTCAGCTTTTTTGTCTGCTGCCGGAGGTTGTTGCGTTACTGCCTGACTACTCTTTTTACCTCGTCTGCTTCTGCTTCTTCTGGTAGATTTTTTCTTTCCGGCATTAGGGTCATAAGTGGTATTGTAGTCCACCAACTCTATCATGGCCATTTCGGCATTGTCACCTAATCTATTGCCTAGTTTAATTATCCTTACATATCCACCCGGCCTGTCTGCAACTTTAGTAGCTATTTCTCTAAAAAGCTCTGTAACCGCATATTTATTTCGCAAATATTTAAAGGCTGTTCTTCTATTGTGAGTGGTATCGGTTTTTGACTTGGTAATAATAGGTTCTACATATACCCGCAGGGCTTTAGCCTTTGCCAGAGTAGTATTAATACGTTTGTGTTCTATTAAGGAACAAGCCATATTTGCCAACATTGCCTTTCTATGGGCAGTTTTTCTTCCTAAATGATTAAATTTCTTTCCGTGTCTCATTGTGTTAGATGTTTAGATATTAGGTTTATAAGAATCCAACCAATATCTAAATTTTTATTTTTTACATTTAAAAACTCAATATAAAAGACAAATTTCTCTAATGTCTAAAATCTCAAGCCTTCTATCTTATTATCTAGTCTTTGTCTAATTTATACTTACTTAAATCCATTCCAAAAGTAAGCCCTTTATTACTCACCAATTCATCCAATTCAGTTAAAGATTTCTTACCAAAGTTTCTGAATTTCATCAAGTCGCTCTTGTTAAAAGAAACCAAATCACCTAGGGAATCTACTTCAGCAGCTTTCAGGCAATTTAAAGCCCTTACAGATAAATCTAAATCAATTAATCTGGTCTTTAACAATTGTCTCATGTGCAGCGATTCTTCATCGTATGCTTCAGTTTGGGCAATTTCGTCTGCTTCCAATGTAATTCGCTCATCTGAGAATAACATAAAGTGGTGAATTAATATTTTTGCCGCTTCTGTTAAAGCATCTTTTGGTGTAATAGAGCCATCTGTAATGATGTCAAAAATCAACTTTTCGTAGTCTGTTTTTTGCTCTACACGATAGTTTTCTATGGCATATTTTACATTTTTTATAGGTGTAAAAATAGCATCTGTAAAAATGGTTCCCAGTGGGGCATTAGATTTTTTATTTTCTTCAGACAACACAAAGCCCCGGCCTTTTTCTATGGTAAATTCTAAATCCAGTTTTACGGACTTTTCCATATTACAAATCACCAAATCAGGGTTTAAAATCTGAAACCCAGAAATGAAATTCTGAAAATCACCGGCCGTAAGTTGTTCTTTACCCGTAATGGTAACATTTACCGTTTCATTTTCGGTATCTTCTATTTGTTGTTTAAACCTAACTTGTTTTAAGTTTAAAACTATCTCTGTTACATCTTCTACCACCCCTTTGATAGTAGAAAACTCATGATCTACTCCTTCTATTTTTAAAGAAGTAATTGCATACCCTTCTAAAGATGACAGTAATACTCTTCGCAAAGCGTTACCTACAGTTAAACCATAACCTGGTTCCAAGGGCCTGAATTCAAACCTACCTTCAAAATCGGTAGATTCTATCATAATTACTTTATCGGGTTTTTGAAAATTTAATATTGCCATAATTTTACTGGGTATCTTTATTATTTAGAGTATAATTCTACTATAAATTGTTCATTTATATTTTCCGGAATTTGAATTCTTTCCGGTACTTTTACAAATGTACCTTGTTTGGTATCCGGGTTCCAGTTTAGCCACTCGTAGATAGCTTCTGAATTTGCTAAAGAATTTTCTATAGTAGCCAACGATTTAGATTTTTCCCGTACCCCTACTACATCATCCGGTTTTAGAGTATAAGAAGGAATGTTAACTATTTCGCCGTTTACGGTAATATGCCTGTGGGTTACTAACTGACGGGCAGCTCTTCTTGAAGGAGCTATTCCAAATCTAAACACTACATTATCCAATCGAGATTCACACAATTGTAATAATATCTCACCGGTAATACCTCTACTTCTGGATGCTTTTTCAAAAATATTTTTAAATTGTCTTTCCAGAATACCGTAGGTATATTTTGCTTTCTGCTTTTCCATTAACTGGATAGCATACTCTGATTTTTTTCCACGTCTTCTATTGTTACCGTGTTGGCCGGGTGGATAATTTTTTTTCTCAAAAGACTTGTCGTCTCCAAAGATAGCTTCGCCAAATTTTCTGGCTATTTTTGTTTTTGGTCCTGTATATCTTGCCATTTTATCTATTTATATTACTAAGAAAGTGATTATGAATTAAGGCTTATATCCTTCGATAATCTTATATTACTTCCTCTTTACTAAAATTTTTTCTTAAACTCTTCGTCTTTTTGGTGGACGACACCCGTTATGGGGCAGTGGTGTTACGTCTATAATTTCAGTAACCTCTATCCCTGCATTGTGAATAGTCCTAATAGCAGATTCCCTGCCATTACCCGGGCCTTTCACATACACTTTTACCTTTCTCATTCCTGCATCATAAGCCACTTTGGCACAGTCTTCTGCTGCCATCTGAGCTGCGTACGGTGTATTCTTTTTAGAACCTCTAAATCCTTGCTTTCCGGCAGAGGACCACGACACCACATCACCTTTTTTATTGGTTAAGGAAATTATAATATTGTTAAAAGTAGCTTTTATATGAGCTTCGCCTATAGCATCTACGATAACTTTTCGTTTTTTGGCTGCTGCTTTAGCACTTTTTGAACTTGTTTTTGAACTTGTTTTTGCCATATATATAGTCGTTAGTCAGTAGTCGTTAGCTGGTGAGGTATTGCCCTAACTGCTAATGACTTACCGATATCAAATTATTTAGTCACTTTCTTCTTATTAGCCACAGTTTTTCTTTTCCCTTTTCTGGTTCGCGAATTATTTTTTGTCCGCTGTCCACGTAAAGGCAAACCGGAACGATGCCTTATGCCTCTGTAACACCCAATATCCATTAATCGCTTAATATTCATTTGTGTTTCAGACCGCAATTCACCCTCTATGGTATATTTACCCACTTGCTCTCTAATTCTACCCACCTCATCGTCACTCCAGTCAGAAACTTTCTTGCTTTCTTCCACTTTTGCATTGGATAAAATTTTCTGGGCTCTACTTTTGCCCACGCCATAGATGTAAGTTAATGCTATTACACCTCTTTTGTTTTTTGGTACATCTATACCTGCTATTCTTGCCATTCTTATTTGTTATTTGTTATTAGAGTTAACAGAGTGTAAAAAACCTATTTTATCTCATGTCTAACATCTAAAATCTAAATTAACCTTGTCTTTGTTTAAACCTTGGATTTTTTTTGTTAATTACATATAACCTGCCTTTTCGTCGTACAATTTTGCACTCGGCACTTCTTTTCTTTACGGATGCTCTTACTTTCATCGTTCTTTTTTATCTTTAGTAATTAATATCTATATGTTATACGAGCCTTTGTTAAATCATAGGGGCTCATTTCTAACTTCACCTTATCTCCGGGTAATAATTTAATATAGTGCATTCGCATTTTCCCGGAAATATGAGCCGTTACAATATGTCCGTTTTCCAATTCCACTCTAAACATGGCGTTGGATAACGCTTCAATTATGGTTCCGTCTTGTTCTATTGGTGGTTGTTTTGCCATTTTATATACTTTGAAATCAGGTAATTACTAATTTAAAATTCTATTGATTAACCTAATGATTCAATTATTATTCCACTTTTTATATTAAGCTACTGATTTTCTCTTTGATCCTGTTTTCATTAGCCCGTCATAATGTCTATTCAATAAATGGGCGTTTATCTGCCTTATTGTATCAATTGCAACACCTACCATAATTAATAACGAGGTGCCTCCGTAAAACATGGCCCAACTCTGTTGTACGCCTGCTTGCACAATAAATGCTGGTAAAACCGATAGAAAGGCCAAAAATATAGAACCGGGGAGGGTAATTCTGGACAATATGGTATCCAAATAATCCGCCGTTTCCTTTCCAGGCCTTATACCGGGAATAAAACCACCACTTCGTTTTAAATCATCAGCCATTTTATTGGTTTGCACCGTAATGGCAGTATAGAAAAAACTAAATATTATAATTAATAACGCAAATAATACGTTATACCACAAACCAAACATATTTTGGAACTCAATTCCAATGGATTGAAGTGTGATATTTTCAACATTTGCCAACAATGCCGGTACAAACATTAAAGCCTGAGCAAAGATAATAGGCATTACTCCGGAAGCATTTAACATCAATGGGATATACTGTCTGGCTCCTACTACGTCTTTTATGTTTCCGGCTACGGTACGTCTGGCGTATTGTACCGGAATTCTTCGTACCGCAGTTACTAAAAACACACTTGCTAAAATAACTACCAACCAAATGACTATTTCTATCAGCACCATTAATAACCCTCCGTTAGATTGTTCTACTCTAGAGGTAAACTCCTGAACAAAAGCGGATGGAAGCCTAGCAATAATACCAATCATAATTAATAATGATATACCATTACCTACGCCTTTATCTGTAATCTTTTCACCTAACCACATGGCAAATACTGTACCGGTAGTCAGTAATAAAATAGAAGAAAACCAAAAAAGTGGCCCTGTTCCTAACAAAAATGCGGAGTCAGGCAGGCCTAAAAGGCCTTGTAAGCTTCCGAGATAAGCCGGGGCTTGAACCAATAAGATGGCAATAGTTAACCATCTGGTAATCTGGTTAATTTTTTTTCTGCCACTTTCGCCTTCTTTTTGTAATTTTTGTAAATACGGTATGGCTATACCCATTAATTGCACCACAATAGATGCCGAAATATAGGGCATAATACCCAGTGCCATTACAGAGGCCTGGGCAAAAGCACCACCGGTAAACATATTTAAAAGCCCTAATAGATTGTTACTCTTAGTAGCATCAGAGAGATTTGCCAATTGGGTAGGGTCTATACCGGGTAATGGTATCTGAGCTGCCAATCTATAGACCAGCATAAGTCCCAAGGTGAGCATAATTTTATTTCTTAGCTCCTCAATTTTCCAAATATCTTGTATGGTACTTATAAATTTTTTCATCTAATTACGGTAACAAATCTTTTATATAGAGGTAACTTTTCCTCCAGTTTTTTCAATGGCTTCTTTTGCTGATGCAGTAAATTTATGGGCTGTAATGTCTAACTTTGCAGACAAGGTTCCTCTACCCAATACTTTTACCAAATCATTTTTACCGGCAATACCTATCTCTCTGAACGTTTCAAGATTCACAATATCTTTTATAGCACCAGCATCTACCAGTTCTTGCAATGTATCTAAATTAATTACACTGTAAGTTATACGATTTCTATTGGTAAAACCAAACTTGGGTACTCGCCTTTGCAATGGCATTTGCCCTCCTTCAAAACCAATCTTCTTAGAATAACCCGAACGGGATTTTGCCCCTTTATGCCCTCTGGTAGCAGTACCTCCTTTTCCAGAGCCCTGACCTCTTCCTATTCTTTTTCCTTTATTTTTTACAGCCCCTTTTGCAGGCCTTAAATTGTGTAATTCCATAATATTAACAGATCTTCACTTATTTTACTTCTTCTACAGAAACCAAATGTTCTACACATTTTACCATACCCAAAATTGAAGGGCTGGCATCATGTTCTACCGTCTGATGCATTTTTCGCAATCCAAGGGCCGTTAAAGTCCTTTTTTGATTTTTCAAACGGTTTATTTGACTACGTACTTGAGTTATTCTAATTTTCTTCATCAATGTTCTTTTTATCCGTTGTAAACTTTTTCTAAGGAAATACCTCTTTGTCTAGCAATGGTGTTAGCATCTCTTAGTTGCAATAGAGCGTCAAAGGTAGCTTTAACCACATTGTGCGGGTTAGATGACCCAAGAGATTTTGAAAGCACATCATGAACCCCTACAGATTCTAATACCGCACGTACCGCACCACCAGCAATAACTCCGGTACCATTTGTAGCAGGCTTTAGAAATACTCTTGCTCCGGCATATTTCCCTTTTTGTTCATGAGGAAGTGTATGCTTAACAATAGGTATCCTTATTAAGTTTTTCTTAGCATCTTCAATAGCCTTAGCTATGGCTGAGGCAACATCTTTAGATTTTCCCAGTCCATGGCCAACAACACCATTTTCGTTGCCTACCACTACAATGGCTGAAAATCCAAATGTTCTACCTCCTTTGGTAACTTTGGTTACTCTTTGTACACCAACCAGATGATCTTTTAAATCTAACCCACTTGGCTTTACTCTTTCAACGTTTCCGTAATTTTGATACATAGTTTTCTTAAAATTTTAATCCGCCTTCTCTTGCTCCGTCTGCCAATGCTTTTACTCTACCGTGATATAAATAACCGTTTCTATCAAAGGCTACCTCTTTTATTTTTGCTTTAACGGCTTTATCAGCTAATACTTTTCCTACCGCTGTGGCAATATCTTTTTTGGTACCCTTATTGTCCACACTTTTTTCTCTAGATGATGCGGCTACTAAAGTTTTACCGTTTACATCATCTATTAACTGGGCGTAAATTTCTTTATTACTTCTATAGACAGACAGTCTGGGTTTTTGCTTAGACCCCGAAACTATTTTACGAATTCTCTTTTTAATTCGCTGCCTTCTTTCTAATTTTGATAATGCCATTTCTATGATTTTACCTAATTATTATGCAGATTTACCTGCTTTTCTTCTCAATTGTTCACCTACAAACTTCACACCTTTGCCTTTGTAAGGTTCAGGCTTGCGATAAGATCTTATTTTGGCCGCTACCTGCCCCACCAATTGCTTATCATGAGAAGTTAATTTTATAATAGGGTTTTTACCCTTTTCTGATACGGTTTCCACCTTTACTTCAGGAGCCAAATTAAACACAATATTGTGCGAAAAACCCATAGCCAAATCAAGTTTTTGGCCTTGATGGCTGGCTCTGTATCCCACGCCTACTAATTCCAGTTCTTTGGTAAAACCTTTAGACACGCCTTCTATCATATTATAAACTAAAGACCTGTATAAGCCATGTTTACTCTTGTGCGTCTTATTTTCTGAAGGCCTTTCCAAGATAATAGTTTTATCTTCAATTGTAAGCTTTATATCTTCAATATCTTGCTTTAATTCGCCAAGTTTTCCTTTTACGGTAACTATACCGTCTTCGCATTCTACTGTTACCCCTTCCGGTATTTCTATTGGTGCGTTTCCTATTCTAGACATATCTATTTACTTTTAATACACGTAACACAATACTTCACCACCTACATTTTCCTGTCTTGCTTTTTTATTGGTCATCACACCTTTTGATGTGGACACAATGGCAATTCCAAGACCATTTAAGATACGTGGCAAATCAGCAACTCCAACATACTTTCTCAAGCCTGGCCTACTGTAACGTTGTATCTCTCTAATTACGGGCTGTTTTGATACTTTATCGTATTTTAAAGCTATTTTTATATTATCCTGTCCCTTTCTTTCTTCAATTTTATAACTTAAAATATACCCCTGCTCAAATAATATTTTCGTGATTTCCTTTTTTACATTAGATGCGGGAATATCCACGACTCTTAGTCCTGCATTGGCTGCATTTCTAATTCTGGTTAAGTAATCTGCTATTGGATCTGTGTTCATATTTACTTAGTTACGGTTTTGGTTTTTAGCGGTATTAAATACACTAAACCTGAAACCCATTAAATTAATTTACCAACTGGCCTTTTTTACACCAGGGATTAAGCCCTTATTGGCCATTTCTCTAAAGAGTACTCTTGAAATACCAAACTGCCTCATATATCCTTTTGGCCTTCCGGTGAGTTTGCACCTGTTGTGCAATCGCACAGGTGAAGCATTTTTTGGTAATTTCTGTAAGGCTTCGTAATCTCCTTCTTCCTTAAGTTTTTTGCGTTTTTCTGCGTATTTCGCAACTAACTTTCTTCTTTTTACCTCACGGGCTTTCATTGATTCTTTTGCCATATCTTAATTCTTTTTAAATGGTAAGCCTAATTCCGCTAATAATGCCTTAGCCTCTTTATCGGTTTCTGCAGATGTTACAAAAGTAATATCCATACCACTTATTTTGTTAATTTTATCTATATCTATTTCAGGAAATATAATTTGCTCAGTAATTCCTAAGTTATAATTTCCCCTGCCATCAAAACCATTGGGTTTTACCCCTCTAAAGTCTCTTACCCGTGGTAACGATGCCGTAATTAACCGGTCTAAAAACTCATACATTCGGTCACTTCTCAGCGTTACCTTTACACCAATAGGCATGCCTTTTCTCAGTTTAAACGAGGCCACGTCTTTTTTAGATATGGTAGCTACTGCTTTTTGGCCAGTAATCTTTGTCAATTCATCTAAGGCGTGCTCAATCAATTTTTTGTCGGCTACGGCAGCACCCACGCCTTTACTCACAACAATTTTTTGCAATTTGGGTACTTGCATAATGTTTTTATAACCAAATTCCTTGGTTAATGCCGTTTTTACACGGTTATTATATTCTTCTTTAAGTCTGGGTACGTATGCCATAACTAAATAATTTGATTAGATTTTTTTGAAAATCTTACTTTTTTATCCCCTTCCATTCTATAACCTACTCGGGTAGTCTCTCCATTTTCAACCAACATTACATTGGAAGCATGTATGGGAGCTTCAAGTTTTGAAATTCCTCCTTGTGGGTTGCTGGCACTTGGTTTATTGTGTTTAGACACCATATTGATACCTTCTACAATTACCTTGTTCTGATTTATAAGTACTTTTCGTATTTTACCTTCTTTGCCTTTATCAACTCCAGTAATTACCCTAACTGTATCTCCTGTTTTTATTTTCAATTTTCTCATTATCTATACGGTTTTATAGTACCTCGGGTGCTAGTGATACAATCTTCATAAATTGTTTTTCTCTCAATTCTCTTGCCACCGGTCCAAATACACGTGTTCCTCGCATCTCCTCGGTAGGGCTTAATAACACACAGGCATTATCATCAAATCTGATATATGACCCATCTTTTCTGCGTATTTCTTTTTTAGTACGCACCACTACGGCTCTGGAAACCTGTCCTTTTTTTACTGTGCCGTTTGGTGTAGCTTGTTTTACGGAAACTACTATCTTGTCTCCAATAGTAGCATATCGCTTTTTGGTTCCGCCTAGTACTCTTATTACCAATACTTCTTTGGCACCGGTATTATCGGCTACTTTTAATCTGGATTCTTGCTGTAACATAATTATTTAGCTCTTTCTAAGATTTCTACTAAACGCCAACGTTTGGTTTTGCTCAACGGACGTGTTTCCATTATTCTTACTGTATCGCCAATGTTGCAGTCATTTTTTTCATCATGGGCAACATATTTTTTGGTCTTCTGAACAAATTTCCCGTACATGGGATGTTTGGCTTTAAATACCTGGCTTACAACAATAGATTTTTCCATCTTGTTGCTGGATACCACGCCAATTCTCTCTTTTCTAAGATTTCTATTTTCCATCATCTTATTTAAATACAGTTATTCTGCTTCTCTTTTTGTTAATTCTGTTGCCATTCTAGCAATAGTCCTTCTCAATGTTCTCAACTGAATGGGATTCTCGAGCGGTGAAATGGTATGTGCCATTTTAAGGTCTGTATATTTTTTTTTGCTAGTTGAAAGTTGCTCTCTCAAATCTTCAACTGATAATTTTGTTATTTCTGACTGTCTCACTTTAATCGCTTTTTTTGATAAATCGCTTAGCTTTTTATACTCTACTTTTTAGGCCTCAGACGAGTCATAGTCTCTGGCTATTACAAACTTGGTTTTAACGGGTAATTTTTGTGCTGCCAATCGCAACGCTTCTTTGGCTGTTTCTATAGATACACCACCTATTTCAAAAAGAATTCTTCCCGGTTTTACTACTGCAACAAAATATTCAGGAGCACCTTTTCCTTTACCCATACGTACTTCCAATGGTTTTTTGGTAATGGGTTTATCCGGAAATATTTTAATCCAAATACTCCCTTGCCTTTTCATATATCTGGTAGCGGCAATCCTCGCTGCTTCTATTTGTCTAGAGGTAAGCAAATCCTGCTCTAAAGCTTTTATGCCAAACATCCCATTAGAAAGCCTATGGCCTCTTTGAGCATTGCCTTTCATATTGCCTTTACCTTTCTGTACCTTTCTGTATTTTACTCTTTTTGGTTGTAACATGTTGTTTAACCTTTTATATTATTATCTTCTTTGGCCTTTTCTTCCGGACTTACCACCTGATTTACCGCCACCTTTTGATAAACCTACTAATGGAGACAACTCTCGTTTGCCATACACCTCACCTTTCATTATCCAGACTTTTATGCCAATTCTACCATAAGTTGTATGGGCTTCTACTATTGAATAATCTATATCTGCCCTAAAGGTGGAAAGCGGTATTCTTCCTTCTTTATAGGATTCTGACCTAGCCATCTCGGCACCGTTTAGCCTACCACTAATTTGTACTTTTATTCCTTCTGCGTTCATCCGCATAGTAGCGGCAATCGCCATTTTTATGGCTCTTCTGTAGGAAATTCTATTTTCTATCTGCCGGGCTATACTCGATGCCACTAAATGAGCATCCAATTCAGGCCTTTTTATTTCAAAAATATTTATTTGAACTTCCTTTCCGGTAATTTTTTTAAGCTCTTCTTTTAACTTATCCACTTCCTGCCCACCTTTACCTATGATAATACCGGGACGGGCAGTGGTTATGGTTATCGTTATTAATTTAAGTGTACGCTCTATAATAATCCTAGAAACACTTGCTTTGGCTAGTCTTACATTGATGTATTGTCTTATTTTTTCATCCTCGGCCAATTTATCGCCATAATCATTTCCGCCATACCAGTTGGATTCCCAACCTCTAATAATGCCTAATCTGTTACCTATCGGATTTGTTTTTTGTCCCATACTAATTATGCGTTGCTTTCATTATTTTTTTGACCCAATATTATTGTTACGTGGTTAGAACGTTTTCTTATTCTGTGTGCCCTACCTTGAGGTGCAGGCCTTAACCTTTTTAACATAGCAGCACTGTCCACATATATCTCAGCTATAAATAAATTAGCATCCTCCAGATTTGCATCTTCATTCTTAGCTTGCCAATTTGCAATGGCTGATAAGGTTAACTTCTCTAATCTTCGTGCTGCTTCTTTTGGGCTAAATTTTAAAATAGCCAATGCTTTTTCTACATCTACACCTCGAATCTGATCTGCTACTAATCGCATTTTTCTGGGCGAAGTAGGACAGTTATTCAGCTTGGCGAAAGCCTTATTTTTTCGTTCTTCTTTAAGCTTCTCAGCTCTCATTTTTTTTCTAACTCCCATAGATTAGATATATTTATTTTTTTCCTTTATTTTTTGCACCTGCATGCCCTCTAAATGAGCGAGTGGGTGAAAATTCTCCTAACTTATGGCCTACCATATTCTCGGTAATATATACCGGCACAAACTGTCTTCCGTTATGTACGCCTATAGTTTGGCCTACAAAATCAGGGGTAATCATAGATGCCCTAGACCAGGTTTTTATAACTGATTTTTTTCCGGACTCTACATTGTTCAATACTTTCTTTTCCAGTTTATGGAAAACATAAGGCCCTTTTTTTAGTGAACGTGCCATACTTTTTTTATCTTATTTTTTTCTACGTTCTATTATATACTTGTTACTCGCTTTAGTTTTCTTACGAGTTTTAAATCCTTTTGCAGGAATACCATTTCGCGACCTTGGATGGCCTCCTGAAGCTCTTCCTTCTCCACCACCCATTGGATGATCTACAGGGTTCATTACTACTGCTCTGGTTCTAGGTCTTCTGCCCAACCATCTGTTTCTACCGGCTTTACCGGAGACTAACAACTGGTGATCTGAATTAGAAACTGCACCTATAGTAGCCTTACAAGTATTTAAGATTAACCTAATTTCTCCTGAAGGCAATTTTATCGTTACATATTTTCCTTCTCTTGCTACCAATTGAGCGAAAGATCCTGCACTTCTGGTCATTACTGCACCGTGACCCGGATGTAATTCTATACATGAAATTACCGTACCCAATGGAATATCTTTTAGAAACATAGTATTTCCAATCTCAGGCTTAGCCTCGGTACCGGAAATTACTGTTTGTCCCACTTTTAATCCGCTTGGAGCAATGATATATCGTTTCTCACCATCTGCATAGAACAATAAGGCAATAAATGCAGAACGATTAGGGTCATACTCAATGGATTTCACCTTTGCAGGCACACCATCTTTATTTCTTTTAAAGTCAATAACACGGTATCTTTTCTTATGGCCACCGCCCAAATAACGCATGGTCATTTTTCCCTGACTGTTTCTACCTCCAGAACGCTTTTTTCCAGCCAATAAACTTTTTTCCGGTTTATCAGTAGTAACCTCTTCATATTGGTTCACTACTCTAAATCGCTGTCCGGGTGTTATTGGTTTTAATTTTCTTAGTGACATAGTTTCCTTTCTTAAATGTTGCTATAAAAATCTATATTATCGCCATCTGCCAATTGTACCACAGCCTTTTTATAAGCCGAATTTTTAGCTACTGCAATACCGCGTTTGGTATATTTTGTAGTTCGGTTAACAGGATAATTCATAGTGTTCACCTTGTTCACAGTAACTCCATACGTTTCTTCTATAGCCTTTTTTATTTCTAATTTATTAGCTTTTCTATCCACGCGGAAAGCATAACGGTTAAACAACTCGCTTTGGTCGTTCGCTTTTTCCGTAATAATTGGTTTTATTAATATTCTCATGGCTTTATTTGCTAAAAATTAGATTGTATTTCTTCTAAACAACCCTCTGTTATTACAATTTTATTTGCATTCATCAAGCTGTAAGTGTTTAAAGACGAGGCATTTATAGTTTTTACCCCTTTTAAATTACGCGAGGACAAATATACGTTTTTATTTGAAGGCTCCAATACAAACAATGATTTTTTATCATTTAATGATAATGCCTCTAATACTGCGATAAAATCTTTAGTTTTAGGAGCCTCAAACTTAAAGTTCTCCACTACCATAATATCTTTATTTTTTGCTTTTAAAGACAATACAGATTTACGAGCCAATCGTTTTGTATTTTTATTTACTTTAAAACTGTAATTTCTGGGCCTTGGGCCAAAAACCCTACCACCACCTCTAAATACAGGCGACTTAATGCTACCTGCCCTGGCAGTTCCGGTACCTTTTTGCTTTTTAATCTTGCGTGTACTACCGGTTATTGCAGCCCTTTCTTTTGCACTATGCGTACCTTGCCTCTGGTTGGCCAAAAACTGCTTTACATCAAGGTAAACAGCATGTTCATTTGGCTCTATGCCAAATATATCGTCCGAAAGCTCAACTTTCCTTCCGGTATCTTTTCCTTTTATATCTACTACAGCTACTTTCATGTGTTGATTTTTATTTTTTTATAATAGTCAAATGAAATTTGAAAATTAAAATTATGCTAATATAAATTCTCACTTAGGATAATTTTCCTATTTCATTATTTTTCTATTGTGATATAACCATTTTTATGGCCGGGAACGGCACCTTTTAGTACCAAAAGATTTTTTTCCGGAACCACTTTTACCACGATTAAGTTTTGAACATTTACTCTTTGGCCACCCATTCTTCCTGCCATTTTCATTCCTTTAAAAACTCTTGCAGGATATGAAGCCGCACCTATAGAACCGGGAGCTCTTAAACGGTTATGTTGGCCATGAGTGGCTTGCCCCACACCACCAAAACCATGTCTTTTTACTACACCTTGAAAACCTTTTCCTTTTGAAGTTCCGGTAACATCTACATATTCACCTTCTTCAAAAATTTCTACTGTAATGGTGTCGCCTAATTTATACTCCTTATCAAAACCTTTAAATTCAACAACACGTTTCTTTGCAGTAGTACCAGCTTTTTTAAAGTGGCCTTTTAAGGCCTTGGTAGTTTGCTTTTCTGCTTTGTCATCGAAACCGAGTTGAAGAGCACTATACCCGTCATTCTCTTCGGTTCTGACTTGGGTAACAACACACGCTATTTTTCTTCCTATTAACCCAGACATTTTAATTATAAATTTGAGATTTGAGATTTAAAATTTGAGATTCAACTATTTATTAAATTGACAATCAAATTAGCTCTTAAATCAGTTATTAAATATTATGGATACCTCTTTTAAAACTAAATAATAAGTATCCGTTTTTACAATTCTAATTATTCTTATAAAGCACTTAATTATTCCCGTATTGCCCCACTTTCATTAATTCAAATAACAATCTTCAATTCACTTTGCCTTTGAAAATTGAGTCTAACTAAAAAATCAGGGAAGAAAACATTATTCATCCCTGAATTTATAGTTTTCATTCCGTTTTTCCCTTGTCAACCGCTCGGGACATGTTAAACCCTACGTTATAAGGTTTTTGTAATATGTTGCAGTGCAACATATTTATTTACATTTTGTGCTATATTATATTCTACCACATTGCTGTGCAACGTGATTACTAGCGTTGCTATGCAACTACTACACTTTTATTTCTACTTCTACACCACTGGGTAGTTCTAACTTCATTAACGCATCTATGGTTTTTGAAGAAGAACTATAAATATCTAACAATCTCTTGTAAGAACTTAATTGAAACTGTTCTCTGGATTTTTTATTTACGTGTGGTGAACGCAATACAGTAAAAATCTTTTTATGCGTTGGCAAAGGAATAGGTCCGTTAATAACGGCACCGGTACTCTTTACCGTTTTTACAATTTTTTCAGCAGATTTATCCACTAAATTATGATCGTAAGACTTTAATTTTATTCTAATTTTTTGACTCATCTTCTCTGATTTAGCCTTTTACTTTTTTAATTACTTCATCTGCTATGTTGGATGGCGTTTCTGCATAATGAGAAAACTCCATTGTAGATGTAGCCCTACCTGATGACAAGGTTCTGAGTGCGGTAACATACCCAAACATTTCAGATAATGGCACTTCTGCCTTAATCACTTTAGAACCAGCTCTATCAGACATGCTACTTACTTGTCCACGCCTTCTGTTAAGGTCACCAACTATATCACCCATATTTTCTTCGGGCGTAAGTACCTCCAACTTCATTATTGGCTCCATGAGCACCGCTTTGGATTTACTTGCAGCTTCCCGATAACCCAATTTCGCAGCCAATTCAAACGAAAGCGAGTCAGAGTCAACCGGGTGGAAAGAACCATCTTTTAAGATAATTTTCATACTTTCCATTTCAAAGCCGGCCAACGGCCCGTTTTTCATGGCTTCTTTAAATCCTTTCTCAACTGCCGGGATATATTCTCTAGGAATATTACCACCTTTTATCTCATTTACAAACTCCAAACCTACTTTATTATCCTCTACAGGTTCCATGGTAAATACAATATCGGCAAATTTACCTCTACCACCGGATTGTTTTTTATACACTTCTCTATGGTCTGCCGATTGAGTAATAGCCTCTCTGTATTCCACTTGTGGCTGGCCTTGGTTTACCTCTACCTTAAATTCTCTTCTTAACCTATCTACAATGATATCTAAGTGTAACTCACCCATTCCGGAAATAATAGTCTGGCCGCTTGCTTCATCGGTTTTTACCGTGAATGTAGGATCCTCTTCAGCCAATTTACCTAAAGCCATCCCTAATTTATCAATATCAGCCTTAGTCTTAGGCTCTACCGCAATACCAATTACCGGATCAGGGAAATCCATACTTTCTAAAACAATAGGATGTTTCTCGTCTGATAAAGTATCTCCGGTTTTTATATCTTTAAATCCAACCGCAGCACCAATATCTCCCGCCTCAATATATTCTATGGCATTCTGTTTATTGGCGTGCATTTGATAAATTCTTGAAATACGTTCTTTTTTACCCGAACGGTTGTTTAACACATAAGAGCCCGCCTCTAATCTACCACTATATACTCTAAAAAATGCCAGTCTTCCTACGAATGGGTCGGTAGCTATTTTAAAAGCCAATGCTGAAAATGGTGCGGATACATCCGGTTTTCTGGAAGTTTCCTGTCCGTTGTCAGGATTTACTCCAACTATTGCCTCTAAATCTACAGGAGAAGGCAAATATCTACATACGGCATCTAACAAAAATTGTACGCCTTTATTTTTAAAGGAAGAACCACAAATCATAGGAATGATAGCCATATCCATTACAGCAGCTCTAAGTGCATTATGAACCTCATCTTCGGTAATGCTATTTTCGTCTTCAAAGAATTTTTCTAATAATTCTTCATCATATTCGGCTACAGCTTCAATTAGCTGAGCTCTTAAACTGGATGCTTCTGCTTTTAGTTCTTCTGGAATATCTACCACATCAAAAGTAGCTCCAAGTGTTTCATCATGCCATATAATAGCTCGGTTTTTAACTAAGTCAACTATTCCTTTGAAGTCAGCTTCATCTCCGATAGGCAATACAATAGGCACTGCGTTAGAACCCAGCATTTCTCTTACTTGCTGGGCTACAGCTAGGAAATTGGCTCCTTGCCGATCCATTTTATTTACAAAGCCAATACGCGGCACTTTGTAGTTATCTGCGAGCCTCCAGTTGGTTTCGGATTGCGGCTCTACACCGTCAACAGCGGAAAATAGAAATACCAATCCGTCTAAAACCCGTAAGGATCTGTTTACCTCTACCGTAAAATCTACGTGTCCGGGAGTATCTATTATATTAAGGTGATATCCTTTAGTTTCAGCTACCGGCTCACCATTTTTTAGCGGAAAACGCCATGTACAGGTAGTTGCCGCAGAAGTAATGGTAATTCCTCTTTCTGCTTCTTGTTCCATCCAGTCCATAGTAGAAGCACCATCATGTACTTCTCCCAGTTTGTGATTTACACCTGTGTAAAACAATATACGTTCTGTAGTTGTTGTTTTACCTGCGTCTATATGAGCAGCAATTCCTATATTTCTGGTATATTTTAAATCTCTTTGTGACATGTATTAAAATCTAAAGTGTGAAAATGCTTTGTTCGCTTCGGCCATTCTGTGTACGTCAGTTCTTTTCTTTACCGCAGCACCTTCTTCTTTGGCAGCAGCTAAAATCTCACCAGCTAAGCGTTGAGCCATTGATTTTTCATTTCTCTTTCTGGCAAATAAAATAAGCCATTTTATAGCCATAGAAACCTTTCTATCCGGCCTTATTTGCATGGGAATTTGAAAAGTTGCCCCACCTACTCTTCTACTTCTTACCTCTACATGAGGCATCACATTTGACAATGCATCTTTCCAAGTTTCGAGGGCAGTTTTTTCCTCATCGTCTTTGCGTTTTTCAACTATCTCTAAAGCGTCATAGAACACCTTAAAAGCAACAGATTTTTTTCCGTCTTTCATCATGTTATTAACAAACCTTGTAACTAAGGTATCATTAAATTTAGGATCTGGAAGTAAAAATCTTTTTTTTGCAATTCTTTTTCTCATCTATAAAATCATTAAAGTATTGTTATTTTTTGGGCTTTTTGGTGCCGTATTTTGAACGGCGTTGTGTCCTGCCCTCTACACCGGCGGTATCCTGAGCACCACGCACTATGTGATACTTCACGCCAGGTAAATCTTTTACTCTTCCACCTCTAACCAATACTATCGAGTGCTCTTGTAAGTTGTGCCCTTCACCGGGAATGTATGCATTTACTTCACTACCATTGGTCAGCCTTACCCTAGCTACTTTTCTCATAGCAGAATTTGGCTTTTTGGGAGTGGTGGTGTAAACACGAGTACATACACCCCTACGCTGCGGACTACCTTTTAAAGCAGCCGATTTACTCTTCTTGGTTATTTTGGTTCTACCTTTGCGTACTAATTGTTGTATAGTTGGCATATAAATATTTAATTATTACTAAACCTCTATTTTTTTGAGTGTGCAAATGTATAAATTATTTTTCGTTAATCAAACGCTGGCAGCAGGATTTTTTTTAGCTAATCTAAAATTAACCCATAATAAGATTTTTTTTTAGGGTAATTACCCTATTTTTGGCTGTTGTGAAAATTATACCTACACCATATATATATATTCTCTTTTTTCTGTCTTTCGTGGTATCGGTTAGCGGACAGGAACTGGTATTAAAAATTAAGACAAAAGACAGCATATCTCAAATGGTGATTAATGAGTTAAAGTATAAAAAAAATCACATTACTAATTCTTCCGTTTTTAAAACAATTGATTCCGTAAAAAATAAAATTGAAGTATTGGGTTTTATCAATGCCAATATTGATACGATAATATCTAAAGACACCACTTATCTGGCCATAATTAAAACGGGAAATCCATACAAAAAAACCAAAATTTACAATTATCAAGACATTAAACAAATACCTGTTTTAAAGAATTTTTACAGTTCACACACTGCGGAATATATAACATTAGCCACTGAACGTATTCCGTTTTTTTTAAATACGATAGTTGCTCATTACGAACACAAAGGGTTTCCTTTTGTTGCTGTGCGATTACAACATATTAAAGTAGAAAACGGAGAGATAACGGCAGAATTGGTGGTGGATACCGGCACTAAACGGAAAATTGATAAAATTAAAATAAACGGATATAAAAACTTTCCAAAACATCTTTTTCCGATAGGGGCAACACATTTTTACAGCAATGAGGCTTTAAACCGATTACGTTCTCAGATAAGGCAATTGCCCTTTGTAAGCGAGACAAAATCTCCGGAAACCCTATTTACACCGGATTCTACCATAGTATATCTTTATTTGAAAAAAGAAACTGCCAATAGTATAGATGGTTTAATAGGCTTTAACCGAAATGCTGCTACTGATAAATTACAATTAAACGGTTATGCGGATTTAATGTTAAGTAACCTTTTTAATGCCGGCGAAAGCTTTACTTTAAAATGGAATAACAACGGACAGAATCGGCAAGATTTTAAAACCAATATCTTTATCCCACACATCTTTAAAAGCAAATTTTCAACATATTTAACCCTTAATATTATAAAGCAAGATACGTCTTTTGCCACCACAAATTTTAAAATAAGCATACCGTATCAGATAAATTTAAAAAACAATCTTGGCCTTTCATACAAATACTTAAATTCAGTAGGATTATTAGAAAACAACAACTTATATGACGTATCTGATTTTAGTGGCTCTTTTACCGGGATCAATTATATTTTCAGCAACCTAAACCCTACTCCATTTTTAGAAAACAGTTTTAATTTCAATGCTGAAATACTGTATGGCAACCGGAAAAGTGTTTTGCATAACGGCTCGCAATGGTTTTTAAGCAGTAGTATTAACAGCACCTTACCCGTTTTTAAAAGAAGTTATATTTATCTGACCAATGAAATTGCATGGCTGTATTCCGATTTTTATTTGGATAATGAATTGTTACGTCTGGGCGGTATAAACACCTTACGAGGGTTTAGTTACAACAGCATTCTGGCTTCTTTTTACAGTACGCTAACCGCAGAATACAGGCTCCTTACTAATACCAATGATTATCTTTTTAGCATTACAGACATAGCTACAACCCAAAATAAAAAATTGAAAAAGACTACTAATTATGTAGGGATTGGATTAGGCTACAGTTTTAAAACTATTGTAGGAAATGTAAATCTCAGTTATGCTATTGGCAATACATTTAATGAGGGGTTTTCGTTTAAAAACGGGCAGTTACAAATTAAAATAGTGAATAGATTTTAGGTATAAGCATTGAGTTGCATAATCATAAAATTTTTATCAATCAAAAAACACTAAACAAAAAGCCCAACAAAGACATTTTAATATTTCGTTGTAAAAATAAATCATAGCTATGACTATACTTAATTTTTACGCCTTATCTATCACAAAAATTCATCATTTTATTTTTTGAGTATTTTTAAAGCAGAACTGGTATTAGACAACTCCCTAAAATTATAATCTTGTTTTTTATCCAACTGCATCTGTCCTCACTTTTCAATTGTATCTATAATTTTTAATCTGCTCACAAAAAGCCAAGATTTTTTGACACATCTTAAAATTAAAACTCCAACATGTTTTCACATGTTGGAGTTTTTGCTCTAAGTGACCACGGAGGGATTCAAACCCCCGACCGCTGGAGCCGAAATCCAGTGCTCTATTCAGCTGAGCTACGTGGCCGATTTTAGATTTTAAATATTAGATCTGAGATATAAGACTTATGTCAAATTCTTTTTTACTATTACAGAAATGGTTTTTCCATCTGCCTTACCGGCTAATTTTTTCGAGGCAATACCCATCACTCTACCCATATCTTTCATGGAGTTGGCTCCGGTTTCGGAAATGATATTTTTTACTTCCTGCTCTATTTCCGCTTCACTCAATTGTTTGGGTAAAAATTCTGCAATTATTTTAGCTTGAGCCTGTTCCGGCTGAGCCAAATCTTCCCTGCCTTGTTCCTGGTACAACGCTGCACTGTCTTTGCGTTGCTTTACCAATTTTTGCAACAATTTTAACTCTTCCGCTTCGTTCAATTCCGCTTTTGCTCCTTTTTCTGTCTGAGCCAATAAAATAGCCGATTTTATAGCCCGAAGCGATTCTAACCGCAAACTATCCTTGCTTTTCATAGCGGCCTTTAACTGCTCCATTACTTTAGCTTGTAAATTCATCTGCACATGGAATTTTAAAAGTGCAAAGATAGCGAACATCCTTTAGTTTTTACAATCTTTTTAGAGGTAATTTTTTAACATCCAAAAATGAACAAGGTTTGATGCTTAAGAGTACACTTGACTTGACACTAGGCTCATATTTTGGGTTATTCAAAGGCTTATTTTAGATAGGCCAAATGTAACTCGCTCAATGACAATACCAAGATGGGATTAATAATAAAGAAATAAACGATCAAAAACAAAAAGTAAAGATGGGTTCATAAAAAAACCCGAAACAGGTTCATCTTATTTCGGGTTTACAAACAAAACTAAATACTAATTACACTTATCAAAAAAAATAGCATAAAAACAGCATCATATTTATTAAAAAGCTGCTTACTCAAAAATGAGCCAGCAGCCCCGTAGAAGTTAATCTACATTGTCATGCAAATAGGAATTGTTAGAACGCAACTGAATGTCATTGTCATCGGAACTCAATGAAATTCTAGATTTGTTCTGAACATCATCCAATGAGGAGGGTACCTCATCCAAATCTACTCCCATTCGCTTATAGGCAGGCCTGCCTTCCAGTTCTTTTAAATTACTTGTATTTTTATTAAACTTATAATTAAAATCTTTCATCTTTTGGCGTCGTGCATGAGCTCTTTTTTGTAATTCTTCTATCGTCATGTTTAACGGGGAACCGTCAGTATCATCTTCTTTAGGTTCATTTTCCAACTTATCTACAATTTGTTTCACCGGTTTCTTTTCCAGCCGCAGATCAAATTGCAATTCTTCATCTACAATTTCTTTATTTTCATCTTTGCTCAAATCCTGCTTTTCTTCTTCATCCAATTCCAATCGGTATTTTAGCGTACCACCTTCTTCGTAGTGCGGCTCAACAATCTCCAAGTCTTTTACCTCTATATCTCGCGGGTTATTAACCGATACATTTTGTTTTGTTTCATCACCACCTTTTTTTTCAGGATACTCAGAAATACTTTTTTTTGCGGCCAGTGGCATATCAAAAGTCAGCATAACCTGACTTTCTTCTTTTTCCACCTCTACCTCAGGCTCTTCAGAAGTAATGGTATTTATCACAAAATCTTCTTCTGCTGTAACCTTATCATATTCCGCTTCACTCACCTGTACAGGCTTTTTATCATCCACTACTTTTTTAGGAGTAGTTTCCTGAAAACTTTCCTGAACCGGATGCTCCTTTTCCACTTTAACTTCTTGCTTCTTTACCGGTTGCTCTATCGATTCCAGATTATGAACAATTTTTTTTGCTTCTGTATGCCTTATTTCCTTTTGCTGTTCTTTATTAAATCCGGTAGCAATTATGGTTACAGAAATGGCTTCGCCCAAGTCTTCATCTTCCCCTACACCCATAATAATATCTACGTTACTCTTAGCTTCGCTCTGGATGTAATCGTTTATTTCGCCTATTTCATCTATGGTAATCTCGGTACTTCCGCTAACAATGAGTAACAATACATTTTTAGCTCCGGTAATTTTATTGTCATTTAACAAGGGGGAATCCAGTGCTTTGGTTATGGCTTCTTGTGCCCTGTTTTGCCCTGATGCCACAGCAGAACCCATAATGGCTGTACCACTATTAGACAATACGGTTTTGGCATCTTTTAAGTCAATATTTTGCGTATAGTGGTGGGTGATAACTTCAGCTATTCCCATGGCAGCGGTAGACAACACTTCATCTGCTTTGGAAAAACCGGCTTTAAAACCGAGATTACCATATACTTCCCGAAGTTTATTGTTATTGATAACCACCATAGAATCAATGTGTTTACTCATTTTTGCTATTCCCTTTTGAGCTTGTTCGTTACGCATTTTACCCTCAAACGAAAATGGAATTGTAACTATTCCTACGGTAAGTAAGTCCAATTCCTTTGCAACTTTGGCAATAATTGGTGCGGCACCTGTACCTGTACCACCCCCCATCCCAACGGTAATGAAAACCATTTTGGATTTGGTAGCCAGCATAGCTTTTATATCATCTATACTCTCCATGGCGGCCTGTTCTCCTATCTCGGGATTGGCTCCAGCTCCCAAACCTTCTGTAAGGGATGCTCCTAATTGGATTTTTGCAGGAACCGGGCTATTTTCCAGTGCCTGTGCATCTGTATTACACACCACAAAATCGACACCATCTAATCCTTTTTTATACATGTGGTTGACGGCATTACTGCCTCCTCCGCCAACGCCAATTACTTTAATTACGTTGGATTGATTCTTCGGTAAATCAAATGCTAAATTTTCTAATTCAATACTCATAGTTTTGTTTTTAAGGGAATTTATAGTTTTTGTCTGTTTTTATCTTTCTATATTTCAAATTTTTACGTTCTATGCTACTCGGCATTTTCTAAAAATTCTCTAAACTTATCTGCCCATTTTTCAAAAATGGATTTCTTAGAGGTTTTATAAGCATACCCTATCTTTTTATTTCGTACAAATTCTTCTTCTTCGCCAAGCTCCTCTTTCTTTTCCTTATTTTCTTTTCGCTCCAGTCCTTTCATCAGCAAGCCCACGGCAGTAGCAAAGGCCGGACTGGACAAATCTACCTGTTTATTGGGTGCCAGATGCTCATTAGGATAACCTATACGCGTATCCATGCCGGTAATGTATTCCACCAACTGTTTGATATGTTTTAACTCCGCTCCACCGCCCGTTAAAACAATACCGGCAATTAACTTTTTCTTTGACTCTTCGTGGCCGTAATTTTTTATCTCCAAATACACTTGCTCAATAATTTCCACTACTCTGGCATGGATAATCTTGGACAAGTTTTTTAAGGTAATCTCCTTAGGTTCTCTACCTCTTAATCCGGGAATGGAAACAATTTCATTGTCTTTATTCTCTCCCGGCCAGGCTGAACCAAATTTTGTTTTTAGCAGTTCGGCTTGTTTTTCTATAATAGAGCAGCCTTCTTTGATGTCTTCCGTAATAACATTTCCTCCAAAAGGAATAACCGCAGTATGCCTGATAATGCCATCTTTAAAAATAGCTAAATCTGTAGTTCCGCCACCTATGTCTATCAAGGCTACACCGGCTTCTTTTTCTTCTTGACTCAATACCGCTTCTGAGGATGCCAGTGGCTCAAGAGTAATATTTGACAATTCCAAGCCCGCACTTTTAATACACCTGCCCACATTTCTTATAGACGATACCTGCCCTACAACTACGTGAAAATTGGCTTCAAGCCTACCGCCATACATGCCCATAGGAGCTTTTATCTCCGCCTGGCCATCTACCTTATAATCTTGCGGTAATACATGAATAATTTCTTCACCTGGCAACATTACCAATTTGTGTACTTGATTGATTAACTTTTCAATATCCGAACTATCGATTACTTTTTCGGCTTTGGGTCGTGTGATATAATCACTATGGTGCAAACTTCTAATATGCTGTCCGGCGATACCTACCACCACATCTTTTATTTTGTAATCCGTAGCACTTTCTGCTTCTTCTACTGCTTGCTGTATGGATTGAATGGTTTGAGTAATATTATTTACCACACCGCGGTGCACCCCCATACTTTTTGCCTTACCCATACTAATTACTTCCAACTTACCGTATTGATTGGTCTTTCCAATCATGGCAACAATTTTAGTGGTACCTATATCTAATCCTACCGCAATATTATCTTTTTCCATAATTTATTTTTTTGTACAAACTACTTGTTTGTCATACATGAGGTTAATCGATTTATAGCTTGATAATTTTTCATCGGAAATCATTTTCTGATAAAAAACCTTTAATTTCTTTATTTTTTTATCCAACCTATCTAAGCTGCCCAACTCTATGGTTTGCCCACCCAATCGGGTTTTTAAATTAAATTTACCCGATTCTAATTGCGTAATCCCGATAATCTGCTTTTGCAAAAGACTATCCGCAAAAATAAATGAACACAAACGATATAAATCCGGTGAAATCTGTTCATTTTTTTGACCTTCTACAATTGGCACCCTTGCCGAATAATTTGCAGAGAGCGGCATTTTTTCGCCATTTCTGTCCAGATAATACACCTTGCCTTTTTCATTAATTCTCGCAATAGGTGTCTTTTGCCGAACGATAACTCCTAAATCTCCATTTACCTCAACAAAAACATCGGCATTTTCAATCATGGCGTTGTTATTTAGGGTATTTTCTATTTCGTTCAAAAATAACCGTTCTTTTTGCTGACTTTGAATAGTATTGTGATTTTGTATTAACAACTTATTAACCATGTCGTAGGTTATAAATAAATTATCGCCATTTTCAAAAACAATATCAATGTCTTTTACGGTTCTGCCGGCATTTCTTTTTCCGGCAAAACTGTACAAAAAGAGAACGGCCAAAAACAAACCGAAAGCCTTAAAAAAACGTTGTACCGATTTCTTTTTCAATAACTTAAACATCTATTTTTTCTTTTAGACTTTTAGCAACTTCTTCTATCAACACACCTATATCGCCCGCACCCAACATTAAAACTACCCGTTTTTTTGATTGGATAATAGCAGGCATTACATCCTTTTTGGATATCAATTGTTTGTTCTCATTAGCAATTTTAGACAATAACCATTTGGAATTGACACCTTTAACAGGCTCTTCTCTTGCCGGATATATTTCAAGTAAGATTACCTGGTCAAATTTGCTTAAACTATCAGCAAAATCATCAGCAAAATCTTTAGTCCTACTAAACAAATGCGGCTGAAAAACTACCAGATTTTCCCTATCCGGATACATTTCTTTTACGGCATTGGCTACGGCATCTATTTCTGTGGGGTGATGGGCATAATCGTCTATAAGCACAAAATCATCTGTCTTAATTTTATAGGTAAACCGGCGTTTCACCCCTTTAAAAGTTAATAAAGCTTTGGCAATGGTGGGCAATGGCACGCCATAACTATTTGCCATTGCCAAAGCTACCAAGGTATTTAGCACATTATGTTTTCCGGCTAAATTTAGCCTAATGTTTTTATAAGTTTCTACAGGAGTGGCCACATCAAACACATAGGCTCCATTTTCCACTTTTAGATTAAAAGCCCTATAGTCTGCATCATCTTCAAAACCATAAGTTATTCCGTCCATGGGCAGTCTGTATCGGACAAACAGCTTATCCTTAACTTTTGCCGCAAAATCATTAAAAGATTGTACTAAAGCTGCTGCTTCGCCATAGATATCCAGATGATCGGCATCCATGGAGGTAATGCAAGCAATATCTGGAGACAATTGTAAAAACGAGCGGTCAAATTCGTCTGCTTCCACTACAGAAATTTTATTGCCGCCTTGTATAAGATTTGAATTATAATTCTCTGCTATACCGCCTAAAAATGAGGTAGCATTTAATCCGGACTCGTGCAAAATATGGCCTAAAATAGATGAAGTAGTAGTCTTGCCGTGCGTTCCGGCCACAGCAAAACTAAAAGTATTTTTAGTGATAAGCCCCAACAATTGAGCCCGTTTAAAAACTGAAAATTTATTGTTTATAAAGTAGTTATACTCTTTGTGATTTTTAGGAATGGCGGGCGTATATACCACAAGTGTATCGGCTTTGTTAAGGAAGTTTTTTGGAATTTCTTTTACATTATCTGTAAAATGAATGGCTACGCCTATTTCTTCTAATGATTTTGTAATAGCAGAAGGTGTCCTGTCATAGCCCGCTACTTTAAATCCGGATACGGCAAAATACTTGGCCAAAGCACTCATCCCGATACCGCCAATACCAATAAAATAGATATGTTTTAGGTCTTTAAAATTCATTGTAAGGATAATTCTATTAATTTTTCCACTTCATCTGCTATCTGCTCCGTAGCATTTGGCATTGCCATTTTTTTGATGTTGGTACCCAACATTTTTTGATAGGATTTATCCAAAATCAAATTGACAAACTCCTCCTTAAACCGATTGAGTTCTGATTCTCTTAGCATAACGGCACCTTTATTTTGAGCCACTGCCATGGCATTTTTTGCCTGATGATCTTCTGCTACATTAGGCGAAGGGATAAATAAAACAGGCTTTCCTACCAAACACAATTCAGAGATAGAACCTGCTCCTGCCCTACTTATAATGATGTCTGCCGCCGTATAAGCCATCTCCATCCGGTCAATAAATTTTACCACCCGTACACCTGGCAAATCATTAAACTGTTTAAACTCTTCATAATATAGTTTTCCGGTTTGCCAAATTACCTGCAAACCTTGTTTAACCAACCAATGAATGTGTTTTTGCATCAAGTTATTAATAGCTCTGGCCCCCAGACTCCCGCCCAGAACCAAAAGCACCTGGCTCTCTTTGGTAAGCAAAAAATGGTCTATTGCTATTTTTTTGTCAATGGTAAGGTTTAGCACATCACTTCGTACCGGGTTTCCGGTTTTAACCAATTTTTCTTTTGGAAAAAATCGTTCCAAACCATCGTAAGCCACACAAATAGTATTAGCTTTTTTAGCTAATAACTTATTGGTAATTCCCGGATATGAATTCTGTTCTTGAATAAGTGTTGGGATATTCCTTTTATTGGCCATTTGCAATACCGGCCCGGAAGCAAAGCCTCCAGTCCCGATAGTGACATCTGGTTTAAAGTTTTTTAATATTTTATTGGCTTTAAACAAACTGCTTAACAATTTAAAAGGAAAACTCAGGTTCTTTAAAATCTGTTTTCTTTGAATTCCGGAAATCCACAATCCTATTATTTTATATCCGGCATTAGGCACTTTTTCCATTTCCATCCGTCCTTTTGCACCTACAAACAAAAAATCTGCCTTGGGATGGCGTTTCTTCAACTCATCTGCAATGGCTAATGCGGGATAAATATGCCCTCCGGTACCACCACCACTAATCAATATTTTAATCGATGGTTTCATGCAATACTGTTAATGGATTATCCTCATAATTTTCTTTCTCACTATTTATTTTTGCCTCTCTCGCTGCACTTACACTTAATATTATTCCTATTGCAAAACAGGTCATCCAGATAGAAGTACCACCCGTACTGATTAAAGGTAATGGCTGACCGGTAACGGGAAATAATCCTACGGCCACGCCCATATTTACAAGAGCCTGAATAATTATAGGCAGCCCCACGCCCAGCACTAGCAATGTACCAAAAATGGTATCGGCATTTTGTGCCACTATTACTATTCTAAACAACAGCCCTATATATAAAATGAGTAATAAAAACCCGCCTATTAAACCAAATTCTTCCACGATGATAGCGTAAATAAAGTCTGAAGAAGACTGTGGCAAAAAGTTCTTCTGAACACTTTTCCCCGGCCCTTGCCCCTGAATTTCACCCGAGGCTATAGCCAGCTTCGCTTTTTCTGCCTGATAATTGGTTTCTTCAGTAGGGTTAGTAAAATTTTCAATTCTGGCCACCCAAGTATCTATTCTGGTATTCTTAAAAGTATCAGGAAAAGATTTAGCTATCAATATAAAAATGGCAAATACTACTAATCCTGTTGCCAATATGCCTAATAAATATTTAATGGGATACCCGCCAAGGAAGGTAACAATTAAGACCACTAAAAATATTAAAGCTGTGGTAGAAAAATTAGCAGGTAAAATAAACAACAGCATTACCCCTACCGGCACCCACAATTGCCATAGGCTTTCTTTAAAAGTTATTCTTTTGTTTCTGTTTTTAGCTAAAAATCTGGCGGTGTACATCATAATAACCACACTGGCCAAAGTAGAAGTTTGAAAACCGATGCCTACAAAAGGTATGCTTATCCATCGGCTGGCATTGGCCCCTTCTATTTTACTGCCTTGAAATATGGTATAAACCAATAAGACCAGTACTACCGGAATTAATAAAACGGACAGGCCACTAAAATATCTGTAAGGAATTTTGTGTGTAGCGTAAATAATTACAAATCCTAATAATAACAGCATAGCGTGTTTGAGCAAGTACCCTTGAGTGGTTCCTTTACCAATTACACCAACCAAGTTGGTACTTGCACTGTACACAGGGAGAAAGGAGAAAATAGCCAAGAGGGCTATTATTGCCCAAATGGTTCTATCGCCGTTTATATTTTTTAAGATTTTACGCATCTATAATTGTCTAATCGCTTCTTTAAACTGTTTGCCGCGGTCTTCATAGTTCTCAAACAAATCAAAGCTGGCACATGCCGGAGAAAGCAAAACGGTATCGCCGCTTTCTGCAATTTTATAAGCTACTTTTACCGCTTCTTCTGCTCCTACGGTTTCTATCATAAAATCCACCAAACCACCAAAAGTTTCTAAAATTTTAGTATTGTCTATACCTAAACAGATAATAGCTTTTACCTTTTCGCGAACCAATGGCAATAACTCATCATAATCATTTCCCTTATCCTCGCCTCCTACTATCCATACCACCGGTGTCTTCATACTGTCTAAGGCATAATAAACCGAATTTACATTAGTGGCTTTAGAATCATTAATATACTGCACACCATTTATCTTTAGCACAGGCTCCATGCGGTGCTCTACACTGTCAAAATCTTCTAAACTTTCGCGAAGTATAAGATCTTTAACTTTTAATAATTGAGCCGAAAGGGCTGCTGCCATGGCGTTTTTAATATTGTGATTTCCTTGTAAAGCTAAAGATGCGATGTTCATGGTAAATGTATTTGTATCTGTTAATATTGTTAGTTTATCGCCTTCTAAAAAGGCTCCTTTTTCGAGTTTATTTTTAATGGAAAATGGCAGTAACCGAGCTTTGGTAGTATTGTTTTTAAACCAATTTTTTATTGCCACATCGTCTGCATCATAAATGAGATAATCTTCCTCGGCCTGATTCATGGTAATTCTGAATTTAGCATTTATATATTGCTGATAATCATTATTATATCTATCCAGATGGTCAGGTGAAATATTGGTTATAACTGCAATATGCGGCTTAAATTTTTCAATTCCGTCCAATTGAAAACTGCTCAATTCCAGCACATAATGCTCATAATTCTTTTCTGCGACCTGCAACGCAAAGCTATCGCCTATATTTCCGGCCATACCTATATTATATCCGGCATTTTTTAAAATGTGGTGTGTAAGCATGGTGGTAGTTGTTTTGCCATTACTTCCGGTTATACCTATCACGGTGGCATTTGTAAAGCTGCCGGCAAATTCTATTTCAGAAACTACTTTTATATTGTTGACAACCAATTCTTTAACTAATGAAATACCATCCGGAATCCCGGGACTTTTCATCACCAAATCGGCTTGTAATATTTTTTCTTTACTATGTCTGCCTTCTTCAAATTCAATATTATTGGCAATAAGTATTTTTTTATATTTCTCCTTTATTTTACCGCGGTCAGACAAAAAGACTTTATAATTGTGTTTTTTTGCCAATATAGCAGTACCTACACCGCTTTCGCCTCCGCCAAGTATGACCAACCTTTTCATGTTATCTCACTTTTAAAGTTATGATTGATAATACGGCCAACATAATACCCACAATCCAAAATCGGGTTACAATTTTGCTCTCGTGATAGCCTTTCTTCTGGTAATGGTGATGCAATGGAGACATTAGAAAAATACGCTTACCTTCGCCATATTTCTTTCTGGTATATTTAAAGTAACTAACCTGTAATACTACCGATAAATTCTCTGCTAAAAATATGCCCGCCAATATGGGAATTAAAAGCTCTTTTCTAACCGAAATGGCCAAAACAGCAATAATTCCGCCTACTGTTAAGCTACCGGTATCGCCCATAAAGACCTGGGCAGGATATGTATTATACCATAAAAACCCAACCAATCCGCCTACAAAAGCACTGATGAAAATGGTCATTTCACCGGAGTATGGAATGTACATTACGTTTAAATAATTCGCAAAAATGATGTTTCCCGATACCCAGGCAAAAACCCCCAAAGCCAGCACAATTATTGCGGAGGATCCCGCTGCCAAACCATCTACACCATCAGTAAGATTGGCACCATTAGACACGGCTGTAATGATAAAAATTACGATAAGGACAAAGGGAATCCAGGCGTATTTTTTATAGTTCTCGCCCAACCAATTCACAATTATTGAATAGTCAAATTCATTGTTCTTTACAAATGGAATAGTAGTCTTTAAAGATTTTTTTTCATCCCCAAACAATTTGGAAGCTTCCGGCTGATTTAAATTGGCCGACTGTTCAATATTTTGAGGATTTTCCAATTTCTGTTTTACCACTACCTGAGGCGAGAGATATAGCATCAATCCAACAAAAACACCCAAGCCTACCTGACCCAAAATTTTAAACCTACCCCGTAAGCCTTCTTTGTTTTTCTTAAATACTTTTATGTAATCATCTGCAAAACCAATAAGCCCCATCCACACCGTAGAAACTAACAAAATGATGATATAAATATTATCCAATTTAGCGAGTAGTAAAACCGGAATGATTGTGGCCAGAATAACTATAATACCCCCCATAGTAGGCGTACCGGCTTTTTGCACCTGACCTTCCAAGCCTAAATCTCTGACGGATTCACCTATTTGCAAGCGACGTAACTTGTCAATGATTTTTCGTCCAAATATGGTAGAAATAAGAATAGAAAATACAAATGCCAAAGCCGACCTAAATGAAATATACTGATATAGCCCCGAACCCGGAAACTCATAGTATTTTTCTAAATATTCAAATAGGTAATATAACATCTGTCTAATTATTATTTATTTTTGTAATACTTTTAAAAATTCGTTTACCATTTCAAAATCGTCAAAGTGTTTTCGTACGCCTTTTATTTCCTGATACGTCTCATGCCCTTTTCCGGCTACAAGAATAATATCCCTTTTTTCCGATAGGTTTACCGCTGTTTTTATAGCTTGTTTTCGATTGGCAATAGAAATAAATTTTTTTACATTTTGAGGTTCTACTCCGGCCTCCATTTCACTAATAATTGTTTCCGGGTCTTCAGACCGGGGATTATCAGAGGTAAAAATTACCTTATCCGAAAGTTGGGTGGCAATATGGCCCATTTTAGGCCGTTTGGTTTTGTCTCTATTTCCGCCACAGCCCACTACGGTTATAACCTTTTCGTTTCTAGTCCTTATTCCGTTAATGGTTTCTAATACATTTCTAAGGGCATCCGGCGTATGGGCGTAGTCTATTATGGCTATAATTCCTTTTTTAGAAATGACATATTGAAACCTTCCCTGAACGCTCTCTAACCTGCTGATTATCTGTAAATTTTCTAATGGCGATATCCCCAGCAAATCTGCAACACCATAAATGGCTAGCACATTATACGCATTAAAAACACCTAACAGTTTTGTCCAAATTTCTTTTTCATTAATAGACAACAACATTCCGTTCAGTTGATTTTCTAAAATTCTTCCTTTGTAATCCGCTACGGTTTTTAAGGCATAGGTATATTTTTTAGCAGCCGTATTTTGCAACATTACCTTACCGTTTTTATCATCGGCATTGGTTAAGGCAAAAGCTGTTTTGGGCAACTGGTCAAAAAAAGACTTTTTAATGTCTCTGTACTCGGCAAAACTGCCGTGATAATCTAAATGGTCATGTGTTAAATTGGTAAAAACGCCTCCGGCAAAATGCAATCCTTTGGACCTTTTTTGATGGATACCGTGTGAACTCACTTCCATAAAACAATAGGCTATATCTTGTTTCACCATCTCACTGAGGTAGTAATTTATCTGGAGTGAATCAGGGGTGGTATGTGTAGCTGCTACTTCTCTATTCCCAAACCCTACTTTTATGGTAGATAACAATCCTGCTTTTTTACCGGCCTCATTAAATATTTTATAAAGTAACGTAGCCACCGTTGTCTTCCCATTGGTACCAGTAACACCTACTAAAGCCATTTTAGAAGAGGGGTTATCATAAAAATTATCCGCAATAACGGCCAGAGCTTCTTTGGAATCCGGCACTACTATATAGGTAACCCCAAGTTGCCTTGTATCCGGAACTTTTTCACAAATAATTGCCTTAGCTCCGGCAGCCACTACGCTTGCGATATATTTATGGCCATCGGTTTGGGTTCCGGTTTGAGCAATAAAAAGGTCGTCTTTAACAATTTTTCTGGAGTCAAATTCCGGTTTATTAATAAACACATCTGTACTACCATAGACTTCTTCTACAGCCACTCTATACAATATGTCTTGTAACTTTTTCAAGATAGTGTTAGGGTTACGGTTTGTTTATTATGTATTTTTTCTCCGGGTTTTACGGACTGCGACACTACTTTACCATTGCCCTTAAAATCAACGGTGACACCCATATTTTCTAAAAGTGAAATGGCATCCATACCATCCATGTTTTTAAGATTGGGCATAATGGTATGTTTTTCTCTAAATATTTTGGTGGCCTTGTTATATTCTTCCAATACTTTTTTACTGCCATCCGCAAGAGAATAAATGTTATTTACAATGGGTTGTGTAGTGTATATTTTTTGAGCTATTTCATTAAAAACAGGTGCAGCCACCACATTGCCGTAATACCCAATTTTTTTATTGGGTTTATGGATAACAACTATACAGGAATACTCCGGATTATCCGCAGGAAAGTATCCGGCAAAAGAAGCAATGTATTGAGTCTTATCAGTCCAATATTCAGTTTGGCAAGTACCGGTTTTACCGGCCAATTCATATTTTTCATCATAAATATTACTGGCGGTACCTTTTTTTACCACATTCTTCATCAAGGCTTGCATTTTTTTTATGGTTTCCGGACTCGCTATCTGAGGATTGATAACTTCTCTATCAAATTTCTTAATCAACCGGTCTTGAGAACGGATTTCTTTGATAAATCTGGGTTTTACCATTACGCCATTATTTGCCACCGCGTTATAAATGGCCAAAGTCTGTAAAGGAGTTATAGAAACCCCGTATCCGTAAGACATCCAAGCCAAGGATGTACCATACCAATTATCCTTATCATTAGGATTGGGCAACTTGGGTTTGCCTTCTCCTTTAATGGGTATATTTAGTGGTTTACCTACACCCAGCTTGTACAAGCCGTTTATAAATTTTTGAGGATTATCAGAATAGTATTTTTCAATAATTTTTACAATGCCTACATTGGATGAAACTTCAAACACCCTGCCAACGGAAATTTTTCCATATCCGCCACGATGTGAATCCCGTACCGTTCTGGTATATACTCTATAATTTCCTTTTTCCGTATCTACCACTGTGGAAGTGTCAATCACCTTATCTTCCAGAGCCACCATTAGACTCATCAACTTAAAAGTGGATCCAGGCTCATGAGACTCTCCCACGGCATAGTTTAACCGTTCGTAATAGTAACCGTTTTTGTTTCGGCCCAGATTAGATATCGCTTTTACCTCACCGGACTTGGTTTCCATAACCACCACGGTACCGTGTTCCGCCTCAAAATGTTCCAGATGACTTAGCAACGCGTGGTGGGCAATGTCTTGAATATTTAGGTCTATGGTGGTAACAATATCTTCGCCGTCTTCAGGATCCAATTCATTATTGTCACTTAGAGGTTTCCACTGGCCTTTCGCAATTTTTTGTTTAAGTTGCTTTCCGTTTTTGCCACGCAGGTAATTGTAGAAATTTCCTTCAATACCTACCCTACCTCTGTAATCATCATAACCAACGGCTCTTTCAGCAATTTTACCGATAGGATGCTCCCTCACCGTACGTTGTTCCGCAATAAACCCCCCACGATAAGTACCAAGATTAAAAATGGGGAAAGATTTAATTTTCAGGTATTCTCTATAACTCAAATTTCGGGTTATAAAAAGATAACGATTTTTATTTTTTCTGGCTTTCCGGATGTAATTTTCATAATAACCTGCCGTTTTACCCAGCATTTTTGCCAATTCACGGCTCAAGCCTTTTATATTGGGTTCAAAATCTGTATCGGCCACGGTAACCACATCCATTCTAATATCGTATTTTGTAATAGAAGTAGCCAGCAAACTGCCATCTGCAGTATAAATATTGCCTCTATTGGCTTTAATCTCAAATTCTTTTAAGGTAAGTTTTTCCGCTTTTGTCTTGTAGTAATCGCCATCTACAAATTGAATGACAATAATTTTATAGGTGATGGCTATTGCCAATATAAATAAAACACCGGCAATAACGTATAACTTATGTAATATGTCCTTTTTTTCTACTGACATTATTCTTTTATGGTATAGACTATTTTTTGTGGCGGATTTTCAGCCATGTAAAGCCCTTCTTTTTCTATACGCTGCACTATGGCAGATTCTATTTTAATTTTCATTAAGTCTGATCGGGTAGCTACATATACAGACTGCAATTTTTTCATCTCTTTATTTAACTCTGCAATTTTATTTACCTTTTT
>PDWI01000801.1_pt1 | contig 68727 bp, 50 predicted proteins | sample 1430891 | NCBI WGS metagenome assembly PDWI01 (sample SAMN01162508, study PRJNA174530) | Oral metagenome, whole genome shotgun sequencing project. | biome: Marine environment; feature: Marine mammal; material: Swab sample of the gingival sulcus; isolation source: swab sample of gingival sulcus...
TGGGAAGAGCTCCTGGAGCATGACCTCGGCCGCGTGGAGTCGTGGTGCATCTCCGAGCTAAGCCAAGCCGTAGTGGGATTGCCCTGGCCTCTGCGCGAAGACGCTGCGACGACGCCGACCAACCTCGACACGCTGGTCGTGATAGGCGGCGGTGTGCTCCTCGACGAGGCCAAGGTTTGGCGGCTGCGCAGCGCGCCGACGACGCGGCTGGTCGCGGTGCCGAGCCTCTGGGGTAGCGGCGCGGAGGACTCGCCAATCGCGGTGCTCAACCGCGATGGTGCTAAGGAGATGACGGTCGACGACGCGTTGGTGCCAGACATCGTCGCGCTCTGGCCAAAGGTGCTCGAGAGCCTCTCAGAGCCCCTCTGCCGCGCCGCTTGCGGGGACGTCTGGGCCCATACCCTCGAGGCGCTGCTCTCGCCGATTGCATCGGAGGAGGTCCGCGCAGACACAGCGTTGGTGCTCAAGGAGGTACTCCAGCTGCCGCTAGACGCCGACCTTCGTTGGTTCGAACTTAGCGCGCGCGCCTGTCGCGCCCAGGCGGCCTCGTCGGTTGGGCTGGTCCATGGGCTGGCCCATGTGCTTGAAGGAAAGCTGGCGGCTGCGATGCCCAACGAGCGGCTCGGCCACGCACAGCTCTGCTCGCTCTTTCTGTGGCCCGTGATGATGTTCAACGCCGAGGCTGATCGCTTCAACGAGCTGCTCGCTGCGCACTCGATTGATAGGGATCTCGTGTTCGAGCGCTGCCGCGAGTTTTTCGACGCTGAGCTCTACGCTCGGCTGCTGCCCTTCGTTGAGGAGCATTGGCGTGCTGTGCTCCGCGACGCGTGCACTCGCACCAACAGCGCTCTGGTGCGGCGAACATCGCTCGACTTCCTGAAAGGACTCGTATCGTGAGTGAGCTGCTCACCCGCCCCCCCTTTGGTTCGAGGGATGACGAGCTCTTCGCGCGCGAGATGCATGAGCTGACCAGGTGGCACCTCCAGCATTGCGAGGAGTTCATGCGCGTCTGGCCTGATTGGCAGGCCAACAAACACGTCGAGGAGCTGCCCTATCTTCACGTTGGCTTGTTTAAGCACCTGCTGCTGAAGACCAAAGGGCCAAAGGTGCGTCATGAGCGGGAGCTCCACTCATCATCGACCAGCGGACAGAACCCGAGCCGCGTCGCACTGGACTCGGAGAGTTCGACCCTACAGGCACACTCCAGCCGTGCGATCCTGACGGCACTGGTCGGCGAGGCCAAGCGCCCCCTTCTGGTGCTCGACAGCGCCCGCTCTCTGCGGCGGCGCGACTCTGTGTCAGCCCGTGTGATGGCAGCGATGAGCCTCCGGCCGATGGCTTCGCAGATCCTCTTTCTGATGAAGGATCCCGAAGACCCTTCGACACTAGATTGGCAGGCTGTGGAGCGGTGCCTTGGGGACAACGACCAGGTGCTCGTCTACGGTTTTACCTGGGCGCTGTGGACGGCCTGGGCTCAAGCCGAGATGCCCAACGCCGTTGCGAGGCGGCTGGCCTCTTCGAGAGTTCACTTCGTGCATTCTGGTGGCTGGAAGAAGCTCGAGGCTGTGCAGGTGTTGCGGGAGCGTTTCAACGCTACGTTGCTCGAGAGGGTGGCCGATGGCTCGGCCGTCCTTGACTACTACGGCCTCGTCGAACAGGTCGGGGTGATCTATCCGCTCTGCTCGGCAGGTTTTCGCCATGTGCCGGCTTGGGCCCGCGTCGTGGTGCGCGATCCCTTCACCCTTGAGGCCTTGGGGCCGGGCCAGAGTGGCCAGTTGCAGCTGATGAACACACTCCCCCGCGGAGCGCCCTACCACAACGTGCTCACCGAGGATGTCGGGCGGCTCGTGCCGGACGGGCCCTGCGACTGCGGGCTAGACGGCCAGCGCTTTATCCTTGAAGGGCGAGTCCCCAAAGCAGAGGTTCGCGGCTGTGCCAACACCTGAGACGATCAGCTTCTACCGCTCTCAGACGGGCATCTCGGCAGTTGTCTTGTCTCACCCCATCGATGAGGTGATCGACGAGTGGGCGCGGCTGCGAAGGGCCCTTGTTCGCCGTGTGCCTGAAGCATTTAGCCGTGCCGAGTGGGCCTACCTCATCTCGTTTCTCGCTCGCGAGTCGCTGGAGCAACCCTTCCTCGAGTCCTTCGGCTCGCGTGTAGACGACGAGCCCTCGCTCTTGATCCAGCGGCTCTTTCGTCCCCGGACGCCTATCGCAACATGGTTGCCATCCAACGTCAGCCTGCTTGGCCCGCTGACCCTGGTCTTGCTCAGCCTGATCGGGGGTGAGGTGTGGTTGAAGGAGTCGTCTAAAGGCTCCGAGCTAACCCGAGCCTTCATCGACGCCGTGCTCAAGCTTGAGCCCCGCGGTGCGCTCGCGCGCTTTTTGCGTAGGGCGACCGTCGAGCGCGTGGCTCGTGATGCCGACGCAATCCAGCAGGCCTCGAGCACCTCCGCTGCGCGGGTCTTTTTTGGCAGCGACGCAGGAGCCAAGAGCGTTGATAGCCTGCCCCATCCTCCAGACGCTCCCCTCTTTGCTTTCGTCGATCGGCGCTCGGAGGCGTGGCTTCAACGTGACGCGATCGACGAGGTGGTCGTCGACACCCTGATCAAGGTGCTCGCGGTCTACGGGCAGGCTGGCTGCACCTCGCCCAGCCGAGTGGTCCTGATCGACGGCGACGAGCAGGGCGCGAAGGAGTTGGCACACACCGTTGTTGAGCGCTGGCCTAAGGTCATGCCCGACAAGCCCCAAGCTCACGTGGCCTCGCAATGCGTGATGCTGAGGCAATGGGCCGCAGCTACCGGCTGGAGCGCCTTCTGCGCGGCGGATAATGCTGCGGTGGTCGCTGTAGCGCCGCTGCCGGTCACCCCGTGGCCCAGAGGGCATATGTTGCTGCCGATCGTCTATGGCACCCTTTCCGAGGCGGTGCAGACGGTCCCGGCTAACCTGCAGACCATTGGCCACGCTCTAGTGGACGCCACGGATCGGCGCTGGCTACGAAAGCTGGCCGGTATGTCCGCCAAGCGCTTCATCCCGCTGGCACAAATGCACCAATTCGGACCCACCTGGGATGGATTCGCCTTCTGGCGCGGTCTCTTTGAGGAAGTGGAGTTTCGCGCATGATCATCAAGAAGCACGAGTTCAACAGCCGTTGGTTGGGGCGCCCGGTGGGCATTGTCCAGGATGTTGAAGCCGTTCGACGTGCCGATCCGCAGTTCGAAAAGGAGGCGGCCGCCTTCGATTGGGTTGAGCTGCGGACCACAAAACGACAGCCTGGTGACGGCCTCGCTTTTCACGACATGGGTTTCTTTTATGGCGACACCAACGTCTGCTTTCGTCTCAACCTTCGCGAAGTGAAGGCGCCCTCGTCAACCAACGACCTCAAGGTCATCTCCGCCGCGGAGGAGCCCTTCGAGGTTGACACCACAAACCTCGCGCCCTTTGAGTTCGAGCGGTTTAACGGGCTGCCTGGAATGACACAGGAGGCGGTCGACAGACGCTGTGCCATGATCGCCAACGACACTCTGAAGACCAACCCGGAAACGTCTGTGCGCGTGCTCTACAAGGATCAGCCCCAGGGTTGGTTTTGCGCTGAGGCCCACAGCGCGAGCATCTACCTCACGGTTGCGGGCATGTACAAAGACGCCGTGGTCTCAGGGTTGATCATGTACCAGGTAGCGCTGCGGAGCTACGCGGCGCAAGGTTTTCGAGCCGGCTGGGCAGGCTTCGGTGTACGAAACAACGCCGTGCACAACATCTACGGCTGGATTGGGGCGCGCTTCCACGAGACACGCGAGTCCTGGTTCCGTCTCGCTAGCGAGATCTAAGCTCTTGCAGGTGTTGATGCTGACAGAGGGCGGCGGATCAATGGGCTTAGGCCACGTCGTGCGCTGCCTTGCGATCCGAGCGGAACTTGAGCGCCTCGGTCATGGTACGGTGATGGTGATCGTTGGCGGCGAAGGGCTAGGTGATTTCATGGGCGCCTGGTCGTTCTCCACGCAAGATTGGCTGACCTCTTTGGATGGCGTCCCTGTTGAGGAGGCGGATGTCGTTGTTGTTGACTCCTACAAGGCCGATTCTTCGCAGCTCGAGCGATTGCGCCGCCTGAGCCATCTGCTGGTCTGCCTGGACGATGAGAATCGGCTGGCCTACCCGGCCGATATCGTGCTGAACGGCGGCCTTTTCGCCCCCATGCTCGACTATCCCAAGGTGTTGGAGTGTGAGTACTTGGTAGGCTCAAGCTTCGCGTTGCTACGCCCCGAGTTCATCAACATGCCGGTGCGGAGGATAGGCCAACACAGCGTCGGTGAGGTCTTGATCAGCATGGGCGGACAGGACGTGCACGGGCTGTTGCCTCGCACACTGGATGCGCTCTCAGAGGCCGCGCCAGAGTTACATCGGCGCGTCGTTGTGGCTCCGAGTCTGCCGAATCGCGATGAGGTCTGCGCTCGGGAGGATCAAAACACGACGATACTACACGCACCAACGGCGCTACAGCTGCGCGAGGAGATGCTCACCACCGATGCCGCGGTCTGTGCTGGAGGCCAGACGCTTCACGAGATGGCAAGGGCTGGACTACCCCCAGTAGTGATCGGTGTCGTGGAGAATCAGCGGCCGAACATCGAAGCGTGGGCAGGCGCCGGGTTCATCCATTTTGCAGGTTGGTGGCACGAGGAGGAGCTGATGGAGCGGGTGATAGCTGGCATTCGGAGTCTGGATGACCCAGTCGCACGCGCAAAGAAGAGCGCTATTGGCGTTGAGCTGATTGATGGTCTAGGAGCGCGACGAGCCGCTGAGCGCATCGTCGCCAGAGCGGCTAGGGCAGCCTAGGCCGACGAGGTTCAAATGTCGAAAAAACTCGATCTCTCGGCAGATAAGGTGTTGATCATCGCCGAGCTGTCTGCGAATCACGGCAACTCGCTGGCTCAGGCAATCGAGACCATCGAGGCCGCCGCGGAGGCCGGCGCGGACGCAATCAAGATCCAGACCTACACGGCCGATACGATGACGATCAACTGCGATCGCCCTGAGTTTCGGATTAATGGGGGGCTCTGGAATGGTCGACAGTACTACGAACTCTATCGTGAAGCGCATACCCCCTGGGAGTGGCATGGTGACCTCAAGGCGGCAGCCGAGCGCGTCGGGATCCCACTCTTCTCAACGCCCTTCGATACAGCCGCTGTCGACCACCTTGAGTCTTTCGATGTTCCCGCCTACAAGATCGCGAGCTTCGAGATCGTGGACCTTGAGCTCGTTCGCTACATCGGCGAACAGCGACGTCCGGTGATCATGTCGACCGGGATGTCGACTGTGGAAGAGATTGCGCGGGCGGTAGGCACCCTGCGCCGTGTATGGGGTGAAGAGCAGCAACCCCTTGCGCTGCTGCGCTGTGTGAGTTCCTATCCGGCTCCGCCGGAAGACATGAACTTGGCCACAATCACGCATCTCGGCCAGACCTTCGGTGTGATCCCGGGCCTCTCGGATCACACCCTTGGTAGCGCTGTCGCCGTCGCTGCCGTGGCGATGGGCGCGCGGCTGATCGAGAAGCACTTCACCCTGCGACGGTCCGATGGTGGCCCCGACGCGGTGTTCTCCATTGAGCCGGCGGAGCTGAAGCAGCTCGTCGATAATGTACGGGTCGTTGAGGCGGCTATCGGCTCCGTTCACTATGGCCCCAGCGGCTCCGACGAGAGCAACCTCGCCTCACGCCGCTCGATCTTTGTCGTAGAGGACGTGGGCGAGGGGGCGACCTTCACCCGAGAGAATATCCGCGTGATCCGCCCAGGCCATGGCCTCGCTCCCCATTTGTTACAGAGTGTGCTTGGACGAAGCGCCACGAGGTCCTGCCCACGAGGCACCCCGCTGACGATTGAGCACGTTTTTGGGCTGGAAAAACCAGCCTAGCAGCCTCTTGATCGACGCCGGACCGAGCGAGGGGACGCCATTCGGGCCGAGACCGCGGAGCGAAAACGCAGCCAGAGTAGTGCTACGGCGAGTTTGAGCGACAACGCGTTCGGTTCGAAGGGCTGGTCGCGACGGGAGGGCTAAATCAACAGGCTGCTCGCGAGCAACCTTGACTCGTGAGGAGTTGAGGCCTCATCTATGAGTTACCAACTTGTTCAACCGAGGACGGCGATGTTAGCAAAAAAGAACGTGCTCATAACCGGCGGCACCGGCTCGTTTGGCAAGGCCTTCATTCGAAGTGTCTTCGAGAGAGTGCCTGATGTGCAGCGCGTCGTCGTCTATTCGCGTGACGAACTGAAGCAGTTCGAGATGCGCCAAGATGCGCCCTTCGACGAGCCGCGTATCCGCTACTTTATCGGCGATGTTCGAGACGCCAAGCGCTTGCGCCGCGCAATGGAGGGGATCGACGTCGTCATTCACGCGGCGGCGCTCAAGCACGTCCCCGTTGCCGAGTACAACCCTTTTGAGGCGATCAAGACCAACGTGCTGGGCGCGCAGAACGTGATCGAATGCGCCATGGACAGCGCGGTGTCGCGGGTTGTCGCCCTTAGCACCGACAAAGCGGCAGCGCCGATCAACCTCTACGGCGCCACCAAGCTCTGCTCAGACAAGTTATTTGTGGCCGCCAATAATTTCAAAGGGTCGCGTGACCTCCATTTCTCTGTCGTGCGCTACGGTAACGTGATGGGGAGCCGAGGCAGCGTGATCCCCTTTTTCCTCAAGCAGCGAAAAAACGGGAAGCTAACGATCACTCATCGCGAGATGACACGCTTCAGCATCACCCTCCAAGAGGGCGTCGAGCTTGTCTTGCAGGCGCTCCGGTCGATGTGGGGCGGGGAGCTCTACGTCCCGAAGATCCCAAGCTATCGCATCCTCGATGTGGCGGAGGCGATCGCGCCAGCGAAGCCGCGTGAGTTTTCTGGCATCCGACCTGGAGAGAAACTCCACGAGGAGATGATCACAGCGCCGGACTCGATTAACACGGTGGAGTATGACGACTACTTTGTTATCTTGCCGACGACGCCTACCTGGTCAACCGACGAGTTCATCACGATGACCGGCGGCAAGCGCTGCGAGTTAGGCTTCTCTTATAACAGTGGGATGAACTCCGAGTGGCTGAGCGTCGAGCAGCTTCGCACGTTGATCCGAGAACACGTCGACCCAACCTTCAAACCGGAGAGTTGAGCGTGGCGAATGACAAGCCTCTGCCCTATGGACGGCAGCAGATCACCGATGCCGATGTTGAGTCGGTGGTGGCTTGCTTGCGGGGCGACTGGCTGACCCAAGGTCCGCGGATCGACGACTTTGAGGCAGCGCTCTGTGTGGCAACAGGCGCGAAATACGCCGTGGCCGTGAGCAACGGCACCGCCGCACTTCACCTGGCGACGCTGGCGCTTGGCCTCGAGCGCGGAGACCAGGCAGTGACATCCGCGATCACCTTCGTAGCCAGCGCGAACTGCGTCCGCTATGTGGGTGGCTCGGTAGCCTTCGCCGACATTGATCCAGCGACGGGCCTTATCAACGTCGATCACCTCGAGCAGCGAGTCGGCGAGCTCGTTGCCGCGGGGCGACCGCCGAGGCTCCTGATCCCGGTGGACTTCGCTGGCCAGACCGCCGACCTAGAGCGTGTCCGAGAGATAGCTGACAGCTGTGGGGCGAAAGTGATTCAGGATGCAGCGCACTCGCTTGGGGCGCGCGCTCAACAAGGTGAGAGCTGGGTTTCCGCTATCGACTGCCGTTTTTCTCACGCAGCGATCCTCAGTTTCCATCCAGTCAAGCACATCACCACCGCGGAGGGTGGCGCCGTCGTGACGAACGACGAGGGTCTCGCGGAGACCGTGCGCGAGCTGAGAAGCCACGGTATCCACAAGCACGCGGAGCGCTTCGTACATGACGAAGCCAGCGCCATGATCGGTCCCTGGTACTACGAGCAGGACCGCCTCGGGTACAACTACCGCATCACCGATCTCCAATGCGCCCTCGGCATCTCGCAACTGCGCCGCCTCCCAGACTTCGTCGCGCGCCGTCGCGAAGTCGCCGCTGCCTACGATCAAGCGCTTTCATCCTCAACTCGACTCGCGGGCCGACTCGTACCGCTGGCCCAGCGATCGACCGTTCAGAGCTCGTATCATCTCTATGTCGTGACTGTGCAGGAGGTCGGAGCCTCGCTGGAGCGCCTCGCCCAGCTTCGCGCTGACCTCTACCATTTTCTCCGCGAGCGCCAGATCTTCCCGCAGGTCCACTACGTGCCAGTGCCTTGGCAGCCTTTTCACGGCGCGGCTCCACTCTCGATGTTTCCCAAAGCCGCGGCTTACTACGCCAGCTGTCTAAGCTTACCCATGTTTCCGGCGATGGAGGATACAGACCTCTCGAGGGTTGTCTCCGCGTTGGAGAGCTGGGTCGAAGGGTTAGACTAGTGCCGGCTGGCGAGAAAGTCGTCGGGATCATCCAGGCTCGTATGGCGTCGACGCGGCTACCGGGCAAAATCCTCGCCCCGATAGTCGGTCAGCGGCCTCTTCTGGTGGTTCTCCTTGAGCGCGTGCGTTCCGCCCAGCTTGTGGACGAGTGGTGGGTCGCGACGTCAGATCGTCCCGTTGACGCACTCACCGGTGCATGGGCCGAGGCCATGGGTGTGCGTACCTTTCGTGGCGACGAAGAGGACGTGCTAGCGCGCTTCACTGGCGTGATCACTGCGTCTCAAGCCGACTGGATTGTGCGTCTGACAGCAGACGATCCCTTCGTTGATGGGGGGATCGTCGATGTGCTCGTTGAGCAGCGGGTTCGTCTCGGCGACAGTGGCGTGACACTCGGTGAGGTCTCGAGGAAAACGCCCCTCGGCTATTGTCCTCAGCTCGCTCGGGCGGTGGATGTCGTCCACGCGGCGGCGGAGCTCGAGATGGGGCATTATCACCGCTCTCACGTGCTTTCAGTGTTCGCCGAGCGTGGGAAGCTGGTCGCGCTAGAGCTGCCGCCGACGTGGCCCGAGAGGCCAACGTGGCGTTGGACCGTTGACACGCCAGCGGACCTGCAGATGGCGCAGCACGCCTTCGCTCGCTTTGGCAATGATTGGGCTACCTCGCTCTATCCCGCGATGGTGTCGGCGTTGGATGACGCACCCGAGGTGGTCGCAATGAACCAACAGGTGCAGCAGAAGACTCTGGAGGAAGGATGACGCTCGCTTCAGATGCGCTCGCCGGTCGACTGATTGGTGTCACGGGGGGTGCCGGACACCTCGGCACTGCGATCACGGGTAGCCTCGCCCGCGCGGGCGCCTACGTGCTCGTGCTCGATCAGTCCTCGGAGGCGCTTGACCGACTCGGCAGCGAACTTTCGGGTGTTCGCGCTCGAATCGAGCTGGTTCACGCTGACATCTCGTCCATCGACGAGGTCGAAGCCGCGCTTGGTGACCGTGTGCTTGCTGGCTGGGTCAACAACGCCTACGCCGGAGCCGGCGGCAAGCTCCTCGAGCTCAACCGTGCCGACGTCGAGCGCTCGATTCAGAGCGGGCTAGTCGACGTCATCATGCTGACACAGTGGGCGGCGAAGCGGATGATCGCCGCACAGGTCAAGGGGGCCATCGTCAACATCTCGTCGATGTACGGCGTCGTCTCCCCAGACCCCTCCACGTACGACGATCACCCGCGCTTCCACAACCCGCCGGCCTATGGGGCGGCCAAGGCAGGTGTGGGTCAGTTCACGCGCTACGCGGCTTGCCACCTCGCGACCCATGGGATCCGCGTCAACGCTGTCTGCCCCGGTCCCTTTCCCAGCCCCGCTGTTCAGCAGCATGAGAGCTTCATCGCAGAGCTTGACAAACGGGCGCCGCTCGGGCGGATCGGGCAGCCGCCGGAGGTGGGGGAGGCCGTCGCGTTCTTGTTCTCATCGGGCGCGAGCTATATTACGGGACACGAGCTTCGTGTAGACGGTGGATGGACAGCTTGGTGACTGGGGCGGGCCAGCTCGTTCTGGGCACGGTGCAGTGGGGCCTGAGCTACGGTGTGGCCAACACCCGTGGTAAGCGTCCTGACGAAGCCGAGATCCGCCAGATGCTTCAAGAGGCGAGTCTCGACGGTGTGACGACCCTTGACACGGCGCGCGCTTATGGGGTCAGCGAAGAAGTGATTGGCCATTGCCTCGCGGGAGACTCGAGCTGGCGAGTCCTGACGAAGCTCGCTCCCGGGGTCAAGACAGCCTCCGAGGCCGTCTCGAGCCTTGTCAGAAGTCGGCTGGCGCTGCGCCGCGAACGTCTCGATGGCGTCTTGTTACACCGCTTCGAGCAACGGCGAGTCGGCGACGGGGCGGTCTGGGACGCACTCTGCCGGCAGCGCGACGACGGTCGAATAGCAAGACTTGGTGTTTCCGTGCTCACGACGGAGCAGGCGGCGGCGGCGTTGGACGACCCGGAGGTCGAGCTGATCCAAGTCGCAGCGAGTCTTTTCGACCAACGCCTAGCGAGACAGGGGTTTTTCAAGCGTGCTGTCGAGCGTCGCAAGGAGGTGTTCATCAGGAGTGCTTTCTTGCAAGGCGCAGCGCTTATGGAGCCCAGAGCGCTGCCAGCGCACCTGCGCGCTCTTGGACCCTCTCTATCTGCAGCAGGAGAGGTCGCCAATGAGCTGGAGATCTCACGACCTGCTCTTCTCCTTGCTTATGTGCGGTCTCTGGGCGCAAACGTTATTGTTGGATGTGAGAGTGTTGAGCAGGTGAGACAAAACCTCCAAGCCTGGCGGGAAGGCACCCCACATTTTCAAAAGATTCAAGCACTTGCCTCGTCAATCCTCTTGCAAGACGATCATCTTCTCGATCCGTGGCGTTGGCCTCCAAAGGCGTGATCAGCGCGTTGGCATTTGGGTGCAATTCTGACTATGATTTCCACGTCAACACGACGTTCGCCGGAACTTTCAGACGCACGAGACGTCCATAGAGGGCACTAGCCCGAGGACCCACATGGCAACTGCAAGCAAGGACAGCCAGCAGAAGCAACAGCAGGCTGCCAAGAACCAGCCGAAGATCCTGCGCATCGGTGTGATTCAGGCCGGAAAGATCGTCGAGGAGCGGCTCGTTCGTCGTCGTGAGGCGGTCAACATCGGCGCTTCGCCGCGCAACACGATCGTCGTGCCAGCCTCGACGCTGCCACGTAGCTTCACCCTCTTTGAGATCTCCGGTGGCCAGTATCAGCTGGTCTTCACCGAGAACATGGACGGCCGGATCTCCATCGGCAACCAGGTGATGTCGCTCGAGCAGGCGCGCCAGCAGGGGCACGCCAAGCAGGCTGGCAAAAACCTGACCCTGGCGCTGACCGAGCAGTCGCGCGGCAAGGTGCTGCTCGGCGAGGTGACGCTGCTCTTCCAGTTCGTCGCTCCACCGCCGATCCAGCCTCGCCCACAGCTGCCACCCTCGGTTCGTGGTGGCCTCGTCGGCCAGATGGATTGGCTCTTCGCCAGCAGCTGGGCCGGCTCCGCGGTCGCGATCACCTCACTCCTCATTGTCCTACATATGATTGATTTTCCAAGGGAAACCGCGCCAGACGTCGTGCCAGACGACTTCGCCAAGTTCATCCCCGCGGTCGAGAAGCCCAAACCGAAGGTCAACAAGCTCGAGAAACTCGCCAAGGTTGGCGAGAAGAAAGTCGCCAAGGTCGCCCAGCCCCAAAAGGTCTCTGGCGGCAAGAGCCGCGGCAAGGGCAGGTCAAAAGGTAAGGGAAGGGGCAAGGCCAAGGGCCCGCCCTGCGATGCAGCTTGTCAAGCCAAGAGGGCAGCCGAACGGCGTGCTCGTCTCGCCGCACAGGTGGCGAAGATGGGCGCGTTAAAGATCCTCGGCGCCAAAGGGAAAGGCCCCGGGACCACGCAAGATCTGCTGAAGTCCGGTGACCCCGGCACGGGTGCCGACAAGGCCTTCAAGGGTGTTGGCGGTGTCACCACCAGCGGCAAAGGCAAGGGTGGTCTCGGCGGCAAGGGCGGCTCCAAGCGAGGCGGCAAGAGCGTGGGCATTGGCGGCCTTGGCGGTCGCGTCAGCGGCCCCGGCAAGGTCAGCACGGGCGGCAAGGTTGTCGAGAAGGTACCGAAGGCGATCGTCAAGAAAGCCGGTGGAACCAAGATCGACGGCACGCTGAAAGCCAGCGCCGTCGCCCGCGTGTTGCGTCGCGGCATGCGCGCGCTGAAGAGCTGCTACCAGCGTGCTCTGAAGCGCAACCCCAAGCTCAGCGGCAAGATCACAGTGATCCTCACCATCGGCTCCACCGGGAAAGTCTCCCGCGTGGAGATCGACAAAGACAGCGTTGGCGATAGCGCCGTGACCTCTTGTATCAAGAGCTTCTCCAAGCGCTGGCGCTTCCCGCCGCCCGATGACGGCGATTCTGTTGAGGTTTCCTTCTCTGTCGGCTTCCAGTCTTCCGGCGGCTAGGAATCGACAGAACGCCTTCGGGCTGACCCTCCCACTCTATCCATGTTATAAACCGGTCAACGACGCGTAGACTCCGAACGCATCTGCGATCTGCGACAACAAACAACTGGCATCGTTTTCCGAACTCGCGGCAAAAAACGCCGATGTAGGCAAGAGTATCTCGAGGTGTTCAAAAGGATGTCTGTTTTGGCGTACAGAAAACGGTGCGTAGATGGAAAAAACCGGGAAAAACCCTGTTGTTGACACTGCCTATCCGGCGCGACATACTCCCATGACGCATGAACAGGTATTGACGGGAAAGCGATGATGCGCACTCGACAAAATGTGCGAAAAGCACAAGGAGCCAGGTGGTTAGGTCGCTTGGGCCTGCTAGCGCTCTTTGCTGCTTCAACGGTTCTTGCCCAGGGGGCCGAGCCAGCAGCAGCTCCAGTGGCGAAGAAGCCCAGCGAGGTCAAGTTCAAGAAGGCCAGTCAGCTCACCGCAGGTGAGCAGCTGAGCCAGTCTCGAGTCTACATCGCTAAGATGCGCACGATCCTCATCCGCGTGCAGAAGCTGGCGAAGAAGGCGCGCAGTGACAAGGACCTCATCAAGCTCAACTGTGTGAACGACAAGCTCGTCCGCATCAAGGGCAACCTACGCCTCGCGGAGCACCTCGAGAGCAACCTGAAGACGGCCGCCGCGCGCAACGACGCAGGCGCCCGCAACCACGAGTTCTCAAAGCTGACCATCACCTATCAGAAAGTAACCGTTCTCGGCCAAGAGGCCGATGCGTGCATCGGGGAAGAGATCTCTTATGTTGGCAAGGCCAAAGTGACGGTTCAAGTGGATCCGGACGTCGCCCGTCAAGGCGACCCCACCATCGAGCCACTACCGCCGCTGCCAACCATACGACCGCCGCTTGCGTCACCATTTCTATAGGTTCTATAGTTCTATTTCTATAGTTCTATAGAAGTCAGCGGACGGGTGGACAACACGACGTTTGCACACGTAGAGCGGCGGTACCCTTGGGCGGCGAGCGCTCACTGAGCTGACGCAATAACGACAGAAGCAAAGACTGCAGCTCTCATGCGATACGCGACACGACTAGTATGCGCCCTGTCAATACTCGGCCTAATACTCGGCGCCTTCGTCTCAACGGCGCAAGCGCAGTTTCAAACGCCGGTGCGATACAACGAGGGCCCTGGGGTTAAGCTGACGGATGGCTTGGTATTCCATCCAGGCCTTGCAGTGGAAGGGCGATATGACAGCAACGCGTTGCTTCTCGACTCATCGCGTGGAGCTCCGTACCTTCGTCTGATCGCTCATCTCAGCCTCGCGACCAACTCGCCGCAGCGTCTCACGGGCGGCGACGGGCGCATCGCGAAGCAGACCGTGCGCTTTGGGCTGCAGACATCGCTGGCTTACCGTGAGTACTTTAGCGACGTTGATGCGGTCACGAACCAGCGTGCCCTCGAGATCGGTGGGGCGTTAACCTTCAGCTGGACGCCGAGCCGGTACTTCACCTTCGAGCTTGTTGATAACTACACCCGCAGCGTACAGGCTCGCAACTCGCTGCTTGTCAGTGGTGAGAGGACTTCGACGACCCTCAGTCAGAACCTCAACCGGCTTACGGCGCGTGGCATCCTGGTTCCAGGAGGCGGCCGACTAAGCCTGTCTTTGGGCTACAGCCTCAACCTAAACCTCTTTGAGGATAGTGGCTTCGAGGCCGCGAATAAGCTTGCCCACGAAGTCGGCTTCCAGGGTAAGTTCAAACTGCTGCCCAAGACGGCCCTCACCCTCGACGTCATCCAGCAATTCACGACTTACATCGAAGACCAGACGCCCAACAACGACTCGAAGCCCTTTCGCGTCTACGCAGGCTTCACCGGCTTAATCACCCCGCGCTTTGGCGTGCTTCTCAAGGTAGGCTACGGTAACAGTATCCACGAAACGGATGGTTCGTTCAGTAGCGTCATCGCCAAGGCCGAGGTTGGCTACGCCATCGCCCCAACGGCGAAGATGAAGGTTGGCTTCGAGCGTTCCTTCGCCGACTCTCCGTTTGCTAATTTCTATACCGATAATCGCGTCTATGCTGGCTATGATCACCTGATCGCGAGCCGCTTCGTGCTCCACCTCAACCTGGCCTATAGCTATCGCGACTTTGGCGGTTTTCCGGCGGCTGGCCTAAACGGCATTACCAAGATCAGCCAGAACCTGCTTAGCGGAGTGTTGGCGCTCGACTACCAGATCAAAGAGTGGGTTTATGTCGGAGTCGGGTACGACCTGCAGCTACAAACCGTCTCCGACGCTCCGAACGCAGGTGAGACAATCGGTGCCATCGACTTCAACCGACACCAAGTCTATGGGAAGGTAGGCATCTCCTACTGAACACCCACGGTGAGAACGTCACCATACCTCTCGATGTCTTGTCGGCTCTTCTTTTCCTTGTTCACATTGGTTCTCCTGTCGAGTTGTCAGACAGACGGAGGTGTGCGTGTACCACCACCTCCCGTTATCAAGGCTCCTAAGGTAGCTGTCTCGGCAGGCGATGTACTGCAGATCCAGGTCTTTGGCGAGAAGGACCTTACAGGCAAGTACCAGGTGTCCGATAGCGGAACCATCGATTTTCCGCTCATCGGTCGCATCAAAGTTGCTGATCTCACGCCTCCGGCGGTCGTCAAGCGGCTGCGTACCCGTCTAGCAGACGGCTACCTCAAGAACCCCCATGTCTCGGTATTCGCGGAGGGATACCAGAACAAGAAGTCGATTTATGTTTGGGGACAGGTACGTCGGTCTGGCGCCTTCCAGTTCACCAGCCAGATGCTACTCATCAAGGCCCTCACTCTCGCGGGTGGGTTGACCCCCATGGCCAACAAGAAGGCGATCGTCGTAACCCGGGTGGAGAAGGGGAAGCGAACGCGCTACGCGACACCGATGAACCGCGGGCAGTCTGCGAACTTCACCCTGAGGCCGGGTGACGTGGTTTTCGTGCCTGAGCGCGTGTTCTAGCTCTAGAGCGCTGATCCGCTTACCGGACCCGCGAGCTGCGCGAAGGATGCGGAATCACAGCGTAGGAGCGAGCAGGGCGCCTGCTGGTAGCAAGCAACCGACGAGCGACAACCGCTGTGATGTCGCAGACCAGCGCGGGAGGTATGTTGGTCAGCGCTCTAGTGCCCCCACGTTCCCGCGCCGGTCGCTGTCAGCACCCATGAACACTGGCCGTTGTCTTCAACCGTGTTCTGCGAGTCCCGAGCGATGGCCTCCACCGCGGAGAAGTCCTTGAGGGTGAAGGTCACCGTCGGGCTCTCAAGCGTCACGCTGCTGTCCTTGTTGCAGATCAGCCGATCGGCACCAGCAGAGTCATAGAGGATCGCCGAGTCGTTCGCACTCGACGCCTCGGCGAGGATCGCATCGCAGCCTATAGCTGTGATGGTCGTACCATCAAATGCCATAAGCCGCGCATATTGCGGATGACCGATGAAGGTGTCGTTGCCAGGCCCGTCGCTGAAGCTGGCGCGATCGAAGCCACCGTTTTTCGCGATCGCAGTAACCGTCGCGAAGCCAAGGAGCGTCCTCTGCACCTCGCTATCATAGGTCACCTTCACCCGCGATGGCGTGCTCTCGAAGAGATCGTTGTCGGCGCTGTCGTATAGCGTTGCCTTGTCTCCTGGGTCGCTGGCGTGGAGCGTGATCTCCTGCGAACCCTTGATGTTGACCGCGTACAGCTTGGACGCCATGCGTACATGTTTTGCGTCGACGATGACGTTGTCATCATCGCTTGAGTCGTAGACCACCGCGCTATCATCGGCCTTGAGCTTCGCAAAGAGAGAGGAGGCCAGGACACGCACCTGGCGGCTGTCCGAACTCATCGCAAGTTGACCAGGGTGAGAAACAACGGCCACCTTCGCGTCGGACGCGAAGACCCTGCCAAGACCCTTGGGGTCCACAAGAATGCTCACAGACGAGTGGTGGCTTGCCCTGAAGTGCTGGTTGTCGAGACGTACCCCCTGTTGTCCGTTAGGGTTCCACTCGCCTTCTCTACGGGCGTGTGTCACGAGGGTGGTGACGCCTCCGCTATTCTGCAGTTGGAGGCTATCACCGTAGGATGCCATGGTGTAGTTCGTCAGGCGGGGCTCGGTCCCTGGATCCTGGGCCAGGAGGTTCGATTTCGCGGTTGTCTCGCCCTGGTCGAGGAAGTAGTGCTGGTTGCCGAAGCGGTCATCCGCGTTGGCCTGGAAGATGTTGTTTTCGATCTGGAACTGGTCTCCGCTGATCGCAATCAAGCCCCAGCCGCGGTTGTGAGAGAAGAGGTTGTCGCGGATCGCGATATTGCTGAAATGATAGGTTCCCGTCGGAGGCACTTGTGAGGGCTCGGCGAGCATCAACCCCGTGGTGATCCCGCCAAATACGACGTTTTGAGAGATCGTTACGTTCTTCATGGGGGTGTGCAACCACATTCCGTAGCACGCCCCGTTGATGATCGTGTTGTGCTCGACCAAGGAGTCCTCCAGGTTGGTGAGCGTCAGACCGTCGCCGCCAGTCCCGTTACCCGGGTAGATCAGACTGTTTCGAGCGACGTCCAGCCTCTTGCTCTTGCGCAGGACGATGTTGCCATAGGACACGTGTGTCATCCTGTTGTCCGTGACCAACCCATCGTCTGCGCGATCGAGGTAGAAGCCGCCATGGTGGCCCCAGACAGAGTTGTTCTGAATTCTGGCTCTGGGTAGCCCCTTGACATCTCTGGCCATCAGGACGCCGCCACCATACCAGTAGGCGGAATCGAAGCTGTTTCCCTTGATCTCCAGCCCATCGACGATGGCGTCGCCGGCTTCGAAGCGAAAGAGCCAGGATACCGCTGGCTTGCCACTCAGCGCCTCTTTGCCGGCTTGCGGCGGCCTGTTCGCGGTGTGGAAGGTGCAGTCGCGAATCCTGGGCACACCTCCCTTGATCAAAAAGGCTGTGGTTGCGCCCTCTCTGTCGAGGTCGCGCTTCCAATAAACCTTCACACCCGTGAGCTGGAGTTGAGCTTGGCCGTTATTTGGGGCGAATACAATAGCTCCGTCTCCGACAATGGCCAGCGTCCTATCTTGAGCCCCCTTGATTGACACGCCTCGCGTTAGCGTGATCTTTCGGTCAACGAGAACACCGCCCTGAGGCAAGGAGACGACGTCTCCCTTCGAGAGGCTCACGATCCAACTGGTCAGCTTCGCGTCGTCCTTGACGGGGAGCGGACTCCAGGCTGCCAGATCCAGCGCCTCATCGGTCGCGATCATACGCCTTGGTGTGTTGTCGGCGCCAAGCTTGAAGCTATAGGCCTTTCGATTGGTCCCGAACGCGCGACCGAGGTCTCCTGACGTGAAGTCTGAGTCCTGCAGGTTGCCCTGCTCGGTGAGTTGCTGCACGTTAGCGAGCTTGTGCTGTGTATAGTTCGAGACGACTTGATTCTGATGCAGAACATTGTACGCGAGGTGTAACTGGCCACAGGTCTCGACGTCTAGCGCCGCGCCTCGCGAGTAGGCCACCACGTTGTAGGATAAAGTCGCCTGCGACACGCGCATGAGGGAGACGCTCGTGCCGTTCAAGCTATGAAAAAAGTTGCGCTGCATGGTCACCAGCCCCGCATCCAGGATGGTCAACCCATTGCCGTTGCCGTTCAGTAGCGTGTTGCCGGCGAAGCTCAGCTTCGAGGTCTTGCTGATCCGTAAGCCGACGACTGCTGTGTAACGTTCAATACGGTTCGATTTGATCGTGACCTCCTTAACCTGATCAAGCGCCATCGCTGTAGCGTTGTTCAGAAACTGGGTCCTGTGCACGATCACGCTCTTAGCTTGTTGGGCGCTCACCGCTGTTCCCCCAGCCTCAAGGATGCTCTTCATCACGACCAGGCGTGCGTCGCTTCCGATCAGTAGGAGCGGCATTGACCCTTGCCCACCATGTAAGGTGCTCGTGCTAATGGTGGTCAAGCTCTTCGCACCTCGGACGTCAATCAGCGGCTCTGTATTGCGGGTAGGATCGGCGTCGACATAGCGGATCACGCTGTTATCGACCATCAAGCTCCCTCGAACGCGAATGCCAGATTTGCGACCCTTGAGTTGAAGCATCACGTTTCGCAGCGTCAGCACCCCTGAAGCGATAGTCAGCCCGCCCGTGGGGTCGATGATCACGGTCCCAGGTCCTATGACCTCAGTAGTAGCCGAGAGCATCAACTCGCGATCTATGTGAACTGGCTCCTTGGGAATGGTCAGCCGCGGTGGTCCCTGCTCGAGCAAGTCTTGCCACGATGGCGTCCTGCCGAAATCGGGGGTCATGCCATCCCCGCTCTTCAACGCTGCATGGCGAGTGTTGCAACCCGACATGGTGAAAAAGACTAAGAGGATCAGCGTGATGAACGATTGAACATCGCGAGCCACGACATAGCCAAGGAGAGCTGAGTGTCTACGTTCTCGCATCGTGTGAACCTAGAATAGTGAAGGTGCGGCCGATTGCAAAGAGACTCACGGGACCATAGCTTTGGAGCGCATAGCTAGGTCACCTTCATGAGTGGGATCAGCTCTCACTTCTTCAGGTTCTCCCTCGCCCGTGAACTCGGGCACTGCCGCCTTCAATCGTTGTCGTAGAGTCGCGATCTCAGTCGTGCGAGCGATCTGCAAGAGGTCATCAATGAGTTCGGTCGCTTTGGCGAGGCCGTGCTGCTGGTACTTGCCAATCCAGATGCGGGGGTGCTTCGTCTTGGTCACGTTTTCTGTTGAGAGGTTGATCTCCTCATAGAGCTTCTCGCCAGGTCGCACCCCGCTGAATACAATCTCGATGTCCTCGTCCGGTTGATAGCCTGAGAGCTTGATTAGGTCCCGGGCGAGGTTGACGATCTTAACCGGCTCCCCCATCTCAAGGATGAAGATCTCACCTCCCTCGCCCATGGTTGCGGCCTGCAGGACCAGCTGTGAGGCCTCTGGGATCGTCATAAAGTAGCGCTGCATCTCGGGGTCGGTGACCGTGACGGGCCCGCCAGCGGCGATCTGCTGCTTAAAAAGCGGCACCACGCTGCCCTGGCTGCCGAGCACGTTGCCAAAGCGCACTGTGATAAAGCGCGTATCCGAACACTCTGCCAGCGCCTGAATGTAAATCTCTGCGAGGCGCTTCGAGGCTCCCATTACTGAGGTTGGGTTCACAGCCTTGTCGGTGGATATCATCACGAAGACCTTCACACCATGCTTGTCAGCAAGATCAGCCAGTACTCGTGATCCCAGGACGTTGTTTCGAATCGCCTCGCCGGGATTATCCTCCATTAAGGGTACGTGTTTGTGCGCCGCCGCATGGAAGACCACCTCGGGCTGCAGCATTCGCATCACCTGGTCAATGCGCTCGTGATCGGTGACGTTCGCGATGACTGGACGGGCGTTGTCGAAGCCGCGTCCCTTCAGCTCGCGAAGCAGGTGAAAGATGGGGTTTTCAGCCTGATCAAGGATTGCCACCTCCTGAGGCGCAAAACGCGAAATCTGACGTACGATCTCTGAGCCGATGCTCCCGCCAGCACCCGTGACCAGCACGCGCCGCCCCTTCAAGGCCGCACAGATTGCGTCTTCCTCGAGCGTTACTGGCGCCCGACCGAGCAGGTCCTCGATGCGCACCTCGCGGACCTTGGAGATGTTGACGCGCCCAGAGAGGATCTCGTGTAGGCCCGGGATGATTTGAATTGGTAACGAAGCGACCTCGGCCAGCCGTATGATCTCGCGTAAGGCCGCTGCTGGTACGTTAGCCATGGTGATGATAACGATGTCGGCGTTGTACTCCTCGGCGAGCTGAGGAATCTCCGCACAGCTGCCGAGCACGCGATGACCATGGATGATCGTGTCTCTCTTCATCCGATCGTCGTCGACGAAGCCAATGATCTCGAAGCCTACGCTCGGGTTCGCGGCGACCTCTTTGGCGATCATCACCCCTGCCGAACCGGCACCAGCGAGCAGCGCTTGCTTGCGCCTCTTTTCTTGTTGGGCTTCGCGGACGGCGAGAGACCGCTGCTCGACGAGCACGCGCCAAAGCAGACGAGCGCCCGTTAGCGCCACCGACGTTAGGATGAGTTCGGCTGCGAGGACGCCATAGGGGATGCGAGAAAAGGCCTCATTGAAGACGAGACCCGTGGTCTTGAGAAACCATGGAAAGGCGAGCCGCAGCGCGACCACAACAGAGGTGCCCGTGATCATCGCTCCCGCGATACGGGGTAGGTCGCGGAGGGCTATGTAGCGCCAGACGAGACGGTAGATACCAAAGGCGATCAGAACCGAGATGCGCAGCAGCACGAAGTAGGGAGCTATGAGAAAGAACTGCTTGAGATAGAAGCGCGGCGGCACACCCTCGAAGCGCATCAGGTAGGCCATCGCCAACGCGATCACGACCAAGAGTGCGTCGACGGCAACCTGAAGCGCTCTGCCTCGGGAGAACGTCATAGTGGTGCTCTCGTAGTCAAGAACATCTAGAAAAAGCGTTTGTATTCAGCTTGCTGGAGTGTCTCCAGCGACTCATCGTGACCGATTCCGTGGGAGTTGTCGACGATTTGACGAGTTGGTGCGATGACGCTCAGGTTTTGCTTGGAACCTCATGCAACCTCCAAATGGCGAGCCTCTCGCACCTTGATTGCGGCGGCTCTTGCGTTGTGTTGGTAGGTCGCTCCGTCGAAGAAGACGCGCGCCCAAGCTTCCAGACAGACGCACTTCCAGATCACGTCGTTCCAGTAGGGGTTTTTGTGGTCGTTCCAGATCTGCTCGAGCGCGTTGGTGTCAAACCAGCCACGCTCCCGTGCCTGCCGGCCAAGGAGAAGATCGCGTGTGAATTCGGGATGTAACTCCCGCATCCAGCGCCTCACCGGCGTGTCAAAGCCGACCTTTCGACGATTGAGGACGAACTCTGGGAGCACGTCCTTGACTGCCTCGCGCAGCACCCACTTGCTCGTTGCGGCGTGGATCTTGAGTCGATCCGGCAACGTAAAAGCGAAGCGCACGATGCGGGGATCGGCGATGGGGACTCGCGACTCCAAGCTGTTGGCCATGCTCATGCGGTCGTCCTGGTGGAATAGACCGGCCAAATAGGTTCGAGCATCCCAGTGGAGCAGCCTCGTCGTGTTGTCTCCCGGGGTCGCGTCCACGAGCTGCGAAAAGGTCTCCCAGAGCTCCCGACGGTCCCAATGCTCTTCTTGTTGCAGCACGGCGTTCCAGATCGTCTCTGGGACCTTAACGAAGTGGTCGAAGTAGCGACGCCGATAGTCGTGCAGATTCCGCAGGGTGCGAAGCGCGCGGCGCAGGTTGTGTCGATCGAGTAGTTGCTTGAGCAGGCTGCCTCCCACCTGGTGTTCTGCGCCTTCCTTCCTCGCCCTCCGGCGCAAGAACCTCGTTAGCAGCAGCCGGCCGATTGATAGGGGTAAGACGCTCGGTTTGGCGAGGGCGTAACGCGCGTAGCCGCCAAAGATCTCGTCTGCTCCCTGCCCTCCAAGGCAGACCGTGACCTTCGAAGCCGCCAGGCGGCTGACATAGTACATAGGAAAGAGCGCGGGACCGATCACAGGCGCGTCTTGATAGTAGAGCAGCTGCTCAAGATCCTCTGGGAAGGTGCTTCCGTCAACCGTGATCAGGTCCAGGTCGAGCCCCAGCGCTTTCGCCGCTTCCTCTTGGTAGGGCCGCTCGTCGATCACCCCTTGGCCAGAGAAGTGGACACCGAAGCCATGACGCAGCCGGCCGGTCTCGCGGGCAAAGGCCGCGACCGCCGACGAGTCGATGCCGCCACTGAAGAAGGCTCCCACCGGGACGTCGGCCATCAGCTGCTCATGAACCACGCGACGCAGGAGGTCGCGCAGCTCGAAAACCGCCTGCTCGCGCGATATCCGAGCGTTGGCGAAGCGTTCAATTCTCCAGTAGCACCAGGTTCGCTGTTGGCTTCCAGGCCCGATCAGCATCGCGTGCCCTGGCTGCAGCTGAGAGACGCCGCGGAAGAAGGTGCGCTCGAAGAGCGGCGTGTGGAAGTTTAGGTACTCGGCGATCGCCCGTGGTTCGACCTCTGCATCGATCGCACCGACCAGCGCCTTCAGCTCGCTGGCGAAGAGCACCCGCTGGCCGTCGTCGTGGACGTAGAGCTGCTTGACGCCGAGGGGATCGCGTACGAGCAGCAGCTGACGGGTCTCGCGATCCCAGAAAGCAAAGGCGAAAATCCCCGCCAGTTCCTCGAGGCATTCGGTGCCGTTCGCGCATAGCAGGCGCAGCAGAACCTCTGTGTCTGAGGTTCCGACGTAGTCGCCAAAGCGTGCCTGGAGGCCATCTCGATAGTCAAGGTAGTTGTAGAGTTCGCCGTTGAAGGCGATCCAGTAGCGCCCACCACCCTCGGACATAGGCTGGTGGCCACTGTTGCTCGTATCGACGATAGACAGGCGGCGATGCCCCAGACCAAGGCCGGGTTCGGTGTAATAGCCCTCATCGTCGGGGCCGCGGTGGACCAGGGCCCGGGTCATCCGCACCAGCACTCGGCGGTCTACCTCTGCTTCGTCGTAGCGCATGATGCCAGCAATGCCGCACATCTTCTTAATCCTCGTTAGCGGTGAGCTTGAGCAGTTGTACCTGGTAGCCCAGGGTTGTCCATCTCGCTTGCAACATACCGCGAGCGGTCGGTAGTCGCAGCCGTACCGCGTCGAGCTGTGGGAGGCGGGTGAGCACCCTCTTCGTCGACCAGCTTAGCGTCGTAACGAGAACCGCCAAATCCTCGGCGCGGGTAGAGCAGATCTCCACCGCATTGGGTTGCAATAGACCGTAGCCAGGCGAGTACCAGCCCTCAAGAGGATCTTCAGCGCCGCGGGCGATGTTGACCTGAAGCGGACTCGTCGCCCAGTGGTCAACCTCGATCGTATGGTCGAAGCCACGGGCCGTCGTGCCATAGTCGCGTGAAGCGGGCGCCAGGTTGAAGCTGGGCGCGAAGTGCAGCCGCGACTCAACAACCAGCGGAGCGCCTACCCTGATTCGGTCGACGAGCACCAGCCCGTAACCTCGCAGCAAGGCGACCAAGCGCCAGTGGCGGGCGCGCAACCGCCGGTAACCGTCGTGGGTGCCCTGTAGCACCACGACATCGCGAGCCTCAAGCCCTGGGCTCTCTTCGCCGCGGCAACGACCGGCCCAGAGAAAGGTGGTCAACCGCTCAAGCTGATCCGCTCCGCCAAGCATCACCGTGTTGTGCGCGCGCGTCCCAGCGAAGTGCTGGCGCCAGCGGGATACACCATTGTATCGGTAGGTGCCGGCGTCAACCAAGATAGGCTCGCCAGCTAGGCGAAGCCCGACATGGAGTTGATCCGCATGCCCGAAAACCATTCGTCGCGGACCCGTTTGCTCGCCGCAGCGCAAGAAGAGCTCGGCCTGACCCATTCGTGCAAGGAGGCCACAGGAGCTGCGCTCGACCCGTGGTCGTGGCGGTGGTGCTGCGGACTCCACTCGCGAAGTGTTTGGGCCCGTTAGCCAAAACGCGAGCTCGCCAGAGCGGTGTATGGGCCGAGGTCCGAAGCCAAGATCGGCTAGCGCGGTGAGCAAGGGACGAAAGTCGTGATAGAGTCCCTCATCGATGCCGAGAAGGTGACCACCATCGTCGTCGCCATAGCGGAAGACGTGACCACCGCTCCCGCAAAGAGCGGCGATGAAGTTGGTCGCCGCCGCAATACGTTGACGCATCGCGGAACTAGATGGATCACCTGCAAGGTTGGCAACCCGCAACGCAAGCAGAATCCACTCCAAGGCAAAGCGCTGGTAGAACACGGAGTGGTTGCCGTAGACACCGTCTTCGCTAAACTGCGATTGCACCTCATGCTGCAGCGCTTGCCAGGCTCTATGCCCGCGAGCAGAGTGTCGGCCAAGGCAACGGCAGCCGATGTAGACTGCTGCGAGCTCGCCGAGGAGGTGATCGTTGGGAACCCACCACCGTGAGAACCCGATATGATCCCAGATGAAGTCGAAGGTGTGGGCGAGATGCTGAAGGGCCTCGTCGCGGAGTTCATCTAGTGCGTCGCCGCTGACCTGGAGGCTGAACAGCAGGTTGACGCAACGAACGGCGCACTCTAGCCCGCTGGTAAAGTGCACACCACGCCCGACCTGAAGAGCAGTCAGGAGCTGCCGCCACTGGTCTCTCAGCACCTCAAGGTAGCGACGATCGTTCGTCGCCAACCAGGCACGCGCGAGCAGCGAAACGTGATAGCAGCGTCCGATCTCCCAGGTGTATTTGATGTCGCCGCGCGGGAAGGCGATACGAGACCAATGGACGTCAGGAAAAGAGCCGCTGCCGAGCGGCTCAAGCCGCCAGATATCCTCGGCGTGAACTTCGACCTCGAAGACCTTATAGCGCCCGCAAACCAAGCCATCTGCGCGTGCGATGAGCTCTCGCCGAAGCTCTGGCTGAGCAGCAAGCAGCTTGCGGTACGCAACGGCAGGTGTCTTTGCAAAGGGTGAGAGCGTTGGCCCAACTCGCAGAGGTCGCGCTGAGCGTGCGTCGAGGTACGCGAGCAGACCGCTTCGCCGGCTCGCCTCGAAATAGGCACGGTAGGCTACAGCGCCGATACCCCGTTGCCTGATGAGTTCAAGCGATGTCCTGATAAGTCGAGTTAGATCAGGCAATTGTGACCTCAAATGCGCCTTGAAGGATAGACGTGTGGCCTGCCCTGGTCAACGCGGGGTTTCACTGGCTCGTGCCATCGTGAGCGCCCTGAGAGCACAGCGATAGCTGCCTCCCCTCGCCGGGCACAGCCCTGCCGGCGGCTTTCTAGTCGTCTGTTGATGTAGGAGCACCTCTACGAATCCCTCCCGTCGTCGGGCACAGCCCTGCCGGCCGCTTTCCATGCCTAAGAAAGGTCGCCGTACCACCCGTATGGCTTGTCTTCGGCTACGAAATCGGCTCGGCAGCTCAGCACCCGGCTCGGTCCCGAATGAGTGCGGGGTGCTCTTAGGCCGGACCGAGCCAGGCGACGTGATTCGAGCCGAGATCGCGGAGCGAAAACGCAGCCATAGTGGTGCTACGGCGAGTTTGAGCGACAACGAGCTCGGTTCGAAGGGCTGATCGCGACGAGAAAGCTAGATCAACAGGCTGCCAGGTGGGATGACTTGCCATTAACAAACGTTCATCCGCGACGTGGGTTGACAAGTGGTCGGCCCCTACCTAGAGTTCTTTCTCTCGTCGGCGCCACCATGAACAACACTCAAGATCCAGCCGCCGAGCGTCTCCCGTGGTTTCTCAGGATCTTTCTCGCCTATGTCGGCTGGACTGGCATCGGTGTAGGGTTGCGCGCAGGTGGCGCTCCTCGCTTTCTCTGGCTGATCCCTTTCAAGATCGGCAAGCCGTTGCTCTTCTTCGCGTTGCTCGTCGCGCGCCTTTTTCGTCCTCTGAAGGCTCGGCCGCAAATCTTCAACGTTTACGTGGCAGTAGGTCTCATGGCCGCCGTCAACGCGATCTTTCGCGAGCATTCCCCATACTTCATCGCCGCTGACATCTTCTTCACCATCTACGGTCCGCTTTGGTACGAGATGACCTGCGGCACGCAGCTGAGTCGCCAGCAGTTGCAGCGCATCGTGAAGATCTTCGTCGGCATCGCGGTGCTGACCTATCTGCCAGGCATCATCGTGACATATACGGTGCTGATCTTTCGCAGTGGCTTTTACCTGGGTTACACGTGCATTCCCTTGATCGTGGCTGCAGCCTACTACGCCTTCTCGCCGCCGCGCTTCTTTCAGCTCTTCGCCGTCGCCGTGGCGATCTTTCTCTCTGGCAAGCGTGCGGTCTTCCTCGGTTTTCTGGCGATGATGGCGATCGTTCCACTTGGTCGCCGCGATCGACGCCACCTGCCGACCCGTTTCATGCGCGGCATGTTGGTCGCTGGGGTTTTCGCCGTGGGAGGCTTGATGCTCCTTCAGGCCTGGGGCGACAAGCCCACCGACTCATCCTCACTGCTTTATCGCTCGATGCACAAATGGGAACTCCTCAGCCCTGAGTCCGAGCGAGGTTTGGACGTCGCCTCGGGAGGTCGTATGGCCGAGCTGCGTTGCGCCCTCTCCGAGTTCAGCGCGACGCCAATCAACTACCTCGTTGGTGGTGGGCTGGGTTTTAGCTACACCTTGGAGACCGACTCGGCGACGAACCCCGTCGTATACGATTATCGCTATACGCATGTTAGCTATGTCTGGCTCTTGATTCTCTATGGCCCACTCGGCACGCTGATCATCCTCGCGGCGTTTGGCCGCGCGCTGGTGTCGGGCTATCGCGTACGAAGTGGAAGAGAGGATCGACATGATTTTGCGCTGATCGGTGGCATCATAGGAATGCTCGTCTACTGTGTGTTTGCCGCTAATTTCTTAATCGATGAGGCACTCTGGGTCTTTCTTGGACTATACGCTAACCCTTATGGGTATATCAGAGCATCCAGGACCGATAGGGTGTCGAAGAAGGTAGTCGGATGAGGGTATTGTTATTAGTTAGACCCTGGACGAAGCAGGGCATGCGGATCCTCAGCGACGCCTTCAGGGCGCAGGGGCACAAGGTCTTGACAGCCAGCGAGTTCCGCGCTCGCGCCCAGCTATGGCTTTCTCGCAAGATGTACGAGCGCTACGATGATCCTTACCTTTCTTCCGACTGGATGATGCGGGAGGCAGGCCTCGATTCCCTAATGATGAACGACATCATCGAGCGCTGTCGCTACCTGCGCTACCTACCGTGGGAGGATGCGCGGCGCATCGTGGCAGCGAGCTGGTTGGCCGCTGACGAGCTCTACGAGCAATACAAGCCCGACGTGATAGTTGGCACGTTGCTCGACTACTACGGCTACGATGTGCTCGAGCGGGCTGGTCGTCGCCGAGGCGTGCCCTTCCTTGGGCTTGTTGGCACCAACCTCCAAGACTACTCACGCGTGACCACCCGGGGTGAGCTGCTGACCTGTCGCGAGGTGGACGAGAAGGAGGTCGAAGAGGCCGCCGCAGAGCTCATGAACAAATCCATGGCCCCACCCTACATGCGCTATCTGCAGCGCAGGCATCTGCCTTATGAGCTCTACAAGCGAACCATGAGAGAGCTACTCCGCTGGGGCTATCTCAAGGTTGCCAAGCGCTTCGAGCGCGACCCCCTAAGCTTCCATTTCAACACCTTCCGAGCCCAAGATCCAGGGATCCATCGGGGCCTGTGGTTGGCGAACGCAGAGCGCTATTTCGAGAGAAACTGGCGAGAGGGCCTGACGTCGGGGAGACCTGTAGCTTATGTGCCGCTGCAGTTCTACCCGGAGACGATTTACGACTATTGGAGCGTCGATCCCTCGCTGCGCTTTGCTCCTGGTACGACCTTGGCGGTGGTCGAGGCTTTGGCTCGACGCTACGCTGTGATCGTGAAAGAGCATCCATCTTTTCGTGGTATGCGAAGCCTCGACTTCTATCGCAGATTGAAGTCGATAGAGAGTGTCGTGTTGTTACAGTCGGACATTCCCACTGCCCACGTGCTTGAGGTCGCCAGCGTGGTCATCGGTTATCAGTCGACGACCGGCATGGAGGCGGCCATCGCGGGCGTAAAGACCTTGACCTACGAAGAGGCCTACTATCACGCCGAAAATGTAACCTCGCATCTTGATATGCGTCCGCCCTTTGAAGGGCTCTGCAAGCGCATAGAGGCGGCACCGACCTCTCCCGGCGGCGAGGAGGCGGCGCGCGCGCTGGTACGTCGCATCCTACCTGGCTGCCTCCCAGGTTACTGCTACCTCTGGCTCCTCCACAAGGGCAAGTCGAACCGACGCCAATGGCAGCGCTTCGCCGATCAAGTCGCGGCGCACCTTTCACGGCTGCGCGAGGCCGCTGTCAACGCCCAGCGTTTGCGACAGGCGCGCGAAGAGGAAGCCTGGAGCAAGGTGATTAGTGGATAAAACGAAAGGCAAAGATCTCAGCGTCGCGGAGCACGAAGCGCAGGCGAATGGGGGCACCCGCGCCACCAGCCAAGCTCTTCCGAAAGCGGACATCTCCGACGATCTTGTCGCCGCGCAGCTTTTGGCTTCGGAGCACATCGCCCTTAGCGCCAATAATCTCAACGACGACGCTGCCTCTGGGCTTTAGACACCGATAGTTGAGCTCGAGCTTGCTGCCGGTGTACGTTAGTTCCCGCGTCAGCGCAGAGCCTTTTCGCGCGCGCAATGAGACGAAGCCGTCGGCTCGAAAGGTGAAGCGGCGTAGCGTGACGGCTGATTCCAACACATAGCCCTCCGTGGCGTAGATCGCGACCTCGCGCGGATCGTTGCTCGGGACGATGCCAAGGGCCGCAAAGTTGGCGCGGTTGCCTGACCGCTTGCCGCGGGGAGGAATCAGCATCGCGCTCCATAACGTGAAGTGGTGCCCGTCCCGGCTGCTGATCAACCGTGGAATGGTGCGCGTGTTTTGCTTTGGCAAGACCTCGGAGGGCAAGCCGAGCAAGATATGCGGTGCGCGAAAGTAGGGAGTGATGGCATTAGTATACAGCTGTTGACGATCGTCAGCGGGTCTGCCGGGCTCACGAGAGAGAAAGATCGCGGGTCCCTTTGCGTCGCGCGAGTAGCTCAACTCTTGAGGTGCTTCCCAGCGCTGGCCGTCGCGGGAGGTCGTCGTCATGATAGCACGCACTCTATTGCTGTAAGCACGGTGGTACTCGCGGTAGAGCTTCGCGCTTCTTTGCCAGAAGGCCACGTTTTGCGAGTCGAAGGAGCCGCGCAGAATCCTGGGCTTGTCGTCGAGCCAGCGCCAGCGCCGTCCATCAGACGAGACGGCCATGAAGAGCCCACGCCTACCCTGGCGCCGAATTAACGCTTTGAACCGTTGGTTTGAAGCCGGTCCGAGTCTGGTGTCGATGAAGGGGGTGAAGTTGTGGGCCCCGCGACCCATCCAGACAATGTTGTTTCTCTTGTCGCCGCGGAAAGCGAAGATGCCGACATTGGGGCGACGCCAGCGCACGCCATCCACGCTTTCGGCATAGCAGGCATATTCCGGGTGCCGTGGCGCCAGAGGCGGAAAGGGGCGACTTCGATAATAAGATAAAGGTCTTGAAGTCTTCAGGATGTGGCCCGAACCGCGATAGTAGAGGCGATAGAGGCGACCGTCGTGAAGCACGCTGAAGTAGGCGGAGGTATTCCCCTCCCAGGGTCTATTGGTGCGGAGGACGACCTCTCGGGCCTTGGGTCGATGAACCTGGAAGCGTGTGTCGCCGCCGAGCCGCGCGATCAAGTGGCGGTCAATGAAGAGCTCCCGTCGACCGCCTATGGCGATGGGCCCCCGGAGACGCGCCGGGCGCTTGGCGACAGAGGGTGTCGGATTGGCGACGACCTCTGTGGGTTTCTTGTATCCGAGACGGCGTGCCGCAAGCATCTCGATCTCCGCCCTATGCTTTCGCCCAAGGGCGCGGTAGGCGCGGGCGAGAACCAGGTGTGCTTGCCGGCGGAGGGTGTCTTTCGTCGCGCAGGACCTCAGCGTTTGGCTCGCTTCTACCGCTCGCTTGTAGTCGCCCGCGGCCAAGGCCGTGAGCGCGAGCTCGAGGTGGAAGGAGCAGAGAGAGCTATGTTGACTGCTGCGCGCGATCAGTCGTGGTAGAGCCGCTTTTGGTCGTTTCGCCAGGCGCGCGGTGTGGGCGAGCGTACGCAGGGCGATCCAAGAGTTAGGGAAGGCTTGCAGGAGTGCCGTGGCTCGGGTGAGCGCCGTGTTGTGACGTCCCGCTTTGCTGTTGGTCGTGCAAGCGACCACCGCGAGGTGCAGGTGGGTCGGCCAGCGTTTCGTCCCCGCCTCAGCGATCTCCCGAGCCAGCTGATGACGCCCCTTGTGCAGGAAGCCCACGGCGGCACGGTGAGTTGCTGCGGCCGAGTAGGAGAGGAGCTCTGTCCATTCGCGCCCTCCTCTGGCCAGGCGTTGTCCTCGTGTGAAGACCTGACGTAGGTCGGCGCCGGACCTCGCCGCGGCCTTCAGCTCAAGTAGGGCCTGACGTCGTTGGCCTGCGCTTGCGAGCAGATCGCTTCCGAGAAGGTGGAGGTTGGGCCCCCAAGGGTTGAGATAGATCGCGCGATTGAGCGCTCGCATCGCTGCTCCGCGGTCGCCCTTGCGTGCTTTGAGGATCGCCTCGAGATAGTGGTTGTAGTCGTCCAGTGGATGATGTTGGCGAGCCCTAGCGAGTTCCTTAAGCAGCGTGGGATCTCTCGCCGTGGCTAGGTTCGCGAGCCGCTGGCCATCGCTGAGGGAGCTCTGCACGGGCCACCCGACGAGGATGGTGAGCAGGACGAGCAGCAGGAGTGAGGAGAGCGCCGTTGTTGCGCTGTGGCGCAGGCGACGCGGGCGTGAGGACTTGCTGTCACGGCGTTTGGGCCTTGCGGTGACGCCAGCAAGACACGCTGCTGGCAGCGCTACGCCGAGGAGTTCCAGGCTGTAGTCGAAGAAGTTCTGAAGCATCAGCATCGCCAGCGCCAGCCCGCAGAGTCGCGTAGTGGTGCTATCGGAGCGTAACCAGGTCCAGAGCGCCAAGGCAATCAGTGCCATGATGGCGAGCGAGGGCGCGACGCCGATCTCGGCGAAGAGCTGTAGCGGTCCGTTCTCGATGAAGCCGATGGTCTTGGCACCCGAGGTCGTCGACGGGAGGTAGCGCGGTAGAGCGGTCATGGTAGCGCCTCGCCCATAGCCAAGGAGGGGTTGTTGCAGGCCGGCGTGCCACGCGGCCTCCCAGATCTGTAGCTTGTCGAAGCCACCGAGATGCGCCGAGAAGCTCTGGAGCACATACTTGAAGAGGACGGTGAACAGGCCAATGACCAAAAGTGGCAGCGCTAGCGCAAGGGCGATTATCATGCGATGTCGCTCCCGTGGAGCGACGGGGCGCAAGAGCAGCGGTAACGCCAAGCAACCAAAGAAGAGCGTTGCAACACCAGCCCTCGACAGCGAAAGGACGATGCCCGTAGCGCAGAGCGTGGCCGCGGTGATGGCGAGCAGACGAAAGCGGCCTCGGCTACGCAAGGCCACCGCCAGTGCAGAGAAGATGCTGAGTAACAAGAAGCCGGCGGAGTTGTTCGGGTTGACGAAGGACGTTGCAATTAGTCCACTGATGATGCGCGCGCCCTGCGGCTGGTAGAACAGCAAGTTGCGGTGTGGGGCAATGACAACGCCGAGTATGCCCATCAGCGCGATCAGCGCGCCGACACCCATCAGAACCCACAGTATTGCGAAGCGCGTTCTCTCATCCGAGCCAAGTCGCGTCGCTGCCAGGTAGACAGCCGCTGCCGTCGCCGCGATGAGCAGGGCTATAGCTGTGTTTCCCGGATCTGCGCTCAGCGGGTGCCATCTTGGGCTCAGACCATGAGAGACGCCGAGCGCCTCGAGTGTGCTAGGTGCGAGAAGGCGGAGCAGCGCTGTGGGCAGCGGCACCAGCTGTATGAGGGTGACAACCACCAGTAACCCAAGAGCCCAGCCCACTGCAGGGGTGGAGGAAGAGAGTCCTCTCGATGACACCAGCAGTGTCGCCGCCCCCAACACCATTGCGCCCGTGGCGGCGATCAGCATCGCCAGCCGAGGAGCACCGCCTAGCGCCAGCGGCGTCCCAGCGCATAGGGCGCATAGCGCGGCGAGCAGCAGCCGCCGCGGCAGCCGAACAAGGCGTTTTCTCGACCTGGTGCGCCTCTCATGCGCCATCTTCACGCCTTCGATTTGCATGTTGAGGACATGTGCGGCAACACAGTTCCCGTGATTCGTGACGGAGGCTCCGGTTGCCTCACCGCGATGGACATTCAAAGACACCGTATTCGCTAGATCTCCAACATAGCTCGCGTTATGCCTCGTGGTAGACAGATTTCGCAACACCGGGACACGGCGCGCAAATCAAGGTGACGGCAGAGAGCCAGCCAGGCTTCCTTCGACACGATGTACAGGACGGCCATGCAACAGCCGAACGCAGACGACAGTCAAGAGCTTGGCTTCGAGCGCTATCTTCACATAGCGCTCAAGCATAAGATGCTGATATTACTTGTTATTGTCCTCGTTGTGGGCGCGACCGCGGCGTGGACCTACACCCGAACGCCTATCTTTCGCGCAAAGGCTACGGTGCTGGTTGATCGCCGCGCTCCACAGGTGCTGGGCTCGAAGGTGCGCGAGGTCGTTGATCTCTCTGCTGGCAATTACTGGCGCAACAAAGAGGCGATGGAGACGCAGCGCAAGATCCTCTCATCGCGGCGTATGGCCGAGCGCGTGGTTCGGGTAATGAAGCTCAAAGACAACGCCGACTTCTGGCGTGGTCGAAAGGTGCCGACGTCTCGGCGCACCAAGGCGTTAGCTACCCGCGTGCTGCGTGGCATCGTCGCGATCAGTGTTGCTAAACCTTCGAACCTTCTAGAGATTAGGGTCGAGCACGCCGCGCCGAAGATGGCTCGTGACATCGCCAATCGTATGGCGGAGGAGTACATCGCGCAGAACATCGAGCACAAACTCTCCTCGACGAGCAGCGCCTCCAAATGGCTTGCAGATCAACTCGACACTCTGCGCAAGCAGCTAGAGTCAGCCGAGCTGGGCCTGCACCGTTTCAAGAAGAAAAACAATATCTTGTCTGTCTCGCTCGGCGCAAAGCGAAGCCTGATCGCAGCGCGCATCGAGAAGCTTAGCGATGCCCACACCAACGCACGAATCATGCTGATGCAGCAGCGCTCGGCGCGAAACCAGGCTCTGCGAGCGCGTAAGAAAACACCGCTGGACGTCTCTATCGCCGCTGTCAACGACGATGTTGGTATTCGGAGCCTCAAAGCGGAGCTGCTCTCCGCCCAGCGCAAGCTCAGACAGCTACGCAGCCGCTACGGTGTACGTCACCCGCTGATGCGGGAGCAGAAGGCTGTCGTTGCCACGACTCGTGCCGCCCTCGAGCGTGAGGTCAAGAACAAGCTGACCTCGATCGAGACCAACTATCGCACCATCCGCGATCAAGAGCGGCGTCTCGCGACCGCAGTGCAGCAGGCGAAGAACGAGGCCTTGGAGCTGAACCGCAAAGAGGTTGGCTATCGCCGACTCAAGCGTAACCAGGAGAACATCGAGAAGCTCTACGGGTTGGTCTTGGCGCGCTCAAAAGAGAGCGGGCTGAGTGGTAAGCTGAAGGTCAACAACCTACGCTTGCTCGACGCGGCGGTCTTGCCGCGGGTGCGGGCCAAGCCTGTGGTGATTCTCAACCTCGCCATCGGTCTCGCCATCGCGCTGTTGCTCGGTGTCGCTGTTGCGTTTTTCGTCGAATCCTTGGACACGACGATCAAGTCGCGCGAGCACATCGAGGTCCTCTGCGGCTTGGTCACTCTTGGCATCGTGCCACGAATACCCGGGGGTGCGACCCAAGGACGCAAACGAAGGCCAGATCCATCACCCGAGCGCGACCTTATCGTTCACCACAATCCGAAATCCGCCGTTGCCGAGTCCTGCCGCTCAATCCGAACGAACCTACTCTACGCGTCACCCGATCAAAAGGTTCGGCGGATTCTGGTCACCAGCCCCGCACCACGTGAGGGCAAGACGATGACCGCGACAAGCATCGCCATCGCCATGGCGCAGGGAGGCAACAGCGTAGCGCTTGTCGATACAGACATGCGTCGGCCGCGGCTACATAAGGTCTTTGGTGTCTCCGGCGCCAGGGGCCTCAGCAACGCGTTGGTGGGCGAGTACGATTTGGACGAACTGGTCCATGAGCTTGAGATCCCCAACCTCCACCTCCTGCCCTGTGGCCCCCCCCCTCCCAACCCGGCCGAGCTCTGTCAGAGCGCGAGTTTCAGCGCAGTGCTTGAACAGCTCTCCGAGCGGCATGACTACGTGATCCTAGATACGCCGCCGATCATGGCCGTGACCGATGCGGCGATCCTCAGCACCCTGGTCGACGCGGTGCTCCTGGTCGTCCGTACTGCGAGCACATCCTCGATTTCGCTGCAGCAATCAGTGAGGCAACTGCGAGATATAGACGCGCCGCTGCTTGGCTGTGTGTTGAACGATATGGATCAGAGCACGGATCGCTACGGCTATACAGGCTATAAGCGCTACGGACGCTACCGTTACTCCTACGACTACTATGGCGAGACCGAAAAAAACGCTACCAGTTGAGCAACAAAGACCCCACGTTTGGCAGGTCGACGCCTGATGAGAGGCGATGGTGAGCCAACCAAGAGCTACGGCCGGTTACTTCTTGAGGACCATAAAGTCTACACGGTTGTTCGTCTTCTTGCAGCTGGACTGCTCGCTGGCGAGTCGCTGCTCTACGCGCGCCTGCTCGAGCCAGAGGAGTATGGCTACCTCGCCTTCTCGCTGCAGCTGATCCAGCTGGTGAGCCTCTCTGGCATTGGTGCTGCGGCTGGTTACATGGTCTATTTCTTCCGTGACGAGACCAGCGAGCAGGACGGCCTGAAAGAGATTGAGCGTGGGTTCCCAGCGCTAGCGGGGGGGCAGATGCTTATAGGCGCAGCCCTAGCCACCGTGATCTTCGTAGTGGTGTTGCCGCGATTTCTCGCTTCGGTGGGGCTCTTTCTGCTAATGCTGCCTGGCTTCATTTACGAAGCGCCACTCAACGCTCGCCGACTCTACTCTATCTCATCAACACACCGGGGGGGCGCTTCACTCTTCGGCATCGCTACCGCTGCTGGGTTGATGCTCTTCAGCGCTTTTCCAGCCCGTGGTACCCAGGCCCTACTCGTCGTTTCAGGCGCCTACTTGGCCTTCTACTTGCTTTATGGTGCAAGCATTCGACGGGTAGCCCAGCTTGAGCGACCGCGGTGGTCGATCGTGTTTAGTGGAGCGTCCTGGAGTGACTACTATCGTGCCATCTTGCGCACTGGAGTCCCAATCCAGCTCGCGGGAGCGCTGAGGACGCTCTTTCTTTTCGCCGAGCGCTTCGTTGTCTTGAAGGCCTTCTCTGGGGCGACGCTGGGGCATTATTCGCTCGCGCGGATGGGGGCCACTGGCATCGCATTGGTTCTGACCTCGTTCAACAACGTTGCCAATGTCGAGATCGGCAGCTGCTTTGGGGATAGGCGGCCCGCTCTGCCAACCTGCTGGCGTTGGCTACGACGCAACGTAGTCGCAGGCCTGGGGCTCTTTCCCTGCCTAGCAGGTGCGATGTGGATCATCACGCTGATCATGCCGGGCTATAGGCCGGCGCTCGGGCTATCGTTGCTGATCGCCTTTGGTGAGATTGGCTATCAGGTGCTCGCGGCACCAGTGCCATCGCTTGGCTATCTTCGCATGACGAACATGCTTGTTATGGTTCCAGGGGTGCTATTGCTAACCGCAATGGTGTTGTTGCCAGCCTCTATCGCCTGGGTGAACTCGCCGCTTCTCGTCGTTGGAACCACGGCCGCACTACAGATCTGTGGTGGGCTGGTGCTATCGGCCTACGCACTTGAGCGAGTTAAGCGGCGCGATCAGACGCAGGCTCAGCAGGCTGCACCCTGCCAATAAGAGTGGACCAGATTCAGAGCAACTTGAAACGACCAGAACACCTTGGCGCTCCATGCGTCAGGGTAGTTGTCGCGTCCCGGGGGCGCCGTGTTGAGGCGGATCGCGAGCCTTGGCACGGCACAGATTCCCCTTGTTGAAGTAGGCGTCGACCGACGTCGCGTCGACCTCGATGGTGCGCTCGACAGCTGCGAGCGCCTCCTCGCCCTCGTCGGAGAGCGCCGGCGCGATGCCGAGCTTGTCGTGCGCAGACGCCAGCGACGGCGACTGCTCGACGACATCGCGATAGAGCGCCACGGCGCGCTCGAAGTCGCCTCCGTCGAAGAAGAGCCCCGCCAGGCTCATCTTCGCTTCCAAAAACGCCGGCTCGAGCTCGATGGCTCTCTCGAAAGCACAGACGGCGTCCTCACGCTGCCCCAGCTCCCCCAGCACCAGCCCCTCGCTGTTGTGGATGTGGGCCCGCTCCGAGTCTCTCGCCAGCGCGCGGCGCACGAGCGCGATGTCGAGCGCTCCGAGCTGGTATTGCACGACGCCGAGCTGATGGAGCGCGTCTATGTGCTCGGGGTCCGTCTCCAGGATCGCGAGGCAGGCAGGCGGAACATGTCTAGGTTCGAGGTATTCGTGCTGGGCGTCGGCGACACGTTCTCCGAGCAGCACCACTCCAGCGCGTTGCTTCTCATATGCGATGGGTTTCACGTCGCCGTCGACTGTCCGGACATGTACCGGGGGGGTGCTGCGCACCGCCTCTGAACGCGCCGGCCGAGCGCTTCAACTCTCGGACATCGACAACATCCTCATCACGCACCTCCACGGCGACCACATGAATGGCCTCGAGGGGGTCGCATTCTACAAGCACTTCGTCGAGCGAAAGCGGGTGTCGCTCATCGCCTCCGACGAGGTCCGGGCCTCCATCTGGGAGCACAGACTGAAAGCGAGCATGGGTGTTCTCTGGAACGGCCAGGACGTCCGAGAGATGACCTTCGACAGCTACTTCGATCACCTGCCCCTTTGTTGGGGCGAAGACATCAATGTCGGTCCATTCCGCGTCAGTGCCCGGCGCACGATTCATCACGTCCCGACGAGTGCTCTCATGATCGAGGCAGGGGGCCGGAGACTCGGCTACTCCAGCGACACCGCCTTTGACCCGAGCCTCATCGAGTTTCTCGAGCCGGCGCACTTGATCATTCACGAAACGAATGTGGGGCCGGCCCACACGCCGTACGAATCGCTCGCCGCTCTTCCGGCCGAGCTGAGGCGACGAACGCGCCTCATCCACTACCCAGACACCTTTGACACATCCTCGAGCGTGATCACGCCGCTTCGCGAAGGCGACGTGCTTCAGCCGTCGGAATGGGAGGAATCCTCATGTTGCCATCGGTCGTGCTTCTTGGCGTGATGCTCGCTCTGCTGTCGGCGGTCGTCTTCGCGGTAGCTAAGGCGCTGGTCGTGGCTCAGCCGGACGAGCGGCTCCTGTGCATTCGAGATGGACGGCTCGTCCGAGCGGGAGTCGGCATTTCTCTCTGGCGCAGGCCGGGCGACGTTGTCGCCCGCTTAACGAGTACCGTGCAGCGTGTGGGCTTCTCGGTCAACGCGCTGAGCCATCATCCAGCATGCGCGCTAACAACAACGAGTTCGGTTCGAAGGGCTGGTCGCCGACGGGAGGGCTCGATCAACAGGCTGCTAGGGGGCGTTGGTGAGGACGATATTGTTTAGCGTCGCGCCACGTTCGTAGAGGGAAGTGTCGGCGCCCAGAGGAGCGGTTGGTGTAGCGGTGCTTGTGTAGAAGGTCGTGCCATTCTGGGCGTAGGTCACCGTTGTGCCCGTCACCGTGATGCGGAAGACGTCGTTGGCGGCGTAGGTGCCGAAAGTACCCATCTTTACACCACTCTCATAGACACTGACGTTGCCGCTGCCGGCGAGGTAGATGGCGAAGTCGATGTCGCTGTAGGTCTGGTCGCTGTCGCCGTTGCTGAGACCACACATCTTGTTCGTTGTCACCTCGGCAGTCGTGAACTCAAGATAGCCGTCGGCAGCCAGCGTGGCCGCCGTTGATGCGCCTGCATTCCAGCCAGAGTCGGTGGTCTTGGTCAGGTTGTTACCGCTGGCGATCACGCCCGTGACGTTTTGGAAGTAGGAGGCGGCAGTTGTGCCAATGCTAGCGTTGGTGATCGTCGCGCCGGTCTCGTAAAGCGAAGTGTCCATGCGCAGGGTCGACGCTGGCGTATTGGTGCTGACGTAGAAGGGGGTGTTATTGTGGTAATAGGTCACAGCGCCGCCGGAGGATTCCACACGAAACGTGTCACCCGCCACATAGGAGCCGAAGGTGCCCATTTTCACGCCGCCTTCGTATACGCTGACGTTACCACTGCCAGCTAGGTAGATGGCGAAGTCGATATCGCCAAAGGTCTGATCGCTGTCGGTGGCCGTCAAGCCAGCCATCTTGTTGTGGAAGCTCTCGGCGGTAGAGAACTCCACATAGCCGTTGCCTGTGAAGGAGTCGACGCTTGAGGCGCCGGCATCCCAACCAGGGGCTGCGATCTTGGTGATCGTCGTGCCGTTGACTGCGACGCCAGTGACCCTCTGGTAGAAGGACTCCTCGGCCAGCGTGACGTTGTTGATAGTCGCGCCGATGGTGTAGACTGACGAGTCGACAAGGAGCGGGAAGGTTGGAGTCGCGGTGCTCGTGTAGAATACCGTGCCGTTCTTCAGGTAAGTTATCGTCGTTCCTGTGACCTGGATGCGGAAGACGTCATTGGCTGCATAGGAGCCGAAGACGCCCATCTGAGTGCCACCCTCGTATACGCGGAGGGTGCTGCTACCAGCGAGGTAGATGGCGAAGTCGATGTCGCTGTAGGACTGATCGGTGTCACCATGGCTCAGGCCGATCATCTTGTTGGTGTTGTTTTCGCTGGAGGAGAACTCGACGTAGCCGTTGCCGGTGAGTGAGCCTGTTGTAACGGCGCCAGCGGTCCAGGCGTTCGAGCCGCCTGTCTTCTGAAGGCTCGTACCGTTAGTCGTGAGATCAACCACGTTCTGCCAGAAGGTCGCCGTCTCAAGGTTGACGTTGTTTAGGGTGGCGTTCTGCGAGAGTATTGAGGTGTCGACGAGGAGCGGGAAGGTTGGCGTGCTGGAGCTAGTATAGATCGCCGTGCCGTTCTGATAGTAGGTTACCACATTGCTGGACACCTCGACGCGAAAGACGTCGTTGGCTGCGTAGGTGCCGAGTTGGGCACGCTTGGTGCCTCCCTCATAGATATAGACGGTGCCGCTGCCGGCCAGGTAGATGGCGAAGTCGATGTCGCTATAAGACTGATCGGTGTCACCATTGCTCAAGCCGAGCATCTTGTGCGTATTTGCCTCGGCCGTGGTGAACTGGACGTAGCCATCACCTGTGATGCTTTGCGTTGAGACCGCCCCAGCATCCCACGCGAAGTTGCTGCTTGTCTTACTGAGGCTGTTGCCCGAGGGTGTTACTCCCACTGATGCTGTCCACGTCACCGCGACTCGGTAGCGCTTCGTGCTCGTCTCTTGCTTGTGTTGATCCTCTACGCCGCAGGCGCCAAGAATGAGCATCAACCCGATCGCCAATCCTCTACTTCTCATCTTTCTATTTCCTCCTGAATGGTAGGCAAGATGAACCTCCCCGAACGCATGCGTTCGTTGGTGCTCAAGGTCCTGTTTCTGAACCAAAACAATAGTATGGTCTTGTTGACAGTAATTACAAGCAGCCATTTTCCGAATGGATGGATGTTGATGCCGATCGTGTACAGTAAGCGTCTCATCGTCGACCGGTACGCGGATTTGAGGCGATCCGTGGTCGAATACGCAGGAGATTCCCAGGTGCGAGTAAGGTGGGTCTTTTCGCAAGCTCGCCATCTTAGGAGCCCCCCCACACATTCGGGACCGAGCCGGGTGCTGCTGCCGCGCCGATTTCGTCACCAAAGACATGAGCCCTACTGGTCGCCGAAGACATGAGCCCTACTGGTCGCCGAAGACATGAGCCCTACTGGTGGTACGGCGAACGCTCTGAGGCCTAGAGCGCTGACCAACTTACCTCCCGTCGCCGCGCTGATCTTTGAAATCACAGCGGTTGTCGCTCGTCGGTTGCTTGCTACCAGCAGGCGCCCTTCTCGCTCCTAAGCTGTGATTTCGCATCCTTCGCGCAGCTCGGTCCGGTAACCTGATCAGCTCTAGCAGTCTGTTGATTGAGCCCAGACCGGGCCAGGCGACGCCATTCGAGCCGAGATTGCGGAGTGAAAACGCAGCGATCGTGGTGCTAAGGCGCGTTTGAGCGACAAAAAGATCGGTTCAAAGGGCTGGTCGTAACGGGAGAGCTAGATCAACAGGCTGCTAGAAAGCGGCGGGCGGCGTTTGTGGGGGTGCTCTTAGCTCAATCCCTCCTCAACCAAAATCTGTAGGCAGTTGAGATAGCGAGCAGCAAGCGAGCGACGGGTCGCATGCTCCAAGACCCAGGCACGACCACGTTGACCCATCTCGACACCGACCTGTCGATCGTTTGCGAGGCCTCGGATCGCCTCCGCGATCGCCTCACCATCGCCGGGCTGGGCAAAGACACCGGCGCGGGCATGGTTGCAGACCAGCTCTCGGATCACGCCGTCGATGGCGAGCAGGGTCGGACGTTCACAGGCCATGTAGTCAAAGACCTTGTTTGGATAGACGGTCCGAAACGTCGGATTGTCAGCCAGCACGGCTGCACCCACGTCGCAGGCTCGGACCACGTCGGGCATGCGCTCTTTGGGTATGGGGCCGTTGAAGATGATATTGTCGAGCTGGCGTTTCCGAGCATCGGCCTCGAGGGAGGCGCGTTGAGGTCCATCACCGACGCATGCGATCAAGATCTCCGGGTGGTCGCGCAGCGCCGAGGCTGCGTCGATGAGTTGTTGGAGGTCGTTGGCTCGTCCGTGCGCACCAGCGTACATCACAACAAAGCGGTCACCCCATCCGAGCTCGGTGCGTAGCGCCTTATCAGCAGGACCCGGCGTGAAGACCTCAGCGTCGGCCCCATTGGGTATGAAGATGATCTTATCGTAGGTTGTGAGCCCACGGCTGACGAGGTCTTTTCGGAAGGCCGGCGTGAGCACATTGACCCGGTCGGCGACCTGGCAGGCCCAGCGCTCAAGCTTGTAGAGCAGCCGTGTCAGCGTGCTGTTGGCGCTGAGGACGCCAGTCGTGATTGCGCTCTCAGGCCATAAATCGCGGATCTCGAACACCCAAGGGATCGGCGTCCCACGCAGCCGGGACGCCACGTACCCTGGGATCGCCGCGGTCAGTGGGGGGGACGTGGCGATCACGACATCTGGGCGGTCACAGGTCAGCGCTGCGCTGCTTGCCGACAGCGTGAAGCCAAAGAAGGCCCACATGCGGCCGGCGTAACTCTTGGTGTAGGTTTCGGGGACGTGGCAGCGGAGCACCGTCACCTGACCATCACGTTCTCGCGTGATCCATCGCCTGCGCAGATGGGCTGGAGCCTCTCCCGTGTTGTAATTAACAGTGCCGGCGATGACGGTAACGTCGTGGCCTGCCTCCGTCCACAGCTTGGCCAGCTCATTGAATCGAGACCCGCCCGGCTGACCCGAAAACAGGTAGTACTGGTGGATGATGAGGATGCGCATTGTGCTACCAGGGGTTTTAGCGTTGGTGGAGCGATCTCGCGGGCACACCCGCAAGGGTTTGTCGATCGGATGTGTCGCGGATGATCACCCCGCCAGCTCCGAGCACCACGTCAGCGCCAACCGTGAGATTGGGTAGCACCGTGCTGTTGAGCCCGAGGTGCGTGCGTGCGCCGATACTGACCGTGCCACCGGTCGACGCATTCGCGGATAGATGCGCGTAGTTGTCGATGCGGTTGTCATGCTCGACGACACAGCCGGTGTTGAGGATCACGCCTTCACCGATGGTGGAGTCGGGGTTGACGGCCGCACCTGCCATCACCACGGTGCCAGCGCCTAGCGTCGCGCTGGCTGCGATCGTCGCGCTGGGGTGGATGAAGCAGGGCAGCGCGAAGCTGGCATCGCGGCAGCGCTGGGCAGCCGCCTCTCGCGCGTGGTTGTCTCCGATGCCGAGCGCTAGGGCGATGCGCTCAGGGTGCTGCGCGTTGTGACGGATCAACCAATCCTCGTCGCCAACGACGGGCAGCTGCAGCACCTCATGACCCCACCTCTCAGGGTCCCGATCAAGAAAGCCCTCCACCTGATAGCCTGCACAGACGCAGACGTCAGCGACGACCTTCGCGTGTCCACCAGCACCTAGAACGTAGAGCTTCGTCCAGGAGGGTTTGTTCATCGCATTCTCATCAGGCCATCAGGCTCGCGTTAGGATCGCCATAGGGGATCCCTTCCGCATCGTTACCCATGAATACGGGCATGGTTTGGTGGCCTTCGGCGCTCACGCCTTCGCGCCTGAGCACCTTACGCACCGTGCGCCAGAGGATCTTGAGATCGAGGTCTAGCGACCAGTTGTCGACGTAGTACAGATCTTGCTCGAAGCGCTCGCGCCAGCTGGTGGCGTTGCGCCCGCAGACCTGGGCCCAGCCGGTGATGCCAGGCATCACGTCGTGGCGGCGGAACTGCTCGCGGCTGTAGCGCGGCAGGTATTCGACGAGCAGGGGGCGGGGGCCGACGAGGCTCATCTCGCCGCGGAGGACGTTCCAGAGCTGTGGTAGCTCGTCGAGGCTGGTCTTGCGGATGAAACGACCGGCGGCGGTGAGGCGATCGGCGTCGGGGAGGGGGCGGCCGCTGGTGTCTTGAGCGTCGCGCATCGTGCGGAATTTATAGGCTGTGAACAAGTGGCCATGTTGACCGGGGCGCTGCTGGGCGAAGAGCACGGGGCTGCCCATCGAGAGGCGCACGGCGGCGGCTGTGGCCAGCGACAGCGGTGCGGCGATCGGCGCGACAGCGGCGACGGCTGTTAGGTCGAGGGCGCGCTTCAAGGCGCCGCGCCAGCCGCGCTGCTTGGGATGGGGCTCACTGCTGGCGTAGGGATGTGAGGCTGCTTCGATCATGGACTGCGCATCGTACATCGGGTTGGTGCCCTTGGGCATGCTCTTGGTTCACTCGTCTGGCTCCTTCGGTGCTTGACCCGCGCCGCCGCTCTGGCCATCGTTTCTGGGCCGCTAACGGAGGCCGCTCGTGACGCAGAAGAAGATCCTGCTCTCCACACCGCACATGGGCGAGCGCGAGCGCGAGCTGCTGCTTGACGCTTTCGACTCGGGCTGGGTGGTGCCGCTCGGCCCACATGTCGACGCGTTCGAGCTCGAGATGGCAGAGTATCTTGGCGTGGGGCACGCGGCGGCGCTCTCGTCGGGGACGGCGGCGCTTCACCTGGCGATGGTGATGCTGGGGATCGAGCGAGGTGACGAGGTCTGGACGTCGACGCTGACGTTCGCGGCGACCTGCAACGCGATCCACTACACCGGGGCGACGCCGGTGTTCGTCGACAGTGAGCGGGCGAGCTGGAACCTCGACCCGGAGCTGCTCGAGGAGGCGCTGGAGCAGGCCGCGGCGGCGGGGAAGCTGCCCAAGGCGCTGGTGCCGGTGGATCTCTACGGCCAGTGCGCGGACTATGGGCGGATCGTGCCGACCTGTGAGCGCTATGGGGTTACGATCATCGAGGATGCCGCAGAGGGGCTGGGCGCCGATTGTGGGGGGAAGAAGGCGGGGAGTTTCGGGCGCATCGGTGTGCTCTCATTCAATGGCAACAAGATCATCACCTGCGGCGGCGGGGGGATGCTGCTCTCGGATGACGCAGCGATGGTCGAGCGGGCGCGCTTTCTGGCGACTCAGGCGCGCGATCCAGCGCCCCATTACCAGCACTCGACGATTGGCTACAACTACCGCCTCTCGAATCTGCTGGCCGCCGTGGGGCGAGGCCAGCTCTCCCATCTCGAGGAGCGTGTGGCGGCGCGGCGGGGGCACTACGCGCAATACGAGGCGGGTCTGGGCGATCTGCCCGGCATCCAGTTCATGCCGGAGGCTCCTTGGGGGCGAGCGAACCGCTGGCTGACCTGCCTGACGATCGATCCCGCCGAGTTCGGCACCGACCGTGAGACTGTGCGCTTGCACCTCGCCGAGCACGATGTCGAGGCGCGGCCGGTCTGGAAGCCGATGCACCTGCAGCCGGTCTTCGAAGGTTGCCGCACGATCGGCGGCGCTGTGGCGGCGGATCTCTTCGAACGAGGGCTCTGTCTGCCTTCCGGTTCGGCGCTCGAGGCGGATGACATCGCTCGGGTGATCGAGGTCGTCCGCGCCCTTCCCCGCTAGCCGCGCCCGGTAAGGCCGAGATCTGGCGCCGGTACGCCGGCCGTTTGGATCACCCTCCACCAGCGCCCCTTGTAATCACACAGCTTTCGCCCCCGAAAAGCTGGCTCGAAATGTGCTCTTCGTACCTACACGCTCGCCGGCCCAGGGCGCTGGCGCGTGGCAAGGAGGTGCGAGATGACGGGTTCGCTTTCGACGGGTTGGTCGGCCTCGGGGTCGGTTTCGGCTTCGACATCACACTCGAGCAGCTCGGCGTCGGAGTCGCGGGTGACGTTGAACGTGCGACGGCCATCGCAGCAGCCTCGAGAGCAGAAAAGGCGCGGGCTCTCGCTGCGTTTCGAGCGGGGGACGGTGCTCCTCGAGGGCAGCCCTTGGCGGGTCGAGCAGCTGCGGGTGCCGGAGCTGCGTTGGGATCGGCGGGTCTCGGCCCATCGGCTGCCGGGCTATCGCTACGGTGAGCTGGTGGCGGCGTTGGCGGCGGCGCGGATGCCTTTTGTGGATCTGCCGTCGGCGTGGGATCGGCGCGTGCGGGTCCGGATCTCGGCGCCGGTGCTGCGCGATTACCAGCGCGACGCGCTGGCGACTTGGCAGGAGGCGGGCGGACGAGGGGTGATCGTGCTGCCGACGGGATCGGGTAAGACGGTGGTGGCGCAGGCGGCGATCGCGGCAGTGGGGCGGCCGACGTTGGTGGTGGTGCCGACGCGGACGCTGCTCGAGCAGTGGGCCTCGTCGCTCTCGGCGTTGCCCGCCCGGCCGCAGGTGGCGCGCTTTGGCGACGGGCTGCGCCAGGTTGGCCCGCTGACGGTGGCGACCTTCGCGGCGGTGGAGCGCCACGCGGAGCGGCTGGCGGAGCGCTTCGAGCTTCTGGTGGTCGACGAGGCGCACCACGCGGCGGGGCGGGTGCGTGGTGAGCCGCTGGAGCTGCTGCTGGCGCCGCTGCGGCTGGGCTTGACGGCCACGCCACCCGACGCGGAGCGCGATCCCCAGGGCGCTGCACGGCTGGCGGCGCGGATCGGGCCTCCGGTCTTTCGTGTGCCGCGCTCGAGGCTCTGCGAGGCGGGGCACCTGGCGCCCTTCGACGTGCAACGCCTGCTGATCGAGCTCGAGCCGGAGGAGCGGCTGGAGTACGAGCGCTGCCGTGAGCTTGGAGCGCGGGCGCGGCTGGCGCTGGCGGGGCCCGATGGGCGGCTGCCGAGCTGGAAGACGATGATCGCCCAGGGCCGGCAGCGCGGCGCCTCCGAAAACGGGGCGCTGGCGGAGGCCTTCGCGGCGCGCCGGCGGATGCGTCAGGTCGTCGCCCGCGCGGCCCATAAGCGCGCGACGGCGGGGCGGCTGCTCGACCAGCTCGGGCCCGAGTCGCGCTGTCTGATCTTCTGCGCGGACAACGAGGCGACCTACGCGCTCTCGCGCGAGCTTTTGGTGCCGGCCATCACCTGCGAGACCTCCCGAGGCGAGCGAGAGGTGCTCCTCGATGATTTTCGCGCGGGGCGAGTGCGCGCGCTGGTCTCGGCGCGGGTGCTTGGCGAGGGGGTGGATCTGCCGCAGGCGAACTGCGCGCTGGTGCTCGGCAGCGCGATCGGCGGGGTGCGCGAGCCAGCGCAGCGCCTGGGGCGCTTGTTGCGCCCTCGTGGGAACAAACGGGCGGTGGTCTACGAGCTGCTGGCGCGCGGGACCCATGAGGTCGCCGAGGGGACGGCGCGACAGCTGGCGCTGGTGCGCTGATGGGCGAGCTCGACATGACCTCGCGCAGCCTGATCGAGGACCACCTCGACGAGCTGTTGCCTGCGCTGTTACCAAAGTACCGCTTCACAGCGCTGCGCACGGAGCGTACGCAGATCAAGCCGATCACCGAGAAGATCAGCGACGAGGTCTTCGTCGCGCAGATCGATGGTGTTGAGCATGTGCTCCACATTGAGCTACAGGCAGCGCATGAGCAGGGGTTGCCAGAGCGCATGGCGGCCTACCACGCGCTGCTGATGAGCAAGCTCGCGCGACCTGTGTTCTCGATGGTGATCTATCTTTGCCCGGAGGAGCCGGCACATACCCTCCCTCAGAGCGTACGCACGCGCCAGCTGGCCTTCCGCTATGAACTCTTCGAACCATGGAACACCGCGATCGACATCACGGCGGTTCGCAGCTCGCCTGCGCTTGCACCGCTGGCGTGCTTGACGCGAGGCATCTCGGCAGCAGACCTGCCAGCGATCCGCCAGGCGATCCTCGAGGCGCCTTGGCCGCCGGTGAAGCGCTACGACTGCTTGTTTTTCACCCAGACCATTGGCGAGCGCCGCTTCGACGTGGAGCTGCTAAGATCGATGTTGAGGAGCGATCAGATGGAAGACTCGACGATCTATCAAGAGGTGCTCGAGAAGGGGCGCGTCCGCGGGCACGAGGAGGGGCTTCGAGAAGGGCTTCAAGAAGGGCTTCAAGAAGGGCTTCAAGAAGGGCTTCAAGAAGGGCTCGAGGTGGGCAAGCGCGCGCTCGTGCGCGTCGTCGCTCGCGCCATCACCAAGCGCCTGGCGTCACCACCTGCGGACCTATGCGAATCGTTGATGGCGCTCGAGATGGAGGCGGTGGAGGCGCTCTTCGACGACGTGGAGGCCTCGGCGGATGAGGCTGCCGTGGGCGCGGCGCTGAAGCGCTGCCTGCCTCGCGACTGACCCGAAACAGCCTGGCGACCGTGGCCGGGGGAGACCCCCTCTTTGGGGATCACTCGGCCCAAGGGTGTCGGCGGGCGCAGCCTGACCATCGACACGGCGGTCCTCACGCTGCGCCCCGGGCGCCGGGCCACCGACGCGACCTTGACCATCGGCCTGCGCTTGAGCCGCGGCGGCCAGCACGTGCTCACGGTCCCCGCCGGCGCGCGAGTACAGAAGGTCGAGCTCGATAAGAAGAGCTACCCCGTCCAACAGGACGGACGACAGCGTACCTCCACCTCTGTCGGCTTCAGCGATGGCGTCTCCAGCGATGGCATCCACCGCTGCACCCACTCCAGAGGCGCCGTCCTCTCCAGTCGCTCCTGCCCCCGTCGGCGGTCAGCCAGTAGACGATAGCTGACGGCCTGTCACAAAGAGCCAGCTCGAAGCCGCTCGGCCGAGATCCGGCGCCGGTACGCCGGCCGTTTCGCATCCCGCCAACAAGCAGCTCGTTGCCTTTATCGTAATCGTTGCGCTTTTTCGAGCGCTGTTCTGGTCCAATTCGTGCTCTGCACTCTCGGCGACCGAAGGAGGTCGCATGAGACGAAAGGTGGAGAAGCGTGAGCAAAGGGAGTGGCGGCAGCGGCCCCTGCCCAGGCGGCTGCTCGATGTCGACGTCACCGCTGAGCGAACGTTGCCGCGCTACCTCGGGCAGCGGGACCGGGTCTGGGTCGGCGAGCTGCGCGAGCGGTTGGTGCATCTCGAAAACGCGTCACGAGCGGAGATCGGCGTACGGCTCGCCGAAAGACCAAGCTGGGGTGAGCGACCGCGAGCGTGGCGAGCCATGCTGCACCTGCTCCTGGCCCAGCTGGCCTTCGACACGCGCTCGCCTTTCGAGCCGCCGGCGCTGCGGCGACAGGTCTTCACCGCGGCCGCGGCGCGGGCGGCGGGGGTGGCGCGGCGGGAGGTGTTGCTGGCGCTCGGGTCTGACCTCCCAGGGCAGCCAGAGCCCGAGGCGTTGATCGGCGCGCTCTACGCAGATCGCCGGGCCGAGCGGCGTCTGCGCACGGTGGCGCCGCTGCGGTCGGTGGGGCCGGAGGCGCTGATCGAGCGCTACAACCTCGCCTTGGCGCAGGGGCTGGTCTGTCGGGCCGAGCGGGTCGAGCTTCGCCTCGGCGAGCAGGTCAAGGCGGCGCTGCGCGAGGCGCGGCTGGCCCGCTTGTTGGTGTTGGCGGAGTCGGCGGGTGGCCAGACGCTGTTGCATCTCTCGGGGCCGCTGTCGCTGTTTCGACAGACACTGCGCTACGGGCGACAGCTGGCGCGATGGCTCCCGGTGGTGACGGCGCTGCGCGGGCCATGGAAGCTCACGGCGCGGGTGCGCCTTGACGAGGCGCGGCCGCGGCGCTTCGAGCTGGCGACGGGCGATCCGATCGGGTCGACGCATCGCGAACTCTCACGTTTCGACAGCAAGGTCGAGGCGCGGCTCTTCGCCGATCTCGCGGCCTCGCCGGCTGGAGAGCTTTGGGAGGTGCTTCGGGAAGCCGAGCCGGTGCAGCTCGGGCGACGGATCGTCTGTCCGGACTTCGTGTTGGTCGAGCGCGGCGGCTCGCGGCGTGTAGCGGTGGAGATCGTGGGCTTTTGGACCGAGGCCTACCTGCGCTACAAGCTGGCGCTGCTAGGCGCGCTACCGCCGACAGAGCGCTGGCTGCTCTGTGTCGACAGCTCGCTGGCGGCGGATGTCGAGGCGGCGCTGCCGAAGCTGCCGGTGCTGAGCTACGAGCGACGGGTCGACGCCGACGCGTTGTTGACGTTGATCGAGCAGGGAGCGGCAGCCTCGCGATGAGTCGCCCCGAGGTTCCCGACCCATGAACACGTCTTGGTGCGTAGATGCGATGGACGCGCTCGCCGCTGGCGATCCGATCGCTGCGCTCGGGGTGATCAAAGCCAGGGTGGCGATGCGTTTGTATCGCGCAGCTGAAATAGGCGGGATCTCACGAGCTCAACGCATACGGGCCTCTCTACCGCTGGGATCGACCAGGTGGCTCAACCTTCGGCGCAAGCGGTCGATGAGGTGAGGGTGCCAGACCCTGGCGACGGGGCCATCGTCGTCTCGTGGGAGGGGAGGAGCGAGTAGCTTGAACGCGGTCGTGATCCTGTCTGTAGCGGCTACAGCCACCGAGCTGGTGGTGATGGCGCTGCTGTGGATGCTCGGAAGCTTCGAGACCTTTCGTCAGGTGCGTTGGTTCGCAGGGCTCGCGGGCGCTGCGGCGTTCTTTTCGATCACCAACCTCGCCTTCTCCGTGCCGGGGGCTTCTCCAAACCTCGTGCATCTCGCGGCGAGTCTCGGCGGCTTCGCAGCGGCGGCGGCGGCGGTCTTCTGGCTGCTCTATGTGCGGGTGCGTCGCGGCCTCACGGTCCTTGATGGTGTCGACAGCTGGATCGCGGGTTTCTCTGCCCTCGTGGCGCTGCTCCCCTTCATCCCCGGCCTGGTCTATCGCAACACGTTGATCACGGTCCCGGTGCCCTGGCTCGGGCTAAGCTATCGGATCCCCGAGTCGACCCCGCTGGCGCTCGTGGTCTATGCCACGCTCTTTTTGCCGCTGCTCGCGAGCGCGCGGCACCTGCGCGATGCCGGCTCGCGCGCCGGTCGGTGGCTGCATACCACGGCGCTGGTCGCCATCATCGCCGCCGGGGTGAACGAGGCCTTGATCTCAGCGGGCTTGATCAACAGCCCGTACCTGCTCGAGCTGACCTACGCGCTGATGATGCTCGCTGTCGGCTATGAGGCGTTCGAGACCTTCGCCCGACGCTCGCGGCAGCTCGTCGAGCTCACAGATACGTTGCAAGAACAGGTTGATCAGCGCACCGCCGAGCTGCTCGCGGCCCAGCAGCAGGCGCTGCGTCACCAGCAGCTGGCCGGGCTCGGCCGGCTCGCAGCGGGGGTCGCCCACGAGATCAACAACCCGCTGACCTATGTGCAGTCGAACCTTGATTTCCTCGGTGAGAAGTTTGAAGAGGAGGAGGCTGGAGAGGTCGGTGAGGCGGTCGTCGAGGCGATCAACGACGCCAAAGATGGGGTGGCGCGTGTGGTGCGGATCGTGCGCGACTTGCGGGTGATGACACCAAACGTGCGCGCGGCGGCGGCGGGGCCCTTGGGAGCCAGTCGTTGGCGAGAGCGGCCCCTGGCGCTCAACGACGCAGTCGTCAGAGCGTTGAAGCTCAGCGCTCACGTGGTGCAAGGATGTGGCGCCGTGGTGGAGGTCGATCTGGCTGACGAGCTGTGGGTGGCCTGTGGCGACGAGCCGCTGGTGCGGGCGCTGAGCAACCTGCTCTGCAACGCAGCCCAGGCCACGCAGGCGGGGCGGCCCAACACGCTCACCGTGGTCGCCGAGGCGCGAGACGAGCGATGGATCGAGCTGAGAGTGGGAGACACCGGTCGTGGTATCGCGGCCGAGCAGCTGCCGCATATTTTCGAGCCGTTCTTCAGCGGCCGCCCCGGTGAAGGCATGGGGCTTGGGCTCTCGATCACCCACGCGCTGCTGCGTTCGCTAGGTGGTGAGGTTCACGTCGAGAGCAAGGTCGGCGTGGGTACGACGTTTCGCCTAGAGTTGCCCCGCGCTGAGCGTGACGAGGCCGTGAGGCCGGAGGTTGAAGAGACGATGAAGAGTAAGAAGAGACCGGAGCTCTCCCAAGGCCGTCGGATCGTGGTCATCGATGACGAGCCCTTGGTCGCGCGCAGCCTGAAGCGCCTGCTTGTTGATGATGAGGTGGAGATCTACACCGACCCCGAGCAGGGGTTGAAGCGGCTGCTCGACAGAAAGCGGTCGACCGTGGACGCCGTGCTCTGTGATCGCCATATGGGCCCATGCTCGGGCGCCAAGCTGCAAGCCCGAGTCCGCGCGACCGACGCCGAGCTGGCGGGTCGCTTCATCTTCATCAGCGGCGACACCTTCGACGAGCGCGATACGCTTGAAGACGCGACACCCTTCGTCGCCAAGCCCGTCGAGCTGGCGAGGCTGCATGCGGCCCTCGAGAGTCTGCCGAGCATCCCCGCAGATGAGGCGGTGGTGGTGCCGTTGAAGCGCGCTTTGGGTTAGCAGCCTGTTGATCGAGGCCAGACCGAGCGAGGCGACGCCATTTGAGCTGAGGTCGCGGGGCGAAAACGCAGCCATCGTGGTGCTACGGCGAGTCTGAGCGACGAAGAACTCGCGTCGAAGGGCAAGCGTCGCGACAGGAGAGCTAGAGGCCCAGAGCCAGGCGGTCGTCGGTGTCAGCTAGAGCGCTGATCAACTTACCGGACCGAGCTGCGCTAAGGATGCGGAATCACGGCGTAGGAGCGAGAAGGGCGCCTGCTGGTAGCAAGCAACCGAGTAGACGCCCGCGGAGCCGCCCTTGACGTAGAAGCTGAGCGTGCCGCCATCGCCGATGGTGATGCTGTTGCCGCTGACGGCGTCGGTGTAGGTGCCACCGGGGAGGCCGCCGATGCTGATCGTGCCGCCCCACTGTGAGAGGCCGACGACGGCGACGTGCTGACCCTTTTGGTAGTTGCGCACGGTCCAAAACAGGTTGTCATTATCGCCGAATGTCTCCATCACGCCCTTCTGTAGCGCTACAGAGGCCTTGCGGATCTGGTTCAGGCGCTTGATATGCTGAAAGAACTTATGCCCCTTGGTCTGGGCGATGGCGCCGGGGAGCAGATGATCTCCGAAGTAGGCGCGGCCGCTGTTGTCGTGGGGCGCGTCGTTGCCGTCGATCTCTTTGCCGGCCTTGAAGCGGATCTCGGTGCCGTAAAAGAGGCAGGGGATGCCCCGGACCAGCCAGATCAGGTTCAGCGCCGAGGCGAGGGCGTCGTCTTTGCCGGCGAAGCGGTACTTCCAGTCGTTCTGCGGGCCGATGTCGTGGTTGTCGATGAAGGTGATCAGCTGCGTCGCGTCGCCGTAGATGTGATCGCGTGAGAACACCGCCGAGAGCCCCGAGAAGCGCCCCTGGCTGAGGTTGTCTCGGAAGGTGCTCATCAGCGAGAAGTCGAGCACGGAGAACCCCGAGTCGTCTTTGCCGCTGCCGCAGGGGTCTTTCGTGGTGCGGGTGTACCACCAGGGGCGGATCTCTGCCGGGCCGTTGTCGCTGGCGTCGAGGCAGGTGCCCCAGCCCGTGCCCTTGACGAGGTTTTCGCCAAAGACGAAGAGCCCCGGCTTGTGCTGCTTGAAGGCGTTGACGTAGTCGAGCAGGTTGCCGCGCTCGATATGCTTGACCGTGTCGATACGCAGCGCGTCGACGCCCATGTCGAGGTACTTCTTGTAGGCGTCGATGATGTACGTCTTCACCGTGGGGTGTTCGGTGTTGAGGTCGATGGTGTCGCCCGCCATATGCTTGCTCTGCAGCGCCTTGGCGTTCTCCCAATCACCGCCAGCCATGAAGCCGTTTTGGTGGTACCAGGTCTTGTCGAGGTTGTTGGCGTCGATGTTGAAAAAATGGTTCGGGTCGTGGTTCTGCCAGCCCGAGAAGCTCTGGATCGGGATCTTCTTGCCGCAGACGGGGCAGCTGATCTCCTTTTTCGCGTCCGGATCCCAGTCGCGGAAGACCTGCGGCGCCAGCGGGTTGTCGTCGTCGACGCGGTTCGGCTTGTGATAGGCGCCGAGGTGCTTTTTGTAGGGATAGGCCGGATCTGCGGAGGGGAAGGCGCCGGTCTCGCGGTAGTACTTGATCGGCGCGCGGGGGTTCCAGACCTTGCCCCGGAGCCCGTAGTTCGAGCTGTGGTTGATCACGATGTCGAGCACCAGGCGCATGTTGCGCTTGTGCAGCTCGCAGATCAGATCTTGAAAGGTCGCCCCCGGCGACTCGAGGCGCGCGTCGACCCTGGTGAAGTCGTAGCCGTGGTAGCCGTGGTAGTCGAGGCCGCTGCGGTTTTCGACCACGGGCGTGATCCAGATCGCCGTGAAGCCGAGCTCCTTGATGTAGTCCAGCTTCTGGATCAGCCCTTTGAAGTCGCCGCGCCACGTGGGGTCGCCGATCACGAGGCGGTCGCGGTTGTAGTAGTTGTTGCTCACGTCGCCGTCGAAAAAGCGCGTCGTGATCAGAAAGTAGATCGTCTCTTCGCGAAAGTCGCCGAGGGGCTTCGGCGCCGGGCAGATACCGCCACCGCCGTCGAGCGAGGGTGTGCCGGTGTCTGGGATGACGCCGGCGTCGGCGCAGGTGGCCTCGCAGACCACGTCCAGGATCGAGTTTTGGAAGCCGTCTTGGGTCTTTTTGGGGTTTTGCGGATCGGCGACCCAGTCGGTGCCGTCGATGAGGAACTTGTAGAGAATCTTCGCACCGTGATCGAGCTCGACGTCGACCTGCCAGCTGCCTCCCGAGAGGCTCATCGGCTTGCCGGCGCCCCAGTTGTCGAAGCTGCCCTTGAGGGTCACCGAGCTCGCCGAGCCGGCAGCGTAGCGAAAGGTCACCGAGCAGCGGCTCGGGGTCGAGCAGAGGTCGCCGGCCGGGCGGGTGTCTCGCAGGTTGGCGCCATCACGGACCAGCTCGCCATCGCCCGCCACGTCGCCACCGGGAGCACTGTCGTGGATCACAACGTCGTGGATCGCAACGTCGTGGATCACAACGTCGCCGCTCGACCCGCCATCGCTGGTGACCGCGCTCTCATCACCACAGGCCACGCTCGCGACAGCGACGAGAGCAGCCAAGAAGATCGAGCAGATCGGGGTGCTGAGGCGTTGGCGCATACGGGCTCCCAGGCTGGTCATGGAGGTCCTCCCGTTGCGATCAGCAACGCAGGTAGACCCGACGAGGTCCTGTTACGCACGCGCTATGCCACTCGGCTCTGAGTCTCGGGCTCGGCGGGCAGCGGCTACACGTCGTAAGCGGCTACACGTTGTAAGCGGCTACGCGTTGTAAGCGGCTACGCGTTGTAAGCGGCTACGCGTTGTAGAGGTCGGCGAGGGTGTGCCAGCGGACGTCTTGGGGCTTCTTCGAGGGGCGACCGCGGGCGAAGACACGCAGCGCGATCCGCGCGTTGCGAGCGTTGGGGTAGTGCGCCGCACTCTCGCGCAGCTCGCGCGTGACGGCGATGGGGCTGACCTTCGACCAGCGACAGGCGCCGAGGTCGGTGATCTCATCACCGCGGTGGCCAACGACGTCGATGGTGACGTCCTTGTTCCAGTAGTCGCCGACCTCGAAGTTGGCGACCACGCCCTCTTGGCGGTAGAGGGTAGGTAGCGCCTCGCGGCAGAGCTCGGCGAAGCGCTGACCAAAGTAGGTGTCGAGTTCGGGCTCGATGCGATGGCGCAGCGTCTCGTCGGCCCCGTTGGCCGCGAGGTAGCTCAGGTTGGGAAAGACGAAGCGGAACCAGAAACGTGTGAGCGGATCGCCGAGGCGATAGCGCACTTGACGGTTGGTCCGGGCGGCGCCGGTGACCGGGTAGTGCTTGTCGAGGAAGCCCAGCTCGTCGAGCTTGGAGAGATAGTAGGCGAGGCTGTTTTTGGCGATCGGCGTCTTGTCGCCGAGCTCGACCACCGGGCGCTCACCGTGGGCGAGCTCGGAGAGCACGGCGTAGTAGCTTTGAACCTCGCGCAGCTCCTCGCGCAGCAGATAGTCGGCCTCGCGAAAGAGCGGCGCGAACTCGTCGAGGATCGTGCGGCGGATGTTCTCTTCGACGGAGCGGTCGTCGCGAAAGGCCTGGAGGTAAGGCGGGACACCGCCGCAGATGAAGTAGCTCCGCGCCGCGTCGACCAGGCTGTAGCCCGGCTGAAAGGACCGCGCCTCGGCGTAGCTGAAGGGGGCGAGGGCGATCTGCCCGGTGCAGCGGCCGTGGAGCGGCGCCTTGGTGCCGAGCACCTCCCGCTCGATGAAGGCCTTGGTGCCGCTGACCAGCAGCATCAGCCCTCTGTCGCCCTGCCAGAGCGTATCCCAGAGCTCCTGCAGTACAGACACGAGCTCTGGGCTCGCCGCGGCGGTCCACTGGATCTCGTCGAAGACCAGCGCCAGGCGGCGGCCAGGCGGACAGCGGCGATGCACCTCGAGCAGCACGCTCTTCCAGTCCGGTGGCGCGATCTCGGCCAGCAGCGGTTCGTCGAGGGTTCGCGCGGCCTGGGCGAGGAACTCCTTGCGCTGCAGGCCCGCGGGGGCCTGTTTGCCGACGAAGAAGATCGTCGGATGCTCCTTGACAACCTGCGCCTTACAAAACTGCCGTAGCAGCGCCGTCTTGCCGATCCGTCGGCGCCCGTAGACCGGCACGAACGCCCCACTCTCGCGGTTGGCCTGCTCGGCGAGCATCGCCAGCTCACGCTCTCGACCCACGAACGTCTGAGTACGCATGCCTCGATTCTAGCGTGGCATATCTCACTGAGACAAGACTCAGCAAGACATGCCTCTGCGCTCGAGCGAGACGAAGGTGAACGCTCGGCTCTCAGTCCTTTTTTCACCCCCAAGTCGGCTAGCTTCCGCCCATGAAAGCCTTGCATTTCATCGATCGAGCCATAAAGACGGCTCTCCCCTGCTTTCTCCCCCGGCGTGCCCTCCCTGCTTGCCTTGCGCTACTGCTTGTCAGCGGCCGTGAGAAGGGCAAGCGCCTTGACGTTGGCGACAAGGCGAACAAGCCCAAATCGGCTCGGCAGCTCAGCACCCGGCTCGGTCCCGCATTCGTAGGGGCGCTCCGAGGGAGCCCTAGCTCATGGATTATTAACGCGAATGTTTCAAGGGAGGCTAGTTGGAGTGCACGACGAACTCGCGCACGCCGACGACGTGGCGATGGTCGAGGTCGACCAAGAAGCTACGACCCTTACCCACCGAGGCGTCGAGGTACATCAGGTACCAGACGTCGATGGTCCAGACGCCGAGGTTGCTCTCGCACGGTGGTGTCCAGCTCACGGCCTCGAGATCGCCGAGATAATCGGGGCGCTTACCCCGGGTCTCGGCGGCGAGACGGCGGAACTGTTCGGATGCTCGCGCGATCTGCACCGCTTGGCGGCCGACCTGTGGATCGATCTCGCGGCGCCAGGCGCTGACGAGGCGTACCTTCTGAACCACCGACTTCTCGTCGAGCTCTGCCTCATAGGCCTCGTCGGCGGTGAGCCCAGCGAAGTCCGGGACATCGAACTCGGGGTAGCGATCCTGTGCTTGTATTTGCTGTGAGCGGGACTGCAGCTCGGCGACCCCGGCACGCAAGGTCGCCTCGGAGTAGTAGGCGTAAACGCGCAAGATCACTGAACGGGAGGGCAGCCGATGGTCCCAATCGATCACCGGTAGCACGCCCTCGTAGTTGGCCCCGCCAAAGGCGGTCAGCTCGGGCAACGACTCCTTCAGCCGGGCGAGTTCGTCTTCGCCGGTGACCAGCTTCTGATACTCCACGCGAGGGTGCCGCCGCAGGGCGGATACGACACGTCGTGGAGTCAAGGTCTTTGAGTCGCTCATCTGCGGAGGGATGATAAGCGCATCTGGCAGATCGGCGCCAGATCTTGTCTCTGTCTGGTCACCTCGGGGCTCGCCGGCTCGCCAGCAGCTCGAGCGCGCCCTCTTCGGCGGCGCGATAGGAGCTGCGCACCAGCGGCCCGGCGGTGACGAGCGCGAAGCCGAGCTCTCGCGCCTCCGCGGCCAGCTCCTCGAACTCCTCGGGATGAAGATAGCGCTGCACCTCCGTATGCTTACGTGAGGGGCGGAGATACTGGCCGAGCGTGACCCAGTCGACGCCGACCGAGCGTAGGTCGCGCAGGGCCTGGCGCAGCTCACCGATACCCTCGCCCAACCCGAGCATCATCCCGGACTTCACGAGGTGGTCAGGGCCGAGCGACCGGTAGCGCTCGAGCACCCGCAGCGACAGGTCGTAGTTGCAGCGCCGATCTCGCACCCGAGGCGCCTGCAGGCGGGGGGTCTCGAGGTTGTGGCCGAGCACGGCGGCACCCGCGCGTCCGACGCGATCGACGAGCTCAGAGCGCCCAGAGAAGTCTGGCGTTAGCACCTCTACGGTCAGCGCCGGCAACCTCTCGCGCAGCGTCTCGACGACGGAGACCCAATGCGCCGCGCCCTCGTCTGCCATGTCGTCACGGTCGACGCTGGTGATCACGACATAACGCAGCCCCATCGAGGTGACGGCCTCCGCGAGCTTATCCGGCTCGGCTGGGTCGGGTGGCAGGGGCTTCTTCCCCGAGCTGACATCGCAGAAGCGACAGCCGCGGGTGCAGACGTCGCCCAGGATCATGAACGTGGCCGTGCCCCCTCCCCAACACTCGCCGATGTTGGGGCAGCGGGCTTCTTCACAGACGGTGTTGAGCTTCAGCCGGCCAAGGCGCTGGCGTAGGTCGAAATACTGACCGCGCCCAGGGAGGTTGACCTTGACCCACTCGGGAAGACGGGGCATGGGCCCAAGCTAGATCGTGTCCAGCAGCTCGGCTACTCGCTTTTCGACCTCGAGGCCGACGCGGGTCCAGGCCACCAGCTCGGCGCCGAGCTGACGATTGATATCGAAGGTGTCGAGGGTGTGGTTGATCAGCTCCTGCTCTTTGTCGCTGATCTCCTCGTCGAGGAGCACCGCGGCGAGCATTCGCTGCAGGAAAAGGCCGCGCATCGGTTTGCTCTCGATGCCCCCGAGGGCAGCCTCGTAGTCGCCGCCGTCGCGCATCGTTTGCTGCACCTCTTTGTTTTCGTCTTCGGAGAGGCCAACCTGCAGCGCTGTCATCGCCACAAAGTTCACAGCAGCTTCGTTGACCTCATCGCTCGCATGAAACATCGCCGCCAGGGCCTTGCAGACGCTCAGTCCTTCGCTCATCGCCGATCTCCGCTGGTTTGATAGTTTAGACGATGACACTACCCCAGCCCCCGAGGCTCTTCAAGCAACGTCAGATGAACGCCTGGAGGACGCCCCTGGTCAGTCCAAGAGGATCTCTTGCGTCACGTCGTCGGGGGGCCAGGCGATGTCGCTCCATTGGCGAGCGAGCCTGGCCTTCTTGGCGACGCCCTCGTCCTGGCTCTCGCAGAGCGACATCACCTCGCGGGCGGCCTCTTCGTTGACCGCGACCAGCGGGTGGAGGATCGTCTCGAACATCGTCTCGCGTGGGGCCTCGAGGATCTCGAGCACGAGCTCGCGGACCTTGGCGCCGCGGAGCTGCCGCACGAGCGTCGCCGCGTCCATCGGATCGGGGCGCTCGTCGCGCCGACCTTGCTCCAGCGCGCGATCGCCGCTGGGGGCGCTGCGACGGATCCACAGGCAATCGCTGATCTGATGGCCTTCGCCGGTGCGCATCGCCTCGCCGAGCTTGACCAGAAGCCGCTTGGCGAGCTTCGAGGCGCCGATCCAGGCTGTGGCCGCTGCGAGGCTGCGTCCGCCCATGCGCACACCGATCTCGGCCATCGGCACCAGCAGGTCGTGCTCGAGGCCGTCGATGATCGCCACCTCGAGCAGCGAGGCGACCCACTCACCGCGTGCTGCCGCCATCACGCGTCGAGCGACGATCATCGGCAGCGGGTCGAGGCGCAGCAGATAGAGCACAGGGGCCGGCGCCTGGGGTAGGGTCGCCATCGCCAGCTCGAAGAGCTGCTTGTCGCGCAGCTGACCTTTACCCAGGGCGCTCCACTCTTCGAGCGTCGTCGGAGGAAAGTCGTGGAGCACGTCGACATAGTTCGCCAGCTCGCCTGCCTCGGCGAGCCAGCCCAAGAGCTCGATGCGGCTGTGGTCTTGGGTGCGCAGCTGGCGCTTGATGACCGGGCGCGCGAGCTCGTGACGGACCCAGGCGGGGTCGGCCTCCTGCAGCACCCGCTGCAAGAGCGACGAGCGGATGCCCTCCGCGGTGCGCAGGTGCGCCAGGGCGGACTCGACCAGCTCGCCTCCCATCGCGCGCGCGAGCGCGGTCAGCAGTGCCCCCGAGAAGCGTGTACCCGCCAGCTCGAGGCAGCGCTGTACGCGATCGTCGTCTTTGGCGATCGCGCCCGCGGCGAGGTTGAAGGTCTGCAGATCGGGGTACATCGTGTCGCCGACGCGATAGCCCTGACACGAGATCACATGAGGGGCGAGAACCAGCCGCCAGTGCTCCGAACCCGCCAGCTCGACGAAGGCAGAGCGCCGCTTGGAGGGATCCTCGGAGCCCAGGGCGAGATCGAGCAGCGTATCGGGAGATGTCGTCACGTGTCGTCGCCTGGATGAATCGGGAAGGGACCGCGCCTCAGCCCTCGAATATTAGGGATGTCAAAGGGCGCTTGTCCAGAGCTCATCGGCGGTTTGACCCCGGGCGGGTGATCGCTACACTGGCGGCCAGCGCTCAGAGGCTCTCCGAAGAGCCCACGCTACCCTTTCGGCGAGGAGAGATCCGATGGCTCACTGTTCCCTGATCTTGCTCGGCGGCGCGCTCGCCTTCACGTTCGCTGCATGCACCGAATCGGCGGGCTCCAAGCAGGCGCCGGTGGCCAAGGCCGGTACCGGCAGCGCGAACACGAAGAAGGGCCGCAAGGCGATCGCCAAGGCGGTCGATCGCGCGGTGGCCAAGCTGCGCCAAGACCGGGCCAAGAGTCGTCCTCCCAGCCCCAGCGCGAAGCTGCCCCCGCTGCCCCCGCTGCCCAAGCCGATCGTCGGGGCCATTCCTGCGTATAAGGGAGAGCGACCAACCGCGAAGCTGACCAGCAAGGAGCTGGTGGCGGCGATCCAGGCCGCGCACTATGACCCAGAGCGGCTCGGGTTGCGTAAGCTCGGCCTCTCGCTGAGCTACCTCGACAAGAAGCGCAACATCAAGATCGAAGCCAGCGGCAGCTGGCAGAGCCGGTCGCCAGCCCAGGTGACGATCAGCAAGCTGACCCGCGACGGCAAGATCCTAGGCAAGGAGAGCAAGCGCCACCAGCAGATGCATCAGGCCTTGACCTTTCGGCTCCGGCGGCTCCTTGAGGGGCTAGGCAACGGCTTTCTGACCCATCGCCTCTACAGCTGGGCCGACCAGCCAGGCAAGGTCGCCGCGGTGAAGGGGGATACGATCAAGGGCGCCGCGGTCTCGCTGTCGATGGACGTCAATAACGAGTTCAACGCCGAGAAGGTCGTGGTGACCGTGGACGACAAGGCCCGGGTCGTCCACGTCAAGCGCACCTCGAGCCGCGGTGTGGTCCGCGAGATGAGCTACGCCTACCGCATGATCGATGGCCGCAACCTCGTCTCAAGCGCGACGGTGAAGGTCAGCCTCGCCAACGCCCCCAAGCTTAAGGGGCGGATGCGCGTGCGGTTGATGTCGATGGACGGGATGAGCTTCCAGTTCACCTACGGAAAGGTCGGTCGCTTCTGGCTCCCAAAGACGATCTATCGCAAGAGCCCCAAGATCGGCCAAGAGATCGCCCTCGACCTGACCTACGCCGCGCCGGCGACGCGCTAGCGTCGCTGATAGCGGTGTCCGCTGGATCAGCCGCTTTTTGCGAATCCAAGCCGACTGACGAGCAACGAAGCCAGCGGGAGCTGTCCCTACCGGAAGTAGCGGACGGCGAGCACGATACCGGTGATGATCGCCGCGAGGCCCAGCACGAAGAGCGTGATCTTGGCGATGCTCCAGGGAGCCTTGCCCACGACCTCACCGGTCTGGCCATTGACCAGGAAGCGGTAGATCTTGTCTTTGTAGCGATAGGCCGAGATCCACACCGGCAGCAGCACATGCTTGAACGTCTCTTTCGAGAAGGCGTTCTGCACGTTGAGGAAGCGATGCGTGTCGCCGGGCACGTCGCGGCCGCAGCGCTCGATCTGCTTGCGCTCCATCTTCTTGACGCCGCGCTCCCAGCCGTCGTTGAGCTCGACGGCGTACTCCTCGGCCTTCCAGCCGGTCAGAAACGCCGCGTTGTAGGGCTTGAGCTTCCTCGTGTCGAAGGTCGAGAGCTTGTCGGCGAGCTTCTCCGGCAGGCCCTTCGAGGCGCAGACGAGCACGTCGTCGAAGTCGTCGGCGCGCGAGCCCCAGGCCGGCTCCCAGCGCGTCTTTTGCACCGTGCGCGTATGCCAGTCGCCGTCTTCGTCTTCGTATTCTTCTTCTTCGTAGTAGAAGTAGCCCGCGTCGGCGGTCCAGGACGACTCGACGTGGGCGTCGAAGGTCCAGTAGGGTACGTAGACGCCGCCGATCTCGGTCACCTTGGCCCTCTTCTTCAGGTCGCCAGGCCGAAACCATAGGCCCTTGAGCCAGGTGGAAAACCCCGCCGAAGCCGCCGCCTGGTCGACGACGAAGGGCACCACCGACTCGGGGCGGATCAGGTTTCGGTTGGACTCTTGCTCGAGCACATGGGACGAGCCGCAGAAGTCACACGCCGTGGCGGTCACCGTCGGCTCGAAGCTGACGATGGCGCCGCAGTCCTGGCAGTGGACGCTGCGGACCTCGGTGCCGAGGCCGCGCTCCATCGAGGCGGCGAGCCCCGAGGCGAGATCGTGCTCGACGATCGTCTCCGAGCCCTCCTCGTGGGCGATCTCCTTTTCGGCACCGCAGTGGTCGCAAGACAGCTTCTGCGCTGTCGCGTCGTAGCGCATCTCAGCCGCGCACTCGGGGCAGCGGTAGCTCTGGCTGCTGGCGTTTCGTTCGGGCTCCACGTTGTCGCTCATCGGCGCAAACCCTCTCTGTTAGCTCGCGCCGGATTATGCGCCACGGTCGCGGTCGTTGCTCGCAAAATGCGCTCGGAGCAGACCGCGGGGCGGCCCAGCGGGTCTAGAGCGCTGATCGCCTTACCGGACGGAGCTGCGCGAAGGATGCGGAATCACGGCGTAGGAGCGAGAAGGGCGCCTGGTGGTAGCACGCAACCGACGAGCGACAACCGCTGTCGTTTCGCAGACCGGCGCGGCGACGGGAGGTAAGTCGGTCAGCGCTCTAGACGGGCTTGGTGCCGACGCCGGCGATATAGGGCAGCTGGTCGTCGCGGGCGACGCGGACGTTGGTCAGGCCGGCCCGGGGGAGCAGCTCGGCCAGCTCGGTGAGCTCGAGCGACTGAGCTGCTACGAAGGAGAAGAAGAAGGGAAGCGTCGCCAGCTCGGCGCCCGGGGGGAGGCGCCAGAGCCTGGTATAGCGCAGCGCCTTACGCCAGCTGCAGCCTCGCTCGACCTCGGCGATGTAGACCTTGCCGCCGGGCTTCAGCACACGCATCGCCTCGGCGAGGCCCAGGATGCGATCGGGCCAATGCTTGATCGAGCCGACGCTGACGACCATGTCGACGCTCTCGCTCTCGAGCGGCAGGTTCAGCGCGTTACCCTCGCGGTAGCGCAGGTTTGGCAGCGGTGCGTTGCGCTCTTCGGCGCGGGCGATCATCTCCGGCGAGAGGTCGAAGCCGAGCACCTGCGACTGGTTGTAGCGGGCGGCGAGATACCAGGTCAGCCGCCCAGCTCCACAGCCGACATCGACGAGCAACCCTTCGGCCGGCGGTACCGGGATGTTCTCGGCGACGATCCGCGCGTAGATCGCGTCGCCCGCCTTGCCGATCAGCTCCTCGTAGAGCCACCCGTGCCAACGATCCCACGCCCCCTTCATCGACTGGATATCCATGCCGAGACGATACGCGGGCGCGGAGACGACGACAAGACGAGACCGACGTCTCGCCGCCGTGAGGCGTCACTGGAGCGCGGCGTGAAAGAGGGCGTAGGTCGCCAGCAGAGAGCTTGAGAGCACCCCTACAGATCCCTCCCGTCGCTGGGCACAGCCCTGCCGGCCGCTTTCTATGCCTCAGAAAGCTCGCCGTACCGCCAGTAGGGCTCATTTCTTCGGCTACGAAAGCGGCTCGGCAGCTCAGCACCCGGCTCGGTCCCGGATTTGTAGGGGTGCTCTTGAGGAGGCCGTCACGATGTCGAGGTAGGGACTCGCGGCGCCGACGGTTCGGTAGCAAGACGAGCGTTGAGAGAGGGGCGGTTGCTGTGTAGACTTGCTTCGAGAAGCGGGACGAGGCGGTGGAGGGAGAGGCGATGAGAGCGCTCACCATCTTGCTCAGCGGCGGGCTGGTGCTTTTCGCCGCGCCGCGCTCTGCAGAGGCGCAGGTCTGCCCCAGCGGCTACTTCTGGAGCAGCTACGGTCGCCGCTGCGTGCGCCGTTGTCCGACCACGCATTACTTCAGCTACGTCGAGGGGCGCTGTCGTCGGCGCTCGCGGCGCTACCGTCGCTGCCCAACCAGCCACTACTGGAGCTATCGCGCTCGGCGTTGCATCCGTCGCGTCGTCTGCCCTACAGGCTCCTACTACAGCTACCGTCTGCGCCGCTGCCAGCGGCAACGGGTACGCTGCGGCTTCGGCAACTACTACGACGTGTACTCCCGCAGCTGTCGGCGGCGTTGCCCGGCGGGCTGGCGTTGGAGCGGCAAGCGCTGCGTCTCGCGCTGCTCGGCGGCCTTCCGCTGGTCGCGCCAGCGTGGGCGCTGTGTGCCGCGCGCTCACGGTTGTCCGGCGGGCACCTTCTGGACCGGTCACGTCTGTGTGCCGAATACGCCCCCGCCCGCTCAGCCGGGCTACGCCAGACCGCGTCATCACCCGCCACCTTCGGTCGTCGCGCGCCCCGTGGCGATGACCTCGGCGCGCTTTGCCCAGCTGCGACGCGCGGTGAAGAAGGCGACCTTCTCCACCAAGCAGCTCGTCGTGCTCCGCCAGGCAGCCGCCGGAAACCACTTCAGCTGCGCTCAGGTCGCGAGCCTGCTGCGGGTGTTCTCCTTCTCCTCGGGCAAGATCAAGGCGCTGCGGGCGCTAGCGCCGAAGATCGTCGATCGCAAGAACGACTTCTCGATCCTCGGCGTGTTCACCTTCAGCTCGAGCAAGCGCAAGGCCCGCAAGATCCTCTCACGTTACCGCTCGTTCTGAGCAGGATGGAAACCTCCGTCGGGTCGTGGCCTGGATCTGCTAGGCTCCGCCTCGATGCGCCTGCCCCCTGGCCGCTATGTCTTTTATGACTTCGAGACGACGGGCCTCGAGCCTGCGGTCGACGATCCGATCGAGATCGCCGCGATCGAGCTGATCGATGGCGAGCCTGGCCACAGCTACACGTCGCTGATCCGCCCGAGGCGTCCTCTGACGCAGACGATCACCGAGCTCACGGGCATCACCGAGGCGATGGTCGCCACCGCGCCGCCGCCGCAGCACGTGGCCGGCGAGCTGGCGACGTTCTTCGGCGCCAGCCCTCGCGTGGCGCATAACGCCCCCTTCGACGAGACCGTCCTGGCGCGCCTCTGCGGCGACGCGATCGCCACGGCGCCGGTGCTCGACACCGTCGAGCTGGCCTGTATGGTTCGCCCCGACTGGCCCTCGAGCGGGCTGGCCTTTTTGCGGAGCAGCCTCGAGGTCGAGGCCCGCAAGCATCACCGCGCCGAGGCCGACACGCGGATGACCATCGACGTCGCGCTGGCGCTGCTCGCCGACCTGGCCACCCGACCAAAGCAGCTCAAGACGCTGCTCTTGCCTCTCGGCGAGGGCTGCGGCTGGGGTTGGGCGCCGACGCTCCGCGCCCTCGCCGACGAGCTCGAGGCTCGCCGAGGGGACGCCGCCGATCGCGAGCGCGAAGAGGCAAAGCCAGCGCGACGGGAGCGTCACGCCGAGCTTGCGACGATCGACGCCGAGCAGGTCGCGTCGTTCTTTCGCGCCGCTGAAGACAGCGCGCGCCCGCCGCGGCTGGCCGTCGCCATGCCGGGCTATGAGGCTCGCCCGCAGCAGCTCGAGATGTCCGAGCTCTCCCGTCGCGCGTTGGTGGAGGGCAAGCACGCGCTGATCGAGGCCCCCACGGGGGTCGGCAAGAGCCTGGCCTACCTGGTGCCGCTGGCGCTCTTCGCTCGCGAAAACACCATCACCGTTGGAGTGTCGACGAACACCCGCGGCCTACAAGACCAGCTCGACCGCAAAGACCTGCCGCTCTTGGCTCGCGCCTTCGGCGGCGCCTTGGGACGAAAAGCTCAGCCGCTGCGCTGGCAGGTGGTCAAGGGCCGGGCCAACTACCTCTGCCACCAGGCCTGGCGAGATCAGCTGGCGAGCCTCGATCGCCAGAGCGGTGACTCGGAGCGGGTCGCGCTGGCCTACCTCGGCGCGATCATCGCCGGCCCGGGCAACGGCGAGGTGGCGCAGATCCGCTCCAGGATGCGCCAGCGCTTCTCCGAGCTGAGCTGGTTGACCGAGCGCGTCCGCGCCAGCGACTGCAGCGGTAACGGGCGTCACGCGAGCTGCCCGACCGGTCGCGTGGCGCAGCGGGCTCGCGACGCCGAGCTGGTGATCCTGAACCACGCGCTGCTGATGACCGGCTCGCAGCTGCTGCCGGAGATCGATCATCTGGTGATCGACGAGGCCCACGCCCTAGAGCAGCGGGCGGGCGGCGTGTTCAGCCAGGAGGTCAACGGCCGCGAGCTGGCGCGGGTGACCCGGCGCCTGGGGGCGAGCCTCGATGAGCGGGGCTTCTCCCGCGCCTTGATGAACCTGCTGGCGCGGCAAGGCGCCGCCCCGCTCTCCTCCGGCACCTCTTTGGCGCAGCGTCTCGCCGAGCAGGCGCGCCGCCTGGAGCTGCTCCTTGGTGACTGGGAGAGCTTCGCCCGCGAGCTGGCCCACGCCCACCGGGACCCTGAAGGTGACGACACCTATGTCGCTCCGGAGATCTCGCTCGCCGAGCTCCGTCCTCGGGAGCGGCGGCGCTTTGGTGGGCTCTGCGAGCGCCTCGAGCAGACGCTCTACGCGCTGCGGCGCGCCGTCGATGAGGGCCTCGACCGCTTGGCGGAGCTGAACACAGCGGGGCGTGAGCGGGCCCGCAAGCGCGTCGTGGAGCGGGGTCTCGCGGACGCCAAGTTCGCGCTCTACGAGCAGCTCTCGGTGCTCGAGGAGCTCGGCGAGGAGAGCCAGCGTCGCGAGGTCCGGATCCTGCGCGCCCACGCCGAGCGCCCCGAGCTCTGGTCGCTGCGGGTCGAGCCGCTGACGGTGGCCACGGAGCTCCACGACAAGATCTTCGCCCGCTATCGCAGCTGCATCGTCACCTCGGCCACGCTCGCCCTCGGCGATCGTGGCGACTACATCGCCCATCGCATCGGCTACCCCACAGAGCCCGCGCGAGCGCTGTCCCTGACGCGGCTCTCGGCTCCCTGGGATAGCGAGCAGCTCGCGGTCAACCTGATGGTCGACGACCTGCCCCCGATCAAGGACGGCGAGGGGCGGGCCCGGGCGATGGCGCAGCTGATCGCCGAGACCGCCGCCGTCCTCGGTGGTCGTACGCTGGTGCTCTTCTGCGCCGCCGCGCGGATGAAGCGCACGGCAGAGCTGGTCCGGCCTTTGCTCGAAGAGGCTGGGTTGACCTTGCTTGAGCAGGAGCGAGACGGCTGGGTGCGCGACCTGCTGCGGCGGATGCGTCGCGACGTGGGGACGGTGCTCTTCGGGCTGCAGAGCTTCTGGACTGGCGTCGACATCGCGGGGCCGGCGCTCTCCTGCGTGATCGTCGAGCGGCTGCCCTTCGCCAGCCAGCGGCGGCCCCTGGTGGCCGCGAGGATGGCTCTCGAGGGCGAAGGGTTTCGCGGCTTCGAGCACTACCTTCTGCCCTCGGCGCTCCTCGACCTGCGTCAGGGGGCAGGCCGCCTGTTGCGCCGGGGCGATGACCGCGGCATCATCCTACTCTGCCACGAGCAGCTCTCGACCAAAGCCTACGCCGCGCGTGTGGTCGAGGTGCTGCCCGGTGGCCATGGCGAGCAAGTCCCCGCCGCGGAGGTTGGCGAGGCCGTCGCTCGCGCCTGTCGCACGCTAGGGATCAGGCCCGAGAGCGTCGGGAAGATCTAAGGAGCGAGCTTACCCATGCTCGGACGTCTCGAAGCCCAGGCCAGACAACTCGAACAGATCGTGCGGCTCGGCGGCATCTCGGCGATCTATGAGGCGTATCGGGCCCTTGGCGATCTTTTCGATCCCGAGGGCGTGATCGATCATCGGATGGGTCAGCTGCTCAGCCGGCGACTGCTCGCGGCGATGGACCTGCGCTGCGCGGTCGAAGGAGCCGAGCACGTCGCGAAGCTTGAGGACTACGCCATCATCTGCAGCCACGCCAGCTACGCCGACTGGGCGCTGCTCTTGGGCTACTTTCCAGCCCCTTTGCGTTTCGTCGCCAAGAAGGAGCTGCGTTGGGTCCCGATCGTCGGTGGTTGGCTGCGGCGGCGCAGCGTGCTGATCGATCGCAAGGCCAGACAGAGCGCTGTCAGCGCGATCGCCGCCGAGGCCCGAGCCGAGCCCGGACGCCCACTACTGCTCTTCCCGGAGGGGACGCGCAGTTATGACGGCCGGGTGCAGCCCTTCCGCAAGGGTGGCATCGCCGCGCTGGCGTCCGCCGAGCTCAAGCTCGTGCCGGTAGGGTTGCGCGGCACCCACGAGGCGTTGCCTCGCGGTCAGAACTACGCCAAGCGCGGCTGCCGGCTCAAGATCGCGATCGGCGCCCCGGTCGATCCCGCCGACTTCGGTGGCGATCTCGACGCGCTGGTCGGCAAACTCGAGGGCGCCGTGCGCGAGCTGGTCGAGGGGCGCGAGCGCTCGCTGCCCGACAACGTCACCCCGCTCAACCCCCGGATCTTCATCGAGCGCGCCTGACGTCGAGCGCGCCTGGCATCGAGCGCGTCTGGCATCGAGCGCGCCTGGCATCGAGCGCGTCTGGCATCGAGCGCGTCTGGCATCGAGCGCGCCTGGCATCGAGCGCGTCTGGCATCGAGCGCGTCTGGCATCGAGCACGTCTGGTATCGAGCGCTCCTCACTCAGCCGGTCAGCGTGTCGCCGAGTTCGGCTAGCCGCGCCGCGATGGTCGCGTCGTCGAGGCGCTCCACGCGTGGGTGCTGGGGCGATCGATTCCACGGCTGCGCGACCAACCAGACGTCGGCCGCGCTCTGCTCGGCGATCGTCTCAGCGTGGTGCTGCGCGTCCTCGAGGAAGACCACGCGGTCGAAGCGCTCGCAGACCTCGGCGGTGCGCGCGGCCTTCTCCGCGGCGAGCATCAGCCGTGGCCAGGTGGGCAGCGCGCCCTCCCCGTCGACCGCCAGCCCGTGCTCGGCCATCCAGCTGAGTGTGGCCAGCCGCAGGTGCGGGCTGCGGCGGGTCATCAGCTGCAGCGGGAGGCCTCGACGCTGCCAGCGGTGTAGGGCGGCCCAGATCTCCTGACGCGGCTTCAGCCCTCGATAGAACTGCGGGTTGTTCCAGCAGGCGTGCACCAGCTCGTCGTTGATCTCCGCCGGGCTGAGGTCGAGGTCGGCCTCGCCGATCGCCTTGGCTACCGCGTATTCGATGTCGTAGCGCTGGATCGCCGACGGCGAGACCACTACACCCCAACGATCCCAGATCCAGCGCAGCGCCGCTGGGGCCGTCTGGCAGAGCACGCTGTCGATGTCGGAGATCAGCAGTAGCTTGGCTTGCACGGGCTGCATGGTAGCGTGCAAGCGTCAGCGGAGTCGAGCTACCCTGGCTTTGCCTTCTCAGAGAGCTCAGAGAGTCTTCTCAGAGAGCCTTCTCAGAGAGCTCAGAGAGCCTTCTCAGAGAGCCTTCTCAGAGAGCCTTCTCAGAGAGCCTTCTCAGAGAGCTCAGAGAGCCTTCTCAGAGAGCCGTTGGCTGCCGAGCTGCTCGTGTTATCGTCCGCTCCTGAGCAAGGAGCGCCGATGGACACCAACCTGAGCGATCGTCTGGCGATTCAAGAGCTCGTCGAGGCCGAGCTGGAGCTGATGATCGGCTTCATGCTGCAGCTGGCCGAGGCTGACGATGAGGTCAGCGAGGAAGAGAGCGCCCACCTCAAGGCGGTCTCCGCCGAGCTCGGTCGCGACGCCTTCATGGCGCGGGCGAAGGCCGCTCGGACCCGCTTCACCTCGATGGAGGACGTCTTCGCCGCCGCCGAGAGCATCGTGCGGCCGCAGGCGCAGCGGGCGATCTTCCAATGCGCGCGCGACCTGGCGCTGGGCGACGGCATCGTCGCCGAGGAGTACGCCCACCTCGAGCGGCTGGCCAAGCTCTGGCATATCACCTGGAGCTACTAGAGCGCTGACCAACTTTCCTCCCGGCGCCGCGCTGGTCTGCGAAATCACAGCGGTTGTTGCTCGTCGGTTGCTTGCTACCAGCAGGCGCCCTTCTCGCTCCTACGCTGTGATTCCGCATCCTTC
>PDWI01000416.1_pt1 | contig 68702 bp, 69 predicted proteins | sample 1430891 | NCBI WGS metagenome assembly PDWI01 (sample SAMN01162508, study PRJNA174530) | Oral metagenome, whole genome shotgun sequencing project. | biome: Marine environment; feature: Marine mammal; material: Swab sample of the gingival sulcus; isolation source: swab sample of gingival sulcus...
GGTATGGGTCATCGGTGGTGGCGAAATTTTCCGCCAAAGTTTGCCCATGACCGAGCGTATTGAGCTAACCAAAGTTGATGTGCATGTCGATGGCGATGCTTTTTATCCTACTATCGGTGATGACTTTGAACTAATAAATACTTCAGAAATACAGACAGATGAACAATCAAACATCAATTATCAATTTTTCAGTTATCGCAAACGTTAAACTAACATTTATGAGAAAATACATTGGAGTTTGCATTTTTAAACGTTCGCACACATGTATAAAAATACTCAAAAAAATGGCTATAAAACAATAAAAAATTGAAAAGGCCGAAATAGACCTAAAACTGGATGAGAAGTTTGATTTTAGGCTACAAGCAAACTTAATTTAGGATACAAAGATTATGAATAAACTAATTAGTATCATTTTCAGTAGTTTTATTAACCGATTATTCTTCATCCACCTCAATAGAAATAGCGATTTCTGATAACACAGATAAAAAATGACTAAATTAGAATATCTAAAATCAAATGTTTTCTATGGATTAGAAAATTTGAACGACGGCTTTGATGTTGAATCCATCTATTATTTTTCTGAATCAGATTTTAAAGCGGTGTTAAACCGTGTTGAAAAATTAGGTATTGGTATTGCTGGTATTGAACCTTGGCAAGATGGTGTTTTTTATGGTGTAAAAGTTCATGAAGAATATGCCACCAACTCAAACGATCCAAACTGGTATTATACTGCCTTTTCTGAATTTAAAGCAGAAAATACCAATCTACAATACGCTGCTAGCTATGACATTCCGTCTAAACTGCTAAAATAAGTAAATACTGATAACGTTTAAATTAACTCCAACAAGATCAATAATATATGCTGCAAAATAGAAACGAATACTACGTTTACGTCTATATCGATCCAAGAAACCTTGAAGAGTTTTATTATGGTAAAGGAAAAGGTTATAGAAAATATGCCCACTTATATGAGGAAGCTGACTCTGAGAAGTCTCAACGGATAAAAGAAATAAAGGCTGAAGATGAAGCGAAATGGAAATCTAACAATGGCTTATTTAGCTCACAATTAGTAAAAGCATCTTTACAAAATCAACCAAAAACCATACATTTTTTAGAACAAGAGTTTAATATAGACTTTAATGAGCTTTTAGAAAGTTAAGGTGAACATCTTAATTAAGAGCTAGGTTAGTCAGAGTTAATCTAGCTTTGTTACATCAAAATCAAACCACCTCGCCACACACAAACCCACTTGCCCATGCCCATTGGAAGTTATAACCACCCAACCAACCAGTGACATCTAACACCTCACCCACAAAATACAAGCCATCTTGATGTTTGCTCTCCATAGTTTTTGACGATACCTCATCAGTGTCCACGCCACCACGTGTCACTTCTGCTGTGCGGTAACCCTCTGTACCAGCTGGCTTGATTTCCCAATCATTGAGTGTGTTACCAAGGGCTATTAGCTCATCATCTTTGATATTGGCAAACTCTTTATCCGCAAGCTCTGCCCATAACAATCCTTGTAAAGCAGATAATAGCTTTTTAGGGAAATACGCTGCCAGTGCGCTACGAATGCGTTTTTTTGGATGCTTTAGCTTATATTGTAATAACAACTCACTTGCCTGCACATTGGACATTAAATTAAGATGAATGCTCTCCCCTGTTTGCCAATAGTTAGAAAGCTGCAACATGGCAAAACCAGATAATCCACGATGAGTAAACAGCAATGGACGAGCAAAACTGGCACGCTTATTAAAAGCAATCACATCAAGGCTAATACCAGATAAAGAAGCAAAAACCTCACCTAATGTGTCAGTAAAAGTAAACGGCACAAGCCCTGCACTGGTTGGCACGATTGTATGCCCAAACTGCTCTGCCACTTGGTAACCAAAGCCTGTGGCTCCCATGGTCGGAATCGATAACCCTCCTGTTGCAATAACTAACGATTCACACTGCATATGGGTGATGGTGTCATTGGTAATATCATCAGCTTTTTTATTGTCTTTTTTTACAATTTTTTTCAGACTAACAATAAATTTATAATCTTTATTTTCTACCTTATTAATCGCCTTAATCGCCACTACTTCTGTTTTTAGGGCAATATTGACACCCGCATGCTGACATTCATCCAATAATAAATTGACAATATCTTTTGCCGAGTTATCACAAAACAGCTGTCCATAATTACGCTCATGGTAAGGCACATGATGCTTGGCAATTAAGCTTATGAAATCCCAATTACTATAACGAGATAATGCTGATTTACAAAAGTGTGGATTACAACTAAGGTAGTGTTCTGGCTCAACAAAAGAATTGGTAAAATTGCAACGCCCACCACCAGACATCAAAATTTTTTTGCCAGCTTTGTTGGCATGGTCAATAACAGTAACTTTTCGCCCTCGTTTGCCTGCGGTCATCGCACAAAATAACCCTGCTGCCCCTGCCCCAATCACTAGCACCTCTGTTTTTACGGTTTGCATAGCTAACACAATTAACCTTAAATTTTTATCACTGTCTTATGTTTATATTCAGTTGTAAATTATAGCATCATCAATAAAACTTATTTTTCATAAATAACAACAATATATAAAAGAAGATAATAAAAAAGTTTACAATTACACAAAAATCTGCTAAAAATGTGAAGATAAATGAAAAAATAGTGGCATTAAGGACAAGATGCCATATACCTATGACTTATGATAAATAACTCATATCTACTCAAGCCAACAAGGAGGTTAAAGATGTCCAAAACATACCCTGCGAGTGCAGAATTTTCAGCTAAAGCAAACACCACATCAGAGCAATACCAACAAACCTATGCGGAGTCTATTACCGAAGGTGGCAATGAGCAATTTTGGCAAAAAAGATCAGAACTTCTTGATTGGTATAAAAAACCAACCATCATTAAAAATGTAAACTATGACCTAGATGACTTCAAAATAAAATGGTATGAAGATGGTGAACTAAACGCATCAGTAAACTGTATTGACCGCCACTTAGCAGACAACCCATACAAACCTGCCATTATTTGGGAAGGTGATCATCCATCAGAACACAAAATCATCTCATATAAAGAATTGCATCAAGAGGTTTGCCGTTTAGGTAATGCACTTCGTAAAATGGGTGTTAAAAAAGGCGATCGCATTACCCTGTATTTACCAATGATTCCCGAAGCAGTATTTGCTATGTTGGCTTGTGCTCGCATTGGTGCTGTACACTCAGTTGTTTTTGGCGGATTTTCATCAGATAGCTTAGCAAACCGCATTATTGATAGCCAATCTAAAGTGGTTATCACTGCCGATGAGGGCGTACGTGGTGGCAAACACACGCCACTAAAAACAAATGTGGATCACGCTTTAGATGTTGATGGCACCGAATGCGTTGAGAAAGTAATTGTTGTACACCGCACAGGCACTTCTGTTCCAATGAGTGGTCGTCGTGATGTTTGGTATCACACTGTGGTTGATAACGCATCAAATGATTGTGAGCCAGAAAAAATGAACGCAGAAGACCCATTATTCTTGCTCTACACCTCTGGTTCAACTGGCACACCCAAAGGGGTATTGCATACGACTGGCGGTTATTTAACTTACACCCTATCTACCTTTAGAGATATTTTTGACATAAAAAAAGATGATGTATTTTGGTGTACTGCCGATGTAGGCTGGATAACTGGACATAGCTATGTAACCTATGCACCACTTGCAAATGGTACAACTACTGTTATGTTTGAAGGTGTGCCACAATACCCTGATTGGGCACGTATTGGTCATATTGTTGATAAACATGATATTACCATTTTATACACTGCACCAACTGCCATCCGTGCAATGATGAAAGAAGGCGATGAATATGTACGCAAATCAGATCGCTCTAGTCTACGCTTGTTAGGGTCAGTGGGTGAGCCAATTAATCCAGAAGCTTGGGACTGGTTCTATAACGTAGTTGGTGATGGTCGTTGCCCTATTGTTGATACTTGGTGGCAAACCGAAACAGGTGGCGTGCTTATGTCACCAATCCCAAATGCAGTAGACTTAAAGCCTGGCTCTACCCAAACACCACAATACGGCATTAAACCAGCCATTGTGGATAGCGAAGGCAATGAACTAGAAGGCGCTTGCGAAGGTAACCTCATTATCCGTGACAGTTGGCCTGGTCAAATGCGAACCATTTGGGGCAACCAACAGCGTTTCTTAGAAACATACTTTAGCACCTACCCTGGTAACTACTTTACTGGCGATGGTGCACAGCGTGATGAAGACGGTCATTACTGGATTACCGGGCGTGTTGATGATGTATTAAACGTATCTGGTCACCGCCTAGGCACTGCTGAAATTGAATCTGCTTTAGTTGCACACCCATCAGTTGCTGAAGCTGCCATTGTTGGCATGCCACACGATATTAAGGGTCAAGGCATAGCTGGTTACTTAATTTTACGTACAGGAGAAGAAGCCACCGACATGCTTAAGGCCGAAATCAATCGTCACGTACGTGCCGACATTGGTCCAATTGCCAGCCTTGATGCTATGTACATTGTTGATGGTTTACCAAAAACTCGCTCTGGCAAAATCATGCGTCGTATTTTGCGCAAGCTTGCTGCTGGCGAATATGATGGCTTAGGCGACACCTCTACCTTAGCAGATAGTGATGTTGTAGATAACTTAATTGATGTTGTTAAAAATGGCTAAACTCCATTTAAAAAACCAACTATCTTTATCCTGCCAATCACCTTAAAGGTGGTTGGCTTTTTATTTTAAGGTGATTTACATTAACTTTAATCATTATCAAACATTTAATTGTACTCACTCAATCCTATTAAACTTGATTTAGCCCCTGCCATACATGCCGACGGTAATTTAATAACACGGTGGTTTTAAATTAAATGTACTATGCTAAATTTTTATTAGCATTTTTAACCACAACAGTTTGCCTACCCCTTTAAACATGTTAAGCTTATCATCAACTATTTTTATCATAAAAATATTGATATGACTCAGCCAATACAGCAAAACCTAAGAACCAATGCCAGCATTTTTAATCTGCCAAACAACTTAACGATTGCTCGCATTATAATGATTCCTATTTTTGTCGCAATTGCCTACTGGCCACCTGCCTTAGGCATTGGTGCACCAATGATTAGTGATAATGCGATTGCAAATATTGGTATGAATATGGATAGCTTTAGTGATAGCATGCTACGCCATTTTTTATTGACTCTATTATTCATTTTGGCAGCAATTACAGATTGGTTAGATGGTTATTTAGCCCGTAAAATGAACATTACCTCTGCATTTGGACGTTTTTTAGACCCTGTTGCAGATAAGTTAATGGTTGCATCAGCTTTGATTATTCTTGTGCAATGGCATCCAAATATTATTATGGCAATTGCTGCCATTGTCATTATCTCACGAGAAATTGCGGTATCAGCACTGCGTGAGTGGATGGCAGAACTAGGTAATCGTACCAGTGTGGCAGTATCATATGTTGGTAAGTTAAAAACCACTTTTCAGATGATAGCCATTATCGTGCTGTTACTAAACTGGCAATCGCTTGAAATAGTGGGCTATGTATTGATGCTTGCCGCAGTGATTTTAACCCTTTGGTCAATGGTGATATATATGAAAGCCGCTTGGCCTTATTTAAAGCAAGGGTAATACGAAAATATGCTTTCTCTTTAAACTTTTAAATACGTGAACGAAACTCTTGAGTAATTTAAAAGTTATTCACCAACAAAAAAAACTATAGAGAGTTGTTCAAAAAATATAATATTTTTTATCTATCTACATAATTAAAAAAAACATCTAACATAAGGCGTTTTTTATTGCCAATCTCTCACCACTCATCCCATAAAATTGTTATAATCCAATCATAACATTCGCTATTCTCAAATCACCTAACAAGAGAACCGCTCTTATGATGACCATCGCTGGACATACATTTTTAACCCAATTTCAAACCAAAAAACTACTTGCCGAAATTAACACCAAAACCAAACTTAACGTAACAGACTTAACCAGCCAACAAGTCTATATTACCTCTCGTTCGCTTAAACCTACCGAATACAAAAAAGCAATTAACTTACTTAATCAAGGCAAAGAAATTAGCCTAAAAACCGCTAAAGATGGGCAAGTACAAGTTACTGTTTGCCCACGTTTTGGCACAATTAGCCCATGGGCAAGTAAGGCAACCGACATTTTTAACAACTGCGATATCAAACTTGAGCGTGTTGAGCGTGCCGTGGTATTTACTCTAACACTCGATACCAGCAAACTAATTGATGAGAAATTGCCAAAACAAGCCGAGCAGATCTTGCATGACCAAATGACGCAATCATTGGTTTATAAAATTGACAGCGTACATAACCTGTTTGATGACCATCAACCTGCCCACCTCAATGAAATTGACATCATGGGTAGTGGTCGCATGGCCTTAGAAAAGGCAAATATCAAATTTGGTTTTGCCTTATCAAATGACGATATCGATTACTTAATGAATGCGTACAAAAATAAACTCAAACGTAACCCCACCGATGTTGAACTAATGATGTTTGCTCAAGCAAATTCCGAGCATTGCCGCCACAAAATTTTTAATGCCGAATGGACGATTGATGGCAAAGTACAACCAAAATCATTATTTAAGATGATTCGCAACACCCATGAAAGCAATCCTGACGGCATTTTGTCTGCCTATAAAGACAACGCCGCAGTGATGGAAGGCTTTGAGGCAGATCGTTTTTATCCTAATGCTATTGATAATGAGTACTACCAATTTCATAATGAGCAAATTGATATTTTGATGAAAGTGGAGACCCACAACCACCCAACTGCCATTGCACCCTATGCAGGGGCATCTACAGGTAGTGGTGGCGAGATTCGTGATGAAGGAGCAACTGGTCGTGGCGGTAAACCAAAAGCTGGCTTAACTGGCTTTAACGTATCACACCTGCATTTGCCAGACATGCCAGAAAAATGGGAACAGTCTGGAAAAGTCAACACTAAAGCCTATGGCAAACCTAAACGCATGGCATCACCACTCGATATCATGACTCACGCCCCGCTTGGTAGTGCTAACTTTTCAAATGAATTTGGTCGCCCTAATCTATGTGGCTATTTCCGCTCATTTCAGTTAGATACTTCAGAAAAACAAGATGGTAGCCAAATGCGTGGTTATCACAAACCCATAATGATTGCCGGTGGCTTTGGTAACATCAAACGTAACTTGGTTGAAAAAAACACCATTTCAGAAGGCGATTTACTCATTGTCTTGGGTGGTCAGGCAATGCAAATTGGCTTAGGTGGGGGTGCTGCCTCTTCTGTCGACAGTGGTGAGCTGGACGAAGGATTAGACTTTGCCTCCGTGCAACGTGACAATGCCGAGATGGAACGGCGTTGCCAAGAAGTGATTGACCACTGTTGGGCTTTGGCTGGTGACGGCTCAGTAGAAAATAAAGACACCAATCCAATTGTTTCGATTCATGATGTGGGTGCAGGTGGGTTATCAAATGCCATGCCAGAGCTAGTAGATGACCACAGTTTAGGTGCAGTGCTAGAGTTGCGTCAAGTGCCATCACTTGAGGCAGGCATGTCACCAATGGCTATCTGGTCAAACGAGGCTCAAGAGCGTTATGTACTGGCGGTTCGTGCTGATGATATTAAACAATTTGAAGCCATTTGTGAGCGTGAGCGTTGCCCGTATGCTGTGCTGGGTCATGCAACCAAAGTGCGTCAGCTAGTCGTGAACGATGAGTTATTAGCTGAGCAGCCAGTAGATATGCCAATGCAAGTCTTGCTGGGTGGTACGCCAAAAATGAAGCGTTCATTTAGCCGTAACAATGTATTGGCAGAAAAAACATTAGCATCATTGCATACAGATAATATTGAACTAAAAACAGCTATTCATGATGTATTGCGTCACCCAACAGTTGCCAGTAAGTCTTTTTTAATCAGCATCGGCGACCGTTCTATTACAGGTATGGTGGTGCGTGACCAATACGTTGGACGCTATCAAGTACCCGTAGCCGACTGTGCAGTAACCACAACTGGATTAACCGCAAAAACGGGTGAAGCGATGAGCATGGGTGAGCGTCCACCAACTGCCTTGATTAACCCTGCGGCTTCTGCTCGTTTGGCGGTTGCCGAAGCCATTACCAATATTGCAGGAGCAAAAATAGACAAACTATCAAACATTACGTTGTCTGCTAACTGGATGGCAGCCTGCGGTGAAGACAGTGAAGATGCGGCACTATTTGATGCGGTTTATGCTGTTGGTGAAGAGCTGTGTCCAAAACTTGGCATTGCCATTCCTGTCGGTAAAGATTCACTGTCAATGCGTGCCAACTGGTCTGATAAAAAAGGTGATAAGGGTGTCGTTAGTCCTATGAGTGTGGTCATTTCTGCCTTTGCCCCTGTCAGCAACGTGGCAAAAAGCTTAACACCAGAGTTAGTCAATACCGATGCTGTGCTGTATCGATTAGACTTGTCAAAAGGTCAGTTCCGTTTAGGCGGTTCTATTTTGGCTCAAACCATGAGCCAGTTGGGCGATGACTGCCCTGATCTTGACAATGCAGATGATTTAATCAACTTCTTTCATTTTATCCAAGCAGCTAATGAAGCAGGAATTATTGCTGCCTATCACGACATCAGTGATGGCGGTTTGATTGCCACGGTTGCCGAAATGCAGTTTACCGCTCGCATGGCAATTAATCTCAATCTGCCTAACAAAAACATAGTCGGACAACTCTTTGCTGAAGAATTGGGAGCCGTGATTCAAGTATTACCAGAAAATGTTGAACAGCTGATGGCATTGGCAGATGAGCATCATGTAAACGAGCTACTCAGCCTCATTGGTCAAACCATAGAAACCCCAGCAGGCAGTGCAAATCAAGACAAATTGACCATTATTACGCCTTCTCATATGGGTGATAACGCCCTAGTATTTGACCGTGCCGACCTACAACAAACATGGACGCAAGTCAGCTATCAAATTGCCAAAAATCGTGATAACCCAGCCTGTGTACAGCAAGAATTTGACTTAATTGCTGACCCATCACATTTAGGGCTAATTGCTCAAACCAATTATGATTTAAATCAAAAAATTGAAATGCCTTACCTAAATGCACGAACCGTCCGACCAAAGGTGGCAATTTTGCGTGAGCAAGGTGTCAATGGTCAGTTAGAAATGGCAGCAGGTTTTGTACAAGCAGGCTTTGAAGCGGTTGACGTACATATGAGTGACCTCATTAAAGGACGAGTACACCTGCGTGACTTTGAAGGTTTGGTGGCTTGTGGCGGCTTTAGTTATGGCGATGTATTAGGTGCTGGGTCTGGCTGGGCTAACTCGATACTATTCCATGATGAATTACGCATGCAGTTTGTGCAATTCTTCCATCGTAAAGAAACCTTTAGTTTGGGAGTGTGTAATGGTTGTCAAATGATGGCTCAGTTAAAAGACTTGATGCCTGATGCTTCTCACTTCCCACGTTTTATTGCCAATAAATCTGCACGCTTTGAAAGTCGTACAGTCAATGTGCGCGTTGAACAAACAAAATCGGTGTTATTGACAGGTATGCAAGGCAGTATCCTCCCTATTGCTGTGGCACATGGTGAGGGACTAGCTGACTTAAGAAGCGATGAAGTGCAAAACTTAGCACAACATGGTCATCTTGCTTTGCGTTATGTCGATAGTCAAGGCAATCCGACCCAAACTTACCCTCTCAACCCAAATGGCTCTATTGGAGGGGTTACGGGGGTTACCAGTAATGATGGACGCATCACTCTCATGATGCCACACCCCGAGCGTAACCTACGTGCCATTAACCACAGTTGGAAACCAGATGAATGGCAAGCGGACGGGGCGTGGATGAGAATGTTTAGAAATGCGATGGCGTTTTTACAATAACGAATAGCCATATCGAGTATTTATTAGAAAACAATGACTTTGTGTTTTTAAACCGTGATATTTCTGAATTTTATTCACTGTCTTTTAAAAAACAGCTTTGAAAAAATCAAAAAATCGTCATACCCTGTGTGTGGCGATTTTTTACACTTTATAAAGCCATTCGACAATCCAGATATTTGTCATCAATCATAAACTAATTGTATAATGTTGCCCCTTTATTTAAATAACTCACTATATTTGATTATGCAAATGCCCGCTCTATTCCAACAGCTGACAAAACTCAACAAAAGCAGCTTTTATCAAGGTTTTTATTGGTTAAGCTTACTGCTATTTAGTTGTTTCTCAATATTTGCTATGGGTAGAACGGGTGAGCGTATTTTAGCCTATGGTTTATGGCTATTTATTAGTCTGTGGGTATTAAAACTATTGAATAATAAAGGTTTTATCATTTATTTATGGTTTGTCTTTTTATTATCTGCCTTATATTTACCAACAGCCATTAATTATGGTGAATTAGATATTGGTGCCATTATTTCACTGTACGAAACTAATAAAGCAGAATCATTAGAATTTATAACCGAATTAATATCACTAAAAACTTTTTTCTATTTGGCAATCTATATCGGGCTATTTACCTGTGTTTATAGGCTAAATAAATACATAAAGAGCAGTCAAAATACAAAAAAAATACGCTATATATTTTTGTTTATGGTTGTATTGCCCATTATGCATCGACCTTGTTCTGAAATATACAAAACCCAACAAGTTTCATTAGACACGTTAGGCAAAATTGGCTATTACCCAATCCGCTTTATCAGTGATATGATTTATTTTAATCATAAATACTTTGAGCATAAACAAAAATTGAAAGCCGCTCAAACTCTAAAAGCAACATGGCAAATTAGTAAAGTTGATCACAACTATAAAAACTATGTACTGGTTATTGGGGAAAGCATGCGCAAAGACTATATGTCTGCCTATGGTTATCCGCTTGATACTACGCCATTTTTAGCCAATACCCATGCGACCGTTTTTAATAATTACATCGCACCCGGCTATAATACAGGCACATCGTTACAACGCATGTTATTACAAAACAGTCCACCAGAAAACTTTATTTATTCTAACAATATTAACTCACTGGCTAATTCAGCTGGCATGCAAACCTATTGGCTATCTAACCAAGGTCAATATGGTGATTATGATATTTTAGCAAGTTCAATTGGGCATCAAGCAAATGAAGTAGTTTTCTTAAAAAAAGGTGAGTATTCAGATAAACATACTAGTGATTTACAGTTATTACCGCCATTTATTAAAATGTTACAAGCAAACCATGAACATAAACTAATCGTTATCCATTTAATGGGTTCTCATTCAGGATTTTGCAATCGATTGGATAGTAACTATGGTATCAACCCTATTAACGGAGTTATCAATAAAGACATCTCTTGTTATTTAACCAGTATTCGACAAACTGATAAACTATTAGAAAAAATTTATCATGAATTACAACAGCAAGGAGATACCTTTTCTTTAATGTATTTATCTGACCATGGTTTGGCTCATAATAAAACAGATTTTAAAGGGATAACATTGTTACATAACTCTGAATATAAGCAAAATTATGATGTTCCTTTGATAGTACTATCAAGTGATGATAAAACACGTCAAGTCATCAATGCTCAAAGAAGCGGCTTTGATTTTATGAGTGGATTAGCAGAATGGCTAGGGATTGAAGAAAAAAGCTTGACCCTAAAACAACCTTTCTTTTCAGATAAAACCGCCCATAAAGTACAGGTGTTTAATGGTGTTGAGTTAGTAGAGTATGACACGCTAAAAGATGATCCTACTAAAATAAAAGATTGAGCGGTTTGTTCATTTATCACAGTGGCACTTTTATACAATGTTTTTGTATAGTCAAAGAAAAGTAAAATCCATGACACAATCTTAAAAGTGCGGTTGCCCAATAAACCAATTCACAAACGCTTTTACAGACTCTCTTTGCGTGTTTTTGGCAACCACAGCATAAAACTGTTTTGTCGAGGTTGCCTGCACATCAAATGGTGCCACCAATGCTCCTGTTTTTAAATAGCTTTTTAATAATGTTGTATGCCCAATAGCAACTCCTAAACCTGCCAAAGTTGCATGCAAAACCATGCTGTAGCGTTCAAACTCTTGGTATTGTTTAGGCAAATCCGTTGGCAATGTAGCCGCTTTTAACCACGCATACCAATCTTCCTTCCAATCTGCATCTACCAACAAATTATGTTTATAAATATCATTTGGCTGTTTAAGTGTTTGTGCCACTTCATGGTTACAAACTAAAGTCAGTTTATCTTTGGGCATTGCAAAGCAGTCTGCTCCTTCTCTATCACCATGAGAATAGTTAAGCACAATGGTTGCCTCATTTGGGTGCAATGGCACTAACTGATCATCCACCACGAGTTGGTCATCCATCACTAAATTTATTTGTATTTCTTCATGTTGTTGTTGAAAGCTCCAAAGGCGATTAACCAGCCACGTTTCTGCAATGGCAGGGATAGCAACTATTTTTAGCTTGGTTTTAACATTTTGTTGCCTAAAACGCTCACTCACTGCCGCAATGGTTTGTAGAGATGGCTGAACTGCTAGCAAGTATTGCTCACCTTGCTCTGTTAGGCTAACACCATTAGCATGGCGTACAAATAAAGTTAACCCCAAATTTGTCTCTAACTGTTTAATAAACCGGCTAATTGAAGCCGGAGAAACATGCAACTCTTGAGCTGCAAGCATAAAGCTTTGGTGTCTCCCAGCCGCATCAAAAGCTTTTAAGGCATTTAAAGGCGGTAACGTCATGGCAAAACCTTTTGACTATTAAAAATCAGATTAAAAAAACCAGCTTTAGGCTTAAATTATTTTAGCCTAAGCTTAAATATCTATTATTGCGTGCCTAACTAATCCTGTCTAGTATTTATACCATATTTTTTAAAACTTAAGTTTAATTAAGTGATGGTACTTTTTTTAACACACCATCAATGCTAGGAGGTTATGATGTTAATCGGTATCCCAAAAGAAATAAAAACCAATGAAAACCGTGTTGGACTTACTCCAGAGAGTGTACACGAAGTTGTACATCATGGACACAAAGTCATTGTAGAAACTGGTGCTGGGCTAGGTATTGGCAAAACAGATGATGACTACCGCAACGCTGGGGCAAATATTGTCAATACCGCCAGCGAAATTTTTGCAAAAGCAGAAATGATTGTTAAAGTAAAAGAGCCTCAAAAAATTGAATATGAACAACTGCGTGCAGACCAAATCTTATTTACCTATCTACATTTATCACCAGATCCAGCACAAACTAAAGGACTTATGGACTCTGGTTGTATTGCCGTTGCCTATGAAACCGTCACCAACCCACATGGGGGCTTACCTCTTTTAGCACCAATGTCAGAAGTAGCAGGACGCATGGCAACTCAAGTAGGTGCCTACCATTTACAAAAATTAAATGGCGGGTTAGGTGCTTTACTTGGTGCCGTACCAGGTGTTGAGGCAAGTAAAGTTGTGGTACTTGGTGGTGGTGTTGCCGGGCTTAATGCCACTAAGATGGCAGTGGGTTTGGGTGCAGAAGTTGTCGTGCTTGACCGCAATGTAGAGCGTTTACGCTATTTAGATGATGTGTTTAATGGGCGTGTTAAAACCATATTTTCTACTGCCCATGCGGTGGAGCAACATTGTATCACTGCAGACTTGGTAATTGGTACTGTACTGATTCCTGGAGCAAATGCACCAAAACTTGTAACCAACGCTATTTTGCAAAAAATGAAAAAAGGTGCGGTAGTTGTCGATGTTGCTATTGACCAAGGCGGTTGTACCGACGTATCAAAACCAACAACGCACGCACAACCAACGTTTGTTGCCAATGATGTGGTTATTTACTGTGTCGCAAATATGCCAGGTGGTGTGCCACTTACCTCAACTTTTGCCTTAAACAATGCGACCCTCCCATTTGTTTTAGCCATTGCAGACAAAGGCATTAAACAAGCACTATTGGCAGACAAACACTTACTAAATGGCTTAAACGTTTGCCAAGGTAAAATAACTTGTAAAGCGGTTGCAGAAGCTCAAAACATTGCGTTTACAACTGCAGCAGAAGCTGCCACAGCTTTATAAGTAACACAAAAGCCAACGCATGTTTGAAGCTGCCACCATAAGTTAAGTACAACATATGGGGGTTTGCGATAAATTACAACTTAGCATTTAAATAAACAGGCATTATTTATTTAATATTTACAAACACAATATATGTTATGGTATAATATATGACATACTCATATACACTACTCTTACCAATTAAACACTAAATAAGCACTAAAGAGGTAAATACGATGGTACAAACTACAGATTATGTTGGCACCCTTTTTGATAATGAAACAACAAACCCAAATAAAATTACCGTTGCCCTAACTATGGGGTGTAAAGTTTTAGAAAAAGGCAACAGTGCAACCATTATTTTAATGGTAGATGCCGTTAGCCTTGCTTTACCAAACAAGTTAGATAACGTTGACATTGGTGCACCATTTAAACCTGCTAAAGAACTTTTAGAGGGATTTTTAGCTGCTGGTGGTAATGTTCAGGTATGTAAAGCTTGCATGATACATAATGGTGTTGATGAGGCTAAAATTGATGGGCGTTTTGGTGTTGTTTCTGCTGATGACGTGGTAGATTTAGTAATGAATGCAAAAGGCTCATTACAGCTTAGCTAATTATTTACAGCATTTATAAAAACCGCTAATCATTAATCTTAGATTAGCGGTTTTTTAGTTAATGCTTTTAACCTGTATTCTAAATAAAAAACAACTTAATTTTTTGTGCTTTTTTACCATAGCCCAAAGTCATCTTTTTAGACACAAGCCATGCAGTTTTTAAAATTAGTGTAGTCGATAATCACAAACCAGAAATCGCATCTAACACTCCTTTTATCCTACCGGATGTAAAAGCAGTGCAACTTTGCTTTTTACATCATGTTAGCAAACGTTTTCTCTGTTTAATATTAGCAATTCTTTATTTTCATCTCCTTTATCAGTCCTACAATAAAATACAACCGCATAAGAATTTAAAGTTGTTTTATGGATGCTACTAATTATTAAATTTTCAAAATCCATTTCTAAAACTTCATTTGTCAGCAAATTTTTATATCCTTTTAAGTTTTTTCCATAGAAAAACTCGACAAGCTCATTGTTTTTTATTGTAAACCAACCATTGCCAAGTTCTGTGGTAAAGTTCATTACAAAAGTATTTTCTGATATTTCTACTGGCTTGCAAACGCTATAAAATATATCATGAAAATCTATCAAATGAATATCTCTTATTTTATCTTTTGGTGAAATTTCTTTAATGACAACTTTGCCCTCTTTTTGACATAAAATGTATGAGTTAGCATTAAAAGATAGCGTTAATATTTGCCAAAAAGAATCGTTACCTACATTGATTAAACGCTCTTTTAAGATAAGAGCCTTTTCATCTACCGCACGATGAAGCCACCCTGTTTTGGTATGTGCAAGCAGATGAACTTCGTCATTTGAGATATATACTCTATTGTTTTTTGGTAAGGGAATTTTTTTATTATGCTTTTTCTTGATTTTTTCTTTTTTAAATTCTATAAACTGTAATTTATCGGGTTTGTTATCATCCCAACTATTTGAAAAATCATCATGTAAAACAGAAAAATTTTTATAAACTCCAATAAACTCTCCTACGAATGGTCGATTGCCTTTTGGTATATCCGTATTTTCTCTGCTAAAAACAGGAATATTAATTTCAAAATTTCTATTAGGGTTATCAGGGTCATACGGTTGAACAGACACAAAAACACGGTTATGTGGGTTTAGAAAAAATGTTGGTAAAACACCCTCATCTTCAATAAAACTTTGGATATTTCCATTGGTATCTACAATCGTATAAATTACATCATACAAACCATCTTTGTCATAAATATAATTAGCCAATAAAGTTTTATCATCAAATGTAATACCATCCTTGGTACTAACTCCGAATTCAACCTGTAATCTTGTTATCACCCCAAAAGAAGTTTTTTTATGACTTAATTTAAATGGATTTATTTCCGTTATATTTTTCATTTTTACCTCCAAACGTTTGTTAACACCATATTAAATAGGAAGTCTTGATTAAAAAACTTTAGCTCATAAAAAATTTGGCACGGGCATGATCATAAACCCAATTGAATATCAAGGTATAAATCACCACTAAAATTGTTAAACCAATATCTATAATAAAAGCCTCCCAAAGACTAACCTTTAATGTCCAGGCAATCAGAGGTAAACTAAAAAAAAGCAAGCCAAATTCAAAAAAAACAGCATGCATTGCTCTTAATAAAAAACTTCTGTTGGTTTTTTCTTCGGTAAAGATTTTATCGAAAAATAGGTTATAAACAAAGTTCCATACCATAGCAATCAAAGATAAAGCAATCGCCACACCTGCCACATTCATTGGCTGGTAATCTGTAAAAAATACAACAATGACTGTTGTTAGCACCAACAACAAAACTTCAAATAAAACCATATGGAAAATTCTTTCAGTGAAAGTCACTTAGATTTCCTTACTGATGAATAAAAAATTAAAGTTTTTATTTTATAGTGTTTTTGATTGAGATGATATTTTTTCTTAAATTTGACTTTGTTATTGTCGTAAACAATTTAATTGCCACCTTTTATTATAGCTACTAAGTCGAAACAAAAACATATAGACAATACTCCACAAGCAAGTTTAAAACCGTCATCAGTGGTTAATAATCAAGTGGCATAATTTGCAAGCTGTATATTACTTGGTATGACGATACAACTCCTCAACCATATCTTGCAAACGTGCTAAAATTTTGTCATTGCTGATGATGTTTTTACCCTCTTCGTCTCGCATAAAATCTTCTGAATAGCAAGCAATGTTAGTTGCCACTGCCAAGCCTTCAAGAGAAGAAACAATATCACGCAAGTGTGATAATGGCTGGCTGATGTTACCAATACCGCCACTGACCGAAATCAGCCCCACCGCTTTATTTTTTAGCCCACGTTCAGGTATATGGTCAATCGCAACTTTTAGCAAGCCAGAAATTGAGCCTTGATAGTTAGGTGTAGAAAAAATAACGGCCTCTGACTGGTTAATTTTTTCTACCAGTTCGCTAATATCATGGCTGGTATCTTTTTGACCAACCGTAATTGCATAGTCACAGAGCTCGACAATCTCTGTTTGAATATCATAAGTGTCACAATACTTGCGTGCTTCATCAAGCAGCAGCCAAGTTCTTGATTGACGATTATAGGTGCCAGAAATCATTAAAACTTTCATGGATTTTCTTTATTTCCTTCTATCTGTTCTTGGTTCTGTTGATAAGTGAAACACAAAACCGATTTAATAAATGAGGTAACATCCGTATTTTTAGTCATGTTGCTTAACAATATCGCACAATGGCAAATGATAAATACTGACGGTTAAAAAGTTAAAATACCAGCATCCCACACCAATTGAATACCCACAATCAGTAACAAGACCGCAAAGGCTTTTTTAAGTGTGGCAGCTGGTAACTTATGAGCAGCTTTTGCACCAAAACGTGCAGTAATAAAGCTGGCACAGCTAACACAGATAAACGCATACAAATGTACAAAGCCAAATACACCCGTAGGCAATGTCTCTTTTACACTATTATCCACAAACTGACCAAACAACATAAAGCCAATTGCTCCTGCTACTGCAATCGGGAGACCACAAGCCGCCGATGTACCCACCGCATGCTGAATTTTAAGACCAAACTTACTCAAAAACGGCACCGTGAGTGTGCCACCACCAATACCAAAAATGGCAGATATCACCCCAATAAAACCACCTAAAGCAGTTTGACCAATTGCAGAAGGCAGTTTACTAAAATCATTTTCTTCAAGTGCTTTGTTTTTCATAAACAGCATTTTTAAACCTACCAAAAATGCCCCAACACCAATCACCGCTTGTAAAGCATTGCCTTGTATGAGTGATGCCACACCAGCCCCAAGTAATGACCCAACAACCAGACCTGGCGCCATACGTTTCCATACAGACCAATTAACCGCACCATGGCTATTATGGGCACGTAATGAGCTAATTGAGGTAACAATAATGGTGGCAAGCGAAGTGCCCACTGCAACATGAGTTAATGCTTCATCAGGTACACCTTGTGCCGAAAAAATATAAATCAAAGCCGATACGATGACCATGCCACCACCAATGCCAAATAGCCCAGCTAAAAAGCCTGCAAATGCCCCTGCGGCAATATAATATAATATAAAAATATCCATAGTGAAGTCGATTAAATTGAAGTGTGCTTAATATATCATTGATTAAAATAAGATTGCATTTTGGTTGACTATCATAACCTATTAAAAAATTAACGCAATCTAGTAATAAATGCAATCCTTTTATAAAAAATGGTAATGAATTTTAGCCAGCCAACTCATTACGAATGATTTGCGTACCTTTTGCCAAGGCTTCAAGTTTGGCTCGAGATGCTTGACGAGTCAATGGCGTCATACCACAGTTAGTACAAGGATATAGCTTATCATCATCAACAAATTGGCGTGCCTTACGCAACGTATTGGCAACTTCTTCAGGGGTTTCTACTTTGTTGTTTGCTACATCAATGGCACCAACCATCAATTTTTTGCCTCTTAACAGTTCTAACAAATCCATTGGTACTAATGAGTTATGACACTCTAAAGACACAAGATCGATATTAGAAGCTTGTAATTGAGGGAACAGATTTTCATACTGTCGCCATTCATTACCCAGCGTTTTTTTCCAGTCATTATTGGCTTTGATGCCATAACCGTAACAAATATGCACCGCCGTTTCGCACCCTAACCCTTCAATGGCTCTTTCTAACGATTTAATGCCCCATTCATCAACATCATCAAAAAAGACATTAAACGCTGGCTCATCAAACTGAATGATATCTACCCCTGCTGCTTGTAATTCTTTACATTCTTCATTTAAGATTTTAGCAAATTCCCATGCCAATTTTTCACGGCTTTTATAATGGTCATCATACAAGGTATCTACCATGGTCATAGGACCCGGCAATGCCCATTTAATCGGTTTGTCTGTTTGTGAGCGTAAAAACTTAGCATCTTCGACAAATACCGATTGTTTTCGCACCACTTCATCCACCACGACTGGTACACTTGCATCATAACGGTTACGGATTTTAACAGTTTTACGATTTTCAAAATCAACGCCACTTAAATGCTCGATAAAAGTGGTCACAAAATGCTGTCGAGTTTGTTCACCATCGCTAACAATATCAATACCAGCCACCTCTTGCTCTTGTAGCGTTACTCGCAAAGCATCTTGTTTGGCTTCAATCAATTCATCCCCTTGTAATTTCCAAGGTGACCAAAGTGTTTCTGGCGTCGCCAACCAAGATGGTTTTGGCAAACTGCCTGCGGTAGATGTGGGTAATAATAGTGTCATGATAAATCCCTAAAGTTTTTAAGCTATTAAAATACTTATGTTAGATAGGCTGAGAACAGATCCCAGCCTATTTTAAAAGTATCAACATGTTAAGTGTTAAAACATGATTGTTTATATTTATATCATCATAAAATGATGACCAGTTATATAAGTTAAAGCCAACAGTCATTAAGCGGCATAATTTGCTGACCATTGTGTAAGAAGGTCATAATAAGGTTTAATAAAGTGTTTTTCTGCAAACTTGCCTTGTTTGATTGCCAGTTGTGTACGCTCTTCACGGTCATACACAATTTGGGTCAAGGAATGATCTGCATTTTCCAAGCTTGGCTTGTAACAGTGCCCTGCCACCGCATTAGCATTGTATATTTCAGGACGATAAATCTTTTGGAAAGTTTCCATCGTGCTGATGGTACTAATCAATTCAAGATTGGTGTAATCATTCAATAAGTCACCAAAAAAATAAAATGCAAACGGTGCACTACTGTTTGCTGGCATAAAGTAACGAACCTTAAAGCCCATTTTTTGGAAGTACTGCTCTGTTAATGAAGCCTCATTTGGCTCATACTCAACACCTAAGATAGGGTGCTGGTTATCCGTACGATAATAGGTTTTATTGTTAGACACGCTTAAACAAATGACAGGTAGTTTGTTAAAGTTGTTTTGATAGGTATCTGATTTAATAAAATGTTGGAACAGTTTGCCATGTAAGTCACCAAAATCATCAGGAATGCTAAATTCTGCCTTGTCTTTGTTATGCTCAAGCAAACGCACACTAAAGTCATAGTCACGCACATATGACGAAAAATTATTACCAACAATGCCTTCAATACGTTTACCAGTGGTATGGTCAACAACGTAAGTTTTTAAAATTTCAATTGATGGAAAAGGCTCATCATAATCATTGACATCCATATCAACTGACACAATTTCAAGTTCAACAGAATAACGGTCAGCATCTGGGTTATCCCAACTGGCTAGTGCATTAAAACGACTATTAACCATATTGATGGTATTGCATAAGTTCTGCTCACGGCTTTCACCCCTTGCTAGATTAGCAAAGTTGGTAGTAGTACGGGTACTATCTTTAGGTACATAATCTTTGTCAAAAATAATGCTGTGAAGCGTAAATTTAAAATCATTCGTTGCAATCGTCATTTTTTATCTCACTAAATTTGTTTATGCGATGAAATTTTATCAATAGACAAAGGGTATGTATAAGACTTTATTTTTATGCCTTAATATAGTTTTAAGCTATACCTTCATTTAGCATTATGTTGCAGTGATGTGAATTTTAAATAAAAGATGAAATAGTAAATAGCCAACACCAAAAATAAAAAACACAAAACCTATAGGTTTTGCGTTTACTGACTTTAGACATCGGCGTAGCATGGATACCATTTTCGGCAGCTAAGTCTATAATTGCTGCCATAATACGGACTCTTTTATCATTAGAATCGATAGAAAGATTGGTCATAGCCTGTTCCTAACAAATACCTGAGTATCCGATATATAAAGCAATAACATCAAATAATGATTTAATATTATTGCTTTGACAACAGGTTTACAAAACAATTGTGTTATTGCGTGGCAGCTGGTTTTGGTGTTTTACCAGCCAAAGTTATGGCAACCCATGCTGGACCGATTAACAAAAATTGTAAATCTTCAAAGAATGAGGGTTTTGCACCTTCTAGTTTGTGTCCAATAAACTGCCCTATCCATGCCACCACAAACAAGGCTGCCCAAAATTTAAAACCAACTGGCATAGTTGCCGCAACAACCAGACAAATTAACATAAATATGCCCATAGCAACAAACAATTGAGTAGAAAGCCTAAAATAAAATAGAGAAACTAGCATCATCACAACCAAAGTAAACCAACCAAGCGTAGACCATAACATACCCACAATTGAGGCAAAAATAGCAGGTACGCACAACCAATGAATTTTTTTATTAATTGGATTTTGGTGACTAACTGCATACTCTGCAAGCCAAGTCTCTAAAGATTTTTTTGCAAATTTTGATTTCATAACAATCTCCTTTTGTTTACAATAAGTTTATCATCACAAACCTAATATAATAAATCAAGCAAAAAATTCGGTATCCGTTATATTCTTGCCATCTTACTTATATTGTCCTACTTGCCTTAATATCTGTAAGTATATCAATAATTTCCTATATTTAACAAAGGCTATATGCCTACTCTATTCTATGCCTAACTCTTGAAATATTGAACAAACGTCCATATATCAGTTAGTGTAAGCAAAAAAGATACGATAAAAATAGTATTTAGTTAACAACGGTTGCTTTAACTAACTAAGGAGTACAATCTTGGACAAACTACGCAAATTACACCGTTCACGTAATCACCGCATGATAGCAGGCGTCATGGGTGGTATTGCAGAATACTTAGGTTGGTCACCAACGTTAACACGTTTGTTATTTTTTATTGTTTCAACAATCAGTGCCGCTGTGCCTGGCATTTTAATTTACATTGTTTTATGGATTATTATGCCCAACGCAACGCCAGCGTCTTATCAATCGGACAATGATTAATAAGTATAAAAACAGTAACAGTCCATCACAATATGTTGAAAATGATTTCTTGAAGTTGTAATATTCATCTATATATAGTAGTTATAACAATAATAACTTTTTCTAACCAGTTTCCTCCTACCCAGACACACCTCTGGGTATTTTTTTGTCTGACTTTAATTCGCTTTTTTCCTATAAACCATTTAGACTCTTGCTTTATTTTTCTTCTCTTTACAAGCAAATATATAATCAATGACATACAAAATAATATATTTGTCATAAATTTGTCATATTATTACGTTGTAATATAAACATTATAATTGACTAAAAATGAAATTTTACCGTCTAATTATCCATAAAACTGTATAATAACTCATACATTTACATCAATGAAAAATATCTTTTTTGTCATTTTTTCATGCAAGAGGCAGCCATGGCCATGAATAACGCCACCATCCTAGTTGTTGAAGACGAGCCAGCAATCCGTGAAATGATTGTTACCGCACTAGAAATGGCAAACTATGCTTGCTTACAGGCAGAGGATGTTCCTCAAGCTCATCAACAAGTCGTCGACCACCGTCCAAACTTGATTTTATTAGATTGGATGTTACCTGGTTCTCAATCTGGTATTGATTTTTGCCGCCGTTTAAAAAAAGATACCTTATTGCAAGAAACCCCCATAATTATGCTAACCGCAAAAGGTGAAGAAGATAATAAGGTACAAGGGCTGGATGCTGGGGCAGATGACTATATCACCAAACCTTTTTCTACTCGTGAGCTACTTTCTCGTATCAAAGCCGTTTTACGCCGCAGCAACGCCCTTTCTGGAAACAAACTAATTGAACATAAAGGATTAAGCCTAGACCCTGCTAGTCAAAGAGTCACCGCTGATAAAAACCCTGTCGATATTGGACCGACCGAATATCGTTTACTTGCCTTTTTTATGAGCCATCCAGAACGTGCATATACCCGAGCCCAACTGCTTGATCAAGTGTGGGGTGGCAATGTATACGTTGAAGACCGTACAATCGATGTCCATATCCGCCGTTTACGTAAGGTGTTAGAGCCTTATAACTATGCTGGCTTTATCCAAACTGTACGTGGCACTGGCTATCGCTTTTCTACTCAGGTAAACTTATAACTTACTGGGTAGCTATCAACCTTTTTTTAAAAACGACTATAAAAAAGTATGAGCCGATACAGCAAGAAAAAAACCGACACTGCTTTATTTTGGGCAGACTTTAAGTGGCTAGTCACCTTTTTTGCATTAGGTGGCTTTTTTGGCTGGATAACTGGCTACTTAGCTTGGGGCATCATAATAGGATTGTTAATATATGTTTTCTGGCGATTAGTTGCCATACAACAATTTGTATCTTGGGTAAATCAATCAATCAGCACAACCCCGCCAAAGTTATTTGGCAGTTTAAATTTTGTCTCGCAACAACTACATCACAACGCACAACAAGACAAACATGCCCTTGAGCAAAGACTTAATCTAGCACGTAAGATTCGCAGTTCTTTGTTTGCCTTACAAGATTCTGTAATATTGCTTGACCACAATGACCAATTAGAATGGTGGAACCAATCCGCTCAAAAAACTTTATCGTTACAACCTAAAGATAAAGGTATCCATATTTTTGATTTAATTAAAGATAATGACTTCCACAACTATTACAAAGAATCTCTAATTGAGCAACCCATCAATAACGATGGGATTCGCCTGCAATCTTGGCATGATAAAGACAGATATATCCAGTGCGAGTTAACGCCTTTTGGCAATGAAAAACTGCTTATCATGTATGATGTGACACGTTTACAGCATTTAGAACAAATTCGCAAAGACTTTGTCGCCAATGTATCACATGAATTACGTACACCATTAACCGTGCTGATGGGATACATAGAAACATTTGCAAGCCAAGCAGATATTGACCCTAAGTGGCAACGTGGCTTTAGCCTGATGGAACAACAAACCCGCCGAATGAACAGCATCATCAATGACTTGTTATTACTATCTCGACTAGAAAACGAAGAAGCTGTTGATACTGTTTGTGTCGATATGCCCCGTTTGCTCATGCACATCTTTGATGATGCGCAAGTCTATAACAAAGGGCATGGTCACTTAATTGATTTACACATTGATTCACAAAAAAATATTGTTGGGTCAGAGATGTATTTAAACAGTGCGTTGCTTAATCTTATAACAAATGCCATCAAATACACCCCTAAAGGTGGTGAAATTGAAATCGCATGGACAGAAGTAAAAGATGGTGCTGTATTTAGTGTATCCGACAATGGCATTGGTATTGCACCAGAACATATTGAACGCTTAACCGAACGCTTTTATCGTGTTGATAGCGGACGTAGCCGTGCAACAGGTGGCACAGGGCTTGGTTTGGCGATTGTAAAACACGTACTATACCAACACGATGCCATACTCACTGTTGAGTCAGTAGAAAACCAAGGCTCTACTTTTAAGGTGTTTTTCCCTAGTAAAAGAATATGTACCGATAAACCATGCAACCCAGAAAATTAGGCATAACAAGTATCTTATACCTGCAAAATAAAATTTAATGGCCCATCATTAACTGCGGTTACTTGCATATTAGCACCAAATTTGCCGGTTGCAACTTTTGGATAAACTGATTGCGTATATTCAACCAATTCATCAAACAATTTGCCAGCTTGCTCTGGGTGCATTGCTTTACCAAAATCAGGACGCCGCCCTTTATTTGTTTTTGCCATTAATGTAAATTGAGAAACCAACAATAACCCGCCGGCGGCTTGTTGCACGTTCCAATCAAGTTTGCCTTGTTTATCGGCATCGACTGTATTTTCAAAAATTCGATAAGAAATTATTTTATCGACCATTTTTTTTGCACTCTCTAAAGTGTCTTCATGCCCAATACCAATATAAGCTAAAATACCTCGCTCTATTTGCCCAACAATGACACCGTCAACAACCACTTTTGCTTCACTAACTCTTTGTATTAATGCCTTCATCCACAACTCTTTTGTATTATATTAAACGTTAACATGGTTAAGTTTAACATGATAAAATAAAGCTAATCTGTTAAATTAAACATAATTATGAACCTATTTTCTACCCTACAGCACCTAATACCACAAGAAGCATTAAGCGAGTTAGCAGGGCGCTTGGCCAGTACACGTCACCCTTGGGCTAAGCGTGTCATCATTGTAAGTTTTGCCAAAGCTTATGGTATAAATTTAGATGACTACCAACGCAAAAATCTTGCTGAGTATGATAGTTTTAATGATTTTTTTACGCGGGAGCTTAACCATAACGCACGCCCTATCGACCAAACTACAAAGGGCATTGTTTGCCCTGCTGATGGTACCGTATCACAACTGGGTAAAATCCGGCATGAACAAATCATGCAAGCCAAATCGAACACTTACAGTGTTGGGCAGTTATTAGCAGATTATGATGATGGCAACTATTTTATCGATGGTAGTTTTGCAACGATTTATCTTGCACCCAGTAATTACCATCGTGTCCACATGCCCTTTGATGGCACTTTAATAGAAACCCGCTATGTGCCAGGTTCATTGTTTTCGGTTAATAATACCACCGCAGAAAACGTGCCAGATTTATTTGCCCGCAATGAGCGTATGGTGTGTTTATTTAATAGCGAGTATGGCAAGGCAGCTGTTGTGTTGGTAGGAGCAATGATTGTAGCGGGGATTGAAACTGTCGCAACAGGCAAAATTGAACGCCAAAATAAAATAAAGATTGAAACCCACAATATGACGCTAGCAAAAGGCGATGAGTTAGGTCGTTTTTATTTGGGTTCTACTACCATTGTGGTCATGCCAAAAGCGGCAGGGACAAATTGGTTAGAAGGTATTGAACATGGCACAAACGTGCAGATGGGACAGTTGATTGGTAAAACAACCACGGAGTAAGCCTAACGCAATAACACAAACAACTTAATTCACGATATATTCCTTCATACCAATTTGCATATAAAAAATAACATCATGCTATGTTTCAGTGCATGGAATGTATAATGTATGCTACGTACTAAACAACTTCCATCCGTTTTTCTTTGTTCTAAACATATGTATTAATAATAATACAATCAGCACAATGCTAATATGGTGGAAATAATCATCTAAAAAATCCATATTAAACTTGTCAATACAATAACAAAGTAACACGAGAACACTATACATAAAGCAAACTAGATTTTTTTTGATTTGTTTTATGTGGATAAGGCTGTTAATCAGGATAAGAAAACAACAAACAAAATTGTACCATAAAAAAGATTTTCTTATAATGCTGTGAACTGTATCTAATATACTTAACTTAGACAACATTTCATCAGGCAAACCTAATACTAACAAAGTCCAAAGAAAAAACCAACATATCATAATAAGCAAAAGCCATAGTACTGTGCGTAAATAAAAGATAATTATTTTATTTATTAAAAGATTACGTGCAATAAAATCACGTATTTTGCTAAATAAATTGGACAAATTTAATCCCCTTATTATTTACCTAAGGCTTTTTTTATTTTATACAATAATAAACACAACAGTCCTATAGATAAAGATGGTAGCATTATTTTTTCAAATACATTGTATTCACTATAAGCACTAACATAGTATGAAAATACAATTACTAGAGAAAAAATACTATACAAAGTGATGAGTACTCTTTTTTTATGGCTTGCTAATTTATAGAAACTTCTAATAATTATTATTAAGCAACATATAGTGTGAAAATAAACCATCAGATGTATCAAAACATAAGAGACAAAATAAAGAATGTAACCACTATCCAAATAACGTCCATTATCAGAGTATTTAGAACCTCTATCTGCATACCCCCAACCAGAAAAAAAACAAACAATTCCCAAAGTGATAAATATCAAATATAGTAAGAAAATATATTTTAGATATATATCCTCTAAAGTTTTTGACAATCTTACGATGTTCTTTAACCACATATCCAACTCTTAGTTAGTTATTTAAATCTTGTTTTATCATATTTTCCAGCCAAGTAGAATTTTCTCAAAAAAATATCTTTCAATAAAACAGTTCTTCATTGTTTCTTTTAGCTTTTTGTTTATGTATAAATAAACTAATCCAACAAATTAGAAATGATATCAAACTAAACAATCCTAAATCATCACTTGCAATTCCAAAAGGACTTAATAAATAATTAAATTTAGAAGGATAAAGAAATATAAAAGTAGGTAATAGCAAAAAAACACTATAAAAAAAAGAATAAATCCTTTTTAAAAACTTACTAGGCTCTAAAATAGTTTTAATTAAAATCATAGTGCAACAAAAAATATGCAAATACGTAAAACCTATAAACACAACATAAGGTATTAAGTACTTTAATATAGTCTCTAAATAATTATATTCAATGTCTTCTGTATTTGTAGCATAAAAAAAACCATAGCATACTGATGCAAAGAAAATTCCCCAAAGAATAAAAGAAAACTTTAAATATTTTCTGATTATAAAAACTATTAAATAGTCAAGTTTTCTAAATATGGGCGTTTTAAACATGCTATCTCACTACTTTTTTTTGTATAGAAACATAAATACTAAACTCAATATAAAAATGATAGAGATTATTTTTAAACCAAGTAACTCCTTTAATATATAGTTATCAAATGCATATATAGAAAATAATAGAAATATACAGTATGCAATTAAGTAATAATTTTTTTTAGTTGACCACAAAAAAAGCTCCCTTACTAAAATCACTATACAAAATATCAAATGAATGTAATAGATAGATATAAATAAAAAACCTGGAACAAAAAAGAAAAATGTATTCATAAATCTTTGTGCAATTACAGTCATCGAATCAATATCATCGAAATACAATGCACTAAATACTAAAAAAATATAGGCAACAATCGGTATAAGATAAAGTACAAAAATATATCTTAAATACACTTTAATCGCCACAGCAAGCCCTATTGTTAGATTTCTTTTAACAGGACGCTCAATTATTCTTTTCATATCATATTTATTCATCATTACTCATTTAATGCATCGTTAATAGTTTCTTTAAGTGCAGGGGTCGTAACATGAAAACTCTAATAAAAAAGCTCTTTACCAGCACTTTTTGCTGTTTTTTTGTGTAAATACAACGCACTAAGGCAAAAAAACAACACGGCTGCAACGCATAACAAGCCTACAGGTGTATTAGTAACACCTATAAAAGCAAGAAAACGAAATGAAAATGGAAGAAACAAAGACAACTTGCTATATAAAACGCAATATTTATTTTGAGCTTCTTTGCTATATAAACCCAAAAAACTTCTGATTAAAATCACAATGCAGCAAAAAAAATGAAACAGCAAAATTAATATTAATACTACTTTGATGGTATGATATGCAAGTAACTCTGATATTAAACCTTTACTTCCATCTATTGCACCCATATCTGCAAGTCCCCACCCTAAAAAGAAAAAGGTAATGAAAAGTAAAAAAGCAACTAAATAAAGAGGGAAAGTAACCTGTAAATATATTCGTACAATTTTAACCAACATAAAGTCAATTTTATCAAGGCGGTTCGTCTGACGTGTCCTATTTACCATAATCTTCCTGACCCTTTTCTCTGTTTACCTAATAACTTATTGGTACTTCTGCTATATCTCCTTTTAGGTTGGTTCTGCTGGGATAAAACTCCAGCCTAGGGTTTATTAATTCATGATATATCCCTTCATACCAATTGGCATACAAAAAATGACATCATGCTATGTTTCGGTGCATGGAATGTATAATGTATGTATGCTAATGCTACGTACTAAACAATTTCCATCCGTTTTTCTTTGTTCTGAACATATGTATTAATAATAATACAATCAGCACAATAGTAATATATTCCAAATAATCTTGTATAAAATTTAGATTAAACTTGCCAATACAATAACAAATTAACATGAGAACACTGTACACAAAGCAAACTATATTTTTCTTGATTTGTTTTATGTGGATAAGGCTTTTAATCAGGATAAGAAAACAACAAACAAAGTTGTACCCTAAAAAAGATTTTCTTATAATGTTATCAACTGTATTTAACCTATCCAACTTAACGGCATAATCATTAGCAGATGACATTCCGTCAGCCCAGCCCCACCCTAAAATAAGTGAATTGATAAACCAACAGATCATAATAATCACAAGCCATAGTATTGTGCGTAAATAAAAGATAATTATTTTATTTATTAAAAGGTTACGTGCAATAAAATCACGTATTCTGCTCAATAAATTGGACAATTTGAATTTCCTTATTATTTACCTAAGGATTTTTTTATACAATCAAGTGTATAAAACGCATCCTACGCAACTTTTTCTTCAATGTTGCATATAAAAAAGCTGGGATAAAACCCCAGCTTATTCACCAACTACCTAAATACTCTCTTCTATCGCCACAATCAAATCTGTTGCAATATCCGTTCCGCATTGCTCATTAATTTCTCGCACACAGGTTGGGCTAGTGACATTAATTTCGGTAATTTTTGCCCCAATCAAATCCAAGCCAACAAACATTAACCCTTTTTCTTTAAGCGTTGGGGCAACTGCCTCAGCAACTTTTCGTTCCTCATCGGTTAGCGGCATTGCCACCCCTCTGCCACCTGCTGCCAAATTACCTCGAGTTTCTCCCTCACTAGGGATACGTGCCAAACAATAGTCCACCACTTTGCCATCAACAATGAGCACACGCTTATCACCTGCTTTAATTTCTGGTAAATACCGCTGAGCCATGATTGGCAAAGTTTCCATTTCAGTTAGCATCTCAAGCGTTGCACCAATGTTTGGGCTATCAACCGTTAAACGAAAAATCCCCGCACCGCCCATACCATCTAATGGTTTGACAATCACATCTTGTTGCTCAGTAATAAACTTGCGGATATGCGTTTGCTTGCTGCTAACAATGGTTGGGCTCATATAATCACTAAACCAAGTAGCAAAAAGCTTTTCATTACAATCACGGATAGACTGTGGGTCATTAACAACTTGCACACCCGCTGCTTTCGCTTTGTCTAACATATAAGTCGCATAAACAAACCTCATATCAAATGGTGGGTCTTTACGCATGATAATCACATCATAGTCGGTAATGGATTGGGTTATTTTTTCATCTAATTGATAAAAATTATTAGGGTCTCGCTTGACCGTGACTGCTTGACTATCTACATACAGCTCACCTTTGTCAAGCCACAAGTCATTAATCTGGGCATAACCTAAGCGATGCCCACGGTCTTGTGCTGCCCACATCATCGCTAGGCTAGTATCTTTTTTGTAGTTGATGCTGCTAATTTCATCCATCACAATCAATATGTTTAAAACTGACATATGCTACACCCCATATTGTTGACGGTAATGCTGCATTTTTGCCAATTGCACCTGTTCACCTTTAGTGTCAAGATAGCTAATAATATCATCAATATCCACCAGTGCCTGTACAGGAACCGTTAACTCAGCTGTCAGTTCTTGAATGGCTGACAACTCATTTTGTCCCTTCTCTTTACGATCAAGTGCCACCAAAATACCTGCCACCGTCGCCTCATTGGCATCCATGATGTCAACGACTTCACGCATTGCCGTCCCTGCGGTAATCACATCATCCAATACCCAAACGGCTTTACCTTTAACCGAGGCACCAACTAGGGTACCACCCTCGCCATGAGTTTTTGCTTCTTTACGATTATAACCCCATTCTGCATTGATGCCATGATTCGTCCACAGTGCTTGAGCTGTCGCTGCTACAAACGGAATGCCTTTATAAGCAGCACCAAAAATAACCAACTCTTTTTGATTTGTTTTTTCTAGTTGTTCTGCCAAAACTGCCGCATAACCATTGGCTAATAGTGACAATGCTTCGCCCGTAGCCAATAAGCCAGCGTTAAAAAAATACGGACTTATACGCCCAGACTTTAGTACAAACTCACCAAATTTTAGTACCTGATTGTCTAACGCTAACTGAATAAAAGCTTGAGTTGTAAATGGTGTTGGCACAACGTACTCCTACTATTAAAATTAAATTTCCTATATGTCAATTATAGGCAATTATACTGATAGAAAACAGCAGAAAATAAATAAAATCTTAGTCAAGCAGATGCAAGAAAATAGCAAAATGGGATTATCAAAACACAAAAAAACCGCTAACATCTTATGATGAGCAGTTATTAAGTTATGTAAATGGCACGCCTGGAGAGATTCGAACTCCCGACCCCTTAGTTCGTAGCCAAGTGCTCTATCCAGCTGAGCTACAGGCGCATACTTTACATTTTTTAGTAGAAACTAAAACAGGTGGGCTATTATAGCGACAAAAAATGCTATGTCAAGCCTTAATTATCATATATTACAAAACAAATATAAAATAATAAATGGCGGTGAAGGAGGGATTCGAACCCTCGATACGCTTAATCACGTATGGTTCCTTAGCAGGGAACTGGTTTCAGCCACTCACCCACTTCACCGTGTCGTCAAAAACAAGCAATAAAATCAAATTTATATGTTACTTGTTTTGAGCAGAAAATTATACCAAAGGATTTTTTAATTGCAAGCATGTTTTATGAATTAATAACAATTTTATGTTTAATTCAAGCAAATATTGATGCATTCTGATAAAAGTCTTTGAGCCTATTTAGGTTCATGCTAAAATTGACTAAATAAGTAACATTTGTAAACTCAAAGGCAACTCATTCATGGACGTAACAACCATCAGCTCACCAAAATTAAACAACACAACTGATGATGCCAATCTTGCAACACAAGAACAGCAAATAAATCGCCAAACCATTAGCGATTTGTTTGACCTGCCATTAATGGACTTACTCATGCAGGCTCAAACCATACACAGACAGCATTTTACTGCTAACAGTGTTCAAGTCAGCACCTTATTATCTATCAAAACTGGCAACTGCCCAGAAGACTGTGGATACTGCTCTCAATCTGGACATCATCGTAAAAAAACAAAACTACAAGCCGAAAAACGCCTAGCGGTCGAAAAAGTACTAGCAGCCGCAAAACGAGCCAAAGACAATGGCTCATCACGTTTTTGTATGGGGGCTGCATGGAAGCACCCTAGCGAAAAAGATATGCCCTATGTGGTTGAGCTGGTAAAAGAAGTTAAAGCAATGGGGCTAGAAACTTGCATGACTTTAGGCATGCTAAAAACAGGACAAGCCGAACAGTTAGCCGAAGCAGGGTTAGATTATTACAACCACAACTTAGATACTTCTCGTAATTACTACGAACAGGTTACCAGCACTCGTAGCTATGACGACCGCCTAAATACCCTAAACCATGTGCGTGACGCTGGTATTAACATTTGTAGTGGTAGTATTGTTGGGATGGGCGAAAGCCGTAATGACCGCATTGATTGGATACACGAGCTGGTTAAAATGCCAATACCACCAGAGTCTATCCCTGTTAATCTGCTGGTTCCCATTGCAGGCACCCCACTAGGCGACAAGGTTTTAGAAGAAGGTCAGCTTTCGGTACTTGAGTGGATTCGCACCATTGCTGTGACTCGCATTTGTTGCCCAACCAGCTATGTCAGGCTATCAGCAGGGCGTGAAAGCCTAACCGATGGGGAGCAAGCGTTAGCATTTATGGCAGGGGCTAATTCCTTCTTTTATGGCGACAAACTACTAACTACCAACAACGCTAAAAAGTCCAATGATGACCGTTTAATGGCTGAAATGGGTATCACACCAGAAAAAGCATGCCCTCGTAAAATACAGGATATGGAAAAATCAGCCGTCAAAGCCAAGCAAAATTCAGCCGCACAAAGCCTAAATGGTGTGCCTGTGATTAATGCAGTTAATGGTAATAAAGAGCGAGTAGCAATAGCTTAATGATATCTTAGCTATGTATAAGTAATTTAGTAGATTAACACTTAATTCTTTAATTACAATTTATAGATTTTTCCTTGCATTTCACCACCCTCATTAACGATGGTGGGTGCAATAAAGATTATTTTTCTTTGAGACAATTTTTCACCGTAAGGCTGATTTCTAAAATGTCCTCGCCTAAAATGTGTGGATAATGTTTTACCTGAATTAATATGATTTGAAATTGCTTTACCTTCATTTGTCTTTTCAAAATTCCTACCAACATAATTGACTTTTGTATAACCCTGTTGATACAAACCATCTTCTAAATTTTTTACAATATTTTTATCAGTTTCACTTTTGATTTTTTGAACTTTTTTTTGTAGGAACGTCACTACCCCAATCGAGAATAACATCGGATTTTGACGAATTGATATAAAAAATAGTATTTAAAATAACGGGAAAACACTTCTTAAGATCATCACTCTCCAAGTTCTCTTCCCATATATTAAACATATCAACTACTAAATCATCGTCATCATCTGATATATCTATATCCAGATTACTCCAATATTCTTCTTCTTCCAAAAAGCTAAAATGTGTTTTGCCAAAATCTTTATCCACAAAATCTAGATGAATCCGTTGGGCAGATTCTAATTTATGTTCTTCTTCGGATATAAATACTCCATCGAGAAATTCTGAATAATCACCTAAATGAATATAAAAAGCTGAAGCAGGCATTTTAATGTCTTTACATCTAAGACTATTGATGTCACAAATACCCAAAGCAGACATGAGGGTTGGATTAATATCGTAAATCAATTTGCCACCAGCTATAAATTTAATAAAAAAATCAGTGACAATATCAAAACCGAATAAATCGTCATAAGTAAGTTTGGGATATTTATTTTCTAAAAAAGTTCTAGTATTGTTATAATCAAGAGTTTTCATATCCGAACTTTTGAATTGTAGTAAAGCTTTTTTATCCATTTGAAAATACTTTTTTAATTCCTCATATTTTGCTTCAAAACGTATCGGTGCATAACAGCTTTTAGTCGTTATTTTAACTCTGCTCATTGTCATTACCTAAATATAATTATTCTTAACTTTGTTCCAGAAACGAGAAACACCCAAAATCTTTAAAAATCAACCTAATGCAACTGGTCGCATCACGTTATACACATGTGAAATATCATAAACTTTATACCGTGCAGGTTCACGTCGGTTCTCGCCAGCATAACTTAAAATTAATGCCTGATTTGCAAAGGCATCCACCCAACCAACAAACAGTCCACTATGTTCAATATCATAATAGCTATGGTTAACAAAATATAGCCAATCTCCTGCCTGAATCTCATTGGTATCAATAAAAGGACCTTGTGGATACTGACCAACAAATACTTTTTCTCTGTTTACCATTGCCCGTCCAAATACAGCATTTAAATAATCCCAACAAGAACCTTTAATAATTTCTTTGTTATCTAAAGTCATGATTCGTGCTTGTGTCAGCACGGCTGCTGCCGCTGGCGTACTGTTTTGTTCTGCTTGATACACAATGCTAATATGTTCTGGTTTAATGTTAGTTGCGTGACGATAACTGTGGAAAAACTGCTTGTTGGTGGGTTGGTTTAATATAGGATAAGAGGTATCAGAAGAGGTTTTCGGATGACTTAACTGAGCAATTAAGTCGGCAATTTCATCTGCATGTGCACTAATCGTCATACCTGATAAAAAATAAGCCAAAGGCATCAGTTTAATCATTTTTTTCATATATCCATCCTGCTCTATTATCTATCCTGCTCTATTTGATAAGAAAAGTCATCAATATTAGGGTTATCCTCACGGTTAACACATTAATTTGACTGAATCTTAATATTTGTATTGCGTTTGCCAAGCTTTTGCCCTTGCAAAATTTGCTCAACAATTTGAGTTTCTTTTACCGATTCAAAACCTGATATATGACATTTTTTTTGTTTGTCTTTATCATAAATAGTAAGCTGTTTACCGTGGTTAACAATTTTATCGTTAACCTGAATAATAATATCTTGCCGCCTACCACCATCAAAGTTTGAGATTAATCCATAACGTACATCTAACACACCACTTGTTAAATACATACCTTTTTGTTGTTTTTGGCGACCGCGCAAAATATTAAAAACAAACATGCCAATAACCAATAAAGCAAGAGCCCCAATTGCCCATTGCCTTGGTAATGAACTTAAAGCAACGGCAACCGCAACCGCACCAATTAACAATGCAAAAGCAAACATAAACACACCATTGCCACTGCCAATCCCCTTGCCAGTTAATGTCACAGTCACACCATTATCATTAACTTTTAGCATCGGTTACCAACCCAATACTTGTTGTTGCATCTCAGTCAATTTGGCAATACCTTTTTCTGCAATCGCTAGCATTTGATCTGCTTGTGCACGTGTAAACGGTTTTTCTTCTGCGGTGCCTTGTATTTCAATAAACTCACCTTTTTGCGTCATCACAACATTTAAGTCTGTATCACAATTTGAGTCTTCTTGATAACACAAATCAAGCAGCACTTCGCCATCTTTCACGCCCACAGAAACTGCCGCCACTAACCCAAGTAATGGGTCTGTTTTTAATTGTTTTTTACCTTCTCTTGCCTGCATGCTTTCTATCGCATCAACTAATGCCACTGCCGCACCTGTAATGCTGGCTGTACGCGTGCCACCATCTGCTTGGATAACATCACAATCAATATAAATGGTGTTTTCACCCAATTTATTTAAATCAACCATCGCACGCAAACTACGTCCAATTAATCTTTGGATTTCTTGGGTACGTCCACTTTGTTTACCACGAGCAGCTTCCCGCTGGGTGCGCGTGTTGGTTGCTCTTGGTAGCATACCATATTCTGCTGTTACCCAACCTTTACCTTGCCCTTTAAGCCAACGCGGTACACCCACCTCAACTGTCGCATTACACAACACTTTTGTTTCACCAAAACTAACAAGCACAGAGCCTTCTGCATATTTAGTGTAGTTACGTTCAAAAGTGATGTTACGAAGTTCATTTAATTGACGATTATCAATACGAGACATTTATAATTCCTATAAAAAATACAATTCATTTATTTTAGCTTGATGATTATTTATCCTAACCATACTGTACTGATAAGGCAAGGTAAAACCCAAAAACATGTTATTAAGATGTTTCAAAAAATAAAAAAGCACCAAAAATTGGTTTGATGCTTTTTCATATCAATCATAAGGCACTCTATTTATTTTTGGCTTCTTCTAACGCACGCAAGTCTTTACGCAAAATTTTACCCACATTTGATTTTGGTAATTCGTCAATAAACTCAATATGGCGTGGTCGTTTATAGCCTGTTAGATGTTCTTTAGCAAAAGCTTTTACTTCTGCTTCTGTCAAGCTTTCATCGGCTTTTACAATAAATATTTTTGGTGTTTCTCCGCTTGTTTCATTTGGCAATCCAATCACACCACATTCTTTAATCTTTGGATGTTTGGTCATTGCATCTTCCACTTCATTAGGGTACACATTAAAGCCAGATACCAAAATCATATCTTTTTTACGGTCAACAATTTTAAAAAAGCCTTCTTCATCCATAATCGCAATATCACCTGTACGGAAGTATCCATCTTCTGTCATATCTTTAGCTGTGGCTTCTGGGCGTTTCCAATAACCCGCCATCACTTGTGGACCTTTGGCTGAAAGCTCACCACGCTCACCTTGCGGGACTTCATTGCCATCATCATCCAATAAAATAATGTCGGTTGCGGGTGCAGGGATACCAATGTTACCGGTATATTTATTTAACTTAGGCGGCGTCATCGTTAATACTGGCGAGGTTTCTGACAAACCATACCCTTCTAAAATTGGCGTGCCTGTAATTTCCTGCCATGCTGTGGCTGTGTTAGACAATACCGACATACCACCACCCAGTGAAACACGTAAATTAGAATGGTCTAATTTACAAAAACCCTCATGATGAGCTAAACCATTAAACAAAGTGTTCACCGCTGGTATAAATACAGGTTTATATTTGTCTATCTCTTTTACCAAACCATCTAAATCACGAGGATTAGGGATTAACAAACCAGTAAAGCCTTTTTCCATTGCCATTAAGCCACAAACAGTAAAACAAAAAATATGGTAAAGCGGCAAAGCTACCAAGATGTGGTAGCCCTCTGTGTTTTCACTTTCAGGAAAACCTGTTTCTACATAGCTCATACACTGATACAAATTAGCCACTAGGTTGCCATGTGTTAACATTGCCCCTTTTGCGACCCCTGTTGTACCACCTGTGTATTGCAATACTGCTAAATCACTTAGCGTTAAACCTGTTGGGCGTTCATATTTACTAGCAGGAAACTTATTTAGTGCTGTTTTATAGGTCACATGCCCTGGCAAGTGCCACTCTGGTACCATTTTTTTAACTTTACGTACAACCGTGTTTACAATAAAGCCCTTAAACATACCCAGCATATCACCCATACTAGCAATAACGACATGGCTAATTAATCCTTTGTTTTTAACCGCCTCAAAGGTATGCGCAAAATTTTCGATAATAAAAATTGCTTTTGCTTCAGAGTCTCCCAATTGATGTTCTAGCTCATGCTCAGTATAAAGAGGATTTACATTAACCAAAGTACAACCCGCACGCAAAATACCAATCATGGTAATGGGATACTGCAATACATTTGGCATCATTAGTGCAATTTTATCACCCTTACCTAACCCTAAAGACTGAATATAAGCAGCCATTTGACGGCTATAGGTATCCAACTCACGATAGGTAATACTTGCACCCATACACTCAAACGCAACTCTGTTTGGATAACGAGCAAAAATGCCTTCATAAATTTCTATCAATGAGGTGTTTTGAGGGGGCATATCAATGGTATCTTTCATACCAGTGGCTTCATAAACCTTGTACCAAGCTCTATCTTTTGGCGAGTTGATACTATAATAAGCATTTGTATCTTGAGTTACGTTCATAGTCGATAAGTCCTTCAATTTAAAATTGCAAATAACCCATATTTTTTTCAAATTAAGTTAGGTGCTTAAAATAAGCATTAAAAATATCAAAATATTTGTAGTTGTTAAAATACACTAAAAAACAACAAATTTCAAAATGGGAAAATAATCCAAGTATATAAATCTTCTTGCTTTATTTACCTATTTAAATCACTTTTTTGCTATTATAAATAGTATTTTTTAATATTTACTTTACTTTCGCTTTTTTGGAATATTTTTAATGACCGACATAATGACACCAAGCTCTAAATCTGCATTTGATAGCCTAGATAACCGTTCGGTTGCTGAGTTTACCGAACAGTCTTATTTAAACTATGCCATGTATGTCATCATGGATAGAGCGTTACCTCACATAAGTGATGGTTTAAAGCCTGTACAACGCCGTATTGTCTATGCCATGAGTGAACTTGGACTTAAAGCCAGTGCAAAACCTAAAAAATCTGCCCGTACGGTAGGTGATGTTTTAGGTAAATACCATCCACATGGCGACACCGCCTGTTATGAGGCAATGGTACTCATGGCTCAACCATTTAGTTATCGTTACCCACTCATCACAGGGCAAGGCAACTGGGGTAGCCCAGATGACCCGAAATCCTTTGCTGCCATGCGTTATACCGAAGCTAAAATGTCTGCCTATGCCAACACCCTACTAACAGAACTTGGGCAAGGCACGGTTGATTGGCAAGACAACTTTGATGGCTCAATGCAAGAGCCTGTGACCCTCCCTGCTCGCCTGCCAAATATTTTACTTAATGGCACAACGGGTATTGCTGTTGGTATGGCAACAGACATCCCACCACACAACTTAAAAGAAGTGGTAAAAGCGGCGATTCGGCTATTAAAAAATCCAGAGCTAAGTGTTAAGCAATTAACCCAATCTATCCCTGCCCCAGATTTACCAACCAAGGCAGAAATCATTACCTCAAAAGCTGCTTTACAAACCATCTATGAAACAGGCAAAGGCAGCTATAAAATGCGTGCCGTATATGAGCAAGACTCCAAAGATAAAACTCAAGTGATTATTAATGCACTACCATATCAAGTATCAGGCAATAAAATCCAAGAGCAAATTGCCAAGTTAATAACAGACAAAAAACTGCCTTGGGTAACTGACATTAATGATGAAAGCGACCACCAAAACCCTTGTCGTATCGTGTTAACACTCCGTTCTAACCGAGTAGATGTCGCCCGTGTAATGAGCCACCTTTTTGCCAGCACCGACCTAGAAAACAATTATCGTGTTAATTTAAACATGATTGGGCTAAACGGCAAACCACAAGTTAAAAACCTAAAACAAATTTTAGCAGAATGGCTAATAAGCCGTCGTAATGTCGTTACTCGCCGTTTACAGTTTCGCCTAGATAAAATAGACAGCCGTTTACACATTTTAGCAGGCTTATTAATTGCTTATTTAAATATTGACGAAGTTATCCACATTATCCGTGAAGAAGACGACCCAAAATTTGAGTTGATGACTCGTTTTGATTTAACAGAAATTCAGGCAAATGCTATTTTAGACATACGATTGCGTCAACTCGCTAAGTTAGAAGAAATTGAACTTAAGCGTGAGCAAACTGAATTAAAAAAAGAACGTGCCGATATTTTAGACAAACTCAATAACCCAGCCAGTTTAACTGCGTTAATGATTGAAGAACTCACTGCCGATATGAAACAACACGGCGATGAGCGTATGTCTCCGCTCATGGAACGTGAAGAAGCACAGGCACTCAAAGAGTCCGACCTTATACCAAGCGAGCCAATTACCGCCATATTGTCTAAAGCAGGATGGATACGTGCTGCCAAAGGGCATGACATTGATGCTGCTGGCATGAGCTACCGTTCTGGCGATGGCTATCAATCACACGTAAATGGCAAATCTAACGAAAAAATATATATTTTAGACAGCACTGGACGCAGCTATAGCATTGCAGCCCATACCTTACCCTCTGCACGTGGGCAAGGTGACCCTCTAACCAGTGTGTTAAAACCAACCGCAGGTGCAAACTTTGAGCAATTACTCGCAGGCGATGCCAATCAACGCATCTTACTTGCCAGCTCAGCAGGTTATGGTTTTATTAATACCATAGAAAACTTAGATACCAGTCAGAAAGCGGGCAAAAACATCATTAACTTTGCTGATGGTGTTAATCTATTGAGTGTTGCTAATATTCAGGATAAAGATATCACGGTAGATGGACGTGTACTGCCAGCACATGACCAAGTAGCGGTGATAACCTCTGCTGGCTATTTGTTGTTGTTTGGGTTAAATGATTTACCAGAGCTAAAACGTGGTAAGGGCAATAAGCTGATTAATCTTAAAGCTGGAGAGGCAGTATTAGCAGTTTGTACCTTGCACCACACAAACAGCTTGGTTATTAATGCAGGTAAACGCCATGTCACCCTTAAACCAATGGATTTAGCAAACTTTACAGGCAAACGTGGTAGCCGTGGTTCTAAACTACCAAGGGGCTTCCAAAATGTGGATAGTATTAAGGTGGTTTAGGTAATATTAAAGTGGTTTGAGTAATAATGGTCTTAATCGCAAAAATCTAATTTTTTATTATGACTATCATCAACCAGACGATATTACTTATTGTAACAAGGGGTATATAGTTTGGTTGTCAGTGTCGCTTATCATCTGCTAATATGTCAATATCCATTGCTTAATTGAAGTACCATACGCTTTTCTTAATCTAAGATATAATATTTAGCATATTGTATCGTCAATTATATGGTACGTTTATAAGCTTTAAAACGTTACGAACTAAAAGGGAGCCTTCTCTTATGTATCTTAAAGCTTCTCTTAGCCTTACAATATTGATAGGGTTAACACTCTCTTTTATCAATAATGCAACGGCAAAAACTGATCATCAATCAGACCAGCCCTATCAGCTGCAACAGCAAGAACAACATTGGGTCGATAAAAAACGAAAAGGATTACAGAATAGCCTGAATGGTTGGGCAACAAAAATAGACGACTATTTTGGTGAAATAGACCCAAATGATCCTGCCAGTGTAAACCTGCGTGTCATCGTAGATACCCGTTGGAATAAGTATGATAATATCACGATTGAACCACGTGTACGTGCTAATCTGCACTTACCAGTACTAGAAAATCGCTTGAGCCTTATTATTGGTGATGACTCATTGGACGAAGAAACACTCTTAACAGAAGATACAAGTAGAAATAGTCCTCAAGTTGAAGAAGTGAACATCATTAATGAAAAACAAGCACGTGATGATAATGCTTCTATCGCTGTTCGTTGGACAGAGTTTGGCGAAAAATTAGGGCTACAGACAGACGTTGATCTTGGGATAAGATCTGTAGATGATGTTTTTTTCCGAGTCGATATCGATAAAGACATACAACTAGCTGATAAGCTGGCACTAAGTAGTGACAACCTTTACCGCTATGGCACCAAGAGCGAACATTATGCTCGTGGCGACATCCAGCTTGCTTATAACGCCAACGACTCACGCACTATCAGCAATCGCACACATGTGATTTATACCAATAAAGACAATGAAGAGAATATAAGCTGGGGTAATTCAACTCGACAAATACAAACTTTAGATGGCAATCGCCAATTTTCTTATGGGCTAACTGCACGTGGTGATATCGAAGGCGGTAGTGCTAATGTCAATAGTTACGGTCCTGTTATTAGCTATCGACAACCTATTTGGCATGATTGGCTATTTGCACAAACCGAGGTAACTTATTACAACGATAAAGCCAAAAACCGTAATCATCACCCTGCTGGTTTGATACGTTTAGAAGCCTTGTTTTAAGCAAGGGTCTAGATAACTTTAACAGATAAAATCATGCTATAGTTAAGGTATGGCAGGGGTTAACAAGTACGATAAACGTTGACATATTGCAGAGATTAAATTTAGGCAAATAATTCTCTCTAAAGTTATCTAGATCCTCATTCATTATCAGTGATGTAATTTGCTTGTTCTCTGAAAAAACGTTAGCCAAAAAATTTTCTTGGCAAAATCAATTATTATCAGCTTTTACATCCATTTCTATATAGATACTTTACTCTACTAGCTTAATATCAGCAGAAACCAACATAAACGTATCATCAGCAATTTTTTTTACTTTTAAAGGAATGAGAGAAATTTTATCGCCAGACTTAAATTTTTTTTTAGCATTGTATCCAATGGTACTTAATACACTATATTTAGTCCCTTTGCTGTCTCGTAAAAATAAAATTTGTTCCTTATCAACATCTCTTACAATTTCAACGCTATAAATACTTCTGTTTTTTAATGACTCATTTTTAATTGGAGGGTGATTATGATAATTGGTGGTTTTCTTACTGACTGCTTGATTAGTCGCACAGGCGGTCAAACCCCAAATTAATACAGCAACAACTAGTTTTGTAAAATTCATAGTTTTTCCTTTTTTACTTGATTACCCTATAATATAAATTGCCAAATCCGCCAATAAATTGGGTGGTTAATTGGTTAATGCCTTTATCAGCCAAGCACTATTTTATAAAATAAAGCATAGCATAATGTTGTTTTATGATGAACTCATGATTTATAAAAAAATAGCATCACCTAAAAGTTGAGACATTGTTTTTAAAAACCAAACCTTAGTTTTTGTTATACTCAGCACATAAAAAACAAAAATTAAGGATACATAACATGGCAACCACAACCCCAAAATTTAGTGAAAAACTCGGCGAGTTTTATCTAGGCACAACCCTACTCCCAAAAACCAAGGCAGAACAAGCCACCCTATATGATGCGGCAGATTTAACCACCCATGCGGTTATTATTGGTATGACAGGCTCTGGTAAAACAGGTTTAGGCATTAGCTTATTAGAAGAAGCCAGCCTAGACAATATCCCAGTTATTGCCATCGACCCAAAAGGTGACCTTGGCAACTTAGCTTTAAACTTTCCTGAACGTAAGGCTAAACATTTTGCCCCTTGGTTAGATGCTGGCGTTGCCACTTCACAAGGGTTAGCGATAGAAGAGCTGGCAGAAAAAACCGCCAAACTTTGGGACACCGGGCTAAACGAAAGTGGGCAATCTACTCACCGTCAACAAGCACTTAAAAATGGCAATGAAGTCACCATTTATACGCCTGGCAGCAAATCAGGAATACCAATAGCCTTGCTCAGCGAATTTGCCCCACCACCAAAATCAATCCGCAACGATGCCGAAGCCTACGCAGAAAGCTTAGATGCAACCATTGGTGGATTACTTGGTTTGATTGGTATCGAAGCAGACTCCTTATCTTCTGAACATGTATTTTTAGTGCAAATCCTTAAAACAGCATGGGATAATGAGCAAACACTCACACTGGCAGACCTCATTGGACAAATGCTAAATCCGCCATTTGATAAAGTTGGCATACTGCCATTGGACAACGTGGTGAGTGAAAAGGCACGTCAATCGCTAGCGATGAAGTTAAATACCTTAATTGCTTCGCCAAGTTTTGCCAGTTGGCTGGCTGGTGTGCCGCTAGATAGCAACCGTCTATTTTATGGCGAAAACAACCGCCCTCAAACCAGCGTACTTAACATTGCTCATCTTAATGATGAACAACGCATGTTTTTTATTACTCTTTTGCTTAACAACTTAATTAATTGGATGCGCCGCCAACAAGGTACTTCAACCTTACGTGCCATTTTATACATGGATGAAGTTGTCGGATACTTACCGCCAACCGCCAACCCACCAAGTAAACGTTTGTTGTTATTGCTACTTAAACAAGCACGTGCATTTGGTATTGGCGTTGTGTTATCTACCCAAAACCCAATTGATTTGGACTACAAAGCCTTATCCAACGCAGGCACTTGGCTAATTGGTCGCCTACAAACTGCTCAAGACCGAGCCAGAGTCACCGAAGGCTTGCTAAGTGCTGGCGATGGCGGCTTAAATAAAACCCAACTAGATGACTGGTTTGACCAATTAGGCAAACGTCAGTTTTTACTACACAATGTGCATGCCAGTGCCCCACTTATTTTTAAGACCCGTTGGGCAATGAGCTATTTAGCGGGTCCTTTAAGTAAATCGGCAATTAAACAGTTAACCGCACAACACAACCAAAACTCTACTGCTCACTTAGGGTCCAGTACAACCGCCACAAAACAAAACCAAGACAACACAAAAATAACGTCAGTTGTTAATAACAGCACGCCTGTACTTGCCCCAAACATAGAACGTTGGTATTTACCAACAGTGCCAAAAGCAAATGGCAATGCCACCTGTTATCAACCCATAATCTTGGCACATGTCAGGGTTTTTTATGACGATACTAAATCTGACACTAATGAACACATTAACTATGCATTACAGTGCCAGTTAGTAGAGGATGAGCTTGACTGGCACAATGCAAAACCTTTGCCAATCAGCTGGAGCCAATTGCAAAAAACGTCACACCAGCCTGCGTTATATAAAGATACCCCAGCAAGCTTGCAAGATGAGAAGCTATGGAAAGCATGGCACAAAAAACTTAAGCAGTATATTCGTCAGCAACATCAATTAACTTTATGGTATGCACCGGCACTAAAAATGTATAGCACCGTGGGTGAAGAACAAGCAACTTTTAAAAACCGGTTAATTACCCCCTTACATGAGGCACGCGATCTTGCCATTAAATCAATTAAAGAAGACATTACCAAAAACATCACCAAATTAGAAAAAAAACAAATAAGTTTAGAAAAAAAACTAGCCGATGCTACAGATAAAGCTTCTGGTGGATGGATGGATGCAGGATTAAGTATCGGCTCTGCTCTGACTGGTTTATTCAGTAGCCGTAAAAAACTAAGCGTTACCAATGCACGACGTATGAAAACAGCCATGAATAAAGTCGGCAACGTTAGTGATAAGCGTGAAAAACGTGCAGAAATCGAATCACAAATTGAGCTTTTAAAAGATGAGATTAAAACATTGCAAGCAGACGAACGCCTACAAATAGATGCTTTATCAAATCAATATAATATTGAAAATACCGTAATCGAACCATTTGAAATTACGGCAAAAGCAACCGATATTGAGGTGTTAGATTTGGGCGTTGGTTTTGTAGATATCACCATAAACGAGAATCCAAACGAAAACCCAGTTTAAAACAGTTTATTAATGCCAAAAGACGATTGCTTAACGAGTAGCACCAATTTGCATATTTAAAGGCAATCGTCTTTTGGTTAAGGTACCACCGCTGCTATTTATCTAACAGTACTTCAAACAAACCATATATGGATATTAAGTCTGACCTAGCAACAGATTTAAAGGGTAAACAAATATAATAAATAAAACTTAATCTTTTTAATAAGTTGAGTGATGCTTGCCAATTTTCTGGGTTTGTTTTTGCATAATTTTGCATTGCAATATGAATGTATTTTTCATCTATTTTTGCCTGAAACATACTATAAAAGAAAACAATCACATCACGACGTTTTTGATAATATAAGCTACTAAACAAACTTTTTGCTTCAAAATCAATAAAATATACCTGATTGTTTAAATAAGTAATATCACGTATTGCTGGACGACCATGAACTAAGTTTTTATTATGTAGTTCAGCAAGCTTTTGTGCCGACTGGGCAATCACTTGTTGTTTTTCATCTTCACTTTTATCACTATTTTGTAATAACTGACTGACACAATCCCCTACATCAGTGGTTACAAAATAGTCATCTCCCGAGTAAACTAACTGTGCGGTAGGGACATGACGTTGGTTTAACCACTTTAGTCGTTTGATTTCTAGCTGTATGGCTTTAGTGGGGAACGGTTTTAAAAATTTTTCTGCCCCTTTTTGTTGCTCTACCTGTTTTAGCCAATATTTTTGCCCTTCATAACAAAAACAAACAACGCGTTTGCCTTTGTTTTCTGCTAAAACCTGGCAAAGCGTATCTTCAAAACTTTGCATATCATCAGCCTTATTTTAAGTGAACAGTACAATTATACCTCTTTTTTTGTTTTCTATAAAAATTCTCTGTTCACCCTATTTAACATCACTATCACCATATCCTATTAACAATGTAAGCATTTGCTTACAGATAGTTAAGAAAATCGACCATTTACATAAGTTAACAAATTTGCGAATATAACCACACGGCAAAGGAATAGTTCAAAGGATTTGAACAGCATGGATGATGCCGAATTAAGGATGAAACATAAGGAAATAGGGTAAGGATCATTACAAGCGTGCTTGCATTTCTTGTAGTATAAGTTACTAAATTGGACTTTTAGTAGTACCCAAAACTTAAGCAAGGATTAGCTTACGGTAAAACCGCATGGTACATTGGTATTATGCGGTTTTAGCGTTTTTGCGGTTTTATAATTTTACTGTTTTATAAACGGTTATCACGATTACACTTTAATATTTTTTTCAAATTGTTTTAAACGCTTATAGATAGATAACAATTCCACAACCGTACTCCATGAATAAACAAAAAACTGAAATGAGCTTTCTACTTTTTCAAACGCATTCACCACTTGACGCAAAATACCAAACGTAATTGCCGCAGCAACAATACTAGGTGCCAATGCTACATATACAACCAAGGCATTCGCTTGTAAGTAAGACCATTTAATTAAATCAAAATATAAATAATTAAAATACAAACGAAAGTAGTTTTTACGCACGTTATTAAAAAGTTCTTTTAAAGAGGTTGGATCAGCCCTATTTTTATAATCTTCACCATAAACAAGCTCTTTGCGATAGGCTGCTTCTACTTTTTGGTTATTAAACTCAAGTCCTGGCAATTTAATGCCAACAAGTGCAAGGAGTAAGGTACCTCCTAAAGACACGATAATTGCTAAATACACCAGCCCATATTTAATTTCTCCAAAAAAAGGATAACTGGTCACATGTTTACTCAATTCTATCAAAATAGGCATAAATGCAATCAGCGTCATGATTGAACGCATAAACTTAACACCTAAAGATTCAACAATTCTAGCAAAACGCATAGTATCTTCTTGAATACGCTGAGACGCCCCCTCAACATGACGTAGTTTATCCCAGTTTTTAGTATAGTATTCGTTCATTGCCGTACGCCAACGGAAGATATAATGACTTGTGAAAAAATCAATCAACACAATGACGATAATATAAATACCAGCAATTTTAAAAAAGGTAAAGCAAGTTGCAAAAAACGCTTCTATTGTTATGGTATTTGGTTGTGTTAGTGCTTTTTGAATCAAGTCATAAAACTCGCCATACCAATCATTAAGTTGCACATCTAAATTAACTTGATACCAAGTTACTGCCAAAATAAGAATAGAACCAAAAAGTGACCATGGCAGCCATTTTTTGTTCAGAAAAAAGCATTTAAACACTGAGCTCTCCACCCTTTAAAAAGGGTTTTTAAATATAAATTTAAAAAAATCTCCTGCAAGATTTGCAGATTATCGCATAATTTTACTGTTTTACCTACTTAACCAATAATTTTTGTATGTCCCGTTGTTGATAAAACTTCCCAATTACTTCTTGTAGTGTGGCGACCAACCAATCACTATCGGCAATGTCATTTAATAATGGCTGCAACATTGGCAACGCTGTATGCAACCCAAGCTGGTCTATATGACAAATGCGTGCAAGCTCTGCTAGGGTATGGTCGCCTCGTTTATTAAACCAAGCGTCTATCGCTGCTTGAATAAGCACTTTTAAACAGTCTGCTTGTCTTAATCCTTCATAACTTGTATTTAGGCTATCTATCAGGTGTTCAACGCTTTTTTCGGTTAGATAACTTTGCAGACTACTAATGGGCTCATTTTTTATGTTTTGCCAACCTGTCTGCAACAATCGTGCAACCTCGTCATCGGTTAAATGATTTTGGGCGATATGCTCGGTGCGTTTGGCAAGCTTGCTAATGTTATTGTATAAATACGACTGTAGTTTTTCGTCTAAATTATTTTGAGTCACTCGCTCAAACTGGTCTCGCCCCATTTTCATCAGCTTACCCACACCGCCCGCTTTTTTTAAAGTTGTTTCGATAAAATCATCCATAGCATGGGACAAAGTTTTAGTAAGCATATCTGCAAAAGCCTGATGTCCAAGCATGGCATGAATCAACGCATTACGTTGATTACGATGACTGGCAATATGGGTAATTAACTTATGTACTTGCTTATCATCCAACAACATTGCCAGTTTGGTATCAGCATGTACTGGGTGATACACTAATACCTCAAGCACCATTTGCATATCTTTTAGCATAGCTGGGTTTAATGAGTATTCAAGCCACCATTTACTAATAAATTCATTTGCTTGTTTGGGCGTTAAATATCGTCGCAAAGGCTTTTGTCCAAGCCAATTTAAAAACTGTAATGATAGTTGTTGCTGGTTTTGCACATTTTTTAACCATTGCTGCACAAACAAAACCTGTGCATCAATAAGTTGGTTAGTTAATAAACTAGTATCTGCATTTAAGTTATTTTGGTGTAAGGTGGTTTTAGTCATTTTTTTATAATATTGTTCAATGGAATCGTCATTATAATCAAGGCTAAATTTTTAATCCATCAACAAATGATCCATCAAAAAAAACTTGAAGGTATATGATACAAAGATAATGCCATATAATAGACAAGATATTTAACACTATTGTTGCAGGTTACTTAATCATTAATGACTACTCATCAAAAACCCATTTTACAATTAACCAACTTAAATATACAGCGTGGTGATTTAATCCTTTGCCAAGAGATCTCTTTGACTTTACAAGCTGGTGATATTTGCCATTTAACTGGAAAAAATGGCATAGGCAAGACCACCCTACTTATGCAATTGGCAGGGATTTTACCCATATTTTTGGTAGATACTGATTTAAATGATACAAATCTTTTAAATCACCGTCCATTATACGTATCACATCAGTTGGGTATTCACCCAGATTTAACCGTTAAGCAAAATCTAGCGTTTTTGCTTAATTTATATGGTCTTTACCCTTCACCCAGCCAAATCACAAATGCGTTAACCACAGTTGGGTTACAAGGTTACGACGCGGTTAGTTGCCGCCAACTTTCTGCTGGACAAACCAAACGGGTGAACCTAGCTAGGCTGTGGCTTATGCAAAAAAATGATAGCCCTCTTTGGTTATTAGATGAGCCTTTTACGACGCTGGATGTGGCAATGGTTACTAAATTACAAAATAGAATTAAAGCGTTTGCCGATACTGGCGGTGCCGTACTAATGACTAGCCATCAACTTGATGGAATGAATGACTTAGCAGATAAAATACTAGATTTATCTCATTATTTGGCAAATAGATAAAGGGGTAGAACATGCAAAAAATGTCAACCTCAAAACAAACGAAACTCATGCCAGCTGCACATTCCATAAGTTTTAGAGCTCTATGGCAACGAGAGTGGCAAGCAAAAAAACAAGGCAAAATGCAGTGGTTGTATCCTTTGGTCTTGTTTTTAATCATCCTTACTTTATTTCCATTAGCGGTTGGCAATGAGCCAAACTTTTTAGAGCGACTTGGTGTGCCCGCTGTTTGGATAGCTTGTTTATTATCTTTAATAATGGGTATAGACAATTTATTTAAACCCGAGCTAGACAATGGTACATTAGCTCAATTAATTGTGGCAAAGGCTTCGCTGTCACTTTGGGTGTTGGCTCGGCTGACTATACATTGGCTATTTAGTGCAGGTATTGTCGCAATACTTAGCTTATTGGCTGTACCTTTTTTTGGGTTAAGTTGGCGCCAAGCAGGGCTATTAATGCTATCTATTATTATCAGCAGCCCAATGCTATTAATGTTTGCAGCCATGGCTAGCAGTTTAACTTTATCGATTAAAAATGGTGCTGTATTAGTGCCACTGATTGCCCTACCACTGCAACTGCCTGTACTAATTTTTGCCATTGGTTGCATCGATTTATACTCAGCTGGTTTAAACACATTACCAATTTTTGCATTGCTCTTAGCTGGCAGTATTTTGTGTGTGATAATATTACCTTGGGTGATGGCATATACCCTAAAAATGGCATGGTTAAGCTAGCCAATAATCATACTAGTTGCACTGATACAAGCTTTGTTATAATAGGCGAATCATCCTGTAAAATATTCATAACAAATACAACCGACTATGCCAAACATAAAAAACACCGCTAACCGCTCAACATTACAACACTTTTGGCAGGTTTTTTTAACCACTGTTGGCACCAAGCAGTTTTATCATATTTTTGCCCCTTGGATTAAATGGCTAGCAACATTTGCAAGTGTTTTTTTAACCATTGGCTCATTATGGGGGCTGATATTCGCACCACCAGATTACTTGCAAGGAAACAGTTACCGTATTATTTTTATCCACGTACCAATGGCAAGCCTTGCTATGTCAGTCTATTTTGCAATGGCGGTATTGGGTATTATTTTTTTGGTTTGGAAGATCAAAACGGCCAATTTAGTTGCCAAGGCAATTGCCCCTATCGGTTTTTGGTGTTGTGTTTTAAGTTTAGTGACTGGCTCAATTTGGGCAAAGCCAACTTGGGGGACATACTGGGTATGGGATGCCCGCCTTACCTCTATGCTAATTTTGGCATTTTTATACGTAGGGGTAATGGCAATGTTTGCTGCTTTTGAACACACCCCAAACCGTGGTAAGGCTGCAGCTTTGTTGTCAGTCATTGGAGCGGTTAATTTACCCATTATTAAATACTCGGTAGAATGGTGGAACACCTTGCATCAAGGGGTGACTTTTTCGGTTAGTAAAGCCCCCAAAATGCCAGCAGAAATGTGGATGCCATTGTTATTGATGCTGATTGGGTGTTATTTTTTAGTAGGCGCATTGGCAATTTACCGTACCAACACTTTTATACTGCAAACCGACCAAGGTAAAAACTGGGTAAAACAGTTGGTACAGTCAAAACAGTAAAGTAAGGCATTAACTAACATAGAGGCTTAATATGCAACCACAGTTTAATAGTTTTGCTGAGTTTATTGCCATGGGCAAGCATGGCGTATTTGTTTGGACATGTTGGAGCATTACTTTTGCCGTGATAGCTGGCTTAATATTTTATTCTATCCACCAACGTAAAAACCTGTTAAAACAATTGGCAATTAAACAAGCCATACTAAACAACCGTAGCAATCAAAGTAAAATAGATGATAAAAACAAGTCGTGACATATGAACCCAGTTAGACAAAAAAAACTTATGTGGGTAATGGCAACACTTTTAGGCACGATAGTTGCCGTCGCATTGGTAATTTATGCCATTGGGCAACAAACTGATTTTTATTATGACCCAACGGCTATCAATGCTGGCGAAGCACCGCAAAATACTCGCATTAAGGCAGGCGGCGTGGTGGTTGCTGGTAGTGTCAAACGTAATCCAGCTGACCCGTTAAATGTCATGTTTGTTATTACCGATTATCAGCATAGTTTGCCAGTACAATATACCGGCATTTTGCCCGACTTATTTGCCGAAAACTCTGGCGTGGTAGCAACTGGGATGTTAAAAGATAAGTTATTTATTGCCAGCGAAGTGCTTGCCAAGCATGATGAAAACTATATGCCACCTGAGGTTGCTAACTCATTAAAAAAGGGGCAGAAAAATAGTGATGGCAGTGCGAATAAGGCTACTAATAAGGACTATGTACCAGCCCAAAAAGTAGAGTGACTGTTACCAACATAACTATCTACTGCTTTAATATATAAAAAAATTGAAAGTTGGTATAATTTAAACCACGATTAAATAAAATATTAGGATTAAAAATGGCAAAACCATTTATCAAATGGGTTGGTGGAAAGACTCAGCTTTTACCACAAATTTTACAGCGACTGCCTACACCCATCAAAAATGGTCAAAATTTTATTTATGCAGAGCCTTTTATGGGGAGTTCTGCCGTGGGTTTGCACCTATTAAGCAATGGAACACGTCCCACCCATGCCATTTTTAATGACATTAATACTGATTTAGTCAATCTATATCAGGTCATCCGTGAAAAGCCGAATGAACTAGTTGATTACTTAAAAACAATTCAAGCCGATTATGACAAATTGATAACTCAAGAAGAAAAAAAGCCCTATTATTATCAAAAAAGAGCGCAATTTAATCAACGAGTTGGATCAAAAGTTGAGCAAGCAGGCTTGTTTATGTTCCTTAATCGAGCAGGGTTTAATGGCTTATATCGAGTCAATAAAAATAATAAATTTAATGTGCCGATTGGCGGTTATAAAAAGCCGACTTTTGTGTTTGAGACCTTAATTCAAGAGGTTTCTAACTTGTTGCAAAACTCTGATGTACTCAATGGAGATTACACTGAAACATTAACGAGAGTCCAGCAGGTGAATAAAGATAATCTGCCTGTTCTGTTCTACTTAGACCCACCATATAAACCAATTAGCGAAACTTCCAGTTTTACCGCTTATGCAAATAGCGATTTTAACGATATACATCAAGTACAATTAGCGGATTTCTGCAAACAGCTTGATAAGTTGGGTTATCAGTGGATTTTAAGCAATTCTGATCCAAAAAACACTGATGAAAATAACCACTTTTTTGATGAATTGTATGCAGATTTTACCATTGAGAGAGTGCCTGCAAAACGCAATATTAACGCAAATGGCAAAGGACGTGGGCAGATTAATGAAATTTTGGTAAGGAATTTTATATAACTTTCCGACTATCAATGACATTATTCTGAATATCAATCATAAATTCTTTTTTAAAATAAAAAGCGTGGTTTTTATTCGAGACATAACGACCTAAAATGTCTGAATATATCGCATTATATGTGCCGTCTTTTCTTTTGGAATCTTTACTTCTAATTTGAATATATTTACCATTTGAAGTGTGAATAAATCTATCTTTAGCGTTGTCTAAATCATCTAAGACTTTAGCTTTAATCGTTTCAAAATCTTGTTTGAGCTGATTGAATAATTGATTATTTTGAGCAACTTCAACATGATGAGCAGGCAAAAAATACCAATTATTAGGATCTTCATCATCTTTAACGACAGGTAGATAAAGTAGATTACTAATTTTCGTTAGAAGTCGATTATGATCACTGCTTTCATTAAAAAATAGGCTATCAAAATCTTGTGAAATTTGTGTAATAAACATAGTCTCTCTAGGCATACCATCAGATTTTGCTTTGTTTGTTTTTAATTCACCATCATCAAAATCTGTCAACTTACTATCATTTGGCATGTCTAGCAGTGCTTGTAAGAACTGTCCAGTATTTCCTTTATTCACAGTGAAGCCTGAAATGTCTTTTTCTAATTTCAGCTCACTAAACTTTTTATGATATAGCTTAGGTAATTTTGGGAACACATCTGTTAATTTCATTATTTACTCAAAACTCATTAATTCTGCTAAACTCATCTCAAAAGTCTTTGCAAAAACCTCTATATTAATCAAAGCAGGATTACGCTCACCACGCTCTATCATGCCAATATAGGTACGATGAAAGCCTGTCAATTCTGCTAATTTTTCCTGACTTAACCCCCGACTTTTGCGAAGTTCTCGAATACGAGAGCCAAATCTTTGTAAAATATCTGTATTTTTCATTGCAACTATCCTAGTTTTTACATACAATAGGTACCACATACAAAAAGTATCTTTTTTAAAAAAGTTATTGGCTAAGGTGAAATTTTATGAAAGAAAATCCAATATTTGAAAGCATGAATAAAGAAAACACCGTTGATTTTGCTATTAGTTACGAAAATGGTGAATTTGTAGCTGATATATTTAATGCAAAGATTGATAATGCAAGTCAAGCCTATATCGAAAGTATCACTTATGATACGCTAGAAGAGGCTAAATATGACATGAGTAGATATATTCTTAGGAACAAATAATGCCCTTTTTCCAAAGTCAAACCAAAGACTTTACCCTATTACAAGGCGACTGTATTTCACAAATACAGCAGATTGATACGCCTATTGATATGGTGTTTGCCGATCCCCCTTATTTTTTATCAAATGACGGTTTAACGGTAAAAAATGGCAAGGTACAATCGGTTAATAAAGGCGAGTGGGATAAGTTTAGCAATGATAATGAAATCTATGTATTCACTTATGATTGGCTAACGGTGGTGCATGAAAAACTAGCGGATAATGGTACAATTTGGATAAGTGGCACTTATCATAATATTTTTACTTTGGGGCGGCTTTTGCCAAAACTGGGATTTAAGATACTCAATGTCATTACTTGGGAAAAAACCAATCCACCACCCAATTTTTCCTGTCGCTATTTTACCCATTCTACCGAGTTTGTTATTTGGGCAAGAAAACACCCTAAAATCCCACACTATTTCAATTATGAATTAATGAAAAAACTCAACGGCGATAAACAAATGAAAGACGTATGGCGACTGCCAGCAGTAGCAAAGTGGGAAAAAACTTGCGGAAAACATCCAACACAAAAACCACTTGCCCTACTTGCTCAAATTATCCTTGCAAGCACACAAGAAAATGCCCTAATATTAGACCCATTTACAGGCTCTTCAACCACAGGAATTGCCAGTAATGTATTAAATAGAAAATTTATCGGCATTGACAAAGAAATAAAATTTTTACAACTTAGTCAAAGTCGTTATGAAGACTTGCAAATTAAGGGACGAAAGCAAGAATTTAAAGAGCAATTTAATCGATTGTTAAACAAATCATTGTTATAAAATAATACGCAAAAATTTTACCATCTTCTCAAAATCATTTAGGCTGTAAGTTTATTACTTCACCCTTAACATCTAAACTATCATCCGTCATCAAGCATACATACGCAGGCATGATATCTTCGGGTGTTTTAAGTGTCATTGGATCTTCATTTGGTTTCGCCTCTGCCCGCATTCTTGTACGCGTTGCCCCTGGATTAACACAATTAAAACGTAAGTTAGTCGTATTTTTGGTTTCTTGGGTAAACAGGCTACTTATGCCCTCAACCGCCTGTTTTGATATCGCATACGCTCCCCAAAATGCCCTTGGCTCACTACCCACAGAACTAGACGTAAACACCACCGAACCATTGGCAGATTTTTTCAGAACAGGCAACAACGCCTGCGTTAACCGAAGTGTTGCCATAAAATTAACGTTCATCACCTGTTCAAACACGCCGATATCATAGCTTTCTAGCGGTGCTAAATCGCCCAAAATAGCCGCATTGTGCAATATACCATCTAACTGTCCCGTTTCTTTGATAATCAGCTCCACAAGGTTTGTCATATCTTCAGCTTTTGCTCCCTCTAAATTGAGGGCTATTACCACTGGTTGCGCACCACCTTGTTGTTCAATTTCATCATATACTGCTGTCAACTTACTTAAGGTTTTACCCAACAGCAAAACGGTTGCCCCATATTTTGCATAAGTCAAAGCCGCAATCCTTCCAATACCGTCGCCTGCCCCTGTCACCAATATAGTTTTATCAGCCAAGCAGTTATCTTTTGGTTGGTAATTACGGATTTGCTCATGCGTTAAAGCTAAATTAATCATAACTTTGCCTTTTTATATATTAATTTAGGAAACTATATATTTAAAGATATTTACAGTTTTCGCTAATAAAGTTAGCAAGACTTAGCGACCAAATTGACTAGATAAAATCAATGTTGATAGGGCTTCTGGCGTTTCAACAATATAGTTTGCTTGCCAAGTAGCCAGTTGTTGTTTTTCTTTTGTACAAATATAACCATACTTGGCTGCTATCGTTACCATGCCAGCAGCATTACCAGCTTGAATATCACGGATATGATCGCCTACATAAATGATATTTGGGCAGTCTTGCTTAGTAAGTCCTAACTCTTTTACAGCAAGGTACATTGGCTCTGGGTCAGGTTTGGTATGGGTGACATCTTCAGGGCAGACTAAGGTTTGGCAACGCTCTGACAAATTTAAAGCCGTTAACAGTTTTTCTGCTAAATAACGTGGCTTGTTAGTAACTACTCCCCAAGCAATTCCCTGATTTTCTAGCTTTGTGAGTAAGGCTTTTAGCCCTTGAAAAACTTGGCTATCCACGCAAATCTCTGTCTCATATCTTTCCAAAAAAGCTTGTCGATACGCCATCACTTTTTCTTCTATTTGTATCGCATCATCACCAAGACTATTGTGCAGGCTAAATAATGATACCATTGCTTTTGCCCCTGCAGAAACTTGCTCACGGATTACTTGGTTGCTAGGAGCTTGCCAACCATTTTCTGCTGCCATTTCATGAATAATACGAACAAAGTCAGCAGCCGTATCAACCAGTGTTCCGTCTAAATCAAACAATACCGCTTTTAAAGGCCTATGTGCCGTCATAATCTTCTTTATGTTAAGAATTCAAAAAAACCATATTTAACTATAAAACAACCTTACCAACTTACAAGGGTTTTTTAACTGCCATCATATAGTTAACATCAACATTTTGAGCAAGCCAATATCGCTTAGTAATAGGATTATAATGTAGTCCAATCAAGTCATAACGTTTAAAGCCTGCAATTGTTGCCATTTTGTCTAACTCTGCTGGCGTAATAAATTTATTAAAATCATGTGTACCTCTATCAAGCAATCTTAAAATGTACTCTGCACCCACAATCGCAAACAAAAATGACTTAGGATTACGGTTAATGGTTGATAACACACAAACTCCACCTGGTTTTAGTAAATCATAGCAAGCTTGTACAACACTTGCTGGATCTGGTACATGCTCAAGCATTTCCATACAAGTCACAACATCATACTGTTGAGGTTGCTCGCCTGCTAGCACTTCTACAGGTTTGTGCACATACCGTAAGGTGTTTGTTATGCCAATTTTTTGGGCATGCACGCTTGCTGCTTTTAAGTTTTCTTCCCCTAAATCCAGCCCTGTTACATTTGCACCACGCTGTGCCATTGAAGTTGCTAAAATACCGCCACCACAGCCAACATCCAACACGTTTTTGCCTGTTAAGCCATCACCTTGTATTGCATAAACATTGTCTTCAATCCAATTTAAACGCAGTGGATTAATTTGATGCAACGGAGCAAACGCACCATTTTTATCCCACCATTCATCTGCAATCGCTGTAAATTTTGAAACTTCATCTGTATCTACATTAATGCTTTGTTTTATCTCGGCTTGTGTTTCATTCGCAGTCATCGGTGTTCCTTAACTTTATCTCGCTCTTAACTTGCACATTATAACACTCATTTGCCCATTAACACGACTTATAGGACTAAGAATACATAACCTAATTGCAACACTTACTTAACAATCACCCATAATATTAGCTGACATACCTCTCCTTTTTCAGTTATCATATATGGCATTTAAACGCTTATCAAAAATCAGCTAGTAGCAATAGCTTACTTAGTGAACTAGCAACCAAGGACAATATTATGATACATTTAGAAAAAAACCACCTGTTTGTAATAACTGTATTAGCAGCGGCTATCGGTCTGTCAACTCAAGCAAATGCCACAGATTTTGTAGAAGGGAAAGATTATACCGTACTAAAAAACCCTGACCAAATTAACAATAGTGGTGATACTATTATCGTGCGTGAGTTTTTTTGGTACGGTTGCCCACATTGCTATCATCTAGAATCGCATATGGATAAATGGGCAAAAAACAAACCCAATGATGTTGCCTTTTTCTTAACACCTGCAGCTTTAAATCCAGTTTGGGAAACAAGCGCTCGTGGTTTTTATGCCGCTCAGTTAATGGGATATCAAGGCAAAACCCACCATAAACTGTTTAACGCTGTTATGGAAAAAGGGCAAAAAAACCTTGCGGGCACAAACAAAGGGGCTTTGATTAATTGGTACACTAACCAGGGGTTAGATAAGGAGAAGTTTAATAATTTATACGACTCTTTTGCTGTCAATACCAAAATTGCACGCTCTAATACTGCAGCAAAACGTTATGGAGTAACAGGTACACCAGCGGTTATTGTGCATGGTAAATACATGGTTCAAGGCTCAGATGAAAAAGTTCCTCAAGTTGTTAACTATCTCGTTGACAAAGTACGTGCAGAAAAATAAGTAAGCGGCACCTTACTTAATAAAAAAAGACTTAAACGTTTTTTAAGTCTTTTTTTATTTTATCTCGTCTAATAATTTCTGCTTTGGTTTGCAGGTATCTCTGCACTTTCTTTGCAAATACGCAACACTAAACCAATCATAATCATGCTCATTAACATGGCAGAGCCTCCATAACTAAAAAATGGCATGGTTAAACCCTTTGTTGGTAATAACCCCATATTCATCCCTGCATTAACCATCGTTTGCCCAATAAACATGGTGGCAATACCAAATGCTGTATAACTAATACGCATTTGTTTACGTTTTAATGCCAAATAACTGATGCGCATAATACAAGCGATAACGGTTGCTTCTAACAATAAAACAAAAGCAACACCAATAAATCCAAGCTCTTCTCCGGTTATTGCCAACAAAAAGTCTGTATGTGCTTCTGGCAAATGTGCTAATTTTTGCACACTTTCACCATAACCAACGCCACTAAATTCGCCTCGCCCAAAGGCAATAATACTTCTAGCTAACTGGTAGTCGGTATCTTGAATATCATTAAATGGATCCATAAATGAAGTCGCACGCTCTAAGCGATAGTCAGAACGCACTATCGCAAAATAAGCAAATACAGCAACCATGGTTGCCATCGCAACAAACTGCTTCATTGGTGCACCTGCCACCCAAAAAATGGTCAACACACACCCCGCAATAATCGCTACCGAACCAAAATCTGGCTGAGCTAACAATAACAAGGTTATCAACCCAACAATGACTAAAATACGAATAAAACCATCCCAGCTGGTACGGACTTCAGAAGAGCGTCTAACCACAAAGTCAGCCGTAAATACAATGACCACAAGCTTTGCTAACTCGGCTGTTTGAAAATTCATAACACCAAGCTCTATCCACCGTTTTGCCCCATTAATTTCAGCCCCAAACAAAGTCACTATCAGCAAAATTAAGGTCACTAATAGCACAAAAAACTGCACATTTAAGTGATACACCCACTTTAGTGGTATGCGTGTCATCGCATACGCCATAAAACTGCCCAAAACCGCATAAGCAAGCTGACGTTTAAAAAAGAACAACTCTCCCATATTAGAATATTTTTCTGTAAAAGGGATAGAAGCAGATGTCACCATCAACAAACTTAACACCAGCAAACAGCCTATACTCGCAAGTAACAACCATTTGATAAAAGCGACATAAGATGGATTTTTTAACAAATCATCCGTTGATTTTGAGGTTTGAAAAATACCTAAGATAGAAGAAAAAATCGCCATAATATTAAAGATTACTCTATTTATTTACTATTATTTTTAAATATTTATGCATTAATGTAAACAATTAACACTTAAACACATTTTTTAATTTTTTTTGTTACAAAGCATGGACAAGTTTAACAAACTTATCGCCACGCTCTACATAACTATTAAATTGGTCAAAACTTGCACAAGCTGGTGACAATAACACTGCCTTAACCTGCGATAAACTACTGGCAGTTAAGGTTTTGCTTTTTTCTATTGCTTTGTCTAAACTGCCAACTTGATGACAAACAATTTCATGAGATAGCCCAGCTGATTTAAGCTGACCATAAATTAAATCGGCATCTTCACCTATAAACAATAATTGACTAACAAATTGATTGATAAGGGGGACAACCTCAGCAAAGTTTTGTCCTTTTGCTTGCCCACCCAAAATCAATAACAATTTAGCCGACTTGTTTACTGCCGTATAGCTTTCACCCAAACCTTTAATTGCTGCCATGGTAGAGCCAATGTTAGTACCTTTAGAATCGTTAAAATAATCAATGCCATCTTTATTAACAATATATTGGCAACGGTGTGCTAAGCCTGCAAAGTCTTTTAAGGTGTTTAGCATGCTATCCATTGGCAAATTTACAAGCTCACCTAATGCTAAAGCAGCAAGTGCATTTAAGTAGTTATGCTGCCCTTTTATTTTAAGTATGGCAGTATTTAATAGTTTTTCACAGTTTCCAGCAGTTGCTCTTGCTAAAAAGGTGGTACCATCTGCCTCCGTGATTAAACCATACTCTACCGATTCATTGCCCAAGCTAGATTGTGGCGCATTGCTACCAATACTAATTTTTTTCACATTTTTTCGCATTAACGGTATGGTTAGTTCATCTTCTCGATTAACCACCACCGACTTTGCACCTTGAAAAATACGGTGCTTAGCTTGATGATACCCCAACATATCACCATGACGATCCAAATGGTCTGGTGACATATTTAATACCGTTGCTACTTGTGCATTTAAATCAGTCACTGTTTCTAATTGAAAGCTAGACAACTCTAACACTGCCAGTTGCATTTTTTTATCGTATAACAAATTTAACGCAGGGATACCAATATTGCCACCCACACCCACATTAATTCCCGCATTTTTTGCCATCTCGCCAACCAAAGTAGTTACCGTACTTTTAGCATTAGAGCCTGTAATAGCAACAATCGGCACGGGTGTATCCCATTCACTTAATGCCTCATGGAATAGCTGAATATCACTTACCACGTTAATGCCTGCATTAATGGCATTCACAACAGCTGGTTGTTGGAGCGAAATACCAGGACTAATCACAACCCTGCTTGCTTTTAGTAAAAGAGACTCATTAATGCCACCAAATTCACGCATGGTAACAGCCTCTGGCAATTTGTTTGCTAAGGCAGGTGCATCTGTACCATCAGTTACTGCAACCTCAAACCCTTTATTTACTAAAAACTGAACAGCAGACAACCCAGATTGTCCTAATCCAATAACAACTTGCAAGCCAGCATTTATATTTGATTGCATCATAATTGCATTTGACCTTTATTTTGTGGCTGTATACTTAACTTTTTTTATATTCTGCAATTCTACCAAAATATACAGGCAGATAGTGAGTAAACATTTGCTTCAACCGATTTTTATTGTTACTAAAATACAGATACACTTAACTTTATGGTATTATGTGCGTTTTTTTGTCAGACTTACCATAGTCAATAAAAATATACATTCTTATCAAAATCCTATTAATTCTTGCTTATGAATTTCTCTATCGAAACTATCAAAGACGAGTGGTTTTCTAACATTCGTGGTGACATACTATCGGGTTTAGTCGTTGCTTTGGCTTTAATCCCAGAAGCGATTGCTTTTTCTATTATTGCTGGCGTAGACCCTAAAGTAGGCTTATATGCCTCATTTTGTATTGCTGTGGTGATTAGCTTTGTTGGTGGTCGCCCTGGTATGATATCTGCGGCTACCGGTGCTATGGCATTGGTAATGGTAACCTTAGTTGCAGAACATGGTTTGCAATATTTGCTTGCGGCCACCTTGCTTTGCGGAGTTATCCAAATTGTTATGGGTGTATTAAAACTAGGCAATCTGATGCGTTTTGTCTCCCGTGCAGTAGTCATTGGTTTTGTTAACGCATTGGCAATTTTGATTTTTGTTGCACAATTACCTGAACTAAGCTTTAGTACCAAAGGTGTTACACCATTTGTATATCTAATAACAGCGATTGGTTTAGCTATTATTTATTTATTTCCTCTGCTACCTAAAGTAGGCAAACTGTTACCTTCTCCCCTGCTATGTATTGTTAGCATTACACTGGCTAGCATGTATTTGGGCTGGGATATCCGTACAGTTGGTGATATGGGAGATTTGCCAGATACACTGCCCATATTTTTATTACCCGACATCCCTCTTAATCTACAAACTTTGCTAATTATTGCTCCCTATTCTATTGCACTTGCAGTAGTGGGTTTACTTGAGTCTATGATGACAGCAACCATTGTTGATGACTTAACAGATACCTTAAGTGATAAAAACCGTGAATGCCGTGGTCAAGGCATTGCCAATGTCGTTTCAGGTTTTTTTGGTGGTATGGCAGGCTGTGCAATGATTGGGCAATCCGTTATTAATGTTAAGTCCGGTGGTCGTACTCGCTTATCCACCTTTATAGCGGGTGCTGTTTTGCTTATTTTAGTTGTGTTTTTAAGCGACTGGGTGCGTCAAATCCCTATGGCAGCCTTAGTTGCCGTTATGATTATGGTATCTATTGGTACATTTAATTGGGAATCTATCCGTGAGTTTAAAACCCATCCAATGTCATTTAACATTGTCATGTTAGCAACGGTAGTCACAACCATTGTCACCCACAACTTAGCTTATGGTGTTTTAGTTGGTGTTTTATTATCCTCACTGGCATTTGCAAATAAAATTGGTCAGTTCTTAAGCGTGATCAGCGAATATGACGAAAGAAAAAATACACGTTATTATTACGTTCATGGGCAGGTATTTTTTGCTTCAACAACCCAGTTTTTAGATGCGTTTGACACCAAAGAAGCTTTAGACAATATGGTCATTGATGTAACTCACGCTCACTTTTGGGATGTAACCGCAGTTGATACGTTAGATAAATTAGTCATCCGTTTACAACGAGAAGGCATTAACGTACAAGTTGTTGGCTTAAACGAAGCAAGCCGCACTATTATTGATGAGTTTTCTGTCCATGATAGGCGTGATATTGGTTTATTAGATTAAAATATAAAATAAGATAAAAACAGGAAGCCCTGTTTTATGTAAACAGGTTTTTTTTGGCACAGTTAATTTTTGCACCACTAATACTAATACACCCCCATATAAATATAGCGTGCATATTTATTTTTATGATAAAATATAGCTTTTAACTATAACCAAACCTAAAAAAATACCTATGCCATCGCTCCGACAACTTAAATACGCCATTAAAACCATCGAGCTTGGTTCAATCAATGAGGCGGCAAAACAACTGTTTATTAGCCAACCAAGCTTATCAAATGCCCTTAAAAACCTAGAAGAAGAACTAAATATTACCATTTTTGCTAGATCCGCCAAAGGTGTAACGCTCACCAATGAAGGTATGGAGTTTATGACCTATGCACGACAAATTGTTGCCCAAGTAGAGCTAATGGAGGCAAAATATCAAAACAAAACACCTTCTAGACGTTTGCTATCTGTCTCTTGCCAACATTATGCTTTTGCCGTACACGCCTTTGCTGAATTGGTTAAAAACTATGCCGAAAATGAATACGAGTTCACCTTAAAAGAAACCGAAACACACAACATCTTGCACAATGTCAGCACTTTTAATAGCGAGCTTGGTATCATTTATCTAAATGATTTTAACAAACAAGTTTTACAAAAAGTATTTAAAGAAAAACAGCTAGAGTTTACCCCTTTATTTACAGCCCAACCCCATGTTTTTATCGGTAAGAATAATCCATTAGCAAATAAAAGCGTGATTTCTTTAGAAGAGTTAGAGCCCTACCCTTTTTTAAGCTTCGAGCAAGGACAAAGTGATTCATTTTACTATGCTGAAGAAATTTTAAGTACACGTTATAATCGCAAAAGCATAAAAGTAAGTGACCGAGCTACCATATTCAATCTAATGTTAGGGATTGATGGCTATACAATTAGTAGTGGTGTATTAAGCCGTGAACTCAATGATGAAAACATCATATCTGTACCACTTGCATTAGCAAAAAACGAGCAAGAAAGTATGACCATAGGTTGGTTAAAACATAAACAAGTTCGGCTATCTGCATTAGCAGAAGAATATCTCACCTACCTTAAGCAACATATTGTTGACTATGGTTTTAGCCTGCACAACCCAGAAACCACTCTTAAACACTGACACAGCAATTGTTGTATTTTTGTTGCTTTTGTTAAAATAACAACATATAATCCGAGCATCACCAGCCATGGGATATCCCTAAAAGTTTATGAGTAATATTAAACCCAATAGTATTATCACTTTACTAAACTCTCCTGAAGACATGCAAGTCTTGCTTGATACCAGCATATGGGTTGCAAGCAGGCTTAAAAGTGCGATTGGGTTGCTATATTCCAAGCCTAGCCATCATCGTAAACAGGCTGTGGACTATTCTGGCTGTTTAACGCCAGACAATGAAGAGCATTTGTTAAAAGAATTTGCCAATGAAGAACACATGGCAAACCTGACACATAAAACCGAAGGCAAAGACCTTTTAGCCAAAGCCCAAATATACTGTGCCGAACACTTTTGCAAGCAATCAACCTATCCATTGCAACGTCAATGCAGTATTAATGAAAACCTTGACTATATAGATGATAAAGCCGAACTCATTATCACAGGTCGTCAACTAACTTGCGAAACCACATTAGCAAATATTGTCCGACACAGCCATTGCCCTATTTTAGTCACACATTCTACCTTTAAAACACCTGAATCTGCCTTACTGGCGTTTGATAATAAAGAAACTTGCCATCGCTTGGTAGAATGGGTAAGTAAAAGCCCATTAACACGCAACATGTGTATTCATATTGTGATGGTTGGTGAAAAAAATACACAAAACAATGATGCAATCCGTGAAGCCTACGCAAAACTTACACAGGCAGGCATAAAATGCAAGAAAAAACTGCTGGATTGCCGCGATATCACCGCAGCTTTATTGTATTACCAAAAAGAAAATAATCTAGATATGCTAATGTCAGGTGCTTTTGGTCAATCTCGTTTACGTGAGTGGCTACAAGGCAGTAATACTGAAAAGTTATTAAAAATTCATCAAACACCTTATCTGTTACTTCCTAAACGCTAATCGTTAATTTTGCTGTTACTCATTTTTAATTTTACATATCACTTTAAAAAACTGCTTCATAAAACGCACTATTATGAATATATTTACAACAAAATATATCTATATTTCTAGTTTTGTATATTTTTTACTCTCTATTCAATCATCTTTCTAACGGTTTCTATTTATATCCTAAAAAATATCGTTATAATAACCCTACTAACTTTAAAAAACTTTTTCTATATACAGGTTTTATAAAAATATCCAGGTTTATCTTTGCAATCCATAATAAATAATCAGATACTCTAAAAAGAGTATCTTTTAGAGGGTGATTAATTATTACTCATTGCATCCTCATCTTTTAGTAAACTTGGCATGATTCTTGTATCTATGATAAAGACAGTAAGGAAAAATGTTGTAAGTTGTAGCAAAACAAGCAACTGACATATTACTTAATTCTTAATTATAAGGAGCACGCTGATGAAACTCATTACCGCCATTTTAAAACCATTCAAATTAGACGATGTTCGTGAAGCTTTGTCTGAAATTGGTGTAAACGGCGTCACTGTTACAGAAGTTAAAGGGTTTGGTCGTCAAAAAGGACATACTGAATTATACCGCGGTGCAGAATATGTTGTCGATTTTTTACCAAAGGTTAAGGTAGAAGTTGCTTTAACAGATAATATGGTAGAACCAGCAATTGAAGCGATTATGAAAGTTGCTAGTACCGGTAAAATCGGTGATGGAAAAATCTTTGTAATGCCTATCGAGCAAGTCATCCGTATCCGAACTGGTGAAACAGGTGAAGATGCAATATAAATGCACTTCATCCATAAAAATTGCGAAGGGAAATGAACATAAAGAACCAAATAAAAAAAGAAGCCGTTAGGCTTCTTTTAGCATAACCTAAATAATAGATTATTTCTTTTTCCAAGTTTGAGTACGACCAAGTGCCTCAACACCCATGTAACCACGTAATTTTAATGTGTTGCCAGATTTAGTTGCAGACAATCTGTATGTTTTGCCACTTACAGGGTCAGTAATTTTACCGCCACTGTATTTGCCACCACCTTTGGCTTTAAGACCTTTAATAACAGTGCGACCAATATATTGCTTTGCTTTTGCTGTATTACCTGCAATAATTTTTCCAGTAAAGGTGCTACCTGATTGAGTAATTTTAACAGTTGCTTTTGGCTGTCCGTTTTCATAAGTTTGATAGTTACCTACAATTGGATCTGCCGCCATCGCTACAGTTGCCATACCTAATGATGCCGCTAACACTACTGATTTAGTGAATAATTTCATACCTTGACTCCTTTCAGTTTCCCAAAAACTGGGCTTAAATAAACTTTAATATAGACATTTCTTATGCCTATTTTCGATAAACTATCATATAAACTTCTCAATTCCCACTACAGAATTACTAAAAAATAAGTAATATCGTAACTTTTTGTTTTTTTTATTAGCTAACCTCTTTATTTAGCAATAAAACGGTAAGAATCAATGAATTAATGGGTTATTTTGAGTACAACTGTGCACTAATCCATTGCCAAAGTTTTGCAAATAACTGCATCCACCACTCGCCCGTATTAAACTCTGGTTGGTCTCTATTTTGACCACGGGTTTGGGGGTTTATTGAATTTTGATTTGGTAAAGGCAGTTGCATTGCTTTTGCCATTACAGTTGGTTGTAAAGCCGGCATAGGGCTTATGCCATGCTTTGTGATTAATTCATTAATACTAATCACTTCTATTCTGCCAGACTCATCATTGGGCGCATAATAAACCCCTGCTTGATTAAGTTTTGGAAAATAAACAACTTTAAAAAAGTGGCTAGGGATAACTACCGCTTGCCCCCATTGATACGCATTTTTATCTTCAAACACAACCCCTGTCACAACGTATGCTTGACCATGTACTTTGGTTAAATAGCGTGTGCTAGACTCAATTTTGCGCCATACTTCTCGATTAAGGTAAGGAGACTGTGGCGCTATATTTGCTAAGCTAAAGCTCTCATATTGCTCCGTTTTGTTTGCCATATCTGCATTTGGTGCCAAATGTCCTCTATCATAACCTATGCCAGAATAGTCATAGACAGTTGCACGTATTGCAAATGGCAAACGGCTTTCTTCATGAAAGTTGTCTTCTCGCTCTAAATCGTCCGCACGATACAAACGCTCTCTCGTTAGATACTCTGCCGACCACAATGGGGTGCGTGTTTTGCCAGAATACAAAACTGCAAAGCCATCAAAACACAGAGGAACCGTTTTTTGCTGTTTATTTATTTCTGTAATTTTGGGTGCTTTAAGTGCATAAAATGTTTGGTAGCAATTTTTAAACACTGCTGCTTTGGCAATTGGTGCAATAAAAAAGCCGAACCAAACAAGCAAAATTATAGAAAGCGTTTTGATAATATAACCTTTTTTTAATCGGTCGTTTATATTATATGGAGTAGAAACAAGCATCAAGATATCAGAAGTTATTTGCCAGTGGTGACTTTTTATAAGTTTTATTTTATACTATTGCACTCTTTAAATAAACGTATCCAAAGAGTGCTATAAAAATGGTGAGGTGGCTGAGTGGTCGAAAGCGCACGCCTGGAAAGTGTGTATAGGTTAATAGCCTATCGAGGGTTCGAATCCCTCTCTCACCGCCACTATTATAAAAACAAACAACGCCAAACACACACTTCTGTAATTTTATTATTAAAATTAAGTTATTTGTCTTCCAATTTGCGTAAGTCTTTGCGTAAAATTTTACCTACATTAGATTTTGGCAGCTCATCAATAAATTCAATAACACGTGGTCGTTTATAGCCTGTCAACTCATCATGACAAAACGCTTTGACTTCTTTTTTAGTTAAGCTATCATCTGCTTTGACGATATACGCCTTGGGTATTTCGCCAGATCTTTCATCTGGGATACCAATTACACCCGCTTCCAAAATCTTAGGATGACTTGCTAAAACATCTTCTAACTCATTTGGGTAAACATTAAAACCTGATACTAAAATCATATCTTTTTTACGGTCAACAACTTTAAAGTAGCCCTTTTCATCCATGACACCAATATCACCTGTACGGAAGAACCCATCATCAGTCATTACTTCAGCTGTCGCTTCAGGTCGGTTCCAATAGCCTTTCATTACTTGAGGACCCCGCACACAGATTTCGCCTGCTTCTCCTATGGCTAACATATTGCCTTCATCATCCATAATAGCAATATCCGTACTCGGCATTGGTAACCCAATGGTGCCATTAAATGGGGTACCCACTGGAGAACCTGTTGCGATAGGTGAAGTTTCCGACAACCCATAACCCTGAAGAATGCTAACACCTGTTAACTTTTCCCATTCATCAGAAACACTCTTTTGCACTGCCATACCACCGCCCATAGCAAACGTCATATTTGAGTGGTCAAGCTTTCTAAATTTTTTATCGTGTAATAGTGCATTAAACAGCGTATTCACTGCAGGAAATACTTGAGGTTTATAGGTATCAAACGCTTTTACCAGACTTGGTAAATCACGAGGATTTGGTATCAATACGTTAGCTGCACCACGCTGTACACCAGCCAAAAATGACACTGTAAACGCAAAAATATGATACAAAGGCAAAGCACAGATAATGTTTTGTTCGCCATTTACTTCTAGTTGCTCACCCATATAAATATCTCCTTGTAAAACATTACAAACAATATTTTTGTGGGTAAGTTCTGCACCTTTTGATACACCTGTTGTACCGCCTGTATATTGCAACACAGCAGTATCATCTAAAGTCAGTGATGGTCTTTTATAATTGTCAATAGAGACTTTGCTAAACAACACTTGTTTAAACATTTTATGATTAGGAATATGCCAAGCAGGGATTTGTTTTTTAACATGCTTTAGTACCATATTAACCAAACCACCTTTTAAGCTTCCAAGCATGTCCCCTACTCGGCAAATAACAACTTCTTCCACTAATTTTTCGTCAATTGCTTGATAGGTTGCGGCAAAGTTTTCAAGAATAAATAACATTTTTGCACCAGAATCTTTAAGCTGATGGCCAAGTTCTCGTGCGGTATAAAGTGGGTTAACATTGACAAGAATTAGACCTGCACGTAATACAGCAGCCGCAATAATGGGATATTGCATAACATTAGGTAGCATAACCGCAACTCTGTCACCTTTTTTTAGCCCACGTGATTGTAAATATGCCGCTATTTGTAAACTATAGGTATCAAATTGTGCATAAGTCATGCTTTTACCCATAAAATAAAAAGCATTAAGGCTACTAAAAGATTGAAAGCTTTTTTCTAAAATATCAATAATAGAACTATCATGTGGTGGGAAGTTATCGATTTCGTATTGTAATCCCAATTCTTCGTAAGTTTTTAACCAAGGTCTTTCCATAAAAAATGCTCCTTTTTTAATTTAAAAAATC